>JGI12269J14319_10002825_pt1 | contig 16562 bp, 21 predicted proteins | sample PeaSoiSIISIP2007_FD_14319 | JGI IMG/M metagenome (IMG submission 14319) | reverse complement strand
GAACATCGGAAATACAAAGTCCACGGGTCTTGCGGTTGTGGGCAGGCCTCTAGAAGCCCCGCCCTCTCGCAAAGAACGCGAGAAGGACGGGGCACCCGATTTTTTTGTGGTTGAAGCCTGGGCCAGCCCCCGTGAAAACTCATCTTTCGCCCAGCCGGGCTTCATCCGTTTTCCACTTTTACCCACGGCTTACGCCGTGGGCTGCATTCTTACGCCGCTTCGCGGCTACGGACTTGCCGCCGGACACAATACACGCAAGGTCCCTCGAGTCCGCTCGGGAGGGCAGTTGGTTAGCGGCGATTCGCTACTTTTCTAGCCTGCAGGCGCCACCAGGCTTCGCGATATTTCTCGAGGCTTCCGCGCGAATTGTTTGTCGTGGGATAGAAGCGCAAAGTGGTGCGATTGGTGAAAGCATTCACCGGAATCACGTACCACAGATCGAGAGGCACAATGTAGACCACGACAAAATCGATGTCTTTGTTGGTGTACAGCACCCCTCCGGCCCCCGGCGTGACCCTGAACCGGTTGTATTCGCGCAGATATTGGGTTGACTTCACCTGCACGCGCAACAGCCTGCGCCCGGAATCCACGATGAAGTCATAACGCTCGCTGTCGCCCCAAGGCCTGGCCACGTTCAATCCGAGGCTGATGGCCTTGTTCAAGAAAGCCGCCTCGGCTTGCTCTCCGGCCCACTTCGACGTGTTATGCGAGGCCTCTATCTCTTCTACCCACCCCGCAGCCGCGAATATCGAAATCCCCGACTCTTGCTCGATTTCCATCATCGTCCGAATGTCCCTTCGTTCCCATTTTCTGCCAGCAACAAAAAAGCGCAGCCCGAGGGCTACGCCGGTTGCTATTAGCGAAAAGTTATGTCCTACAGTCGTAGGATATCACGAGAGGAAGGATCGAGGCCCGGGCGATTTCGCTTATTTTCAGTTTTGGGCTTGGGAATTGAGGCTTTCGGAGGCGCAAAATAGCCTTGAATCGGCATGCTTCCGTGTGATAAGGTTGCGCGGAATTATCCCTTCTGTAGGAGAAATCAATGACACGAATCTTCAAGTCCCTCACTCTGCTCGGACTGGCCGGAATGTTCGCGGTCTCGGCGTTTGCCGCGGAGAAGAAATATCTGGTGACCAACGACGACAATTCTAGTGCTAACACGGCAACCTTTTACACCATCGGCGCGGGCGGCGCGTTGACTCAAGTGAAAGTTGTAAAAACCGGGGGAACCGGGAATGGCGGAGGCTACTTCGCGTCACCTCGCGTAGGAGTGCTGCATGACAAAGTCCAGTCCTGTGTGTACATCTCCGACGCTGGCTCTGCCGATGTTGCCGCGATCAGCGAAGCCACGTTGAAGCTGGTTGGAACCTTCAAGGCCGGCTCCACAGACGCAGGAACGTTCGACGGCGTTGGCCTGATTGCGAACCAAAAGTACCTCTATGCAGGATTTACTGGGACCAGCGGGGATCAGGGTACCGGGAGCATCGCCACCTACAAGATTATGAGCGGTTGCAAGCTGAAATATCTGAAGTCAATCCCTGCCAAAGGCCTGGGCTCAGGATCTTTTGGTGTCGGCGCACCCGACGGTCTGGGCTTGCACGGCAAAATGTTGGTTGTGGCTTATGGAGACGGCTCCATCGAGTCGTTTAACGTCTCTGGAGGAGTGCCTGTTTCAAATGGCGACGAGCAGAACTCCACTGGCGAGCCGGATAGCTACTACCCGGCTGGCGTAGACATCTCAGCCGATGGCAAGTTTGCGATCTTTGGCGACATTCCAGTGAACTCTCCCACCTATACCACGTTGGAGGTCTCCAACATCTCCAGCGGCAAGCTCACCAAGACCAAAGTCTATGGAGGATCGGGCGGCGGACTGGGGCAAGGCGTGAATTCCAACGACGTGGAAATCAGTCCTGACGAGAGCCTCATCTATGTCAACAACAATGGTTACAGCAATGGCACAGGTGGAGGCACGGTCACGGCAGTTTTCTTTAACAAAACGACGGGCAAAGTTTCCAAGGGGTGCATCTCGCCCGTACTCCAGGGTTACGGCTTGGAATGGTTTAACGGTAGCGGTATCGCTCTGGCGGATAACGCCTCGGGGACGGGCAGTGAAGTATATGTTGCTGAACCCGCGTTCAGCGGCAGTGTCTCCTGGATTGGCGTGGTCGATATCAGTTTAAAAGGTAAGACCTGTAGCTTGAAGGAAGCGAATCACTCGTTTGTGCTGGATGGGCAAACGGGCAATCTGGAATCGATAGCGTCCTGGCCACCACGAGCGTTTTAGTCTTACAGGGAAAGAGCTTCGTTGACAGGCCTTCGCCTTTGCGAGGGCCTGTGCTTCCTCAGGATGGTCGCAAGCAACCGAGGCCAGTGTATAATCAGTGCCGCTTTTGAGGCCGAGGCAGAAGGTTCGGCCATCATCGACCAGGAGTAGGGGAAATGAAACGTTTTCTTGCGTTTTCCATGATCGCTGCAGTTGCAATGTTGCTGGGCGCGTCCATCTTGCCATGTTCTGCGCAGATTGCGGACTCGACCGTGAACGGGCATCCGATTATTGTTCCGAAATCGAGCATTCCGCGCCCGGGCCACATCAATACGAATTACTTTCTGGTCGGCTCTAACCAGCGGCTGCCTCAGCCTCCTCCCGATGCGGAGACGCCGGGATCGGTGGCGTGTGTCTATGAATTAGTGTCGGGGCCGAAGGGTTGCCCTATTGCAACTAGCACGAACGTCCCCACCGGCGGCGTGGGTGCTATTGCCATCGTGGATGCTGGCTACTATCCGACAGCGAAGTCGGATCTGGACGCGTTTTCGAGCTACTTCGGCATACCCAAAGCCGACTTCACGGTGGTTTACGCCGATGGCCACAGGCCTCCAGAGTATTCGGACTGGGAGGTCGAAGAAGCTCTGGATATCGAGTGGGCTCACGCGATGGCGCCAAAGGCCAAGCTGTTCCTGGTGGAGTCCGTGCTATGCACGTCCAACCGGTGCAACACCGATCCTAGCTGGCATGCGGTGAAGGTTGCGAGTGAGTTGGTGGCCAAGAATGGCGGTGGCGTGATCAGCATGAGCTGGGGAGATCCGGAGTGGGCCCAGGAGCGCAACTACGACCACTTCATGACCACCCCGGGAGTGGTTTACTTTGCCGGCGCCGGTGATTCGGGTTTGAACTACCCGTTCCATCCTGCGGCGTCTCCGAACGTGGTCGCGGTAGGCGGCACCTACTTCAACCGGGATAGTAACGGGGATTTCACCTACGAACAATACGCCACCGGCGGCGGTGGCGGCGGCATCAGCCCGTATGAGCCCAGGCCAAGCTACCAGGACATCATCGAGAGTATCGTTGGAACGCAACGTGGATTCCCGGACGTGGCCTCCGATTATTGCTGCGCTGCCATCTATCTTCAGGGCTGGGGTGAGGTGGGCGGCACCAGTTGGGCTTCACCGACGTTTGCCGGAATCGTGAATGCTGCTGGTCTGCTGAAGAAGTCGACCCACGACGAACTCAGCATGATTTACAAGGAGTACGCAAATCCGAAACAGCATAAGGCGTATTTCTACGACATCACGCAGGGCGATTCGCAGTGTGTAGTCGGCTGGGACGAGTGCGCCGGAGTCGGTTCGCCGCGAACCTACAAGGGAAAATAGCTCACGGGGCTGGCCCATGCTTTTGCCACCCCCAAGAACGGATGCCCCGTCCTTCTCGCGTTCTTTGCGAGAGGGCGGGGCTTTTAGCTGACATCGCGGTGACGGACCACTGGATGCGCGCGAAGCTGCTCACGTCTACGCGCTGTCCAGCGAGATTCAATGTCGACCGCGTCTTCTTCCCCGGTGGCATAGTGCCGGGCGCTGCTCCACGTCCAATCCCAGGCACATGTGACCAGCCCGAGAGTGCCTCAGTGCTCGGTGACTGCGGGCCGGTTGTGAAGTCCTTTGCTTGGCTCACTAATCCGGTTCATTGCTGAATCTCATTGCTATTGCTGACATAGAGGACTAGCCTTAAGAAGTCCCTTCCGCATATCTCCGTCGAACTTCCGGGCATCTGGTCCTCCCGGACGGTCTCTTTGCGCAACCGATAGAAATGAGGGTTCACTCATGAACCCGCCCGCTTATTCGCTACAGGCAGGCCGATCCGGAGGCAGGCCCCTCGAATCGGAAATCGCTGTGGAGGAGCACGCTTATGAACGCAACTAGCTTTTCTTTCGGTCTGCTGATTGTGCTGTTCACGATCCTGCTGTTCCACAGGATGCACAAGCTGAAACCACGGATCGCCGGATACGGATCACAAAGGATGTGCCCGTCTTGCGGATTGATCACATCTCGATTAAAGCCATGCTGCCTGGAGTGTGGCAAGTCTCTTACAAGCGTGAGTGTGACCCCGATTCTAGAGAAATGAACCGCTGGTTACGCACAAGCCGTCTCTCGCGAAGGACAGGAAGGTAATCACAAACTATGAAAAATACCAAATTTGTTGTGAAATTGAAGCGAAGTGGTACCCTCGCGCCTGAATTCGTGCAACGGATTGATCGGACTCCCATCCAAATGACAACCAACCGGAAGCTCGCGCTGGTGATGGGAAAATTCATGGCTGAAGACACCATCAAATCTCTCCAAAACTCTCGGCGCATCCCAGAACTAATTTCCGTACAGGTAGAGTACGGCCAGATTTCCGTTTGAGTCGAAGTTCGGCGTTCGCTCAACGCTCACACTTTGCTGGTCCAATCTTCACGAACTCAGGTCACTGGAGGATTTCATGGAATACTTTCGCTTTGACCATCCACCGGATCGAGTGATTCTTTGTGATCGTTCGAACTGCGAAGACATCGCCGACTATCTGGAAATCAACGAACAGGGAAGCGAAGACCTCGTCTGCGCTGCCCACACGAACAGCGAAAGGCATGCTTCAGTTCTGCCAAAGGGCGTACCCCATGCCGAACGGTACCGCAGCCGAACAGCTGCTTAAGCCGTGGGGGCTGGTGCATGTTTTCACCGCGCGCAAAAGCGGGTGTAGGCTGGCCCATCCTTTCATGACCCACAAGAACAGGTGCCCTGCCCCTCTCGCGTTCTTGCGAGAGGGTGAGGCTTTTATTTGGCATCGCGGCGCCGAACTGCCCGATATGCGCCAAACTGCTCCCGACAACGGGCTCGTCCGGCGAGATTCAATCTCGACCAACTCCTTCCCTTATGGTAGTGAGGCCCAATTTGTAGGAAACTAGTTGCAGGAGACACGAATGCAAAAACGCAAGCTTGGAAAAAGCAATCTTGAAGTGTCGGCAATCGGCCTTGGCTGCATGGGAATGAGCTTCGGTTATGGTCCGGCTGCCGACAAGAAAGAAATGATCTCGCTGATCCGCTCTGCCGTCGAACACGGCGTAACGTTCTTCGACACCGCCGAAGTTTACGGCCCTTTCACCAATGAAGAACTCGTTGGCGAGGCGCTAGCCCCACTCCGTGATCAAGTTGTGATCGCGACCAAATTCGGATTCAAACCCGACCCCAACGGTGGAACCCGTTGGAGCGGCTTGGACAGTCGTCCGGAACACATTAAGGAGGTCGTGGAGGCCTCGCTCAAGCGCCTCAAGACCGATGTCATCGACTTGTTCTATCAGCACCGCGTCGATCCAGATGTTCCCATCGAAGACACAGCGGGCGCCGTAAAGGATCTGATTCGGCAAGGCAAGGTCAAGCACTTCGGCCTTTCTGAAGCAGGAGTGAGGACGATCCGTCGCGCACACAAAGTTCAACCCGTCACGGCACTGCAGAGCGAATACTCGCTGTGGTGGAGAGAACCTGAGGCGGAAGTCATACCGACGCTCGAGGAGCTCGGCATCGGCTTCGTACCATTCAGCCCGTTGGGTAAGGGCTTCCTCACCGGCAAAATCAGCGAAGACACGCAGTTCGACAAGACTGACTTCCGCAACATTGTGCCTCGCTTTACGCCGGAGAACCGTAAATTGAATCAGGCGTTGGTCGAGCTGATTGGCAACTTCGCGCAACAGAAAAAGGCCACGCCGGCTCAGATCGCGCTTGCCTGGCTGCTTGCACAAAAGCCGTGGATCGTTCCGATCCCAGGTACGACCAAGCTGCATCGCCTCGACGAGAACATCGGAGCCGCTGCCGTCGAACTTACGCGAGAAGATCTCAGCCAGTTGGAAACCGCGGCCTCAAAGATTCCACTGCGAGGCGCTCGATACCCTGAAGAACTGCAAAAGTTGGTGGGCCGCTGAGCAACTGCTGAGCAACTAAAGATAACGACAAGCGAACTGGGCCAGAGTGTCTGGCCTGCTTTCGTAACGGCGGACACCATACACCCTGGGGAGCCGTCAACTCGGCTTCGGGATTGACCCGGTGAATCGAGACTCCGTCACCACCTGTCGCGAACACGTCGAAATAGGTATACAATCAGGTCGTTTTTGAATTAAAGGAGACTCCGGAAATGAAATCCTTGATTCCGACTCCGGTGCTGCTAGCGCTGGTTAGCGCCTTTCCAATTCTCGCCCGAGCTCAAGTCTCGAACTTTCAACACATCGTAATCGTCTATCAAGAGAACCGCAGTCCCGACAATTTTTTCCAGGGCTTGTGCGGCACCAACCGCAGCCTGTGCCCCACCCCTTACGATCTGCAGAACTATGGCATCGACAAGAAAGGCCAGCACATTCAATTGGCTCAGGTTCCGCTCGGAGAATCCTACGACCCCCCTCACACTCATCAAACCTTCGTCCAAACGTGCGACTTGGACACCAGCACCAATCAGTGCAAAATGGACGGCCTCACCAGCGCTGGCTGCAGCGCTCGCCAATGTCCGTTTGAGTATGTCAATCCCTCCGACGTTGCCCCCTACACTGCCATGGCGCAGCAGTACGGCTGGGCCAACTTCATGTTTCAAACCAACCAGGGTCCCAGCGCGCCCGCGCATCAATTCATTTTCGGGGGAACGTCCGCGCCCAGCGCGAGCGACGACAACGCAGCCATCTTCGTCGCCGATACTCCAAATGGCATCGGATGCCTGGCTCCATTGAATGGATTCTACAAGCTGATTTCTCCCCAAACCGCACCCAGGGAATACAACCTGATCAACAAGCCCTTGGGCACGCTGTGCTTCAGCCACGATACGATGGCCACGCTCCTCGAGCAGCACAATCCGCCGCTCAGTTGGAAGTACTACACGCCCGGCGCCAATAGCACCTGGACCGCCCCAACCTGGATTCGCGACATCTGTCAGCCCAGCAAAAATTACAAGCAGTGCACCGGCACCGAATGGAAGCAGAACGTCGATCTCAAACCAGTCGACCTACTGACCGACATCGGCGCCTGCAATCTCCGCAACGTGGTCTGGGCTATTCCTTCGGGGCAGAATTCCGACCACCCCGGTGGCGACAACACCGGCGGCCCTTCGTGGGTCGCTTCCATCGTCAATACGATCGGCCAGAGCCCATGCACAGATGTGGTAAACGGAAAGAAGCTCACCTACTGGCAGGACACGGCGATCCTTATCACGTGGGACGATTGGGGCGGCTGGTACGATCACGAGCCGCCAACTCTGCTGTCAGTGCCGCAGCAAGGCCAGGGAGATTATCAGTACGGTTTCCGCGTACCGTTGGTGGTCGTCTCGGCATACACTTTGCAGGGATACGTCAGCAACGTTCGAATCGATTTCGGCAGCATTCTCCGCTTTATGGAGAACAACTTCGGTATTCCGGAAGGCGAGCTTAATTTCGCCGACCAGCGCGCTACCACCGATCTCGCAGACTTTTTCAACTTGAATCAATCGCCGCGCACCTTCAACCCGATCCGCGCACCCCTCGGGAAAGAATTTTTCCTAAACGACGAACGCTCCATGGAACCACCGGACACAGACTGAAGTCGCGCAACCAGCCCAGAGAGTTCTCAGATGTCGTCGCCGTTGTCATCGTCCCGGTCATCATGGCTCAAATCTTTGACCGAGCTCATGGCGTGGCCGTCATTGGCGTGATCGATTTCGATCTGCCCGTTCACGTTGGAAAGACGGATGTGAGTTCCGCCGCCCCCGAGTTCGCCGCGCAAGTCGTGGCCGACGAATCGATGATGGCGCACGTGCAGTCCAAAGTCATCGTCGATGCTGCCCGACACGGTTGAAGCTTCTAACTCAGCCTTGGCATCGGAAGGCAGAATCAGTTCGAGGCTGCCGTTCACAGACGATAGCTCAACCGGGGAATCGGCCAAGCGCTCGAAGTGCGCTTCCATCCGCCCATTGATGGTCTTAAGCTCGACCCGGCCTTGCAATCCCTCGGCGAGCAGCTTGCCGTTGATGCAGGAGGCGCGGACTTCGGCGGTGACGCCGTGAATATCGAGCGGCCCATTGATCAGTTTGATTTCGTCGAGTCGCGCGGCGCGCGGGACGGATAGCGTGTACTCAACCCCGGCGGGATCGTTCCATCCCCCATCGAAGGTATGATTGTGGTCGGGGTACTTGGTACGGATGGAAACGTAATCACTGCCAGCATCGACTTCGATCTTGGCCTCGTTTAGTCGCTCTTTGGTGCCGGCATACTTGACCGCGTCCACCTTGACCTGATTCCGATCCCATGCGGTGATGTGCACCGCGCCGTTGATGTTGTCGAGTTCGATGCGGCCTCCGGCAGCCAGCGGATACGTCTGGTGGAACTCCTCGGTGAACTGCCGGTGCTCCGAGGCGTAGCCTTGAGCAGCGGCGAACAGCAGCGCGCAAAGCGTACCGAGAATAGCTCCGATCCAGGTTGCAAGTCGGCGTGGGCGGTGCATGGGGTTCCTCCGTATCGACACGGCTTAGACGCGGCAGCCCGGAATTCGTGAGTGGCAGAAGACAAGAAATCTTTCCCTCATCCCGATTGAATCAATTGGCGATTACTTCCGTTACCTTTTCCGCGGTATCCGCATGCTGCACAATCACTTTAATCAGGGCAGCGGGGAAGTTGGATGAGTTGTGCGGTCATCTGCAAAAAACCTGGCGCACCGGTGCAGGCGGATTTCCGTCTCGCCGTGGTTTGCCGGCCTGTTGCTCAGCCTCTGCCTGATTCCCGCGTTCTTGCAGGCCCAAACGTCCTCGTCTGAGACCCCGGTTCCGATCCTCACCGGCAATGCAGGCTATTTCAACTTCGTGACTGCCGGACAAAACCAGCTGGATGCGCAAATTAACCCTGTTCTCCTTCTTCCTTTAGGTGATCGTTGGCTGGTGGAATCGAGAGCGGAGTTTGAGGGCGCGTTCCAGCGTCCGCCAGATGGTGGGCCTTACGGCGGCGCTGTCAGCAAGAACCTCGACTACGCGCAGGTGGATTACATCGCCAATCCGTTTTTGACCGTGACTGTAGGCCGGTTCCTCACGCCGTTCAACATCTTCAACGAGCGCTTGTATCCCATCTGGATTCGCAGCTTGCAACAGGATCCGCTGATCCTGCCTCTCTCCGCCGAATCGAGTGACGGCATGATGCTGCGCGGCGGATTTCCGGTCAACGCCAAGGCCAACCTTAGTTACGCGGTCTATGCTTCGGCAATCAGCACCGTGCACAACAACCTTCAATCTGATCGCAACGTCGGCGGACGCGTGGGTATGTTTCTGTCGGGCTCGCGCGTTGAAGTCGGAGCTTCCTGGCAAAAGCTGCTGCAAGATACGCGTACCACCGCTTTTGGATTTTATTCTGCGTGGCAAGCTCAACGGCTTCCGCTCAACGTGCACTCCGAGTACGCGCGGTCGAACCGGGGCAGCGGGTACTGGGTGGATGGCGCCTACCGTTTGAGCCAGTTGCCATTTTGGCAGAAGGGGATGCGCCGGCTTGAATTTGCCGGAAGAGCAGAGCAATTCTTCAGCGGCCAGATCAGTTCGGACGCGGCCCAGGCCCTTGGACTGCCGGGCGCAAGTACCCGCGAAGGGGAATTTGGACTTAACTATTACTTGCACGATGGACTGAAGGCCGTAGCTAGTTACGGCCGGCAATTCAGTTCGGATGGGAATCTCAACCTTTGGACAGTGGGGATTGCTTATCGCTTCGCTCTACCGCTGGGAAGAGTGGGGCAGCTATGAGGCTCACGATCACCATCGCGAGCGGAGTACTGGCGCTGCTGTCGGTTCTGTGCGTTGCCGCAGATTCGCCGCATAGCAATGGGCCCGCGGCTGTGGCACAAAGCAGCGCGCAGGCCGACGCTATGCGTATGGAAGGCGAAAAGCGCTTCCGGGCAAATTGCGGACGCTGTCACGCCGCGCCCCAGAAATTTCCGCCACGCATGATGGCAACCATCATCCGTCACATGCGCGTGCGGGCCACCTTGACCGACGAGGATACGCGCCTCGTCCTCTACTACATGACTCAGTAGCGTTGACGAAATAATGATATGCAACCGGACAACGCGAGGCTTGTGCGGATTGATTCTGGCGACATGCGCCATTGCTTTCGCGCAAGCGCCCGCTTCGGTTCACGTGATCGAAGTGCTAGCGGACAAAGACAGCCGGTACAAGATCGCGGGCGAGAGGAAGCCGGAGATCACAGTGAAGGCTGGCGAGCAGGTTCTGCTTCGCATCACGGCGCGCAAGGGCAAATCGTGGAACCGCGATGGATCGATCCACGGATTCTCGCTGCTTCGCGCCAAAGATCGATCGAAGGTGGCAGGCTGGGATCTGTTGCTGAAGCCGGGCACGCAGGAGTTTCCGATGACAGCACCTGATGAGCCCGGAGAATATGTTGTCGTGTGTACCGTCATTTGCAGTGAAGAGCACGAAGGAATGTTCATGAAGTTTGTAATAACGCCATAATTCTTTGAGGAGAGTCTATGAATCGAACTACAGTTTTGGTCGCAGCATTGGTGTTGGCGGTGTCGTTGGCTGTATTCGCGGGCGATGAAGACACAAGAACGTTTCGGGGCGAAATTTCCGACAGCCAGTGCGCGCTGAATGTGCATTCTCTGACGCAGTCTCATCAGGAGATGCTGAAATCGAAGTCCGGCGACGCTGGCAGGACGCCGGCTTCATGCTCGCAGTTTTGCATCGTGCACATGGGAGGGAAATTCGTGCTGGCATCCAAGGAGCACGTCTATCACCTCGACAACCAGGATCTGCCGCGCGGCTTCGTCGGCGAAAAAGTAAAGGTCCGCGGCATTCTGGATCCGAGGACCGACGTCATTCACGTGACCGACATCGAGCCGGAGTAGTAGCTTTTAGGTTTACTGCAGCGGCTTGCCGAATGCCAGACACGATGCGGCTTTGCCGTCTGCGGAAAACGAATCACCGCGGATTCATCGCTGCAGAACGCACGCGTCCCTGAACTGGGATCGGCGGGCACGGCGGTAACGCTGTACCTTGAAGCTGGGAATCCATCGCACCCGGTGAGCGCGAACACGTAGCCGTTCTTCCTTCCATTCGCCAGCCGCGGCTCGATCAACATGGCCTGATGTTCCGTAGGCCCGCCGCCGCTTCCCATGCCGCCAAGATCCGACAACGTGCAGGTAAAGCCGTGCTCTGGAAAAGTTGCCGCGTAAGAGACCTCGGCTGTATTAAGGGTGCGAACACCACCTATGGCGGCAGATTCATTCGAGGCTGACATTGCATTCATTGCCGTCAGCTGCGGGGTGCCGCTTGCCGGAATTCCGCCGCTCGTTGTGGTTATGTTCGGTTTGATTTTCGTCGTCATGCTTTTGAGAAAGTCGGCATCGGTCAGCGACACTCCCACCGTCATCGAAATGTCGTTAAGCCGCCAGCTGCCGGCTTCCTGTTTCATGGTCATGGTCAGCCGGAATTTCGCGCCCGCGGTTTGGGGCTCTCCATCTTTGTAGCCGTGGAACGAAAGCTCGATGTCGTCTTCGTTTCCCTGCAAATCGTCACGTTCCACCCTGATTTCGAACTTGCTGTGGACCTGAGTATTTTCCACCAGCAGAAGGGTGGGCCCGGCTTCGAAGGTTTGCAGCTGCTGGCCGTTCGCATTGAGCTGGCTGGCCAAGGCGGAGAAACCGAGGACCACGGATGCGACCGAAGGCGTATCCGCTTTTTGGAACGCCGCCCGAGTCGCTTGCGGCAGATGCTTCTCGAAGCTTCCCGGCGTCTTGCTGAACAGCATCTCCAGCAGCGCCTGGCGCGCGGTTTGGGGCGCAGGCTGAGCGCTGGCGGATGGACCGGCGAGCAGGGAAGTGAATAGTAAGACAACTACGCCGTTGGACATTAAGGCAAAAGGCTTCTTTGTCGAAGTCATGGCTGCACCCCAAGGCTGCTTGGGTGATGATGGCAGCCCGCGTCCACCTGCGCCAGTTACAGAAGGAGGCGGCTTTGCTTCTGCAAGATCAACCACCATCGCGCCTTGCGGCTTCGTGACTTGAGTCATTTCCCGGCGGTTACCGGGGTTCAGGATGCGCCACCAACGAGCTATTGTTGAAACGCGCTCCAGGGCGCAAGCTGGTAGCAGTCGAGTACAAGTTTGAAGTGGCTACCGGGAGGAGAAACAACATGACTGACTTAGCAAAAACGCGGGTATCGAACATGGCGGCAAACCTTGCCGAATATGCGGTAATGCTGTTCGTTGCCTTGATGACCGGGGTGAGCACGCTGCGATTGCTGGGCATTCTGCCCTAGTTTGAAGAGTAGCGAAGGCAATCATGTTTGTCTATTGACATAGTAGACTTTGGCGGGATAAAATTCTTTCTGCATTACCTGAGAAAAGGCCCGGAACGCGGATCTCCTCCCGCCGGGCCTTTTTGCTGCCCGGTCGGGCCCGAGCTTAACTGGAAGCCCCCTAACGCCTAGAGAGTACACGTCGGTTACGGCGTGATCTCGAAGACGACACCGCAGCGGGGACCGTCGGGCCCGTCGCATGAGCCGAATGCACCTCCGAACCCTGTCGTTCCGTATAAATTCCCAGTCGCGTCGATGGCGAGTCCCGTGTCTGGAGAAACACCGTCTTTGCCATTGTTCTGGAAGCTGTGCAGCACCTTCTCGGTCCATGGGCCATTGTTTCTTGGCGTTAGCTCGAAGACGGTGCCACAAAACGGTAGCCCGTTTTGACAGTCAATAAAGAATGCGCCACCCAAGTACGTTGTGCCGTACAGGCTTCCGGCCTTGTCGAGGATCACGCCGCTTTCAGGAAACAGACCGTCCTCACAATTGCTCATGCTGCAGAAGCTGTACAGCGTCTTCTCGGTCCAAGAGCGGTTCTTGCCATGAACCAACTGGAAGACCGTTCCGCCGCCATAAAGACCGCCCGAATACGTTGTGCCGTAAAGATTTCCGGCCGCGTCGAAGACCAGGCCAGCGGGATAAACCCCGTCGCCTTCGCTTCCGAAACTATGTAGCACCTTCTCCGCCCACGTCCCGTTTGCTTCGGGGCTGAGCTCGTAGACGGTACCTACTCCATAGGTCCCGCCTCCGCTCGTCGTTCCGTACAAGTTCCCGGCGGAGTCAAAAACAACACCCGCGTTGGGATTAATTGCATCCGGGGATTTATCTTTGAAATAGTAGAGCACCTTCTCAGTCCACGCCCCGCTTGCGCCTAAGGTGAGACGAAACACTATGCCGCAGCCTTCGACAAATTCCCCGTCTTTACACTGCCCCGTGCCACCCTCGAAAGTTGTGCCATACAATTGCCCGGCCGCATCGAAGACTAATGCGGCGGTTGGCTGTCTTCCGTCTTTTCCCTTGAAGCTGCGGAGCACCTTCTCTGCCCACTTCCCGTTCTTACCTGGGACTAATTCGTACACGATACCGTTACCGCTCGCCCCGCCCATGCTTGCCGTACCATACACATTACCGGCGCGGTCCAGGGTCACGCTTGCAAGCGGCGAGTATCCGTCAAAACCGGCTCCGAAGCTGTGCAGGACGGTCTCTTTCTCCTCGCCGCCGCCCGCCGGTTCTAACTTGAAAACTACTCCGCATCCAGGAGGGTCACAGCCATCGCCGCCGAGGGAGGTGGTGCCATACAAATTGCCGGATGCATCGAAGGTCAGACTGGCGTATGGGAGAGCACCGTCCGAGCAGAGACCGCCACGCAGGACAGAGCAGAAGTTGTACAGGATCTGCTCCTTGTCGGCGGCAAATGCCGGAACGGCAGCAGTCGGAAACGCGGCAGTCGCGGCCAAGACTGTGAACAGGACCAGGGTCTTATCGCTGCGCATGAAATGCCTCCCCCGGGACCTTACTTTTTTGGGGCCCCGGTTCTTGGGGGCTACGAGCATACACCTTCGACGGGAAAATCGCCAAGAGAGCCGACCACAACTACGGGCTTGTATTTGCGCCCGATATGGTGGTGACTCAGATTATCTGGTTCATCTTAAGTGCTACTGTCGGAGCACCATCGAGAGCAGAATAGGTGTCTGCCTGGGCCACGCGCGCAATGAAGAAAGTCATTTCTTTCCGGACGTTTTCCTTGGCGGGATGTTTTGGTTCAGGCGGAAGAAATTGTTGGGGTCGTAGTGTGACTTGACCTCGACCAAACGATCCCAGCGTTCACGATAGGCCTCGGGAACGCGGTCGTCCTCGTCACCGCTCATGAAGTTGACGTAGACGCCCGGCGTCATGGACGGGCGAAGCGCTTGGAACAGATTGCGAATCCAGGCGACGTTGGCGGCGTCATCCGATGCGTCCTGCCAATTTGCCAGCAGGTTGAGGACGAAGGGCGAACTGCGGTCGCCGAAGGCGGTTTCGGCGGGAGCGACGCGGGCGGGCGCTCCGCCCAGATAGGCGAGCTCGATCTGTGTCTCGGGCGAAGGGACGGTGCTCAGAGCCTGCACCATCTGCTCGATGCTGTTGTCATCGAGCGCCTTGAAGTAGCCGGATTTTGTGTAGTAGCGGCGGCCGTGCGGGAACTCGTCATCCGCCATGGTCTGAAGCGCGAGGTAGGACACGACTTTCCTGGTGACCGCGACCGGTTTGCAAAACGAGAGGACGTGATCGAGATACGGACGGCCCTGCTCGGGATCGCCGATCCAAAGAATGGATTCACTGGCGACTGGGCGTCCGCGGAGATGCGCCGGGATGTCGTCGGTGCTGGGAGCGATCCGCAGATTCAAGTTCCATTTCAATTGGTCGGGCGCTTCGGGCATGAAAGATCGCCAGTGCCGCACGAGGCTGGAGATATCGTCGCCGAAGCAGATTGCTTGACACAGCGCCACGGAGGTCACAGGATGGAGTTTCACTTCGAACTCCGTAACCACTCCGAAATTGCCGCCGCCTCCGCGTAAGGCCCAAAACAATTCAGCGTTTTGTTTTGCGTTGGCATGCACGACGGACCCGTCCGCTGCGACCAGAGTGAAGCCTTCGACGTTGTCGCAGGAGAGCCCGTGCAGGCGGGTGAGCCAGCCAAATCCGCCGCCCAGAACCAGTCCGGCAGCGCCGGTGTGCGAGACCACGCCTGAGGGAAAAACGAGGCCGTGTTTCTGGGTGGCCTTGTCAATCGAACCCAGCAGACAGCCGCCGGCAAAGTGGCCTCGGCGAGCCTCACGGTCGACGGAGACCTGACGCATTCTTGAGAGGTCGATCACGAGTCCGCCGTCGCAGGTGCTGAAGCCGGCAAGGCTGTGGCCTCCGCAGCGCACTGCGGTGAGGACGCCTGCGGCCGCGGCGGCGCGGACGGCGCTCTGCACATCCGCAACGTCGGCGCAGCGGGCAATGAGACCGGGCTTGCGGGCAGCCATCGCATTCCAAATGCCTTGGGCATGGGCGTAGGCTTCGTCGTGGGGACGAAGTAAATCTCCACGAAACCGGCCTTTCAGTGAAGAGAACGTTTCGTCAATGGCTGCGGTCATAGTGGTCATTGATTCAGGCTAAACTCGGATTGCGGCTAAGCTCGGCAAGCCCTTTGCGTCGGGGCGCGCGTAAAAGTAATAGTGCCCGTTGACGGCTTTGAACGTCTAATCATATTCGCAAGTCGTGTAGACGCGGAGTCTTGAATGACGGGGTTCCGCGTCGTACGGAAAACCAGCAACGGGAGCCCAGTGAAAATTCGATACTCGTTCTTACTCATACTTCTTGCAGCGACGCTCGCAGCGCAAACGCCAAAAACTCCGCCGCCAACCTGGCCCGACGATCGTTTGAAGGTCGACGTCCTGCTGGTGGTGGCGCATCCGGATGACGAGACCGGGGTCTCGCCTTATCTGGCCAAGCTTCTGGATGAACATAAACGTGTTGCCGCAGTTTATCTGACTCACGGCGAAGCTGGTCATAACAATATGGGGCCGGAGCGGGCGGCGTCACTAGGGGCTGTTCGCGAGACAGAGCTGCGTCATGCCATGACAAAGCTTGGAGTGGAGGATGTCTGGTTCTTGGATGGCCTCGACACGCCTAGCCAGGATGTTTTGCAATCGCTGGGACGCTGGCATCACGGCGCGGCGCTGGAAGAAGTGGTGCGCATGGTGCGTTTGACGCGCCCTGAGGTCATAATCACGTGGCTGCCCGCAGTCTTCATCGGTGAAGACCACGGAGACCATCAGGCTTCGGGCGTGCTCGCGACCGAAGCGTTTGACATGGCGGGCGACCCGTCGATTTTTCCCGCTCAACTCGCGGCTCCCGTCCGCGTCAATGAAACGCTGCTCGAAGGCTTGCGGCCCTGGCAGCCCAAGAAGATTTATTACTTCTC
>JGI12269J14319_10002820_pt1 | contig 16571 bp, 17 predicted proteins | sample PeaSoiSIISIP2007_FD_14319 | JGI IMG/M metagenome (IMG submission 14319) | reverse complement strand
TCTACGGCTACAGGCTCGAGCCCATGGAGGACGGCACGCTGGTCACGTCGTACTACGACTGGTCGTCGATCGATCCGGCGTGGAAAGAAGGGGGAATCTTTCCCGTCATTTCCGAGGGTGCGCTTCGTGCCACGCTCGGGATCCTGGCGCGGACCGTCGCCCGAGGGGGTCTCGACGCGCCAGGCTGAGTGACCCGCTCGAGGCGATCGTCCTGGGCATCGGCGCCCCTCGAGGGGTCAGCGCCGACGACGGGGAAGCACGAGGGGAAGTCGTCTCAGCGCTCTGTGAGGCACGTCGACAAGGACGAGCAGGGCCAGCCCGATCACGGTGAGCGCCGAGCCGACCAGCGTCATCGTGTTGAGGCCGGGACCCGAACCGGTGAACGCAAGGGAGCCGGACGATGCGGTGACCACGTGTTCCGTCGTCGAAGAGGAAGAGGAACCCGCGTTCGCCGTCGAAGCGGGTGGCCTCGAAGTGGTGGTGGGACCGCTCGTGCTGCTGGTGGTCGCCGGCGGCATCGAAGTCGTGGTGGTGGTCGAACCGGTGGTGCTCGTCGTGGTGGGAACGACCGTCGTGGTCGTGGTGGAGCCGACGGTCGTGGTCGGGCTGACTGTCGTGGTCGTCGTGGTGGGGCTGATCGTGGTCCCGATGGTCTGCTCGAACGCGTGAGCAATGACGGTGGCCCCGGCCGGCACAGGGTCGTCGCCAAAGCCCTCCGGTTGGCCAACGGTGCAGGTGATGTCGAGCAGGGTGCAGGCCTTGTCGACGGCGACGGGGACGGTGCCCCAGGGAGAAGAGACCATGTCGGTCAGGTCGGTGATCTGGAACGCGGTGGCGACATCGGCGACCGGAACATCCTCGTCGGCGAAGGCCTGGTCGAGCACTTGGTTGAACAAGGTGAGCTCGGCGACCGATCCGACCGCAAAGCTCTGCTCCGAACCACCCGCGAGCCAATCACCGAGAAACGGGTTGAAATAGTTCATCCCGAAGATCGGAACGGTGGGCCCGGCGGCCTGCATGAGACCGGTCAGGATCGTGTGCAGGTTCGTCTGCATCGTCGTGAGGCCCTGCAGTACACAGGACACGTCGATGGTGCCTCCGGATACGCAGTTGACGACGTCATTGCCACCGATGTCGAGGGTGATGAAGGCGACCGAGCCCTGGTGGGCCTGCAGGAAGGCTGTCGCCTCCTGCATCTGAGAACGAGCCGGTGCCGGCGCACACAACGAATTCGCGAGCATCGAGCTCGTCGTCTCTCCGGAGCACGCCATGTCCACGACCTGGAGACCGGGAAGCTGACCTGTGTAATAGGAGGCGATCTGATACGGGTAGGAGCTCGAGCCGTTCCACACGGGAACCGAGTCCCCGAGAGCGAGGTAATAAGGCCCCGACCCGCTCGTCGTCGAGGTGGCCGAACCCGTCGTTGTGGTTGTTCCACCTCCGTTGGAGCCGGCGATCTCCGGTGCGATGGGGGAGCCCCCAGGGGGAGACGATGAGATTCCCGACGTCGGAAGGGTGTCGTTTGCATATGCCGTGCACGTCACGGCGACCGGCGTACCGGAGTTCTGCAGCGTCAGCGTCGTTGACTCGACATTGAGATCGACATTGCTGGGAGGAGGTACCTGTCCCGGTGGGATGGTCTCCGGGGTGGAGAAGAAGCCGTTGACGTTCATAGGCGAAGGAGGGATGTCGAGTCCGAGCCCTGAGGAGGGAACAGACCCCGGGATCGGGAGGTCAAATGCCATGGGGCCGACGGTGACAGACAGCGGTTCCACGTTCCCGGTGGGATTCACGACTTCCGTCAAGGATCCCGCGATGGAGGTGTCCCCTAAGGCTCGGAAGGCGGAGACGACGGAGGCGGGCATCGTGAGTTGGGTCTGGAAACCCGACAGCGAAAAGGGCTCAGCACTTGGGCTAGGAGGCGACAGGGTCCCGATCGTGGTGACGTCGTTGATCACCACGTTGCCGACAGGAGTACCCGGGCAATACAGCTCGTAGGGCGAGGTGTCGGCGAAGGCGGGCGTTATGGAGCCCTCAATGAGGACCGCCACGAGCATGGCGATTCCCAATGTCAGAGTGACGGTCCCTGTGAGTGCCAGTCGGGCAACGATGGCAGGTGAGCGTCGCACCGTGACTCCCCTGTCGCAGCCTCACGCTCGGGTCCATGGTCCATGGCGAACGAAGGTCATTGCGATCCTAGAACCCCGACCGAGCCGTTGTCTCGTGGCTGTGCGATGGCCACTGTGGCGAACCGTGTCAAAGCCGTCGATCGAGTCTCCGCTACATCGTGAGCAGGGCTCAAGGAGTCCCCTCGTCCTCCAGCAGCCGGCGCAATCCGCTGCGCAACGCCCCGAGCCGACGTCCCACCTCCTGGAGCTCGGCGAGAAGAGCCATCGCTTCTTCTCGGTCCAAGGCGGCCGCACGCGGATTGAGCATGGCGATGCTGCGCCGCATCGATTCGAGCTCCGATGAGCGGTCCATGTCGGGGAACATACGTTCGATTACGGGGGCCCGCAAGTCGCCTCTGGGCCACCGGGGTGGCGCAGGGACGACCCTTGATCTGCCCCGTGTCCGGTATGGCCTGCAGGTGGGTGCAGCCGACTCGGCGTTGACCCGATGGTGCCGGGCAGCGCCGTGCCGGGGTTCGCCCGCCATCGGCACCGCCGAGGCGCGCGGTGCGAGACGGGGGTCAGCAGGGCTGAAGGCCATGGTTCGGAAGGCTCCTCCCCATGGCGACGCCAGGGCAGGTGGGCCCGGTTGCATCTACCACATCCGCATCAAGGCCATCATTGGAAAGGGCAAGACCAGGATCATCGTGTGCCAGACCTTCACCTTGACGGTGGGTGATCCGCACCGCTCGGGAACACGACGCCCACCGACGTGCACCGAGCTGTGCACGTCGGCGACAGTCGGGCATGCCCCCCTGATTCGAGGAGGCTGGGACGGGCCACCGCGCCGCGGTGACACCCGAGAGATCGTGCACGGTGTGCGCATACAATCGGTCGGTGCCTCCGTCCGACCGCAAGCGGTGTCCTGAGTGCGGTTTCTCCTGGACCACCGGCATCGACGACGCGATCGCCATGGTCGCCGAATCCCCACTCCTGTTCTTCCAGGCCCTCAGCGTGGTCGACCCGACCACACCCGTCCGCGCCGACGCCTGGTCGCCAAATGAGTATCTGTGGCACATGGTGGACGTGCTGCGTATCGGCACCGAGCGCCTTTGGGCCCTGCGCGTCGACCCCGAAGGCGGTATTCCCTCTTGGGACGAGAACGAACTCGCAAAAGTGAGGCGCTACGACGAGCTCTCCTCGAAAGTCGCAATGATGGCCTACGGAAGAGCGGCCGAAGATTGGGTCGCGGCGGCGGAGGCCGCTCCACCGGAGGCTCGCACCACTCATTCCGACCTCGGGACGATCTCCACCGGGGAGGTGATCCGGCGCAACGCACACGAGGCCCAGCACCATCTGCTCGACATCGAGCAGGCCTCTCTGGGTCGTTCTGATCGAGTGTTCATCGCTCACCCGGTGACGATGCCCGATGCCGGACCGTCTCGAGCCGACGACCTGTCTCGTCTCTTCGACGACTACGTCATGGTCGATTGGAGCGCCAGCTCCCACCCCCGGACAGGCAAGGACAGCATCTGGATCGCTTCCGGCGCCTGGTACGGGGAGACGCTCAAAGTGAGCGAACCCGCGAATCCCTCGACGCGTCACGCCGCCATGGTGGAGATCGACCACTTGGTCCAGCAAAGCCTTGACGACGGTCGGCGCATCGTGATCGGGTTCGACTTCCCGTTCTCCTACCCGGCGGGTACGTCCTCGTTGGCTCCGGCCGTGTTCGGCCGGGGCCCTGCATGGCGGGCGATCTGGCGCACCTTGACCGAACGCGTTCGCGACGAACCGGACAACACGAACAACCGATGGGAGGTGGCCGAGTCGCTGAATCGTGACACGGGGTGTCGACTGTTCTGGGGCTGCCCTGCCAACCAGGCCAACGAATACCTCGGCGTCAGGGACAAGGAGATTCCAGGGTTGAACGAGAGAGGGCCGCGCCCTGACCGGCTACGTCTCACCGAGCAACGTGCCCGGGGTGTCGGTGGAGCCATCCAGACCGTCTGGAAGCTCGCCTACGCGGGCAGCGTGGGGAGCCAGGCCCTCCTTGGAATACCGCATCTGGAGCGCATGCGGGCTCGATACGGCAGTGACCTCAGCGTATGGCCCTTTGAAACCGGTATCACTCCGGAGAGTCTCGCCGAGAGCACTCCTGTGACCCTGGTCGAGATCTGGCCCACCATCTTCGCCACCGATTTCGCTCGGCATCCCGTGCGCGATGCCGCCCAGGTCCTCCAGGTCGTCGAGTCGTGCGCACAAGCTGATACCGAGGGCACGCTCGTCGAATGGCTTTCGCCGGGCGTCGGCGCTGACATGCGCGCCCAGGTTGCCGACGAGGGCTGGATCCTCGGCGTGACCTGACAAAAGCTCCCGAGCTCGGGAGAAACGAGAGGGCGCGCCGTGCTCGGTCGGTCGTTATCCTTCAGCGGCGTGGCCGTATGGGACACCCTCAAGACCGAGATCGAGCGAGTCTTGGGCGAATGCCCAGGTGCCCTCCAATGCTATCCGGACCCCCGGTCAGACCGCGGCAGGGAACCTCCCCTGAGCATCGGGCTGGCACCGTGGGCAACCGAAGTGGCTCGAGACCTCCACGCTCGTTTCGGTGACGACATCGTTCTCGATGTCGGTGCGCTCAGATTCCCGGACCGCCAAGTCCGGGTGCCCGTGCCGGAGCTGGCGCCCGAGCTCGACCCGGGCGAGGGCGAGGTCACCGTGGACCCGGCTCTGGAGGTGCGCTCGGGCCACACGGTGCGGTCCGAGCTGAAGGTGTGGAACCGGGCCGATGCCGAGCTCGAGGTCGTGACGACCGGAATGGTCTTCGGATGGGTCGTCGACCCGAGCACCGGGTCCGTCGTCGGTGGGTATTCCGGCGCGCAAAGACTCCCGCGAGTGGTCTTCCGGATCGCGCCGCACACGTTCGAGCTCATCCCCCTGCTGGTGGGAACGGCCAGCTTCGTTCCCGATCTTGACTACGCCATCCCTCCCGGCCGTTGGGTGGTGCGAGTCCCGCTCGCGCTCGGTGATGGCCGACGCAGGAGTACCCCTCCTCTTCCCATCACCGTGATCCCCTGAGATCAGGGGATCCCTCGGCGGCGCTCCGAGTCCGCATGCCGCGCCCGGCCGCAACGTTGGGTTGGGCTTGACGACCAGCGACACGTGACGAGCTTCAGGAGCGTCCTCGCTGAGCCGACGTATGTAGGTGATGTCCCGCGCCACGTCTCGGGGCCTTGGCCCAGGTGGACGTCGAGGGCTCAGTGGCCAGTGGAAGGAGAGATCTGTGCAGCTCGGGGTCCGAAGACATCGCGATCAGAGAGGGTTCTCCACCAGTACCGGGTTGGTGGCGACGGCGGTGAGCATGCTTCTCCTGGCCGTCCTGCTCCTGTTCGGCCTGAACGCCTTCAACGGCGGGAACGGCTCGACGGGCACCAATTCGATCCTGAGCCGGTCCCACACCGAGAGCCAGATCAAGCTGTGCGCCGAGGGTCGCGATTCGACGTACGGCAGTCCGCCGAGTCCTGGCCAACAGGCCAAGTGCCTCAACGAAGTGGCGGGGGAGATCTCTTCGACCTCAGGGACCCCCTAAGCGCCCGACGGCAACCGGTCTCAGCGCCGTCGTCATCCCGAGTGCACGGAGACGCTTTGTCCCAGGAGCCAACTCAAGGACGTCAAAGCGGTGGCAGGTGTCCATCCGGTCTGCGGGGGGTGGGCCAGGTGGTCAAGGCCCTGGTCGTCCAAGAACGTATGGAGCTTCGGGTTGAGCTTCCCCCGGAAGTTCGGTGCCGCTCCGGTCGAGTACCGCTGCACACCCGTCGGACCGATCAGGACATAACCGTCGGAGTGGTCGATGTCGTAGGTAAGGGGCTTGCCGGTGAGCCAGTCGATCGAAGGCGGGTTGCCTTCCGGGACCTTCTGGTAGACGAACCCGAAGAACTGGGCGACGGAGTTGAGCGCGGCCGGTGTCTCGGTCACGAGCTCCCAGTCGGCCGTTGTCAGATGCGCATACGCCGCCAGCCGGGCGGGGTTGTCGCGCCCCGGGTCGACACTGAGTTCGATGATCTGAACCTTGTCCGCAGCATGGGCAGCGCGCAGGGACTGCTCGACCTGCAAAAGGTTCCCGGTTGTCAACGGGCAGATGTCGGTGCACAGAGTGAGGAAAGGCACGACCATGACCGTCTTTCCCCGAAATGAGGCCAGAGTCACCGCCTTTCCGTATTGGTTCTCGAGCGGTTCGTGAGAGATCGTCGCAGGGATGGCGCGCGCTTCGGTCGTGCCGGCCGATGCCGGCGGAGGGCCCGGCGGGCCCGACGAACATGCCGCCGCAACCAGGGCCAACAGCCCCAGCGTGCAAGTCCGCCTTCGGCTTTCCAAGGTCCGGATGCGCTTGTGCAGACCAGCGATCACGGAGAGGAAGTCTCGCCGGGAGGCGACATGCCGGGGCTGTCCGAGTTGGCCGTGGCAGTCATATGAACCGGGTCCTTGTCGTTGCGTCACCCCCGGTGTGAACAGATACGGCCCCTGCGATCCGTCTAGTGGCAATTGGCGCAGAGTCCGAGAACGTCGAGGCGATGGCTGTGGGGTTGAAAGCCCTCGGTCTCGGCGAGTTTGTCGACGGTCTGGGTCACGTTGCGTTCGAATGCGGCGCTCGGTGTGAAATCGATCACCGTTCCACAGGACACGCAATGGAGATGGTGGTGATGCTCGGTGAGGTCCTCGGCGAGCTCGAAGCGCGCGAATTCGTCGTTGGCGGCGACGCGCCGGACGAGGCCGGCGATCTGCAGGTCAGCCAGGTGGCGGTAGGCCGAGCTGAGGGGAAGGTCAGGAAGGCCCTCGGCGACGTCGCTGATGCTCACGGGCCGGCCGGCGCTGACGAGCAGGTCGATGATGGCACGACGACCGCGGGTGTAGCGCTGGTCGAGGTGTCGGAGTCGGGCTTCGACCTCGACGTGGACCTCGTCGGCTCTTCCGTTGGCTGCCATCGCGGTCTCCCCGCCCTTCTTCGGCCGTGGCTCTCGTGGAATCCTGCTGGGCCTGGCGGCGGCCCTTTCGGATCGAAGCTCGATCATGGTCAATTTTTCCCTCCATCGTGGGCCCCGGCACCCCTAGGGCGGGCCCGAGGCTCCGGGGTCGAGCGTCCACCTTGCATTGAGACTCATTCCCATACTACATTCGGTTTCCGTGATCATCACTCCGGGATCACCGGGGACGAGGCGACGGAGGGCCGAGCGTCGGGCAACAGGGCCCCTTGCCATGGTGGCGGTGGTCGCCGTCGTCGCGGCCGGGTGCGGAAGCAGCAACCCCGCAGCGGCCAAGACCACGATCATCAACGCCATCGGGGCCGAGAACGAGTACGCAAACGTGCTGAGCCAGATCGGTGGTCGCGACGTACGCGTGTCGTCGATCCTGAACAACCCGAACACCGACCCCCACACGTTCGAGTCGAGCCCGAGCGTGGCTGCGGAGGTAAGCGCCGCTCAGCTCATCGTGCAGAACGGGGTCGGTTACGACGCGTTCATGAACAAGATCGAGTCGGCGTCGCCGAGCTCGACGCGCAGGGTGATCGTCGTGCAGAACCTCCTCGGCCTGCCCGACACCACGCCGAATCCGCACCTGTGGTACGACCCCAAGACGATGCCTGCCACAGCCAAGGCGATGGCCGCCGATCTTTCCGCCCTGCAACCGGCGCACGCCGCCTATTTCCAGTCCAACCTGAAGAGGTTCGACGCGTCACTGAGCCCGTGGTTCAACGCCATTGCAACGTTCAAGACCAAGTACGGGGGAACGCCCGTGGCCACGACCGAGCCCGTCGCCGATTATCTGCTCGAGGCGATGGGGGCGATCAACAAGACGCCGTTCCCGTTTCAGGCCGACGTCATGAACGGCGTCGAACCGGCGCCTCAAGATGTCACTCTGGAGAACGGGTTCTTCAGCGACCACCTGGTGAAGGTCTTCTGTTACAACCAGCAGGTGGTCGACGCCCTGACGACGTCGATCCGGCTCGGTGCCCTGAAGGCCGGGGTGCCGGTGGTCGGCGTGTACGAGACGATGCCCACCCCCGGCTACGACTACCAGTCATGGATGGAGGCCGAGGTGAACGCCATCCAGAGGGCCGTGACGCAAGGCGTTTCGACCCAACACCTCTGATGGACTCGACCGGCCCGGACGCGACGTCGAGTGAGCTCCTGGAGGTAGAAGGCGTCAGCGTGTCGCTGTCGGGCAGACGGATCCTCGATGATGTGACCTTCGGCGTGCGCGCCGGGGAATTCACCGGCCTGATCGGCTCCAATGGAGCCGGCAAGACCACCTTGTTGCGAGTGATCCTCGGCCTTCAGCGCCCGACCGCGGGGAGAGTGCTTGTGCTCGGTGCGCCTCGGAGCCATCGGAACAGATCGATGGGGTACGTCCCGCAGAAGATCATGCTCGACCCGGACATGCCGCTGCGGGCCCGGGACCTGGTGGCGCTCGGCATCGACGGNAACCGCTTCGGNATTCCCACACCCTCGAGACAACGCCGGGAAGCGGTCGACGAAATGCTGCACGCCGTCGATGCCGAGGGTTTCGGCGATGCCCGCGTGGGCACCCTTTCCGGGGGAGAGCAGCAAAGGGTGCTGATCGCCCACGCCCTGATCGGCCGCCCCCAACTGCTCCTGCTTGACGAGCCTCTCGCCAACCTCGACCTGAAGAGCGGCCAAGAGGTGGTGACGTTGCTCGACCGGATCGCCGAGGAACAGCACATCGGCGTGCTCCTGTCCGCCCATGAGATGAACCCTCTGCTGCCCGTCATGGACCGCATCGTCTACCTGGCGGGAGGTCGGGCGGCCAGCGGGCCCACCGATCAGGTCGTGCGCGACGAGGTCCTGAGCGCGCTGTACGGGTACGAGGTCCACGTCCACACCCTCCACGGTCGCATCCTGGTGGTCGCCGGGCCCATGGAGGAGTCCGGGCTGCCCCCGGATCCGAGCCTCAAGGCCGTCTGACCCGGTGCACTGGGTGTTCGAGCCCGGCTTCTTCTCCAGTGGACCCGTGCACATCGCGTGCGTCGTCGGGAGCATCGTCGCCATCGTCTCGGGGGTCGTCGGGGTGTTCACCGTCATGCGGGGGCAATCGTTCGCCGGCCACTCGCTGGCGGACGTGGCGACGGCCGGCGGCTCGGGCGCGTTCCTCGCCGGCGTCAGCCCGCTGTTCGGCTTCGTGGCCGGTGGGGTGGCCGGGGGCAGGAGCCATGGAGATGATCGGCGTGAGCCGGGCCCGAGGCAGGGACCTGGCGACCGGCATCGTGCTGGGAGCGTCGATCGGGCTCGCCGCCCTGTTCCTCTACCTCGGCACGACCCGGTCGTCTACGACCGGTGCCAGCCAGCAGATCCTGTTCGGGTCGATCTTCAGCATCGTGAGCTCGACGATTCCGGTCGTCGCCCTCCTGAGCGTGTTGTGCGTGGGGATCATGGCCCTCGTCCACCGTCCCTTACTGTTGAGCTCTGTCAGCACCGACATGGCGGCCGCCCGGGGCGTTCCCGTGCGCGTGGTCGGTCTGCTCTACATGCTGGCCCTGGCCCTCGCCGTGGGACTGTCCTCCTTGGCCATCGGAGCGATTCTCTCCACCGCGTTGCTGATCGGGCCGGCCGCCATCGCCTTGCGCCTGACGAAGCGGATCGGTTGGGCAATGGTGACGGCCTGCGTGACGGGGGTCGGAGCCGTCCTGCTCGGTGTCCTCCTTGCCTACGACAGCTACTACTGGAGCTCGAGCCATGCCTATTGGCCGGTGAGCTTCTTCATCGTCGTCGCCATCTTCCTCGGCTATCTGGTCACCGAGCTGCCGTTCATTCGGACCTCCACCACGCGACGGAACGAGACACGGGCATCGACCGCCCCCGATCTCGATTCGATGAGCCGCGTCGGGTCAGGGCAGAGCGCCGGGCCGACGAGGTAGGGAAATGTTCGCCGACTTCATGATCAATGCCTGGGCAGTGGCCACGATCGTCGCCGTGATCGCCGGTGTGGTCGGCTTTTTCGTGGTCCTGCGCGGCTCGGCTTTCCCTGCGCACGCCATTCCCAACGGTGCGTTCGCGGGGGCGGCGGGCGCCAGCCTGATCGGCGTCAACACGCTGGCCGGCTTGGGGGTGTTCGCAGTGCTGGCCGCGCTCGGGATCGGCGCGCTCGGCCGGCGGGGGCGCCATGACGTGGTGACAGCCCTCGGCCTGGTGGTGATGCTCGCTCTGGGTGCGGTGTTCTTGAGCCAGACCACCGAATACGAGCCGGAGATCTTCTCGCTGCTCTTCGGAGAGGTCCTCGGCGTCGCCTCGAACGAGATCCTGCCCGTCGCCGTTCTCGGGCTCGTGTGCATCGCCGCGGTCCTGGCCCTCTACCGTCCCCTCATCCTCTCCTCCGTCGTGCCCGACATCGGCGAGGCCAAGGGTGTCAGCAGCCACCGGATGGAGATGGCGTTCCTGGTCGTCGTCGCCCTGTCCACCGCCATGACGGTGCCCGTCGTCGGGGCCCTGCTCATCTTCAGCCTGATGATCGGCCCACCGGCGGCGGCCCGCTCGTTCACGAACCGGCCCCCCCTGGCCATCGTCCTGTCGGTCGCGATCGCGCTGGCCACCGTGTGGTCGGCCATCGCCATCTCCTTTGTGACCAATTGGCCCATCGGCTTCTTCGTCGGCGTGTTCGGCGCCTTGTCGTACGGAGTCGGGCGGGCCTGGGCCGCCTGGCGGCGGATCCGCGCGGTCGGTTCAGGGACCTCTCGGACTGTCGATACGCTGACGGTGCCATAGCGACGCCTTACCCTCCAGAGCTCCACCTGAGAAGGAGGCACTCCGACATGCTCTGCGACGCGGTCGCCGATGCCGGCCAGTGGTCCTGCCCATGGTCGAGATCGATGACGCGATCCCCCGGGCCCGCCCGGTGTCGCTGAGCGACATGGGTCGCTCTGCCGTGGTCCGAGGGCCGAAACGAGGCCAACCGGGCGGGGCCAGTGGGGCTGGGCCAGGTTCTTCCCACGTCGATTTTGAAGGCCGCGGCGAGTGGGTACAAGGGTCCCGTGAGATACCTGCTCGCCACCCGGTGCCCCCTGTGCCGGCAGTTGGTGGAGCGTGCCCCGCTGCGGTGACCCCGTGACACCACCGCGCCCGGCCCGAAACCGAGCGAAGACGGGCGACAAGCTCGACGATTACCGTCAGCGACGAGACGCGTCGGTCACACCCGAGCCCGTTCCATCTCGAACGGGCCCCCGCAGCCGTGGTCAAAGCGCCCGGCCCAAGATGTTCGTCATCCAAGAGCACCATGCCCGCGCGCTGCATTGGGACTTCAGGCTCGAACGTGACGGAGTGCTCGTGAGCTGGGCCATCCCCAAGGGGCTACCTCTCGACAAGAAGACCAACCACCTGGCCGTCCACACAGAAGATCATCCCCTGGAGTACGCCACATTCGAGGGAACGATCCCAGAGGGCGAGTATGGGGGTGGCAAGGTGTCCATTTGGGACAGTGGCACCTATGACGAGTTGAAATGGTCCGATCGTGAGGTCATGGTCATTCTCCACGGCCGGCGCATGCAAGGGACCTACGTGCTCTTCGCCACAAAGGACTCCCGCAAGGAAGGCAACGGGGCGGCGAGCCGCGCGTGGATGATCCACCGCATGGACGATGCCCCGGAGGGATACACCCCGCTTCCCCGGGACCTCCGGCCCATGCTTGCCACTCTGGGCATGTTGCCGAGCGACGATGAGTCCTGGGCCTACGAATTCAAATGGGACGGCGTTCGCGCCCTGTCGTATGTCGACGGTGGCCGTATTCACGTCGCATCCAGGAACGGCAACGACCTCACCGCGTCATTTCCTGAGCTCCGGGCCGTCGGCGAGCAGTTGGGCTCTCGCCAGGTGGTCCTCGATGGTGAGATCGTGGCACTCGATCAGCTCGGGCGTCCCCGCTTCCAACTCCTACAGCCGCGCATCCATGCATCGGGGGCCGACAAGGTGAAGCGCTTGGCGGCCGAGCAGCCGGTCGTGTACATGGTTTTCGATGTCCTGTATCTCGATGGCACGTTGTTGCTCGAGCTCCCCTACGTCGAGCGGCGCCAACGCCTCGAAGGCCTGAAGCTGGCAACAAAGGGGGCACAGAGTTGCGCGCTGAGCCCCCGATTCACGGGCCCGGGTTCCGATGTGCTNTACGCCAGCATGGCCCAGGGCCTCGAAGGCATCGTCGCCAAGCGGCTCGACTCGCCGTATCTCCCGGGCCGGCGCTCTCCCAGCTGGAGAAAGATCAAGAACGTGCTCACCCAGGAGGTGGTGGTGGGCGGCTGGACCCCTGGCCAGGGGAACCGACAGGGCCGGTTGGGATCACTGCTGCTCGGGATCCCCTCCGGGGACGGTCTCCAGTACGTCGGCCAGGTGGGAACGGGCTTCTCGGATGAGGTGCTCGACGATCTGGCTGCAAGGCTCGGTCCTCTGCGATCCGACCACCGCCCGTTCATCACCGAAGTTCCCCGTCGCTACGCGAGCGTGGCTGCGTGGGTGGTACCGACCGTGGTGGGAGAGGTGAGCTTCAGCGAGTGGACCAAAGAGGGTCGTTTGCGCCAACCCTCGTGGCGAGGATTGCGCATCGACAAGTCTCCCGACGAGGTGCGCCGTGAGTCCTGACAGCCAGCGCGTGATGGTCGATGTGGGCGGCCGTGAGCTCCAGCTTTCGAATCTGGAGAAACCCCTCTACCCCACGGGCTTCACCAAAGGTGACCTGCTCGACTATTACGCCCGGATCGCGCCGGTCATGCTTCGACACCTGAGAGACCGTCCGGTCACGGTGAAGCGATTCCCCGAGGGCGTAGAGCAGCAGGGATTCATCGCCAAGAACGTTCCCCGACACGCACCCGACTGGCTCAGGACCGTCACACTCCCTCGCAAAGGTACCGATCGGTGGGGGAAGCCGTCCGGATCGGAGAACGACCGGGAGACAACGCGGTTCGTCGTGGTGGAGGACCTGGCCACCTTGATGTGGCTGGTCAATCTGGCAGCCGTGGAGTTTCACACGCCGATGTGGCGCATCGGTCAGAAGGGTCAGCCGCGTTCACCCGATCTGCTCGTCCTCGACCTCGATCCCGGCCACCCGGCGACGATCACCGAGTGCTGTCAGATCGCGCTTTCGCTGCGAGACCGGGTGAGCAAGGACGGGATCGAGTTGATTCCGAAGACCAGCGGCTCCAAGGGTGTGCAGCTCTATGCTCGAATCGCCGCAAGACGCTGGTCGGCGGATCGGGTCAACGACTATGCCCGTGAGCTGGCCGAGGAGCTCGAGCGAACCCTTCCCGACCTGGCCGTGTCCCGGATGGCAAAGGCGCTGCGGCCAGGCAAAGTGCTCATCGACTGGAGTCAGAACAACATGGCCAAGACGACGGTGTCGCCCTATTCGCTGCGGGCGCTCGAGCGACCCACCGTGTCGACCCCCCTCTCGTGGGATGAGGTCGGGAGGGGAGCCGATGGTGATGGCGGAGCCGATGGCCCTGGCGCAGGGCTGCTTGCGTTCGGTCCCCGAGATGTCTTGGCACGGGTGGAGACCCTGGGCGATCTCTTCGAGTCGCTCGGTTCCTGAGACCGTCTCCCGGGAACGTCAGCGGTCGAGGGCTTGGCGCACCATGGCGATAGCGGTCTCGGGGTCCAATGCAAGCTCAGCCGCGACGGCGACGTAGGCATGGGCAGCGTCCCGGATGCGGCGCTTTCTCTCGGCAGCTTCGGGGGGTCGGGGCGCGCTCTTGATGTGAGTGCCGTGCCTGCCCCGGGATTCGATGATCCCCTCTCTTTCGAGCTCTCGAAATGCTCGTCCGACGGTGCCGGGCGCGACGCCGAGATCGGCCGCCAGCCGGCGGACCGTGGGCAGGCGACTGCCAACGGGAATCTCTCCTGTGGCCACGAGCCGTCTGATGGCGATGCGGAGCTGCTCATACGGCGGAAGAGGCGAATCAGGGTCGATGGTGACTATCACTTCAGCGCAGTGCGGCGGACCTGCCATTCCGCTCCGGTAAAGATCCAGGCGAGCAGAGCTCCGAGGATCGCGCATAGACCGGCGACGCCTCCCGTCACGTGCAGCCAGGTGGGCGAGGCATAGCCACCCATCTCGAATAGGCACGAGCTGGTGCCGAGAAGGGCGATGGCGATGCCGGTTCCAGCAAGGGTGTGGACCGCTTGTGCCCGCATGGCATCGTCCACGGCGACGAGGCCGCGGGTCGTGATCGGTTGCGATCGGGCAACGACGAACCGGATGGACATGAGCGTTCCTGCCGCCGCGATCGCCGCCAGTACCAGGCCGGCGTTGCTTCCCGTGAAACCGGGCAGGACCCGTCGGGGCTCGATCTCGTAGACAACAGTGGCCAAGGCGCTTACACCCACCGCGGTTGGAAGCGAGATCAGAGCCGCCCGCGGGAGATAGTCGCTCAGTCGACGGGGAACAAGGGACGCCCTGCGCGGTTCGTTCCCTTCCGATTCCGGGAGTAAGGCGATGACGAAGACACCGAGCAGGTACCCGACAAAGCCGTAGAAGGCATCATCGTTCGGGATGCTCAGCCCGACCGCATACAGCACCGAATGGAGGCTGAGGCCGAGGGCCGCGCCGGCCAGCCGCGTGGTCCGGCCGCGCCGGATGTACCGATTCATGGCGGGCTTGGTCTCCGAAGTGAGCTCGACGCCGTAGCGCGCGCTGAACGTGCGCAGTTCACGAGAGGACACAGGTCGCACCGCCAGCAGGGCGAGCACGACGGGGAACACTGCCCACAGTCCGTCGACCACTCGGTATGCCCACATGGACCACATCTTGCCTTGTCCTCACGAATGTGTCAATGTATTGATACATAGGATCAATGGTGGTAGGAGGACGAGTGATCGGCCGTTTGGCGCACCGTGGGCGACCGTGGCACCTCGCAGCGGGCGCCGTGCTCGTTGCCGTGGTGGCCTTCGGGGCGACCATCCAAGGTGGCATCCTCGCCCCCCAGTTCCACACGGTGGGGGGAGCCGGCGTCAACGGCGTGCAGTTCGCAAGCGTCCAGAACACATCGTGGCGCTCGTGGACGGTCACGAGCGTGCACTTCGCCGACCGCCTGTCGACACGAACAATGCTCGACGGACGGACCCTCGAGCTCAGCTTGCATCAAGGGCGCACCGTGCCCAGGATCGGCCCGGATTCGGCGAGCCTTGTGGTAGGACCGGGGCAGCAATTCAGCGTCGGACTCTCCAACGCGTCCCGCGTCTGTCACTACCCGCTCCCTGTTGGCGCAAGGAACGTACAACGCCAAGAGCGCTTGTCGTTGAGCTACCAGGTCCCCATTCCGGTCGCCATCACGGTCGAAACGCCGTTCGGCCCCAGGAGCGTCTCCGTGGGCCACTTCGACCTTCAGAGGTGCTAGTCGAGTCCCACCGAGGCCCGATCGACCTCGAGGAGGCTACCGATCGACGTCGGACGACGATCACCCCGCTCACCATTCCTACAGATGGTTGGCGGAGCTGGGAGTGACCGCTCGTGAGCCGAGCTGCAAGTGCCCCCCGGGAATCCGCCACCGCGAAGGTGCGGTTGATTAGCCTCTTCCTCGGTTTAGCGAGACCCGGGAGGCCCGATGGCCGAGCGCGAGATCGTTAGCGTCGAGTGGCACGAGCGCGATGAAGTGATCCACGTGACCTATGTCGACGTCGACCCTGACCACATGATTGCGGCTCCGTCGGTTGCTGCCCATTTCGCCCGAGAAGCCGGTCTGCGCCCCGAGACGGCCCCTGACGGGATGTCTCGATGGGTCCGGGACCCGGTTCTCGATGAGGAGAAGCCCCACACCGACTTGAGTCGTCAGTGAAGCGTCGACGGATCAGACGATGCGCCGGGCGTCCCGACTCGCACCAGGCGCTCGCGGTTGTCCCGCGTACAGCAAGAGACCCTCTTGGCCTGGGCAAGCCGTGTGGAGGAATCTTCCCGCTCACCAGCTTCCGTAGCCACCCGTCGTCTGCACAAGCTGGTCGGCGGCACATGCACCGAAATCGAAGTGGTGCTGGTCGCTCACCGATGAGGTTGTGGCAGTGAGATCGAGGCTCGGATATGAGCACGCCGACCCTGTGAGCAGGTCTACGAAGAAGGTGCCCCCGTTGACCTCTGTGGTCGAGGCAACGGGAAGGGCCTGGCCCGAGGAGCGCAACGCAATCGAATAGCTGCCGGGATTTGCAACATAGCCGTACACGATGCCCATCGGAGACGCATCGATCATTTCGAACTCCGCGGGGTTCGGGGCGCCGGGGCACATGCCGTACCAGCGTCCGTTGACCACGAATCCCCCTTGCTCGACAGCGACGACCCCGCTCTGACCGTTCGCGGCCCACAAGCTCCAGGGAGTCCCCTCGATCGTCCCCGACGCGACCTCGGTCGATCCTGCGGTGAGCTGGGCCACGGGCATCCCCGATTGGGAGCTCGTGGCTTGTGGGCTGCAGTCGTCGTTGGTGTTCGCCA
>JGI12269J14319_10002814_pt1 | contig 16585 bp, 13 predicted proteins | sample PeaSoiSIISIP2007_FD_14319 | JGI IMG/M metagenome (IMG submission 14319) | reverse complement strand
ATCATCCCTGTCAGCCACGCGTACGCCGCTCACGAGGCGATCGAAGGGAGCCGGCTCGAGATCATGGAAGGCGCCGGGCACTTTCCCCATGTCGAGGAGCCCGTCCGCTTCGCGGAGGTCCTCACCGAGTTCATTCGGAGCACCAAACCGAGTTCGTTGGCACCGGATGAACTTCGCAAGCTGATGCTCGACCACGAAGCACCGCGGCGGGCCATCGGCCGGACGCCTGCGCCCAGTCTGCCGGAGTAGGACTCATGGTCGACCTCAGTGAGACACACCGCACCGACAGCAAGGTGAGACCTTCGGCGGGTCGCGCCTCGAGCGTCGTGCGGGCCCGGAGCGAGGTCGTGGGTGGGGACCCGGCCCTGCGCTTCGATGGGGTCGTGCGCCGTTACGGGGACCACGTGGCCCTCGACCATCTCGACCTGGCTGTGGTCCAAGGCGAGACCGTCGCTCTCCTCGGGCCCAACGGTGCCGGCAAGTCCACCACCATCTCGCTGCTCCTCGGACTCCTGCGTCCCCACGCGGGCTCGGTCGAGGTGCTCGGAACGAGCCCCCGCCAGGCGGTGTCCCAGGGCCGGGTGGGGGCGATGCTCCAGACGGGATCGGGCAGCGGGCTGCCGTCGGGCGTCAGGGTGGGAAGCGCCCTGCAACTGGTGCGCCGGCTCTACCGCCGTCCGGCCCCCTTCGACCTCACCGTGGAACGGGCCGGGATCGGCGCCCTGTTGGGCCGACCGACGCACCGCCTGTCGGGTGGACAGGCCCAGCAGGTGCGTTTCGCGGTGGCCATCGCGGGAGATCCTGAGCTCGTCTTCCTGGACGAGCCCACCGCCGCCATGGACGTGGAGAGCCGCCGCTCGTTCTGGCGCATGATGCGCCAATTCGGCGAGGAGGGGCGCACCATCCTCTTTGCCACGCACCACCTGCAGGAGGCGGATCAGGTCGCCGACCGGGTTGTCGTCGTCAATCGTGGTCGGGTGGTGGCGAACGGCCCCGGGGCGACGCTCAAAGCGGCCGTGGCCACGAGGCAGGTGTGCTTCGTGTCCCGGCGCCCCGACGAGCACCTGCTCGACCGGTTGGAGGGGGTCACCGACGTGACGGTGCGCGGCACGGGCGTCACCCTCGACTCCCTGGACGCGGATGCCACCATCAGGGCCCTCGTGCGCAGCAACGTCGAATTCTCCGGCCTCGAAGTGACCGGGGCGGGCCTCGAAGAGGCGTTCGTGGCGCTCACCGGGTGCGACGCGGCTCCGGACCAAGGGCGGGCACCGTGAGTGCGCTGGTGGCGTTCGAGCGCTTCGAGGTGGCGCGGTTGCTGCGCAGCTGGAAGTTCCTGGCCATCACGGTGGGTTTCCCGGTCGTCTTCTACATGTTGTTCCTCAATGACCACAGCCCGGGCAAGGTCGTCGACGGCACCGTGACCTGGCGCGTCTACCTCATGGTGTCGATGTGCTCATTCGGGGCATTGGTCGCCGCCCTCAACGCCGGAGGGAGCCGCCTGTCGACGGAGCGTTCCTCGGGTTGGGCGCGTCAGCTGCGCGTCACCCCCATCCCGGCCTGGTCGTACGTGGCCACCAAGGTGACGGCGAGCATGGTGGTCATCCTCCCCGTGCTCGTCCTGGTGGAGCTGGTGGGCATGGCATTCGGGGGAGTGAGCCTCGGTGTGGCCAGCTGGTTCGAGCTCACCGGACTGCTGTGGGTGTCGGCCATCCCCTTTGCCATCCTCGGGGTCTTCGTCGGGTTCATGGTCACTGCGGAGACGGCGTACCCGGTTGTGACGGCTCTCATGTTCGTGCTCGGCTATTTCGGAGGCCTTTTCAACCCGGTGGGCCACATGTCGCCGTCGCTGCAAACCGCGGCCAGGATTCTCCCGAGCTTCCATCAGGCGTCGCTCGGGCTGGCGGTGCTGGACCACCGGGGACTGGGGATCGAGGATGCGCTCGTGCTGGTGGCCTACGCGGCGTTGCTCGGCCTGGCCGTCGTCTGGAAGCACCGGGTCGAGGAGTCAAGGGGCCTCGCCTGATCCGATTGTGTGGTTCATGCTCCGGGCACGACCGGAACCAGGTCTCGCCCTGGGGGCGGATCAATCCTTTTCCAGGATGCCGACGTACGGCTCCTGCGGCGTCGTTCCGAGGATCCTGCTCTGGTGCCATCCTGTTCCGGGCAGGAGCGACCGCATCTCGCGGCGCGAGACGAAGAGCCAGCGAAACCAGGGGGTCGCCCAGTCGCGATAGCGAACCCGCAAGCGGCACTCGCCGGGCATGAGCCCGCGCTCTCGGTTCCGGAGGTCGTAGCGCCGGTCCAGAGCCGGGGCCCCGCCGAAGTACGGACTGGTGCTCTCGGCCAGGATCCGCGCGCCGGGCGGTGTCCGGGCCGCCCAGTCCGTGAGCGCTCTTCGGAGCTCATCCGGAGAACCGAAGATGCCGAAGTTGTTCCCGAACAGGACGATGGTGTCGAACGCGCCGATACTCCCGGTCAGTCGGCCGATGGGAGAGCACCACGTCGTTCGCACCCCGCGTCGGCGTGAGATCCTGGCCGCCAGGGGGGATGAGTCCAGCCCTACGACGTCGAACCCTCGTTGCTGAAGGTGCAGGGCCACCCTTCCGGCACCGCATCCCACGTCGATGACACGGCCCCGCACGTACCGCATGGCCAGGCGCTCCGCAGAAGGCCAGTGCGGGAAGTCGGCGAAGAACAGCTCTGGCCCTGCGCCCACGTCGACGAAGCCATCGTCGCGTTCGTAAATCTCGGGCTCTGTCCCGCCCCTCGTCCAGTCGGCGAGCGCTCGACCGAAAGCGTCGGCCCCGGCCTTCACGGATTCTCCTCCGCCGCCGCCGTCACCGACGGCTTCCGGAGGACGAAATGAATGGCGGCAAAGGATCTCACCCCGTCGTGGGATGGGTCGGCGTGCTTCCGTCCGGCGCGAGCAGGTCAAATCCGTCCGGTGTGTTCAACATCCCCGGTGCCGTCCCCGCCGCGTCGGTGACTCCGTACTGCCAGACGAGTGCGCCTGTGGTGGGATCGATGGCGACCATCCGGTTTGCGTAGTCGTCGTTGAGCATGACCACTCCGCTCGGAAGGCGCTCTGCGAGCGACGGGTGGTCGAGCATGCCGGGGCCCGAAGCCGCCTCGTACCGGTAGAGCACCTGGCCGACGCGGTTGGTGTAGATGAACGCCCCGGGCTTTGCGTAGTCGGCGACGAGATAGAGGTCGGGTCCCAGCTGCTGGGGGTCCGAGGGGTAGGACACCGCCACGTGTGCCGTCCACACCAAGTGCCCCTGCAATGTGTACTCGCTGATCCACGAGCCGTTGATCTCGGAGATGAGGAGGTTGCCATCGGCGAGCGGCGTATCGCCATTTGGCGATCCCATCGAGGCAGGTGGGTTGTGCACGCAATGACCGTCGCTGCCGATCTGCCCGGCCACGGAGCCGTCGTGATTGATGATCACGATGCGGCAATTGTCGGCGTCGGCCACGGTGACCTGCCCGTTGGCCAACAGATAGGCGTCGTCGGGCTCATGCAGGTACCCGGGCGCCGTTCCGGGTTGCTTCGGGTGCCCGTACTCCCACAGGATCCTGCCCGAGGGATAGGCGATATCGACGATGGTCTCGTTCTGCTCCTGGTTGGAGATGATGGCTCGACCCTTGTCGATGAAGAAGGCGTCGTCGGGAAAGACGAAGCCGTAGGGGTCGGGCGGAGACGTCGCGGACGGATAGGTCCAGGTGGTGTCCATGGCCGGGTTCAGGAGCAGGAAACGGTTGTTGCCGCGGTCTGCGATGAGCAACTGCATGCCAAAGTAGGGCGAACCGGCCCCCGCCGTCCCCGCCGAACCGAACTTCGAATTCGGGGTGAGCATCTGGACCGTCGACACCGGGGTCCCGTCGGACTCACCTCCCACCAACCAGGCCGTGGTGCCCAGCACGGCCACACTGGAATGGGCCACGGGCACCTGGAGGCGCCCGGCGCTCAGTACCCCGTCGGTTGCCGGATCGAAAGCCCAGATGGTGGAGACGGCGGACGTGGCCGGCGTCGACTCGTCCCGCACCGCCCCCGATCCCGTACCCGCACCGGAGGTGGATGTCCCCTTGGACGCGTCGAGGAGCGTCCCCCCCGTGGCCCCCGTGCCCGCGCTCCGGGACCCGGGAACGATGGCGGCGGTGGCCGTCGCGTTGGTCGCACCCGCACCGGGATTGGCGCCGGGAGGGGGCGGTCCCAGCTGCGTCGTCCCCAAGCCGGCGGTGAGCGCTGGGGCGACGGTGCTCTCACCCCCGGCCAGATAGATCTGCGTCCCGATGGTGACGGCCGCGGCGCCGTCGAGCGGCACCGGTAGGCGCCCGATCGTCGATGCCGTGTGGCGACTCGGATTGACGACCTGGATGGTGTTCACCGGCTCCCCGGCGCCGGCCCCGGTGATGGCATCGCCGCCGAAGACGTAGACGAGCCCGCCCGAGGCAGCGACCGCCGGGTAGCGCACAGGCACCGGCAGTGACGCCACGGTCGAGAAGGCGCGGCCGTCGGTGGTCGCCAGCACGGCGGGGTCGGGGTTCGAGCCGTCGTATCCGCCCACGACGTAGGTGGTTTCGCCGACGGTCACCGCCGTTGAGTCCGAACGTGGCTGGGGGAGGGACCCCGTCGCGGTGGCGGTGGCAACGGTTCCCACGAAGGTCGAGCCCGGCGCGGGCACGCCTTGGACCGTGGCGACGGTGGCGGGAGACCCGCCCCCAAAGGTCACGTCGCGTCCGTCGACGACGGCACCCGACGCGTCGTGGAGACCGGCGGTCAGATTGGCGACGTGCACGAGCTTCCCCGAGGTGGTGTCGAGCGTGTAGATGCCCTGCGTGGAGACGTTCGACGTGGTCAGACCACCGAGGATGACGAGCTGGGCCCCGGGCCCGGGGAGCACCACGCTCCGGCTGAGGGGAGCGGCAAGCGTCCAGGGGAGAAGGCCCGACTCGGCCGCGGAGATGGCCTCTGAGCGACCGCCCGCGTGCGCACTTGTGGATGTGGTGTGCGCCGAGGGGGCCGGGGAGACCCTCGGTGGCCGCGACGAGCCGCCTCCACAGGTGGCCAGAAGGGCGCCCAGGCCCGTGGTGGCGGCCAGCGCGACGACGGCCAGGACCCTCCGCCTCCGGCGGGTCGCTCGGCGGGCGTGTGCGCCGGCCAGGCGGCTGAGGGGGGTGGGAGAGGGCACGGTCGAAACTCTGCCCTTTGTCTAATCGAGCGGGCGCCCTCGAGTGTTGATCGCACCCCCGCTGTGCTGTTCAGCGTTGTTCGGCGCCCACCGCTGCGCTCCGGCGTCCCTACGTGTTCTCGGCGACGATTCCGAGGTCTTTTTGCTGGTCATGGCGCGAATCGCCCGGGAGCAGCGTTGCTCACGTTGCCAGTGCGCGTGCCGCAGAACCCAGGAGGTCGAGGAAGTTCTCGCTGTAGAACCGCCGCTTGGCGTCCTCGGCCACTTCGGCCATGGTGGCCTCGAAGCGCTCGATGGGCCTGCGGCCCCCCTCGACATGGGGGTAGTCGGACGAGAACATGCACAGGTCCGGCCCACTCTGCCCGATGATCCACCCGACGTCCTCGGTCGGATAGGGGGTGAACCTCACCTGGCGGCGCACGTACTCGGACGGCCTCAGCGACAGGGCGCGGATGCGCTCTTCGTGGCGGGTGAAGGCGTCCACAGCCGCCTCCATCTGCCGCAACCACGACGGCACCCAGACCGCTCCTTGCTCGATCACGCCGATGCGAAGACGGGGGAAGCGCTCGAGGACGCCGTCGAAGATCATCGTGGCGAGGGTCTGGGACGGAGGCCCTGGAATCCCCATGTAGTCGACTGAGCGGAAGTTCTCCTCGCCGCCGTGGAAGTCGGGTGGGACAGGGAGACCGTTGCGGAAGTAGTTCCTGTCGATGAGGTCACCGGTCCCCCCGACGTGGAAGACCACGCAGATGCCTGCCTCCTGGGCGCTCGCCCACACCGGGTCGAGGCCGATGTGGCTGGGCGAGTGCGATGGCGGGCAGCCCGAGGCCACGAGAAGGGCGGCCGCTCCCATGGCGATGGCTTCGTTGGCCATGGAGAGCGCCTGTGGAAAGTCGACGAGGGGCACGTAGCACGTCGGCAGGAGACGGGGGTCGACCGAGCAGAATTCCACCATGCCGCGGTTGTGGGCACGGGCTGCCCCGTAGGCGAGCTCGAGGTCTCCGCCGTGCTCCCAATCGTGGAGGCGCCTGTTGTGGAATGTGTTGAAGACGAGCTGGCTCGAGAAGCCCAGCAGGTCCAGAGCGCGCGAACGGTCGGCCGCGATGAACGAGCCGGTGGCGGCGAAGTTCTTGCGGCTCATGATCTCGTCGGCCTCTCGTGCCACGTAATCGTCGGACCCGTGCACGGCCGTGAGTCGATCGAACGAGTCGAGCAGGTTGCGGCGCTGATCGTCAGGGTCGCCGGTCTGACGCAACTCGTTCCCCCCCGGATACGTGAGGGCCTCGATCCGGTCACGGACGGCGGGATCGGCGTGGTCCTTGAGCCACGTGGGGGTCTCCATGATGTGCGCGTCGGCGTCGTGGGCGATCCGGCCGGAGTTGTATGGCACCACATCACCTCCCGTCACAGTCTGGCCGATGCTGCCGCCGGCTGCAGGCCCTCGTCGACGAACGTGGTTCAACGAGGCTCGAAGTACACCTCCACGGTGTGGCCGTCCGGGTCCTCGCACTTGTATCCGACGTAGCCACCCCTGTTCTCGGGCTCCATGATGGTCAATCCGGAAGTCGTCATCGCCGACATCAGGTCGGTGACGGTTTCCGGGTCGGACGCGATGAACCCGAAATGCCAATCGCGTCCTGGTCCGGCTGAGCCGCCGGGATGGAGTCCGAGCTCGAAGCCTGAAGCGTCGGTGATGAACCGCGTCCCGTCCTCGTACTCGGCCATCAGACGGTCGAAGCCGAACCACTTGCCGTAGAAGTCACACGACTGGTCGATGTCGGCGACGCCGATGTTGAGATGGCCTAGGCGCAACATCTCCGTATTCCTACCATGGGCAGAACCGTTCAGAGCCGGCCGGCACGATCCGCCACCGCCCCGTTCGTCCTCGGTATGAGGGCGCGCCCTGAGAGGGCCTCGATGGCAGCATCCGCATTCAGCTGCGCGACGAGCTGGGCGTTCGTGCCTTTGACCTCGGGGCGCTGGGCGGGACCGAGGTCGGGGTCAGGGCCGGGATCGGGGAAGCGTTGTCGAGTACCAGGCCCAGCTCGTCGATGAGAGCGGGGCCCAGGTACGACGCGTAGGTGGCTGTGATGTGGTTGTCGTCACGGTAGACAAGGAGGTTGTCCACCATGACCGCGCATGTGGTCGAAGTGCAGAACCACGGGTCGGGGTCGAGATAGCTTCCCCCTGCCGCTGCGACGACACGTTCCTCGGACAGTTTTCCCGGCACGTTCAGGCCTTGGGGCAGGGCGACGGTGCACGCCGTGGCCGACGTCAAGTGGACCGAGAGACAGCCCGGGGCGTTGAAGGGCGGCTTGGGTATCGGGCCCATGACGAGCACCTTCGGGCCGAGCCGGCGGATATCGGTGATCATCGAAGACAGGCCCTGGAGCCACTGCGAACCGTAGGGCGTGAAACCGTAGATGTCGGTGTAGTGGCGGGCCACGCCCAAGATGACCAGGGCGGGGCGGACCTGCGCGATCCGGGCCAGCACGTTCTGGCGCCACTCGTCGCACTCCGAGTAGTTCCTGCCCAGGACCGGACTGAAGATGGGAAGGATGAGGGGCGGGCATGTGGCCTTCGTCCAGGTGTAGAGGTTCAATCCGAACTTGTTGGCTGCGCTGTCCACGGCCGGGAACCACATGGCTGCGTGGGAGTCACCGAACAAGACGATGGAAGTGTGCGAAGAGGTATCACCGAAATCACAGGCTCCGACCGCGGTGGGAAGGTACGAGTCCAAGCACCCGTCGACGAAGACCGGGGGTTCGTCACCGTTGGCCGCGGGTAGCGAGGGTGTCAGGTTGACCGGGACGTCGTTAACCGGCAGCGAATCGGCCACTGCCCGTTGCACCTGGACCGTGGCGCTCGTGAGCGCGGCGCTGTAGGGGTCGAGGTCGGTGGTCGATGTCGACGGCTGCAGTGGCTCACGTGTCGCGACCGGAGCGGCAGAGAGTCTGGCCACCCGGGCGACACCGTGACCCTTGAGGGACGGCAGGGCCACCATCGACACCCCACACAACGCCACCGCCGTTGCGGTCATGGCACCAGCGAGACGAAGGATGCGTCGGGGCTCAACGCGCAGCCACGTCCATCTGCGCAAGGGGTTCTCCACGGCCACGAACGAGATGACTGCTATCACCAGGCTGCCGGCGGCCAGGCCCAGATTGGCGCCGAGCGAAAGGGGGTGGCCGAACAGCGCCGGCGCCAGGATGAGCACGGGCCAATGCCAGAGGTACCACGAGTACGACACCCGACCGATGACCTGCGCGCCGATCCGGCCCAGCACGAGGATGGGCCCGTTCCGAGGAGCGGCACAGCCCGACGCGATGACGGCGGCGGTCCCCAGGACCGGAGCGAGAGCGGCCACGCCGGGATACGGCACCGAGCCGGACAAGATCAGAGCCGAGCCCACCACCGTTGCCAACCCGGTCCATCCGAGCACGGCGGCCTGGCGTTGGGACAGGCCGCTGATCCAGGGCGCGGCGAGGGCGATGACGGCGCCCGCGGACAGCTCCCAGGCGCGACTGGGCAGCGAGAAGAAGGCCCACGGTTGCGAGACGCGTGTCAACCACACCCCGAGCGCAAAGGAAGCCACCCCAAGAGCGCCCACCACGGTGATGGCCCCGATGCGCGACGGTGAGGGACGGCGTCGCCAGCGCAGCCACAACATCGATCCGGCCAGCAAGAGCGCGGGCCAGATCAGATAGAACTGTTCCTCGAGGCTCAGAGACCAGTACTGCTGAAATGGTGAAGGAAGTGCGTTGGACGTCAAGTAGCTGGTCTGCAGTGCTGCGAAGCGATAGTTCGAAACGTACAGGGCGCTCGAGATCCCGTCTTTGAGGACGACATGGGTCTGCAACGGCGGCAGCAGGGAATACGAGGCGAAGGCCGTCGCCACCAGGACCACGAACGACATGGGCAGGAGGCGACGGATGCGACGACCGTAGAACGACCGGAGAGACAACCGCCCTTCTCGCTCCAGCTGTCGCCAGAGCAGACCCGTGATCAAGAACCCGGAGATGACGTAGAAGTCGTCCACCCCCGTGAAACCCCCCCGCAACAGGCTCACATGGGCGTGGTACAGGACCACCGCCGAGATGGCCACGGCCCGCATCCCCTCGATGTCGTGGCGAAATCGACAGGCGGGGCGTCTGCCGTGCGGCACCGACCAAAACTACGTCCTCGACTGCTCGGAGGTCAGCGATGGCGGTGCTCTGGGATACCTGTCGGCGTGGACTCCGGCATCGGTAGGAACGCCGTCGTCACCGGCGCGGTTCCCGGCGCGGAGGTCGAACTGGGCGTCTCGGGTCTCGGGCCCAGGCGGTCGCACTGGCATCCTTTGTGTCGTGCTCTTCCTCGCATTCCTCGACAACACGATTGTCAGCATCGACCTGGTCGATCTTCAGAGCAAGTGCCCGATCATCGATCCTCAAGAAGTGCTGACCGGCTCTCTTCTTCATGAGCGCTTCAGGTTGGACCGGTCAGACTCCTGGGCAATGAGGGTGCCCTGTCGCGAGGACAAGGCCAGCTGGACAGTGTCCGGGGGCCGGGAGCACGTGGCCAGCGTGTCGTCGGGATGGGTCAACGTTTGGGTTGTCGCATGCCCATGACTCTGCGGTTAGGCTGATGGGCCGGTACCTCCATGAGGCGTCGGTTCCGACGTGGTGCATGGCCCGGAGGGGATCCGCAGATTGACTGACCTGTCCGAGGACATGGGGCGTGTCTCCATAGAACCGCCCGACGTTCAACACCCTTCCGACAACGGTCGGCATCGTGTCGCGCCGTGGCGTGGACTCGTCCGCGTCGCCCGACCCCGCCACTGGGTGAAGAACTTCCTCGTCTTCGCCGCTCCGGGTGCTGCGGGTGTGCTCTTCCATGGGAACGTCGCCGCCCACGCCGCCGGTGCTTTCGCGGTCTTCTGTCTGGCCGCTTCGGGCACCTATTTCGTCAACGACACACTCGACATCGAGGCGGATCGACAACACTCCGTCAAGCGCCTGCGGCCCGTGGCGGCAGGTCTGGTGCCCGTTCGTCTCGCGGTCGCAGTGGGCACGTGCCTCATGGTGGCCTCCATCGGACTCGCCTGGTTGCTGGGGGGCAGCCATCTGGCCCTCGTCGTCGCCATCTATGTGGCGGTGACCACCGCGTATTCGGTGCGCCTCAAGCACGAGCCAGTGGTCGATCTGGCCTGTGTCTCGACGGGGTTCGTGCTCCGCGCCATCGCCGGGGGAGTTGCCACCGGGGTGCCGCTGTCGAACTGGTTCATCATCGTGTCATCGTTCGGATCACTCCTCATCGTCACAGGCAAGCGCAGTGCCGAGCATCTCGAGCTCGGCGAACAGAGGGGGGTGCACCGCCCCTCCTTGAGCGAATACCCGGAAGCGTTCCTCCGTTCCGTGCGCCTACTGGCGGCGTCGGTCACGGTGACTGCGTATTGCCTCTGGGCCTTCGAACGCTCGGCCCAGGGGGGCCACGGTCATCACCCGATTTGGTTCGAGTTGTCGATCGCCCCGTTCGTGATCGCCATCTTGCATGTGGAACTGCGGTTTGCCCGGGGTCTGGGGGGAGCGCCCGAGGAATTGGCCTTGCGGGACCGCACACTGCAAGTGCTGGGCCTCATATGGGTGACGGTCGTCGCCGTCGGCATCTACGCGTGAGCGGTGCCAGTCCCAAGCCGTACGGGGTCCCCACAACGCGCCAGACCCTGACTGGTTGGGGTCGTACCGCTCCAAGCGCGTGTGATGTAGCTCAGGTTCGGTCCGGTCTCGAGGTCGACCGACTCGTGTCGAGCGCCGCCGAGAGCGGACAAGGCATCGTGGCGCGGGGGCTGGCGCGTTCGTACGGTGATGCCGCCCAGTGCGCCGGGGGCATCGTGATCGACACGACCGGACTCGACGGGGTGCTTGATTTCGACCCCGGAGCCGGCTTGGTACGAGTCGGGTCGGGGACGAGCATCGACGCCCTCTTGCGCGCATTTGTGCCGCGAGGCTGGTTCGTCCCCGTCACACCCGGGACCCGGTACGTGACCGTGGGGGGGGCCATCGCAGCCGACATCCATGGCAAGAACCACCACCGCGACGGCTCGTTCTGCTCCTACGTCACCCGCCTCTCACTCGCCACGCCGTCGGGGCGCCTCGAGATCTCGCCCGAGCGCGATCCCGAGCTGTTCTGGGCCACCGCCGGCGGTATGGGCATGACCGGGGCCGTCGTCGAAGCGACGCTTCGGATGCTCCCGGTCGAGACCGCCATCATGATGGTGGACACCGAGAGGGCGGCGAACCTCGACGACTGCATGGAGCGCATGGCGCGACGCGACGCCGAATACCGGTACTCGGTGGCCTGGATCGACTGCTTGGCGCGCGGAGCCAAGTTGGGTCGCGCCGTGCTCACCCGGGCAGACCATGCTCGACTGGCGGACCTCCCGACGGCTCGTCGCGGCGATGCGCTGTGTTTCGCCCCCCAGGTGCGTGCCCAGGTGCCGGCGACTCCACCGCCGGGCCTGCTGAATCCCTTGACAGTGGCAGCGTTCAACGAGTTCTGGTTCCGAAAGGCTCCCCGGGCACGGACCGGGGAGCTCCAGGCCATGGCTGCCTTCTTCCACCCCCTCGACGGGGTCGGCGCCTGGAATCGCCTTTACGGGCCCTGGGGGATGGTCCAGTACCAGTTCGTCGTACCGTTCGGAGCTGAAGACTCGCTGCTCGACGTGCTCCGGCGGTTGAGCGAGGGACGCGTGGCGTCGTTCCTGGCCGTCCTGAAGCGATTCGGGGATGCAGACCCGGGTCCCCTCTCCTTCCCCGTCCAGGGGTGGACGCTGGCGCTGGACATGCCGGTGGGACCGCCCGGGCTCGGGCCGCTGCTCGACGCGCTCGACGAGATCGTGGCCGGTGCAGGGGGGCGGGTGTATCTCGCCAAGGACTCTCGCTTGCGCCCCGAGATGCTCAAGACCATGTACCCCCGCCTGCCCGAGTGGCGCGTCACCCGTGACCGGGTCGATCCCGGTGGCACGTTCGTGTCCGACCTCGCCCGTCGTCTCGGGTTGGTCTCGATGCACTCGCCGCTTCGAGCCTCCCGCCGGGGCCGATCGAACCCGGGACCTGAAGAGGACGTTGTCAGATGAACGGTCGCACGTCGGACGATGCCCGATGAATGACGCCATGGGGATGCCCCAGAGCGCGGTGGTGGTGGGTGGGACGTCCGACATCGCCCGGGCTGTGCTCCGCTCGTTGGTGGCGCGCCGTCTGCGTCGCATCGTGCTCATCGGGCGCGACGAGATCGGCCTTGCTATGGCCGCCAGGGAGCTGCAGGCGCTGGGGGCGCAGCAGGTGGACGTGTTGACGTTCGACGTCACCGATTTCGCCCGAGCCGATGCCGTCGTTCGAGACGCATCGACCCGACTGGGCCAGGTGGACATGGTCCTGGTGGCCACCGGCGTGCTCGGGGACCAACCTCGCGACGAGCTCGACCCCGAAGCAGTGGCTCGGGTGCTTTCGACGAACAGCACCGGGCCCGCTGCGGTGTTGTCGGCGTTCGCCGTGGTGCTACGGCAGCAGGGCCACGGTCGGATCATCGTGCTTTCGTCGGTGGCGGGTGTGCGTGTGCGCCGTGCGAACTACCTCTACGGGGCCTCCAAAGCCGGGCTCGATGCCTTTGCGCAAGGCTTGGGCGAGGCCCTCCGGGATTCGGGCGCTTCGCTCATGATCGTCCGTCCGGGTTGGGTCGCCACTCGCATGACCAAGGGACGTGACCCAGCGCCCTTCGCTACCACTCGCGACGCCGTGGCCGCAGATGTGATTGCGGGCATGGAGCGCTCGTCGGCGGTCGTGTGGTCACCGGGCTCGTTGCGCCTCGTGTTCGCCATGCTGCGTCTGCTGCCGCGGGGGTTGTGGCGCCGCCTCCCGGGCTGAGCCCGGAGACCATGAGACGAAAGGCGCGCCGCCTGGAGGCAGGCAATCCGATCAAGGCGCTGTCGGGGAGATCCCTTGCGATGACCGATCGCGGGTTTGAGCTCCCTGTCGGATCGTGTCACGAATCGACCTTGGAATTCGACGTGCAACGCGGATGTCCTGGCCGACTGACTCGTCAAGAGGAGCGAATTGACATGGTGAAGAAGTCCCGCGACCAATAAGACTCGAAGTACCGCCCCGCCCCCCCCGTCATGGTGGTGAGGAGTTCGGTGCCGTTGTTCGAGCCGGCGATGCCGTTGGGCGTGGACGGGGCATAGGTGGAGAAGTTGACCCAGTCGGTGTTGATGTCGAGCTCCATGGCCCGTACTGCCCCCGCCCGCGCCAATACATCGGCCAGGTCGGTGATGTTCAGATCCGGCCCACCTACGTAGACAAGCGCTCCGTTCGCGGTGACGCCAACACCGGAGCGCCAGACATACACCTGGTTCCGCAGGGTGAAGCCCCACCGGGTGGTGTCGTTGGCGTCCAGCCCGGGCACGGGGTGCCCCCCGTCGACGACCAGGTCCAAATTCTGCCTCACTGCCGTGACGTCCGGGGTCATCGTCACGTCCCGGCCCCATTCCCCGACCGTGGCCGTTCCGTTGTTGTAGATGACGAACGACGCGGCTCCGGTGCGTAGTTTGTCAACGGTCTTCCCCTCGGTGTAATAGCCCCCCTCGGCATTGGGCATGAGGAAGCCGGCGTTGAATGCAGCCACAAGCTTGCCGGCAGCTTGGGAGGACACCGGGGCGCTGTTGGCCCATGGCCCTCCACCGGGGATCGTGCTCCCCGAATACAACGACGCCGACAGAAGGTTCGTATCCATCCAAGCCACCCCGGCGACGACACTCGTGTGCACGGAGTCGGGTCGCAGGTACGCCTCATACACCGCAGGCAACCCGTGGACGAGTCGGCCGGCGGGGTGCCACTGGCCCTCGCCTGCGACCGGGGGGCTGGCAATGGGCGAGATGGGTGCGGGTGGGGGGAGGTGCGCAGGGACAGACGCTGCTGGTGCGGGCGTTGTGCGTCGCACCGTGGGACCCGGAGATGGGATCGCGCCTCGTGCCGGCTTTCCCCCCACCGGGGGCGGGTGATGCGAGTACCAGGTGTTCTCGGCCCACGTCACGAGCGATCCGCCTCCGTGCCCGCGGAGCCATTCTGCGAATCTCGACGACACACTCGTTCCCAGGCCCGGGTTGGTGAGGGCGGAGCCGAGTGACCACCACACCGGGGTGAGAAGCATCATTACGAGGAGGAACACGCTCGTGATCTTGTGCCGACGTACCCACCGTCCGTGTCGGGTGAGAAGCGGTGGCTTGGCGTGAGCGCGCGTCAATGGCCGCGGCGACACGGCAGTCTGCTCCATCGACGCCACCTTAGGGTTTCGACCTTACGGCGACGTGAAGGCACCGCGTTCACGCAGATGCACGTCAATTCTTGCGAAATCGTGAAGGCCTTCACCTGGACGTAAGCATAATCGTGTAGACCGATAGGTATGCGGGTGCTGGTCGCCGAGGATGACGTCGGGCTGCGCTCGGTCCTCGAGCGCGGCCTGCGGGAGAACGGCTACGTGGTCGACGCCGTGGCTGACGGGGAGTGGGCGCTGCGCTTCCTGCGCACCTATGACTATGAGGTGGCAGTTCTGGACTGGCGTATGCCGACGGTCTCGGGCATCGACGTGGTGCGCGAGCTTCGTCGGCATGGGTCACAGCTTCCAGTGCTCATGCTGACGGCTCGAGACGCCCCGAGCGATCGGGTCATGGGACTGGACGCTGGGGCCGACGACTACCTCATCAAACCGTTCGACTTTGCGGAGCTGCTCGCCCGCATCAGGGCCCTGCAGCGCCGTTCCCCGGCCCTGCAGTCGCCGCGCTTGACCGTGGGAGACCTCGAGTTCGACCCTGCGACCCGTGAAGTCCATGTGGAGGGGAGGAACCCGGGACTCACCGGCACTGAACTGTCGATTCTCGAAATCCTCATGCGCCGGGCGCCGGCCGTCGTGGAGCGGCGGGCCATCGCGCTTCACGTTTGGGACGAGGAGGCCGATGCGCTGGGATCCAACACCATCGACGTCCACATGGCCCGCCTCCGAAGCAAGCTCGGGTCGGGGCGAACGCGGATCGAAACGGTGCGGGGCATCGGCTTCCGGATCGTACCGACATGAGAATCCAGAACCGCTATCCCCGCTCGCAATTGGCCCATGCCGCTCGCGTGGCGGCCGTATCCACACTGGTGATCGCATCGGTCTATGTGATGGTGAGTGTGGTCTTCGACGTTGTGGATTCACATCGACTCGTCGCGCAGGTGGACTCACACCTTCGGGACCGGCTTCACGATTTCATTCACAACGGAAAGCTCTCTCGACCCCCGGGGGAGGCCGACGACGATCGTGATGTAGATGCGGCACCAGTATTGCTGTGGCGTGTGAATGCGGCCGGAGATACCGTCGCGCTGAGCGACGCTGCGCCGCATCTGCCCCGCGCGGCATGGTCCCGGAGCGGTGCTCCCGTCACGTCGCAGCTGGGGTCGATCTCGTTCCGGTTGGTCTCGACTCCGATCGGCAAAGGCTGGTTGGTGGCGGGGCAGAGCCTGACCGATACGAGACACGTGGAGAGGGTGCTCGTTGCAGCTGAAGCGATCGCCGGGCCGGTCGCCCTCCTGGCCATGTTCCTGGGAGCTCTCATAATCGGGCTCAAGGCGTCGAAGCCGGTTGAACAAGCTCGTCGAAGGCAGCTCGAGTTCACCGCGGACGCCTCTCACGAATTGCGCACGCCACTGAGTGTCATCGAGGCGGAGGTAAGCCTCGCCCTTAGCACTCCTCGCGACGCTGCCAGTTATCGTGAGACGGTCCAGCGAGTGAACAGCGAGAGCAAGCGCTTGCGTCGGATCATCGACGACCTGTTGTGGTTGGCACGATTCGACTCCGAGCCGACCCCACCTGGCGACGAGCTTGTCGACATCTTCGCCGTCGCGGAGACTTGCGCGGACCGCTTTGGAGCTGTGGCTCATTCGCGGGGCATCACAGTGTCCGTCGAGCGCCAGGGCGACTCGGAGCCGCTGGTCACCGCTCCGCCCGACTGGATCGATCGCCTCGCCGGCGTGCTGGTGGACAACGCGTGTCGTTACGCCGGGAACGGCGGCATCGTCCGTATCGTGGTGTCGTCTCAGGTCAACCGAGTCAGCATCGCTATCGAGGACAGCGGGCCGGGGATACCCCCCGAGGAGCGCTCCCGACTTTTCGACCGGTTTCACCGGGCAACTGACGACGGTTCGGGGACCGGCCTCGGGCTCGCCATCGCCGACTCGATCGTGCGTTCGACGGGCGGGCGATGGCGAGTGATCGAATCGACCCTCGGGGGCGCGCAATTCGTGGTCATCTGGCACCGGTCGCGCTTCCGAGACACGAGCGCCGAGGTCCGTCCCACCGGCTCGCGCCCCTCGGACGACGAG
>JGI12269J14319_10002813_pt1 | contig 16589 bp, 14 predicted proteins | sample PeaSoiSIISIP2007_FD_14319 | JGI IMG/M metagenome (IMG submission 14319) | reverse complement strand
TCGTGCGTCCCGGCGTTGAAGACGGCGAGGTCGAGCGGGCCGGTCGCCGCCTCGATCGCTTCCGCAGTTCGCGCCATTGCAGCCGCGTCGGTCACGTCGACCGGATAGGGCGCGATCCGTCCCGGCGCGGCCTCGGCGGCGAGCCGGTCGAGCGCGTCGCCGCGGCGCGCGCTGACTGCGACATTGGTGCCCGCGCGCGCCAGCTCGAGCGCGAGGGCGCGGCCGATCCCGCTGCTCGCGCCGGTGATCCAGGCGCTGCGTCTCACGGCGGCGCCATGCAGCTCTTGCACACATAGTCGATGAGCGTGCCGTCGGTGCCGGCGAAGTTGAGCTTGAGCCAATGGCCCTCGGCGTCGTACCAGCTCTCGGCCTTGATATCGCCGGTATAGTGGTAATGCGTCGCCTGGCGCTGCGCGGCGCCGACCGGGACCGTTTCCTGGCCCACCGGCACGAGCTTGACCTGGTCGACCTTGCCGTTGAGCGTGTTGAGCAAGCGCACGGCCGCGATCACCTGCGCGTTCCAATGGGTCGAGGGCAGGAGCGGCAGGGTCGCGACCTCATGCGTCTTGGGGCCGGCGATGGCGAGCTTGCCGTTATCCTCCTTCGCCTCGACCTTCGACACGGTGCCGTCGTCGTCGACGGTCGAGGAAAGTTGGTCGAGCTTGCCGTCGCGCCAGGTTTCCGCCGACTGGTACTTGTAGCGATAGACCGGCACGCCGAGGAGCCTGATCACGACGTCGAACAGCGATTTCACCACCAGCGCGCCGTTCTCGCTCGCGAAGGTGACGTGGTGCTGGCCGATCTCGGCGCCCGACCGCCACACCGAGAACACCATCTCGTTGCCGTAGAGCTTGAACGGATCGGGCGGCGCGTCGGCCGCGGCGCGGCCGGCAGCAAGGGATACCAGAAAGGTTAGGACGAGACGGGCGGACCGGACCATATGACCGTTGATACGAGCGGCCCGCCCAAGCTGCAATGGCATCCTGCGTCCTTCGACTATGCTCAGGATGAGGAAATTTCTTTGTGGCATAAAGAACGGTCCTTATCCTGAGCGGAGCGAAGCGTAGTCGAAGGACGCACGGCGGAAATCCAGGCAACTGCGCAAGCCCGCCCCGATCAAGGGATTTGAAACGCATTGACGCCAAACTTCGCGCGAAGACACTGGTCCGGGGCGCGGCTTGTTCCGTATCCTGGCACCGGAGCGTCGGATCGAATCAGGGCGAAAACGATGCGGTTGTGGGGCCTCATTTTGGCGCTGCCTTGTCTTCTCGCCGGCTGTTCGACATCCGATCTCGTCAATGCGTTCGCGCCGCGCGACGATTTCCGCCTCGTCGCCGGCCTCGCCTATGGCGACAATCCGCGCCAGACGCTGGATCTCTACCTGCCGGTCGGCGCCCAGGGAAAACGGCCCGTCGTGGTGTTTTTCTATGGCGGCAACTGGGACAGCGGGCACAAGGAGGACTATCTCTTTCTCGGCGAGGCGCTGGCCTCGCGCGGCTTTATCGTCGTCGTGCCGGACTATCGGATCTATCCCGAAATCCGCTATCCGGCCTTCCTCGCGGACGGGGCGGACGCGGTGCGCTGGACCTGGTCGCACATCGCCGAGCAGGGCGGCGATCCGGCGCACGTGAGCCTGATGGGTCATTCGGCCGGCGCCTACAATGCGATGATGCTGGCGCTCGATCCCAAATGGCTGGGCGATGCGCGCCAGCGCATCGCCAGCGTGGTCGGACTCGCCGGCCCCTATGATTTCCTGCCGCTGGTCGATCCGACGCTCAAGATCATCTTCGCTACCGAACCCGACCTGCCGCGCACCCAGCCCATCGCTTACGTCGACGGCGCCGCGCCGCCGGTGCTGCTGGTCTCCGGCCGGCTCGACACGATCGTGAGCCCCGGCAACGTCACGCGCCTCGCCGCGCGCATCCGCGAGCATGGCGGCCGGGTGGAAACGGAGTTCTATTCGCTCCTGGGCCACATCACGCTCATTGGCTCGTTCGCGCGGCCGCTGCGCTTCGTGACGCCGGTGCTCGATGACGTGACGCGCTTCCTCGAGGCGCCGTACCCCGCGACTTGAGCACGGCCGGCATCTATGCCTTGATGGCGGCAGCGATGCCAGGGAGACGCGCATGTCGCAACGGACCAGCCCGCCCTACCGCGCCGAGCATGTCGGCAGCCTGCTGCGCCCGCCCGAGGTGGTGAAGGCGCGCGCGGATTGTGCCGCCGGGCGGATCACGCCCGCGCAGCTTCGCGCGGTCGAGGACACGGCGATCCGCGCGGCGGTGAAGATGCAGGAGGATCTGGGCCTCCAATCCGTCACCGACGGCGAGATGCGCCGGCGCTCGTGGCACATGGACTTCTATTACCAGATCGGCGGCCTCGCCAAGGTCGACGAGGTGGTGCAGGTGCCATTCAAGAACGAGGACGGCGATCTCGCCTTCGCCGTCGAGAGCGTGAAGGTCATGGGCAGGCTGAAGCTGGACAAGACCATCTTCGGCGAGGATTTCGCGTTCCTCAAATCCATCGCCAAGGCGACGCCCCGGCTCACCATCCCGTCGCCCTCGGTGATGCACCGCCGCGGCGGCCACCTGCTCGACCGCAAGGCCTTTCCCGGCATCGAGAAGCTCTATCCCGACTTCGCGCCGTTCTGGCGCGACCTCGGCGCCGTCTATGCCGACGAGGTGGCACGGCTCGGCGCCCTGGGCTGCACCTACCTCCAGATCGACGACACGAGCTGGGCCAGCCTGTGCGATCCGCAGCAGCGTGCACAGATGTCTCAGTCGGGCAGCGACGGCGAGAAGGTCCATCTCACCTATATCAATGTCATCAACGACGCGCTGAAGGCGAAGCCGCCCGGCATGACGGTGGTGACGCACACCTGCCGCGGCAATTACCGCTCGTCCTGGATCGCCGCCGGCGGCTACGACTTCATCGCCGAGGCGCTGTTCAGCACGCTCGCGGTGGACGGGTTCTTCCTCGAATACGACGACCAGCGCTCGGGCGGCTTCGAGCCGCTGCGCTTCGTGCCCAAGGGCAAGATGGTGGTGCTCGGCCTCGTCACCAGCAAGAAGGGCGCGCTCGAGAGCAAGGACGCGTTACGGCGCCGCATCGACGAGGCCGCGAAATACGTGCCGCTCGACCAGCTGTGTCTCTCGCCGCAATGCGGCTTCTCCTCGACGCTCGAGGGCAATTTGCTGACGCCCGATGAGCAATGGGCCAAGATCCGCCTCGTGGTCGAGACCGCGCGCGCCGTGTGGGGCTGAACGCCGCGCTGCGCTAGAACCTCACCCGCACGCCGCCGAAGACCGACACGGGCGGCGCCGGGCTGACGAAGCGGTTGTCGATGCCGGGGGCGTTGGTCGCCGCGCCGGCGGGAATGCCAGGCGCGCCGACGCCGGTTGGATCGCCATACTGGCCGAACGTCGCATAGCGCGAGTCGAGCAGATTACGGATGTCGGCGAACAGCTCGATGCGTTCGTCGAAGCTATATGAGCTGTGCAGGTTGACCACCGCGTAGCCCGGCAGCTGGCCATCGCGGTTGGCTTCGTCGCCGCGCAGGTATTGCGGCCCCATGAAGGTGAGGGCGGCACCGACGATCCAGCCCGGCGCGACGCGATAATCGACGCCGGCCTTGATCTGGTGCTGCGGGATGCCGGGCAGGCGGTCGCCGGGACGGACCTGGATGTTGCCGTTGGCGTCGGCGAAGGGATTGTTCGGCGACGGCAAGGTCAGCGACGACTGGAAGGTGGCGTCGACCAGGCTGTAGGTGGCATAGACCGACCAGCGCTCGTCCTTGTAGGCGAGGCTCGCTTCAATCCCCTGGCGCCGCGTCGCGCCGATATTCTGGAAGAACCCGGCGCTCACCGAGCTGGCGACGCCGTAGATGTCGTCGTCGAGCTCGGTGCGGTAAAGCCCAAGATTCCACGCGAACGCGCCGGGGAGCCGCTCGGGCATGGCGAAGGTGCCGCGTATGCCCGCCTCGATGGTGTGCGACACCACCTGCTTCAGCGCCGGTGGATCGGAGGCCAGCGAGGACGGCAGCAGACAGGGCTGCGCCGGATTCGAGCATTCGATCTCGCTCGGCGTCGGCACGCGGTTGGCTTCGGAATAGCCGGCATAGACCGTCGCCGCGGGTGCGAGCTTCCAGGTCGCGCCGATGGCGGGATTGAACCGGCTGTAGCGGTTGCCGCCGCTGAGGCTGGTGCCTTGCAGGTCCTGAAGCGCGATCCGGGCGAGGTTGTAGCGGCCGCTCGCCGTCACCGCGACGGACGGCGTCACGTCGAACGTGTCGGTGGCGAAAAGTCCGTAATAGTCGTTCTTGGCGTTGAGGCGCACGGGCGTCGCGTTGAAGCCCGTGTTTTCGGGCGTCGCGACGAAAAGGCCCGACGACAGAACCTGGAGCGCGGGATCTATCACGCCCACTTCGGTGGTCGATTGCAAATCGATCGCCGCATGGTCGATGCTGCCGCCGGCGACGAAATTGTTGTCGTGGCCGAAGAGCGGCGCGGTATCGGCCGCCTGCGCCGCGCCGCCCAATCCCACCGCGCGGATGAACTCGCGATCGTTCTCGCCGATCGGCAGCGTCCCGCCGGCCGAGATGTCCGGCAGCGCAGCCCCGCCGGCGCCGGTTGCCGGTGTCGCCGCGTCCGACTGGCACAGCAGCCCGTTGGCCGGAGCGCAAGCCACGAGGCCGGTGGTGTTGCCGTTCGCGACCGTCTGGCGAAACTCGCGGCGATAGAGATTGCCTTGCAGCGACAGCGTATCGCTTGCGCGATAGGCGCCGTTGAGGGTCACGAATTCGAGCTGGTTGAAATTGTCCTGGGGCGTGGTGAAGACCAGCGACCGGCCCGCCGCCAGCTCCTGGATCGGCGTGACACCTTGGCCGAACAGGCGGTTGTTGGCGCCGGTGAAGCTGAGATCGAGCGACGCCCGCTCGCCGCGCGCGGCGAGGTCGGCATAGAGCTGGCGCAGCGAGTCGGGCGAGAACTGGCGCCAGCCATCCTGGTCGAGCGCGCGCCCGGCGACATAGGCGGCGAAGTTGCCGGCCTCCGCGCCATATTGGAACGATGCGCCGCGCCGCGCGAACGATCCGCCGGTAAGCTCGGCCTCGCCGCCATGATGGGTGAAGCCGTTCTTCATGGTGACGACAACGGCGCCGCCCAGCGCATTGAGGCCATAAACCGGGTTCGAGCCGAGGACATCGACGCGGTCGATCGCGAGGTCGGGGATGAGATCCCAATCGACGGTATCGCCGAACGCCTCGTTGACGCGCACGCCGTTCTGATAGACCGCGATTCCTTGCGGCGTGCCGAGTACCGGCGAGGCCTCGAAGCCGCGATAGAGAATGTCGGGCTGGAACGGATCGGCGAGATTGGCGTTGACGCTGACGCCGTTGAGGCGGTCGGTCATGGCGTCAAGCACGCTGGCCGAACCTTCGCGCGTCAGCTCCGATGAGGTGAGCGACTGGACGTTGCCGGGCACCTTGTCGACGTCGATGCCGGTTCCGGCCAGCGGCGTGACGCCGATCACCTGCACCGGCGGCAACGTATAGACCGGCTGCGCGACCGCGGGAACCGGCAACGCGGCAAAGGCCGCGCCCGCGATCAGCCGCGCGCATGGGCGGGCGGCCATTACGCCTGCTATCCGCGCGGCGCTAGCGCCGGAAATAATTCCCGGCCTGCACCTTCACCGTCGCCTGCGCCGGATCGAACGCGACGCCGATGGGATCGCCGCCCTGACGCACCACCGCGATCTGCTCGCGCACCATGCGGCGCAGCCGCACGACGCCGAGATCGGAGGTCGCGAGATTCTCCTCGGAATGGAGGCTGATCGGCCCCTGCCCCACCTGCGCCTCCCAATCGCCGGGGAAGCGCTGATGCTCGTCCTCGCTGAGCTCGGATCACAGGCGGCCGTCATAGGCGCGCATTTCGCGCTGCACGAAATTCTCCGGCACGCGCCCGGCATGGAACAGGCGGTAATGGGTGTCGTCGACCGGCAGCACCCAGCCGATCCGCGTCGCCGGGCCTTCCGCCATGCGCACGTCGGGCACGATGCGCACGTGCGGCAGCAGCACTTGGGTGATGCGGTCCATCTCGCGCCCGTCGTCGAGCTTGCGGTAGGCGATGTAGCGCATGCCGTGATCGGCATGCTCCCATTTCACCTGCGGCATGATGCCGAATTCGGACACGAACTGGACGCCGCTGAAGGTCGTGTGAAGGATCGGGAGATGGAACGGGTCCATCACGTTCTCCCAATCGTTGAGCCAGTTGGTCGGCACGATCTCGACCGTATGGTCACCGCCGCCGCCGGTCGAGGCGCCGTCGGCATGGATGCGCTCGCCGGGCTTGAGGATCTCGAGGCAATCGTAGCGCGGCAGCACCGGCTTCTTCTCGGGCGGCCCCATATAGGCGAACACCAGGCCATAGCGCTCCTCGAGCGGATACCAGGGCTGGCGCACGGTGTGGCGCGCCTTGCCGCCTTCGGGCTCGCACGGCTGATCGAGGCAGCGTCCCTCGACGTCGAACAGCCAGCCGTGATAGCAGCAGCGCAGGCCTTCCTGCTCGACCCGGCCGTAATAGAGCGTGGTGCCGCGATGGGCGCAGCGCGGATAGAGCAGGCCTGGCCTTCCCTGGCGGTCGCGGAACAGGACCAAATCCTCGCCCAGGATGCGGATGTTCTGGGGCTTGGGGCCGACCTTCTCCGCGAGCGCGACCGGATGCCAGTAGCGGCGCATGAATTCGCCGCCCGGCGTCCCCGGGCCGACCTCGGTGATCTCGGCGTCGTGGTGCTGCGGCGCGCGGCCATAGGCGGTCCTCTCATCGAGCGGCCGCTTGCCCAGTTCGTCCATGCGTTCCTCCCGCGATCGATGTACGCAGTCTAGCCGATTTGAAAAAATGCGTCAGGTGTCGGGCAGGAGGCGGCGGGCGATGACGACGACCGGCGCGACGCAGGCCACGAGGAGGCAGCCGACCGCGGCGGCCGACCCGCTTTCGTTGGCGATGAAAAGATTCCACATGGTGACGCTCAAGACCGGGTTGTCGCGGCTGGCGAGAATGGTGGGCAGGGTGAACTCGCGCACGCCGATGACGAAAAGCAGCACGAAATTGGCGGTGAGCGTCGGCCGCAGCAGCGGCAGCACCACCCGGCCCATGGTCGCGAGCCACTGTCCGCCGGCGACATAGGATGCTTCCTCGTGCTCGCGGTGGAGCTGGGTCAAGGACGCGCGGCTCAGCCGCGTCGCCACGGCGAGGCGGTAGGAATAGGCCAGCACCAGCACCCACACGGTGCCGTAGAGCCCGATCGGCAAGGACAAATAGAGCAGCATGACGGCCAACCCCGCGATCACCGCCGGGATGCCGATCGAGATGATGCTCAGCACGTCGAGCAACGCGCGGCCCGGCAAGCGCGAGCGCAGCACGGTCCAGGCGATGAGCGCGCCCAGCGACGTCACGATCGCGGCACTCGCCCCCGCGACGATGAAGGTGTTGCGCAGCGCCGCGAAAAAGTCCGCGCGCGCGAAGAGCGTGGCATAGGCCTGGAAGCTCGCGCGCGGCAGGAGCGCCAGCGACGGCACCGCGAAGCCGTAGAGGCTGGTCCACAGCAGCACCAACGCCGGCAGCACCACCGCGAACCCCAGATAAAGCGCGATGAACGCCCAGGCCGGCGCCGCCCATCGCCCGAGCGCGAGCCGCGCCGGGCGATAAGCCTTGCCGGCGACGATGGCGAACCGCTCCGCCCGCCGCACCGCCCGGTTATAGGCGAGCAGCAGCAGCATCGCGGCGGCGAGAAACGGCAGCGCCACCGCCGCGGCGCGCCCGAACGCCGGCAGGTTGGTGTCGGGATTGAGCTCGTAATAGATGCGCGTGCTGAAGATGTCGATGCGCGCGGGAAGGCCGATCACCAGCGGCATCTCGAACTGCTCGAGCGCGATCAGGGACGCGAGGATGAGCGGCGCCAGGATGCCCGGGCGCAGCACCGGCAATGTGACGCGCAGGAAGGTCGCCCACGGCGGCGCGCCGGCGGTGCTGCTCGCTTCCTCGAGCGCCGGGTTCATGGTGCGGAGCGCCGCGCCCAGCAGCAGGAACAGGAACGGCACCAAGGCCGCGCCCTGGGCGAGAATCAGCCCCGCCATGCTGAAGATGTCGAGCGGCCCGTCGCCCGCGAGCCCGAGGAGCGCGCGCAGCGCGACATTGATCCAGCCCGCATGCGGCCCGAGCAGGAAGGTCCAGGCGATCCCCAGCACCACGCCCGGCACCAGCAGCGGGAACAGCACCGCGGCATAGACCGCGCCGCGCGCCCTAAGGTCGGTGCGCTCCACCAGCCAGGCGAGGACGAAAGCGGCGGCGAATCCCAGCGTCACCGATCCTGCGACGAAGATCAGCGTGTTGGGGATGACCGTGGTGTAGAGCCGGCGCTCGGCATAGACGGCGGCGAGATTGGCGAGGGTCCACTGCGTTCCCGGCTCGAATGGCAGCGCGTCCTGCGGCCCGCGGAAGGCGGCGGCGAACAGCATCCCCAAGGGCGCGATGACGAGATAGAGCGCGATGATGGCGGCGAGCGCGAGGATCGCGGTGCCGATCCAACCCGTTTCCGAGAAGCGTGCCGCGAACGGCGCGCGGCGCCTCATTTCTGGCCGCGCACCAGCGCCGAATAGCCCTGATAATACTGGGCCCGCTGATCCATGGTCGCCACGTCCTCGACCAGGATCTTGGCCTTGGCGGCGTGGATCTCGTCCATCAGCCTGGCGGTCGAGCCGGGGCGGATGTCGGCCTCGTGGATGACGCTCTCGTAAAGGCCGCGCCCCTCGTCGGAGGCGAGCCACGCCGACAGCAGCGCGGCGGCGTTGGGATGGGGCGCATCCTTCAACGCGGCGATGGCGAACTGCGCCGCCGGCACGATGTCCATGATGAGATACCCCGCCGGCACGCCGTCCTTCGTATAGCTGTAGGAGAGCGCGATCGAATCGCCCACCGCCAGGACGCGCTCGCCGCTCTTCAACAGCGCCTCGCCGGCGGCATTGGTGACCAGCAGCTTGCGGTCGTCGATGAGGGTGCGGCCCCACGCCTCGGTGCGCTCCGGCCCCCATTCGAGCGCGAGGAAGCCCATCAGGCGCGGCAGCAGGAAGCTCTGCGCCGTGAGCTTGCCGGTCCATTTGGGATCGGTCAGCGACTCCCATGTGTGCGGCAGCTCGGCCTCGGCGACGTGCTCTTTGGCGTAGACCACCGAGTAGACGAAATTGTGGGTGGCGACGGCATCGCCGTCGAACACCGCGTTGCGCGGATCGAGGCCGAGGCTTTTCCAGTCGACATGCTGGAGCAGGCCGCGCTTCTCGACCTCGATCATGCCGCCCAGCGAGAACGACCAGGCGTCGAAGGAATGCCGCCCGGCGCGCGCCTCGGCGATGATCTTGGTGGCGCCCTGAAGATCGGCGATGGTGGAAACCTTGATGCCGGGAAAGCGCTTGGCGAACGCGTCCGGCACCCACTCGACCTCGACCGCGGCGGGGCCGGAGATCACCACCTCCTGCTCGGCCTTGGCCTTCTCGTAGAGCGCCACCATCGCCGGATTGGGCTCCCACGCGGCGGCGGCGCCGGCATATGCGACGAAGGCGATTGCGGCAGTGAGCGGAAAAACGCGCATCATGCCGGCATGACCATGCCGCGCGCTTCGCCGAAGCCGATGGTGACGTGGTCGGCCTTGGCGGCGTGGGCGCGGAAGATGACTTCGTCGCCGTCCTCGAGCCAGCGCCGCTCCTCGCCGTTGGACAGTTTCAAGGGCTCGCTGCCGCGCTTGGTCGCCTCGAGGAGGCAGCCGAGCGAATCCGGGGTCGGCCCGGACAGGGTGCCGGTGCCGAACAGATCGCCAGGGCGCAGATTGCAGCCGTTGCTGGCGTGGTGCGCCACCATCTGGGCCACGGTCCAATAGCCGTTCTTCGCGTTGCACAGCGCGAAGCGCATCGGCTGCGCGCCGGCCTGGCGCTGGCGCTGGGTCGAAATGAGCGCCTCGACCGTGATGTCGAAGCCGCCCTCGCGCTTGGATTTGAGATGCGGGAGCGGCGCCGGGTCGCCGGCCGCGCGCTCGAAATCGGCGCAGCGGAACGGTTCGAGCGCGTCCTTGGTCACGATCCAGGGCGAGACGGTGGTGCAGAAGCTCTTGCCGAGGAAGGGGCCCAACGGCTGCGACTCCCAGCCCTGGATGTCGCGCGCCGACCAGTCGTTGAGGAGACAGAAGCCGAAGATGTGGTCTTCCGCCTGGTCGATCGGAATGGTCTGGCCCAGCCGATTGCCGGTGCCGATCCAGAAGCCCAGCTCGACCTCGCAATCGAGCGCGCGCGAGCCGGCATAGAACGGCGCCTCGGCATTGGGCGGGCGGATCTGGCCCTTGGGCCGCCGCACCGGAAAGCCGCTCGCCACCACCGACGAAGCGCGGCTGTGATAAGCCACCGGCACGTACTTGAAGTTGACGTTGAGCGGATTGTCCGGCCGGAGCGACCGCCCCGCGTTGGTGGCGTGATAGATCGAGCTGAAGAAATCGGTGAAGTCGCCGATCTCGCACGGCAGCATGAGTTCGGCCTCGGTCATCGGCACCAGAACCGGCTCGACGCTGGAGCGGCGCGCGGCGCCGGCCGCGTCCAGCAGCTCGAAAAGCGCGCGGCGCAGCGCGCGCGACGCGCCGTTGCCCATCGCCATGAGCGTGTTGAGGGTCGGACCTGACGCCGCCTCGGCAGCCGCGGCAGCATCGCCCGAAAAGAGCCGCGCGCGCTGGGCCGCGGCGAGATCGACGATGCGGTCGCCGATCGCGACGCCGCCGCGCGGCGCCTCGGCGCTGTTCTTGCGCCGGAAGATGCCGAGCGGCAGGTTCTGGAGCGGAAATTCCGTGCCGGACGCGTTGGCCGACGCGATCCAGCTCATGCGCGCCGGATCGTGGGTTGCATCGAGCGTCATGTGTGCCCCCGGAAGAATTTCTCGAAGCCGCTCCAGCACGCATCATAGTCGCGCTGCAAGGCCGGCGTCTCCAGCGCGAAGCGGGTCGGGCGGCAGACAAGCCGCGTCTCGAACATGAAGGCGAGCGTGTCGCCGAGATAATGCGGCGCGAGATTGCCCGTCGAGGCCTGCGCGTGGGTGGCGCGGTCGGGTCCGTGCGCGGCGAGGCAATTGTGCAGGCTGGCTCCGCCCGGCGCGAAGCCCGACGCCTTGGCCTCGTATTCGCCGCGGATGAGGCCCATGAACTCGCTCATCACGTTGCGGTGGAACCAGGGCGGCCGGAAGGTGTGCTCGGCCACCTGCCAGCGCGGCGGGAAAATGACGAAATCCACGTTCGCCGTGCCGGGGAGCCCCGAGGGCGAGGTCAACACGGTGAAGATCGACGGATCGGCGTGGTCGAAGCTCACCGTGTTGATGACCATGAAATTGGCGAGGTCGTACTTGTAGGGCACGTAGTTGCCGTGCCAGGCGACCACGTCGAACGGCGAATGATCGAGCTCCGTCGCCCACAGGTTGCCCTCGAACTTGTGGACCAGCTCGACGCGCGCGTCGCGGTCCTCGAAGGTGGCGCAAGGCGCCTGGAAGTCGCGCGGATTGGCGAGGCCGTTGGAGCCGATGGGGCCGAGCTCGGGGAGGCGCAGCGCGGCACCGTAATTCTCGCACGCATAGCCCCGGGCATTGCCGTCCGGCAGCTCGACCGCGAACTTGATGCCGCGCGGCACGACAGCGATCTCGCCCGGCCCCGCCATGAGCGCGCCCAATTCGGTGCGGACCAGGAGCCGCCCCTCTTGCGGCACGATCAGGAACTCGCCGTCGGCGTCGGCGAAGACGCGGTCGCGCATCGGCCGGTTGGCGGCATAGCAATGAATGGCGACGCCAGTGCGGGCGCTCAGATCGCCGTTGCCCGCCATGGTGACGAGCCCGTCGACGAAATCGCGCGGGCCTTCTTGCGGCGGCAGCGGGTCCCAGCGCAGCCGGTCGGGCGGCGCCTCGCCCGCGAACGGCGTGCTGCGCATCAGCCCGTTGTCGATGCGGCGGAAGGCGCCGTGCATCGCCGAGGGCAGAATGCGGTAGAGCCAGGTGCGGCGGTTCTCGGCGCGCGGCGCGGTGAAGGGCGTGCCGCTGACGCCCTCGGCATAAAGCCCCAAGGGCGGGCGCTGCGGCGAGTTCTGCCCGTGGGGCAGCGCGCCCGCGACCGCCTCGCTCGCGAACTCGTTGCCGAACCCGGAGAGATAGCGCAGCTCGCTCATGGTTGGATCATAGAGCGAGGAGCGGCGGCGCGCCCAGACGCTGGCGCCCGGTGCCGAGCGCGTGCTCGGCGGCGAGCGCCACCGCGATCAGGCGCTCCTCGTTGCCGGGGGGCGCGATGAATTGCAGGCCCACCGGCATGCCGGCACGGTCGAGCGCAACCGGGAGCGTGATGGCACAGAGCCCGAGATAATTCACCCCCACCGTGTTGTGGACGAGGCGGCGGTTGACGCGCAGATGGCCGCCCGTGTCCCTGACCTCGGAAATGAGCGCCGGCGTCGCGCACACGGTCGGCGAGACGAATACCTCGACATCGGCGAAGCGCTCTTGCGCCGTGCGCGACAGGCTCCGCACGCGCTGAAGCCGCGCGAGATATTCGCGCGCGGTCAGGGTCTCCGCGTTCTTGACCGCCGGCGCCATGATCGGGTCGAGCTCGGGCAGCCATTGCGGCAGCTCCTGGTCGAGGAAGCTGCGCAGCTCGATGGCGCTGAACCCGCCCTCGAGGAAGACGTCATAGGCGGCGCGCGCCTCGGGCAGCGCGCGCTCGCGCACCAGCGCGCCCTTGGCGGCGAGCGCGTCGACCGCCGCCTTGGCGCCCTCGGCGATGCCGGGATCGCAGTCGCTCCACAGGAACGGATCGCCCATGCCGATGCGCACGCCGGCGATCTCGAGCGTGGAAATGCGCGACAGATAGTGGAACGGATCGCCCACCATCGCGTCGATCGAGCCGAAGCCGAAAGCCGCGTCCTCGACCGTGCGCGTGAGGAGGCCCGGCGTGTCGAAGGTCGGCGACAGCGGCACCACGCCCGCCGCCGACCACCGCCCCAAGGTCAACTTGAGCCCGACCGTGCCGGTCATCGCCGCCGGAATCCGCACCGAGCCCGCAGTGTCGCTGCCGAGCGCCAAGAGCGCCGAGCCCTCCATCAGCGACACGCCCGCGCCGCTCGACGAGCCGCCGGGCGAGCGGTGCGCCGTCTTGTCCCAGGGATTGCGCGGCGCGCCCCAGTGGCAGTTCTGGCCGGTGCCGCCGAAGGCGAACTCGACCATGTGGGTCTTGCCCATGATGACGCCGAGCTGACGGCGCAAGGCCGCCACCACCGGCCCGTCGACCTCCCATTCCGGCGGCAGGCGCCGGTCCGAGCCGGCGAAGGTCGGCAGCCCCTCGGCCGCGAACAGATCCTTGATCGAGATCGGAATGCCCTGGAGCGGACCGGCGATGGCGCCGGCGGCGAAGGCGGCGTCGGCGGCCGCGGCGCCCTTCCGCGCGCGCGAAGAAGTCCACAGCAGATAGGCGTTGGTGAGCGCGTCGCAGCGTTCGTGATTGGCGATCGCCTCCTCGACCAGGTCGCGGGCGCTGATCTGGCGCTGGTAAAGCGCCTGCGCCAGCGCCGGCAGCGGATGGGTGAGAAACTCGGTCATGATGCCCCCGATGATGATGAGTCGATGCCGTCGAGCCAGCCGCCGATCGCCCGCCCGCCCGCCGCCACCAGCGCCGGCGCGAAGCGCGCGGCGTCCGCGCGCAAGGCGGCGACGCTGACGCCACCGGCCTGGGCGATCTCGAGCGCGTGGCCGACATACCAGCGCTCGAGCCCGCGCGAAGTGGTCTCGATGTGGAATTGCAGCGCGAGGCCGTGGCGGCGCCAGGCGAAGGCCTGGTTCGGCGTGCGCGGCGTCGAGGCCAGGTGCCCCGCGCCTTGCGGCAGGTCGAACGTGTCGCCGTGCCAGTGCAGCACCGCGCTTCCCTCGAGTGCGGCGAGGGTGGAGGCGCGGCCCGCCGCGCTCAGCTCGAGGGGCGCCCAGCCGATCTCTTTCACGCCCGATGGATAGACCCGGGCGCCCAGCGCCCGCGCCATGAGCTGCGCGCCGAGGCAGATGCCGAGCACCGGCCTTCCCGCGGCGAGGCGGCGCTCGATCAGCGCGATCTCGGCGGCGAGGAAGGGATAGTCGCGCTCCTCGTAAGCGCCGATCGGTCCGCCGAGCACGACGAGAAGATCGCACGCGGCAAGCTCGCCGGCGCCGAGATCGTCGAGCGCAGCCTCGCGATATTCGATGCCGTAGCCGCGCCCCTCGAGCAGCGGCCCGAGCGCGTCCAGATCCTCGAATGCCACGTGACGCAGTGCGACCGCCCGCTTCATGCGGGCAAGATTACAGCACGGTCAGCATCTCGCCCACCAGCGGATGGCGCACGATGTCGCGCTCGGTCAGGCGGATCACCGCGACCTCCGACAGCACTTCGAGCCGGCGCGCGATCTCGGTGAGGCCGGAGAGGCCTTCAAGCAGATCGCTCTGGTCCGGATCGCCGGTCACGACCATGGTCGAATGCCAGCCGAGCCGCGTCAGCAGCATCTTGATCTGGCCGTAAGTGCAGTTCTGCGCCTCGTCGATGACGATGAAGGCGTTGTTGAGGGTGCGGCCGCGCATATAGGCGACCGGCGCGATCTCGATCGCGCCCTCGGCCATGAGCTGCTTCAGCCGCTTGCCGCCGATGCGCTCGGCCAGCGCGTCGTAGAGCGGCCGCAGATAGGGCGCGAGCTTGTCCTCGAGGTCGCCGGGCAGGAAGCCCAGCCGCTCGCCCGCTTCGACCGCGGGGCGGGTCAGCACGATGCGCCCCGTTTGCCCGGCGTCGAACGCCTCGACCGCGGCGCTGATGGCGAGATAGGTCTTGCCGGTGCCGGCCGGCCCCAGCGCCAGGGTCAGGTTCTGCCGCCCCATCGCCGCCATGAGGGCACGCTGGTTGTCGCCCTGCGGCCGGACCTTGCGCACATAGCTTTGCTCGCGGTCCGCTTCGGCGCCCTCGCCCGGCCGCCAAGCCCGCCCGAATAGCGGCTCGACGGTGGCGGCGGCGGCGCGTCCTGGGCGTTTGGCCATGGTTCTGTCCTTTTCGGGCAAGAGGCTGAAACGAAAAGAAAAACGCCTCGCCGCCAGGGGCGGGAGGCGCGAACGTACGGAAGCTTCGGCGGGAATTCGGAGGCGGGGCGAGGCGGTCTGACCGTCAAGGCAAAGACTCAGGGTTCGATATCGCTTAAGTATGGGCGAAATTCCGGTCTGTCACCAGACCTTGTAGGCTGACTCGATGAAACTACTATGACTTGGGAACCGAACCTGCGCTTTCCGCGCGAAAAGGCCGCGCCAGAAGGCGCTCGATGACGGCGTCGATGGCGCCGCCCTGGTGCAAGATGGCGTCGACTGCGGTCGCAATCGGCATTTCCACGCCGACTCGGCCCGCCAGCGCGACCGTCGCCGGCGCCGACGCCACCCCCTCGGCGATGGAACGCCGGGCGGCGAGGATCGAAGCCAGGGACTGGCCCTGGCCCAAGGCGATGCCGAGCGAGTAGTTGCGCGACTGCAGGCTGGTGCAGGTCAGCGTCAGGTCGCCCAGGCCGGAGAGGCCCATCAGGGTCTCGGCCCGTCCGCCCTTGGCCTGGGCGAGGCGTACCATCTCGGCGATGCCGCGGGTGATGACGGCTGCCCTCGCGTTCTCGCCCAGCCCGCGCCCGACCACGATGCCGCAAGCGATGGCCTCGACATTCTTGACCGCGCCGCCGATCTCGGCGCCGACCGGATCGTCGGAGAGATAGGGCCGCAAGCCGCGGCTGCCGAGCGCGGCGGCGAGACGCGCGCCAAGCGCTTCGTCCTTGGCGGCGAGCGTCACCGCGGTGGGCAGCCCGCGCGCCACCTCGGACGCGAAGGTCGGGCCGGACAGGACGGCGTAGGGCGAAGCGGGCATGGTCTCGGCCAGCACCTCGGTCATCAGCGCGCCGCTCGGAAGCTCGATGCCCTTGGCGCAGATCACCACCGGCACGCCGGGCGCGAGCACGCCGGCCAGATCGCGCGCGACGGCGCGAAGATGCTGTGCCGGCACCACCAGCAGGGCGATCTCGGAGGCGGCCGCCTCGGCCAGCGTCGCGGTGGCGCGGATGCGCGGATCGAGCGCGACCCCCGGCAGGAAGATAGTGTTCTCGTGCGTGCCGTTGATGGCGGCGACGGTCTCGGCCTCGTGCGCCCACAGCACCACGTCGCTTGCGGCGCGCGCGAGCGTCTGCGCCAAGGCCGTGCCCCAGGCGCCGCCGCCGATGATGAAGATGCGGTTCATGGCAACAGGATGAAGCCTCGCGCGGGGGCGGCGCAAGAGACGCTGCACGGGCATCCTGCGTCCTTCGACTACGCGCGATTCTCGCGCTCCGCTCAGGATGAGGCGAAAATTTTTACCTCACCCTGAGCGGAGCGAAGCGAAGTCGAATGGGCGCACGGGCCGCATTCCAGCGCACCACTCACGCCTTGACGCCGGCGCCGGGCGCGGGGGGCGCGTCGGGGTCGAGCGGCCAGCGTGGGCGCGGAGCGAAGTCGAGCGCGTCGCCGCTG
>JGI12269J14319_10002805_pt1 | contig 16617 bp, 11 predicted proteins | sample PeaSoiSIISIP2007_FD_14319 | JGI IMG/M metagenome (IMG submission 14319) | reverse complement strand
CCATTCGTGGGCCCTAGTCGAGAGCGACGAGCCGATCGCATTCGGTGCCGTCGAAACGTGTTCCGAAAACAGGTGTTTTGGAACGACCCGGACGTAGGGTCCGCGAGGCCGATGATTCAGCGAGTTGCGGTGGGCAAATTTCGAGGGATTTTGGAACACCCAGCAGGTCGAAGTGTGGGATCGGCCTGAGCTTTCCGGAGACGGCACAGCACGACTGAAGCCCAGGGCTCCCGTCAAAAATTCCACCGTCCGCACCTGCAGCAGAGCTAAACTATACGCGCTCTCTTCTTGAGGCGACCTGTCCTTGCAAGTCCCGCCATTCTAGAACCAAAGGAAGAAGGGGAGGTGCCCCATGACCCCCGAAACCGACCCCCTCGGCAAAACAGTCCTTCTCGTGGACGCCGACCAGAAGCTGGGAGAACTGCGGGCTCGCCGCCTGCGAACCTATGGAATCCTCGTCCACACCGCGAGCAGCCTCGAAGAGGCTCGTGTCCATTTCGGGATGGATCGCTACGACCTGGTTCTGCTCGCTCCGCGCGAAAACCCCGAGGACGCAATCGCCTTCCGCCGGGAGATTCGGCAGGAAAATCCAAAACAGAGAGTCGCCTTCCTGATCGGCCCTCCTCGCTACCTCTCGTTTACGTTTGGCGAGAACCTGATCCCGATGCCGCCTCGGTCAAGCAACTGGGCAGAGAAGCTGAAAGGACACTTGGCCAGCGCCTGACCGCTTGGGATGCGAGCGGGCCGTTCTTATGGAGTCGCCGGTTTAGCCTGTGGCGCATCTGCTGCACCATCAATTCGGCGGTGCATGTAGGAGCAGCAGAACGTCGGCGCGGGGGAAGTAGGTTACCGACCCGCCTTCCATTTCACGGTGTCCGAGTGGTACCCGGACAAACTCGGCGCGATTGCGCAGGAGCTTAAGGGATTACGCAACGCGGCGCACCGCACGGATCAACGAGGCATACGACCGGCTCAGGTCGGCGCGGGTGTAGCCGTAGGACGCTATTGCAGCTTCGCGTACTCAGCCTTGGCTTGCTTCAGGATGGGGATGTCGGGGTCAGCGTCTTTCCAGAGGGTGAAAAAGTCTTGGTATGCGGCTTTGGCTTTGGCGGTGTCGCCCGCCATGGCATGAGCACGGCCGAGTTGGAGATGTGCCAGTGCACCGATAGGTGAGTTCCAGACAATCCCACGATGGTCTAGGATTTTCTGAAACTCTGTCGCTGCCTTGGTGCCTTGATGAGCGGCCAGATAGGCCTCTCCTCGGACAAAAACAGGATACAAGCCGTTCCAGCTATAGTCGCTGAATGTTGTCCGTCCCAGTTCATACGGCAAGGCGGCACTAAGAGTGTCTAACGCTTCTGAAGTCCTTCCTCGATTTACCGCAAGTTTTGCGCGAAGGGTTGGTAGGTAGTTGAACTGGACGATTGTGGCTTCCCGGAACCGCTTGTCCAACTCCTCCGTCAGGTCTCGTGCCCGCCCGGTATCTCCGGCAAACTCCAAGGCGAGCGCAGCGCCATACTGCACATCGACGCCAGCGGACTGTTCCATTGCCAGTGTGGCACGTCGTCGGGCTTCCTCGGCGTTACCAAACAGGGCTTCCCTTAGTCCAGACGTTGCGAAAAAAGTTGCCGCTTTTTCCTTTTTTCCAGCCCGTTCGGCTGATTCCATCGCTCGCCTATCCAACTCTTCGGCGTCCTTGAGCCGCCCGGAATAGGCAACAGTATCAGCCTCGTAGGCGAGCAATGTGTCTTCTAATCCGGCCTGAGCCGCCGAGATTGTGACCTGCTGTTTCATCCCCGCTGCATCGTTCTGTAAAAAGGCAATCTGATAGAGAGCAAGAGGGTAGTAAGGGTGGTACAGTTTGCGTTCGAGAGCCTGCCCGTACGTCGCCTTCGCTTCATCGATGCGATTCAGAGCCATATAGCCAAACATGAGGAAGGCGTATGGGGCAGAAAAGTCCGGTTTCAAACGAATGGCCTCTGCAGCTTCTGAAACCACTCCATCATCTTGACCGAGCGCCGGGTAGATTGCGCCTGCCAAGTAAGTATGCGGCAGCTCGGCGCGGGGATACGCTTGCATCCAGAGCTTGCAGGTTTGTTCGGCTTTTTCGAGGTTTCCCGTGACCTCTTTATAGTAGATGGCCGCTATTAAGTACTTCTCAGGTTCACTTGCGCGGTCGCGCAGTTCGTATGCCTTGCTCGTATATTCCGCCGCGATGCTAGGTTCTCCATTTGACGTATACCAAACGCCCAGCCACGCGTAGGCAACCGCAAAATTTGGGTCGAGTTCGACAGCGCGCTTAAAGAAAGGAATAGCAAGTGCAGAAGTTGCCCGACGGCCGGCGCTAAAGGCTCTTAGCGCTTCGAGTGAGGGCGTAGTCGCTTCTTCAAGAGGGGTATCGAATTTTTGCACTGAGCTTAGTGACTCGCCCAGTTTGCTCCGCATCTCCGATGCCGTCTTCCCCAGCGCATCGAGCACATGATTCTTGTCGCTCGCCTGTGCTTCCGTGCTCGCCAGCGTTTTCCCATTTGAGCAGTTGACCGCCTTTACGGTCAGAAGATATGGCGTACCAATTTGAGCTATCGAGCCGTCGAGGACAGCGGCACTTGCCGTCCGCTGGCAGAGTTCCCGCGCAATCTCCGGCGTCAGCTTCGCGTCTGGCTTCTGGCCCATCAGGCTAAGTGTTCGCTGGATTTGCTGGTCGGAGATCAGGCTTAGGAAGGGGGACTGCTCCAGTTGCACGGAAAGCCCTTGCCGCAGAGTGCCGTCGAAAACGGGATCGCCAGTCATGTTCGTGAAGTCAGCGAGGATAATCGTGTCCTTGTTGGTTAGCTTGGGCGGGCGATGAAGATAGAAGTAGCCGACTCCCGCCAGCGCCACAACGGTCAACGCGACCAATGCAAATGTCTTCCAGTCCCTTCCAAGGTGACTGGCAACCCCAGTACTTGGGGCTGCTGGCAACCGCTCAGACTCGGTGTCCCGCTTCAGCCGTTGCAAATCCGTTCGCATCTCCGAGGCGTGCTGGTAGCGAAGATTGCGATCCTTTTCCAAAGCCTTGTTGATGATGTCTTCCAGCTTCGGCGGCAGGTCGGGATTCAGCCGCACGGTAGGAACAGGTGCGCGGTTCAGGATCGAATCGAAAATCGTTGCTGTACTGTCCCCACGGAAGGGCAACTGCCCAGTGGCCATCTCATAGAGTACGGCTCCAAACGAGAACAGATCAGTCCGGGCATCCAACGCTTTCGCACGCGCCTGCTCGGGCGACATGTAGGCGACAGTTCCCAAAGCCGTTCCGGGACTGGTCAGATGCTCCTCGGAGTCGATGGTCGCTTCCGAGATACCTCCCGCCGCTTCCATCGCCTTGCTGCCCACCGACATAACCTTCGCCAACCCGAAGTCGAGCACCTTGGCGTGCCCTCGCTTGGTGACGAAGATGTTGGCGGGCTTGATATCACGGTGGACGATGCCCGCAGCGTGGGCGGCATCAAGCGCATCGGCGACCTCAATCGCCAGCGAGAGCAGCGTCTCAGTTTCCATCGGACGATTCCCAATCATGTGCTTCAGCGTTGTCCCGTCCAGAAACTCCATGGCGATGAAAGCCTGCCCGTCCTGTTCGCCGATGTCGTAAATCGTGCAGATGTTTGGGTGGTTCAGGGCGGACGCCGCTTGGGCTTCGCGTTGAAAACGGGCGAGTGCCTGCGGGTCGCGGGCGACTTCATCGGGCAAGAACTTGAGCGCGACGAAGCGATGCAGCCGCGTGTCCTCAGCCTTGTACACCACGCCCATCCCACCGCCCCCGAGCTTCTCGACGACGCGGTAGTGCGAGATGGTCTGGCCGACGAGTTGGGAGGGGGTGGCCATCGGCGGGAATGTTAGGAGCGCTCAGAACCTAAGTCAATGACGGGCATGCCAGCCGCTTGGCATCACAATGCTCGGGGTCCCAGCCGCCAACGAGAACTGCGCCGAAGCCAGCGAGGCAGTGTTTCGCGAAACCATTGTGCTCGAGTGCCGGAGCACGACGGCCCTGATCTTCTGAATCCTCTATCACGCTTCGGCGGCAAACGACGGCAGACCGGAAGATGACAAGCGATCAGAACTAGCCGCCGAAGACCACGCGCGTGCCCGTGGAAGGCATGATGAGCTTCTGTGGCATCTCGCGTAGGATTGCCATCATGGTGCGGAAGCCGGTGCAGTGCATGGGAATCAGGTAGTCCGGGTTGATCTCCTTGAAGGCTTCCACCGTCTTGGCGATGATTTCATCAGGATACGGAGCCAAGTGCCAGCCGCCAACCACGGCGTGCACCTTCTCGATCCCGGTGGACTTCTGGATCTGGCGGACGGAGTTGATGATGCCCGCGTGGCCGCACGATGAGATCACGACCAGTCCGCGGTCCTTCACGTTGTAAGCGGTTGCGTGCTCTCCCCAGAAGATGTCCTTCACCAAGTCACCCGGCTTGGCTTCAATCTTGATTGTGCCGGGAGGGAAGTGGAAGGTGGCGTCGCAGGCGGAGCCGGTCGCGCCCGCTTCGAGTCGAGCTGCCGGAGGAGACGTCTCGAAATCGGTGAGTCGTGGGATGTGACCTGAGGTGATCGCGTGGCCCGCCACTGCGGTCGGCTCCTCCGCGAGCAAAACCTTCAACCCCCGCGCTTCCAGCTCATCCCGCTTGAGCTCGCCGTAGTCGAGCTTCTTCCCGTCCGGTTGCACGACCCAGCGATGGCAGAACGTATCATGCCCCCCGGCATAGAGGGTGAGCCCCGGTTTGCCGTGTCCTTGGATGCGCCGTGCCACGTCGAGCAGTCCTCCGTAGTGGTCGACATGCCCGTGGCTGATGATCAGGGCGTCGGCGTTGGCTGGATCGACTCTCAAGCCTTGATAGTTGTTTGTGAGTGTGCGTGGCGTGAGCGCGAAGTCCAGCAGGATCTGTTTTTCCTCCGCTCCTCGGAAGGACTGCAGGTGATAGGCCAGCCCATGCTCCGACAACAGCATCACCTCCGAGCCGTAGGGAAACGGCACGGTATTTCGTGTGATCGTGACGGTACCAATCTTCCCGCCCTTGGCGAAGATGTCGTAGATGTTGTCTACTAGGTTGGTCATAACCAGCCGGTCGACGCTGGGGATCTCTTTGGGAGCAGCCAAGAGGCTCCCGAAACGGCCTGTGCCGCCTAGCAAGACCGTCCCGCCCGCTATCGCTCCGAGCTTCAGGAATTCGCGCCGGTGCATACTTGACCTCCTTCATCTTTCGCGGCAAGGAAGGGGCTACGAACGATGGCGTTTAGAAAGATGGCGCGTCGGAAAGAATTGGCGCATTATGCGCTTGGCTTGGTAGAAAGTCAATCTCACCGTCACTCTGGATCGTCGCACATGCGAGACGGCGTGGTCGCCGCCGACCATGCTAGGGGCATCTCGTGCTCGGCTGGTCCGGTTTCTTGCGAGGTTTGCGGGTTCGATGCTCGGAGAGAGTGCTCCGCCGAGGTCCCCAATGGCCTAACCGCTTGCAAATCAAGGGGCGGCCACAAAGGGGTAATTCCGCATGCACTGCAAGATGTTGATTCTGGAGACCAACTTTTTGGCAGAAGCAGGTGGTACACACTTATACCTTTTGGGACATAGGCAACACTGTTCCCACGATTCACTCAGTTAAGAGTTCTGGGCTGAGAATCTTGTCCCGCGAGCGCCTCGCGGAATCTCGTTTGTCGCTGTTCTTCGAATTGTGCTTTCAAATCCTGTGCGCGTTTCAGTTCGTCGGCAGACAAGTCTCGCTTGTTCAATTCCCTGAAGATTCTAAAAACCTCTCGAATCATGCCCTCCCTTGTGAACCGAGAGATGAAGCCGTTGTGCATCACCCACTCGGCAAGTTTGGCTGAATCGCCGCTCACCCGCGTCTGTCCGCTCAGAACTCGTTTCATCAGCCAGAGTGTTACGTCCACGAATTGAAGGCCGATTGTGGTGGCTGAGGACGCGATTTGTAGCTGGCATGAAAATGTAGGCATTTTCTTAACGTCTGGAAGCGGGGATATGTCGGACGGCTCGAAGGCAAACCCCTTCAACACCTCGTAGCTTTGCATCAGATATTTTGCAAATTGGTTCTGTTCGTCATGTATGAACGTCTTAACAGTCCGCCCAGTTTCCTCGAAGAGATTGTGGAACATGTCCACAATCAAGGTGAAGGCAACGACGTTCGGTGAATCAAGCGGATGACGGCCGCGCTCCAGAAGTGAATCTGGGTCGTGCAGTCCCCAGTTTAAGGCGTCTGTCAGCAACTGCACGGTTCGTGCGTCATAAACACCCTCAGCATGCCATTGCTTGAGTCGGTCGTTCACACGCTCCAGCAACGCACGAAACGATGGGCCGTCCGCCCTTTCGAAAGACGACCAGAAGTCGCGGAGGTCTCGCTGGTCGAGAACCTGAATAAATTGAAGTGCGAGTGGCATTCTAAGAGCGCGAGCGCCATAGTGGAGCAGATCGATGGCAGGATTGCTTCCGCTATCAAGGATTGTATCTACGAATTTTGTTCCTGCGAGATGTTGCTTCTCAACAATCGTGAAATAGAACCGACAGCCCGTGCTCCGAAAGAACATCAGCAGCTTGCTTGCAATTTTTTGAATGCCGCCAAGCCCCAACTCATTGCCATGCAGCTCGGTCTGACCCACTTCGGCGAGGCACCAACGGTGAAGGCCAGCGGCAGCAGTCTGCATGTCATTTTCCGATACAAGTGTTCCCGTCCAAAAGAATGGCTGGTTCTCGTCGAAGAGATTTTGACCCGTGTTTCCAGTTTCATCGGTATACGCAATCAACGACGGCACTATTTCGCCGGGAACCGTCCCTTTAGCCGCGAGAGTCGAGACGGTAGCGACGGGGCTGCCGCAGCATCTCTTGTACTTCTTGCCAGACCCGCACGGGCACGGCGCATTGACTGGATATTTGTTGCTCACAGTTCTGTGCCCCTACAGTCTCGGATCGACAGGTTCGCTTTCCAACGCCAGGACGCCGAAGACGCACTCGTGCACGCGCCGGAGGGGTTCCCGCTCGACGAAGCGTTGCAGCGCCTCCATGCCCAATGCGAACTCCCGCAAAGCAAGCGATCGCTTCGTCCCCAGACCTCTGGCGCGGAGACGTTCGAGATGCTCTGGGGCGGTATATTCAGGCCCGTAAATGATCCGCAGGTATTCTCGTCCACGGCACTTAACCGCTGGTTGTATGAGACCGCGTCGGCTCTTGAGGAAAAACTGGAGCGGCTTCACGACCATCCCTTCGCCACCACAGGCCGTCAGCTCCTCCCACCATGCGGTGCCTTGTTGCTGGTCAGCCTCATCGCTCAAATCAACAACCTTGTATGGTGTCGCGAGGAGAAGCTCGGAATCGGCAGCGCAGAGGCGAGCGAGGGTTGTCATGTGCCACACGTGGTCCTTGTCAGTATGTACGACACCTTCGCTTGCCAGCAGATGGAACGGCGCAAGCTTGAGGTCCAACAACGAATGCACCGGCCAGCAGTAGCGGCGATATGCCTCGACATACTGGCCCGCCATCTCGCCGCGGTTTTCGTGACGGGTAAGGAGTTCGGACACCTCAGGCACATGGGTCTTAGCAAGCCGCAGCGCAGAAACGGCCGCTGCCAATCCAGCGCGGGCAGCCGCCCCAGTAGGCGCGTATTGTTGCCGCAACAGGTCTTGTGCCTTTGAAGACCACGGCATGAGTTCGCAGTCGAGGCAAATCCAGTCGCTCGCAAGCTCGTCCCACAGACCTGCCCGCGTCACCGCTGCCTGAACCCGGCCCAGGAACTCCCTCTCCAGTGCGCCGTCGTTGAAGAACCGCCTGCCTGTCCTCGTGTAGCAAATGCCGATTTCGTCCTGCACGATACCGAACCGACGCAATGCCGCATCGCGGTCCCGGCAGACGATCACGACAGCCCGCGAACCCATGTGTTTTTGCTCGCAGATCACTTTCTCGACATGCTCCTTCCGGTAGTAGCCGAAGGCTTCACCAGGATGCTCCAGCAGGTTGGGGCATTGGCTCGTCTCGCTGGGCGACATCGTCGGAGGCAGGTAGATCAGCCATTTGGGATTTGTCGCGAAGCGGCTCATCACCTCAAGCGCGGCGATGGCGTTCTCTTCGCGAATAGTCAAATTCCCGTGCAATTTCGTCTCTATGATGCGCTTCCCAATCACGTCGTCGATGTCCAAGACGTCATCTTGTTCGTGCTGCTGTGAAAGCACATTCGTCGGTTGAGGCGAAGGCAGGGGCTTCGCAGGCGCGTAGTACGTCCGGTGCGCCGGGACGGACACCAACTCCTTCTCCGGGTAGCGAAGCGCAGTCAGCTTTCCGCCAAACACGCATCCCGTGTCGATATTGATCGTCCGGTTGAGCCACTGGGGCTCGGCGACCGGGGTATGTCCGTACACCACCATCGCACGGCCCCGGTAGTCCGCTGCCCAGTTGTACCGGACGGGGAGCCCGAACTCATCCGTCTCGCCCGTGGTTTCCCCGAACAACGCAAACGCTCGGACGGCTGCCGAACCTCGTCCCTGCATTTCTTCCTTCATGCCCGCGTGGGCCACGACCAGCTTGCCGTCGTCGAGGACATAGTGGCTGATGAGACCGTCAAGAAACTCCGTGACCTTCTTCTTGAATTCCGGTGGCTCCTCTTCGAGTTGTGCGAGGGAATCGGCGAGCCCGTGAGTCAGCTTGACATCCTTGCCCCGCAACTTCTGAAGCAGCTTCATGTCGTGGTTGCCGGGAATGCAAAAAGCTGTTCCGGCGTCCACCATGCTCATTGCCAACCGCATCACTGCGGTTATCTTCGGTCCCCGATCAACCAGATCGCCGAGAAAGATGGCCTTCCTGCCCTCTAGCGGGATGACCTGATGCTCGGCATCGTCCTTCTGGACTGAATACCCAAGTTCAGTCAGCAACTCCCGAAGCTCATCGAAGCAGCCATGGATGTCTCCGATTATGTCGAACGGTCCATGCTCGGCGCGGAGATTGGTCCACATCGGCTGCCGCTCGATCTCCAGACTCGCCAATTCGTCGGAGGATCTGAAGATGTGGAGTCCCCTGAAGCCCTCCCGTTCGAGTCCCCGAAGGGAGCGCCGCAACTGTTGCGCTTGGTTCCGGATTACGTGGGAACCGAAGTCGCGGTTTGGCCGATTCCGGTTGCGCTCTTGGCAGAGCTTTTCCGGGAAGTCGAACACGATGGCAATCGGCAGTACATGGAACTCACGAGCGAGCGCAACGAGCGGCTTCCTCGATTCCTGCTGCACGTTCGTGGCATCGATGACGGTGAGTCGCCCCGCAGCCAGCCGCTTGCGGACGATGAAGTGAAGGACTTCGAAGGCATCCTTCGTGGCAGTCTGGTCGTTCTCGTCGTTTGATACCAACCCGCGACAATAGTCCGAGGACAGCACCTCCGTGGGCTTGAACTGCTGGCTGGCAAACGTAGATTTGCCGCAACCCGAAGGGCCGATCAGCACCACGAGGGAGAGTTCGGGAATCGTGATCTTCATTGCCGGAACACCCCCATCTGGGTTGGTGCTCCGACTTGCTGATCTTCCTCGCCCACGGGTTTGAACTCTACGGTGTACCGGAACCGCTCGCCGATCCCACGTGCCCAGTTGCGGAACTGGTCGCGAGTCCACTCGAAACGGTGGTCGCGATGGCGAAACTGACCAGCAGGCAGCGTGTCAAACTTCACATTGTATTCAGCGTTTGGGGTTGTCAGCACGACTGTTTGCGGACGGGCGAACTCAAAGACCACGCGCTCAAAGGCTGCGAGCCGGGGCTCATCAAGGTGCTCGATAACCTCTACGACGGCGGCAGCGTCGAATCCTGCCAGCCGCTTGTCCCGATACATCAGCGAGCCCTGAATCAGCTTTATGCGTTCCTTCTGCTTCGGCGGCAAGGTTTCTAGGTGCAGCCGCTCGCTAGCGACTTCTAGGCTGCGGTACGACACATCCATCCCGACAATCTCCTCGAACTGTCTGTCCTTGAGCAGCTCGCGGACGAGTTTGCCCTCCCCGCAGCCAAGGTCGAGAACCCGCTTGGCATCGCCTGCCTTCAGTTCTGATACAACCTGCTGGAGCCGGAGATCGTTGAGGCGGATGGGAGCCTCAATCGCCTGTTCCTGCCCTTCCTTTTCCTCCTGCTCCGCATCGGGATCAATTGACTCGTCTTCCGTAAGCCGCGCCAGAGCTTCTCGCGTCAATTTTCGCTGACCGCGTAGGTATCGGTTCACGATTGCATCGCGTTCAGGGTGGGCCTGAAGCCATCCCTCACCATGGCGGAGCAGCTTCTCGACCTCGTCCTGCCCGACCCAGTAGTGCTTGTCGGCATCGAGCACCGGGATCAGGACATACAGGTGCGTGAGCAGGGTGCGGAGAGTGACCTCGCCTGCGATCTCGACCGAGTAGTACGGCCCTTCGCCCCATTCCGGGAACTTCTCATCCAGCGGATGGTGTTCCGCGCTGACCTGATACCCAAGCGGCTCGAACAGACGGCGCAAGAAGTCCTCGCCACCACGGCAAGGGAGCACCGCGATTCGCGCAACCAGAGGCAGCGGCACGCTCACCAGTTCCGCCCGCTCCTTGCTGCTGCCCGCGAGCGCAGAAGCGAGCACGCGAGCGATGGCGACGCTCATGAAGGACGAGGCCACGTAAGGACGGTCGTTGACATACTGCTCCAGCATGCCACCCTCTCCAGATGGACCGCGCCGGGTCCGCACCAGCGCAACGGGATCAACGTCAAGCAAAAGGGCAGCGGTGCAGCGCCTTGTCGTCGCTTCGGGATAGAAAACGTGAACCTTCCCGAAGGACAACTCGAAAGACTGCGCCCGGCTGGGATTCTTGTGAAGCAGGTACCCCAAGTCCGTTGCAGGAGGTCTTGTGTTGGTGATGGTCAGCAGCATGCTCTGGAGCCATTATGCCGGAATCAGCAAAGAAGCGGGGGATTGCCGCATTGTTGGGGGATTGCCCCGGATGCCGAGAGGTCTGCGGCAGCGTGGCAACTGAATGTCCTTGCCAACGGCGACGCTGGTGCGCACAATTCCCCGTGCATTCGTATCGCCCCAAGCGACGAATCGGAGGCATGCCATGGCTAAAGTGAAGCAACTCACGGTGGCGCTGGAGAATCGACCCGGCACACTGGCTCATGTGGCAAAGGTTCTCGCCGATGCAAAAGTGAACGTCTTGGCGCTTCTGGGCAGCACGGCAGTAGCGCAAGGCTCTGGTCGAAGGACAAGGGGCTATTGCAGCTTCGCGTACTCCGCCTTGGCCTCTTTCAGGATGGGGATGTCAGGGTCGGCGTCTTTCCAGAGGGTGAAAAAGTCTTGGTACGCGGCTTTAGCTTTGGCGGTGTCGCCTGCCATCGCATAAGCACGACCGATTTGCAGGTGAGCCAGTGCTCCGGTCACGAAGTTTCCCACGATGCCTCTGTGGTCGATTAGCTTCTGGAATTCCGCAGTCGCGGCAGTTCCGTTGTGCGCCAGTAGGTAGGCTTGGCCGCGCACGTACGCGGGGTATAGGTTATTAAGGGATGTTCCCGCCTGTCCTAGTTCGTAGGGCGCGGCGGCCTCCAGATATACAAGCACTTGGGGCGAATTGGGTTTGTCGAGTTCGATGGCAGCATTGATGGTTGGCAGCCAGTAGAGCTTTAACAGTGTATGTGTCGGGTAGCTCTTCTCCAGTTCCCCGGCCAGTCTCTCCGCCCCGGATGCATCGCCGATGCGAGCCAGCGCGAGGGCCGCCCCTATCTTCACATCCCGCCCGGGAGACAGCGCCAATGCAGCCGAAACTCCTTGCTTCGCGGTGGCAGTGTTGCCCAACTCTGCGTCCCGCAGCGCAGCATTGACCTGCCACAGGGCCGCAGTTTCTTTGGAGTCGGTACGCGCAGCCGAGTCAACCGCTCGGCGGGAAAAGTCACGTGCTTTAATCAACCGCCCGTAGTAGGCCTCGGTATCGGACTGCATCGACAGCAGCACATCTTCGACTCCCGGCTTGCCTGCGCCCCAAGCCACCTCCTGCTCCATTTGCGCGGCATCTCCCCGCAGAAAGGCAAGATAGTAGAGGTTCTGGCGCAAGATGGTGCCATCCAGCTTGTGCGCGAAGGCTTGGTCTAAGGTGGACTTGGCTTCATCCGGCCGGTTTAAGGATAGATACGTTCCCCCCAGATTTCCATAGCCGCTGAGAGTCGGCTGAAGCCGCAAGACCTCTTGAAATTCCGCAATGGCCTTTTCGTACTGTCCCATGGAGCTATATCTCACGCCCAAGTTGTTGTGCGGAACGCCGTCACGAGGATAGTTCGCTTCCCACAATTCGTAAGTCTGAACCTCCTTCTCCAGTTCTCCCGTGCGACCAAAATAAACCCCAGAGATACGCAGTTTCTCCCGTTCGCTGACCCGGTCGCGTAATTGGTAAGCCTTGGTGGCGTACCCCAGCGCGAGCGACGGTTGCCCGAGATTGTTGTAGCTCACCGCCAACGCTGAATACGCCAAAGGGAAATTGTCGTCGAGTTCAATTGCCCGCTTTAGAAACGGGATGGCGGGTGCATCTCCCTTTTCGCGTCCTATGGTGATGCCCATGCTGTAGTTCTTTAGGGCTTCGAGAGAGGGCGTTGTGGCCTCCACAGGAACGTCGAACTTCTGCACCGATGGCAGCGACTCTCCCAGCTTCGTGCGCAAACTGGAAGAGGCCCGGCCCAGAGCTTTTAGAACATCTTCCTTGCCCGTGGCCTCGCCCTGTTCTTTGGCCAAGGTGTCGCCAGAGCCGCACGCGACCGCGCTGAGATCAATTAGATAATGGCTGCCCAAGCTGGAAATGCTCCCGCCCAGCAGGGCTTTGCTCCCTGTGCGCAGGCAAAGCTCCCGGCCCTCGTCCATCGTGATGCGCTCGTTGGCGGGACGCCCCATCATCCGCAATGTTTCGCTGACTTTCCGGTCGGACAGAACGTTCAGGAAAGGCGATTGCCCCAGTTCCACGGCCAACGCCTGCTTCAGCGCATCATCAAAGACAGCATCTCCGGTCTTGTTCGTGAAGTCGGCGAGCACCACGGTGTCCTTCTCCGTGAGCGCAGTAGCCTTCGTTGCGGGCGTTGACGACCGCGAGCGCAGGTAGAGACCAACGCCAATCAGTGCCGCGATGAGGGGAACAACTGCCGGGACAAGAACCTTCCAACGTTTGCTGCCCAGTGCCGCGGACGGTGCTGGCAGAGGTGCCGCCACCGATGAAGAAGACGAAACAGCAGCCGTTGAAGCTGAGCCCGAACCCGGGGGCGGGGTCACGGTAACTGCCGATGCTGCGGGCTGCGGGGCCACAGCCGCCGCGCCTAAGCTAGCAACAGCAACCGTCCCGGAACTCGCAGCAGCAGCCACGGTTCCCGAGCTTGTAGCCGCCGTGAATCCGCTCTGCGTATCCCGGTTGAGCCGCTGTAACTCAGCCCGCATCTCGGATGCGTGCTGGTAGCGCAGATTACGGTCTTTCTCCAGCGCCCGGTTGATGATGCGCTCCAGTTCTGAGGGCACCTCTGGATTGAACCGAACCGCAGCGACCGGAGCACTGTCCAGTATCGCTTTGAAGATGAGCCCAGATGTATCCCCACGAAACGGCAGCGCGCCCGTTGCCATCTCGTAGAGCACTGCACCGAAGGAGAACAGGTCGGTTCGTGCATCCAGTTCCTTGCCGCGTACCTGTTCGGGGGACATGTACGCTACTGTGCCGAGCGTCGCGCCGGGGCTGGTTAGATGCTCCTCGCTTGCTGCTGTTGCACTAGCTTCAGCTCCCCCTGTCCGTGGCTGCGGCGTGACTACCTTCGCCAACCCGAAGTCGAGTACCTTGGCGTGCCCGCGCTTGGTCACGAAGATGTTGGCAGGCTTGATGTCGCGGTGGACGATGCCTGCGGCGTGGGCGGAGTCGAGCGCATCGGCGACCTCAATGGCCAGCGACAACAGCGTCTCCGCCTCCATCGGACGATTCCCGATCATGTGCTTCAGCGTCACCCCGTCCAGAAACTCCATGGCGATGAACGCCTGCCCGTCCTGCTCGCCGATGTCGTGGATGGTGCAGATATTGGGATGGTTAAGGCCGGATGCAGCACGCGCCTCGCGGCGAAACCGTTCCAAAGCCTGCGGGTCGTGCGCCACCTCAGGGGGCAGGAACTTCAACGCCACGAAGCGGCCGAGGCGGGTGTCCTCCGCCTTGTACACCACGCCCATCCCGCCGCCGCCGAGCTTCTCGACGACGCGGTAGTGCGAGATGGTCTGGCCGACGAGTTGTGGAGAGGTTGCCATCCGCCCGAGGCGGCAATCTTAGGACGCAATCGCAGGCAGGTCAACAGCAGCCTGGTTCCTAGCGCAGAGGGTCGTAGCGACGTAAACGCTTGCAGATAAACGGGTGGCCACAAAGGGGTGATTCCGCATGCCTCGCAAGGCGTTGATTCTGGACACCCGGACCTTCAAGAACGGCGGTGGCGCACACTTATACCTTCTGGACACTTGCGCAAGAAATGGCGAAGCGCCGCAACCTGAGCAGCTTTGCACCGCACGAGCTTCAGCCCATACCGGACGAAGCCGTATTATCATTTTAGTAACCGGCAAACTCTTCCGTGCGGATATCGTCTTTGTCCACGCCTGCAGCGGCAAGCATCTGGTGCATGGCAGCAACCATCGCAGGCGGCCCCGCGATGTAGTAGGTCGGCCCTTCCAGTTCCGGAAGGTATCGGATCAACATTTCCCGGTTAATGAAGCCCGTCTCTCCCAGCCATTCCCGGTGGGACTTCTCCATCTCCGCCATGGTGGGGATCAGTCGGTAATTGGGATTGGCTGCTTCCAAATCTCGGAGGTCATCCATGAAGCCGGCATCCTCAGGGCGACGGTTCGAATAAAACAAATACAAACGATGAGGCAAACGGTCTTTCGCCGCTTGCCGGACGATACTCAAAAAAGGTGTGATCCCGATCCCGCCGGCCAGGAAGACCGCCGGCCTTTTGGGATTGTTGTGCAGGGTGAAATAACCCATGGGCCCAGCTATCTCCACTTCCGTTCCGAGGGGACACGATTTGAGAACGCGCTTGAAGGCGGTGTCCCTCATCCGGGTGGCGAACAGGAGTTCTTCCTCAAAAGGAGCACTTGCTACCGAAAAGGAACGCGTATCTCCTTCTGAGTCGGTCTCGGGCGGGTCGATGAGAGTCACGTCCGCGTACTGTCCCGCCTCGAATTGGAGGTCGGTCGGCCTTTCGAAGTGGAAGGCCATAGTCTCGTAGGCAACTTCTTCACGCTTTGCTAACCTGCAAAAATAGGAACCCATAGAACTCTCCTTTGCGCTCTAACTGGACGGGGAACGAGGCTGAAACCGGGAGGAGCTTTACGTGCGAAGCAGGTCCCCGATTGCCTGCTTCATCGCCTGCCCATAAACAATGCTAATCGAGGTGGTCAGAGGGATGTGTTTAGGACAAATGCGAACACAGTTCTGGGCATAACTACACTCGTGGATGCCTCCATCCCCCATCATGGCGCGAAGGCGCTCGCCCAGTAGGGTCTTCCCGGTGGGGTGCAGGTTGAAGAGTCGCACCTGATTGATGATAGCGGCGCCAACGAACCCTGTTTTCTTGGTGAATTGCGGGCATACCTCCATGCACAGGCAGCAGGAAATACAGCGAGACAGCGGATAGGCTTCTTCTTGAATGGCTGGCGAAATGCGAGGCCCGCCGCCCAAGTCGTACGTGCCATCCACCGGAACCCAGGCTCTGACCCGCTTGAGGTTTTCAAACAACACGCCACGGTCTACTGCAAGATCCCGCACAACTGGAAAGCGCGACAGGGGCTCCAGGCAAATAGGCTGCTCCAGCCTATCGATAAGCGCGGAGCAGGCCATACCGGCCCGGCCATTGATCAGCATGGCACAGGACCCGCATACCTCTTCCAGGCAATTCGACTCGTAGGTGATCGACTGCGTGGCTCTCCCCAAACGGTCCACAGGATCGGCAGCGATATCCATCAGCGCCGTGATCACATTCATGCCCGGGCGCCAGCGCAATTCAAACTCCTGCCAGTACGGTTTCGAGTGAGGCGCATCCTGTCGTTTGATCTTCAGGCGTACTGTTCTTTCCGCCACATAGCCTCCCACCGTTAAAGCCTCGCGCGGAGCGTGCCCCGGAAGGGTTCGCCCTGAATCTTCCAATTCCAGGCCGAACGAGTCAACGGATGGATCTGGGATTGAAGACGGCGAGTCGCTGGCCGGGAAAGAGTCGGCAATGGTCTTATCCAGCATGCGGTCACGAACCTCTCCCGGCTGGCAGGGCCCAGTGTTTGCAGTGCGGAGACAGGTTTCTCTTACTTCTTGCTTCATACCGGACAGCCCGCTGGACAGTAAGTAGCGAGTAGCACCTTCGCTGGCCCCCGCCTCAGTTTTTGGGCATAGCGTGAGGCCACGAGATCGTAAGCAAAAATACACTCTGTTTTAGCGCTTCGACATCGTGCGGTACGCAGCAATCCAATGTGAGCAGATGCCCAGCCGGAACGTCGACCGTGTGTTCGAGCACCTTCAGCCGCACACACCCCGTCAGAGTTAAGAGCGACAGTCTGCCTGCCGCTTTGTGCTCATGCATTTTGGTGTTGGCCTTCATTGATACGAGCA
>JGI12269J14319_10002797_pt1 | contig 16631 bp, 16 predicted proteins | sample PeaSoiSIISIP2007_FD_14319 | JGI IMG/M metagenome (IMG submission 14319) | reverse complement strand
AATTATGAGAAGAAATATCTGTGTGGTCTCTTAGGTTGGAACAGGAAAGATCCAAACCTGAATCGGATATGGAAGCATCCTAGTTTAAGTAAATTAGAAGACAGTGGAGCTATTGAAATAAATCCTAAAACAGTTACCAGGTTTTGATATCAACTATTTTGCCGGTACGAGTTAACTGTTATTTTCAATTAATACTGTCATAACGAATCATAAGGAACGTAATGTCATCAATTTTATCTGTATATTACTTCTTATATAGGATATTTGATGAGTTCGTTTGATCGTCTTTAAAGCTGAGACGTTAAGACTTGATACTAACGTCTATACGTTACTACCCATATTTTCACCTAGGAAGAATAACAAAACAAACTATCTTTTTTCTAAATTTGTGGTGAAACTTCCCGCAGGAAGTTTTGCCACTGTACTCCGAGCGAAGCGAGGAGTACAAACGCTTAAAGAAGTAATTAAATCTAAACGGAGATATGGCTCAGTACTTTTATTATAGGGTATGGTTGGACGAAGGGCCACGTTGAGAGCCTAAAATAAAGAGAGCCACCCAGTAAGGTAGCCCCTAAAAATATTAATTCTTCAACTTTCTCATACGGTCTTGCTTCTGAACAATTGAATTTAACGGTGAGGCAGCGGTATGCTGTTCACGCAAATCTTGCTGTGTTAATGCCACGTACCTTTTTGTAACAGTTAGATCCGTATGCCCCAATGTCCTTTGGAGAGCCAATGCATGCCCACCATTTCGTAAAAACATTAAAGCGAAAGCATGACGAAGATCATATGCTGAAATCTTAAAGCCTAGTTTTTCTCCATATCGGCGTAACCTTAATGTCCAGGCATGAGTATCAATGGGTTTTCCTTCAGAAGAAGCAAAGAGCGGGGCATTACCCCAGCTTTCTGGACGTACGGAAAGAAGCTTTCTGATACCGTCTACAGTTAGGGGAAGCAAAGGTAATGTTCTACTTATTCTTGTTTTAGCTATTGCTGCAGGAATGTGTACTTCCATGCCACGCAGATTGAAATGTTCAGAGAGCAATGCTAGTGCCTCCTTTGGCCTAATCCCCGTATCGATCGTCAGACACAGCAGCACATAGTCACGTAACCCTGAATATGTTTTACGATCAAAAATGGCTATCAATTCTTTGAGTTTGATCTCATCTATTTCTCTTACCCTTGGCTCCTCTCTACGCTGTCGAATGCCATCGACAGGATTTGAGGTCAATGTGCCTTCTTGTACCATCCAAGAGAAAAAACATTTTAGATACTTACGTCTCATATTGTGTGTAGCCGGAGCTAAATGATTTCCATTGGCAAAATAATGAATTACTGCCTTCTTAACCGTGGTATAATCCCCCCACCCCTCAGGGAACTCCTTAAAGAAATGACCTAGGTGCCACTCGTAATCCTTTATCGTGCGTTCGGAAACTCCCTGGGCTAGTTTAAACAACGTAAAGTCCTTTACACACTCTTCTCGCGTTAAAAATTTCTTTCCATCAATTCGTCTGAGCCTTGCCATTTAACATCACTCCTGCAAAATATTACTTGCAAGAAATGGGTGTTAACAGAGCCTCGGCGTAGTCAAAATCGCCTAGTCCGAGATACCACGTTCAGAGCCTCGGCCTAAACAAAAAAGCCTCACGCTTTCATTTACTGAAAACCGTGAGACCGTTGAAATTTCATATGGAGCGGACGACGAGATTCGAACTCGCGATCCTCGGCTTGGGAAGCCAATGCTCTACCGCTGAGCCACGTCCGCAGGATATAACAAGGGTTTTACTAAGCTCAGTCTTTTTAGGACTATTAGCCTCCCTTTTCCCGACAAAGAAAATTATAAGCTTAAATATCCAATATGTCAACCTCAAAAAAGTTTAGTTTGAATCTGACCTTTTTTATCTACAAAAAACTCGATGGAATTGCTCTTTGAAAAATGCAACTGAATCGTATTATCATTTAGCACGTAAGAGGTAACCTCATTTCCATCTGTTATCAAACTGAGCATATTACTTTCGTTTATTTCGTGTTTTAACTCATCCGAATTAAAATCAAAATCATACTCAACAAGTTTAATATTTTCCTCAGTGACTTCTAATCCATTTCTCAATAAATATTTTTTGAAATATTCTCTTTTAATTTTCTCATATCTCTCTTTTTCCCACCCTATAAGGTCCACGAGTTTATCTTTTTCCACAATATGCATCCCTTTCTTTACCGGCTTTACTATCTCCCATACGTTTCGACATAATATGAGGTCAATATTCTGCACCGTATTATTGCTTTTGTTTTCCTGAATAAGCTATAGACATTAATAATGGTCACTTTTATTATAGCCAACTAAACCAATAACTAAAGTAAGTTAAAACATTTCTTTCAAACTATTATCACTTAAATACTTGAAGCTTATTTTGCGAGATGTAGCTATGCCTTTTTCTATACTAATTCGATTTCTTTGCAAAGGCTTCCATCTAAGTCTTTGATTTTAAAAGAGTTTCCTTCTAATATTCCATAGGTATTTGGATTATTTTCCTTTGGAAATGTAATCGAACCAGGATTTATTATAAATATGTTCCCTTTTTTCTCTAATTTAGGAATATGGGTATGTCCATAAATAATGGCATCCCCTTCCTTTAGTTTTGGTAAATTATCTTCATGATAAATATGACCATGTGTCAAAAATAAACGCCTGCCGTTATATAAAACTGTAGAGTATGTAGACATCATTGGAAATTCAATTACCATTTCATCAACTTCACTATCGCAATTCCCCCTTACCGCGATGATTCTATCAGCAAATTTATTAAGTAACTTTGCTACTTCTCCAGGGTTATATTCTATTGGTAACGGGTTTCTTGCACCATGATATAAGTGGTCACCCAGAATTACTATATAATCAGCCTTCTCTTGTTTAAACTTTTCTAATGCCTTCCTCAGATAATGTAAGGAGCCGTGTATATCCGATATGAAAAATAGCTTCATATTCAAAATTCCTCCAGTTTATACTGCTCTTCAAATTAAAAAGAACAAACATCTATCAAGAACCTAATTCCGACCCCTTCAAACAACTGAACTGCACTATAAAGCCTGACAAATACCTCTTCATGTTTCCGTCTTAATTTTAATCCTCACCATCATTATACCTTATATTGGCAGGACTGACCATTGCTATAACAAAAAAAGTCCTGAATTTCCCATGAAAGGAACACTCAGAACTCTTGATATACCAGTGTTTTTTGTAGATTTTCGTCCGCATGAACTATTACAACACCTTCGCTATCATATAAGCAAGCTTCGTCTATTCGTCNAAACGAAAGTGGTGCCTCAGGACGGAATCGAACCGCCGACACGAGGATTTTCAGTCCTCTGCTCTACCGACTGAGCTACCGAGGCAAAAGTAATGGTGACCCGTACGGGATTCGAACCCGTGTAACCGCCGTGAAAGGGCGGTGTCTTAGACCGCTTGACCAACGGGCCATGAACTGGTGAGCCATCCGCGACTCGAACGCGGGACACCCTGATTAAAAGTCAGGTGCTCTAGCCAACTGAGCTAATGGCTCAAATAAGTACACCACGAATTTAAATATTACACCAATATAGCTTATCTGTCAAGACCTCTGTTTAATATTACCTTTAGGCAAGTTAAACTGATTATTCGCTAAAATATTTCACCGCGTACAATAGTCTGTTCTCGACCTGGACCAATTGCGACCAATGTAGCTGGCACACCAGTCAGTTCTTCAATCCTAAGAATATAATTTTGTGCTGCCCGAGGTAGCTCTTCGAAGCGCCGGACATGGGTCAAATCTTCCTGCCAACCGGGCATTTCCTCATAAACTGGTTGACATTGCTTAAAGATCTTTTGGCTTTGCGGGAATTCTTGAATGATTTCTCCATTAACACGATATCCGATACAGATTTTGAGGGTCTCAAATCCTGTTAGAACATCCAGTTTCGTAACGGCAAAATCAGAAATCCCGCTCACTCGAACAGCATAGCGAGCGATAACTGCATCAAACCAACCGCATCGACGCGGCCGACCAGTCGTGGTTCCAAACTCATGTCCATTAGCCCGCATTCGTTCTCCGGTCTCATCTAATAGTTCTGTTGGAAAAGGGCCTTCTCCGACGCGTGTGGTATAAGCTTTGATTACCCCAATTACGCGATCGATACGAGTCGGGCCGATGCCCGCCCCTATACACGCTCCTCCTGCAATCGGATGAGAGGAGGTTACATAGGGATAAGTCCCATGATCAATGTCCAGTAAGGTACCTTGTGCGCCTTCAAAGAGTACTTTCTCCCCCGCGCGAATGCAGACGTCTATCGCCAGTGAACTATCTGCCACCATTGAACGAATTCGGTCGGCATAGCTTAAGTAATCTTCATAAATCCCCTCAAATTCTAGGGCTTCCTTACCATAGACCTTCACAAATAAATTATTTTTTTCTACTAAGTTACGGCGAAGTTTATCCGCAAATTCTTCTTTATCTAGGAGATCGCTGATTCGAATCCCAATCCGTGAGGCCTTATCCATGTAGGCAGGGCCAATTCCACGTTTCGTCGTACCAATTTTATGCTCACCGCGTGCCTCTTCTTCTAGACCGTCCAGCAATTGGTGGTAGGGCATAATCACCTGGGCATTACTGCTAATCAGAAGTTTACCCGTTTTAATTCCCCGTTTGGCCAGGTAATCGAGTTCTTCCAACAAAACCTTAGGATCGATCACCACACCGTTACCAATGATACAGGTCTTGTCTTCATACAGAATTCCTGAGGGAATAAGGTGGAGCTTAAATTCTTCTCCATTCGCGACAACAGTATGACCTGCATTGTTTCCGCCCTGGAAACGAACAATGAGATTCGCCTTTTCGGCCAGAAAATCCGTGATCTTACCTTTTCCTTCGTCTCCCCATTGAGAACCAATTAACACAACCGCAGCCATTAAACTTCCTCCCATCTATCTAATAGTGTCCTAGGATTATAACCCTAGTCGTCTAAAAATATCATCCACGTGCCGAAGGTGATAATTTAAATCAAATAAGCCCTCTATTTCTTCTTTGGTCAAATACTTCACAACCCGAGCATCCGCTGAAACAACTTCGATGAAATCAAGCCCGTTATCCCAGGCTTGGAAAGCATCCTGTTGAACCCAAGCATAGGCATCCTCTCGCATACATCCGTGTTCAACTAGAGCCAAGAGAATGCGTTGGGAAGATGTCAGGCCAAAGGTTCTTTGCAGATTGCGTTTCATTTGATCCTCACGAATCCTAAGTCCGGAAATCACTCGGGTCATCTGACGAAGCATATGATCTAAAAGAATGCAACTGTCCGGAAGTATAACCCGTTCCACTGAGGAATGGGTCATATCCCGTTCATGCCAGAGAGCAATATTTTCCATAGCCGCCAACGCATTGCCACGCAGAAGCCGTGACATGCCTGCCACCTGTTCACATACGATCGGATTGCGCTTATGCGGCATCGCGGAGGAACCTTTTTGTCCATCGGCAAAAGGTTCCTCAACTTCGAGGATATCTGTCCTTTGCAAATTTCGAATCTCTGTTGAGATTTTTTCGAGCGAACCCCCAATTAAAGCTAAGGTAGTCATAAAATGTGCGTGCCGGTCCCGTTGCAAAATTTGATTACTTACCAGAGCTGTTCCCAATCCTAAGTGCTTACACACGGCCTCTTCAACTTCAGGCGCGACATTCGCATACGTTCCAACTGCTCCTGAAATCTTTCCCGCACTTACAGTAAGAATGGCTTGATCAAGACGTTCATCTTGACGATCAATCTCGGCGATCCATAAAGCCAGCTTCAATCCGAAGGTCAGCGGCTCGGCATGAATCCCGTGAGTTCGACCGACCATCACAGTATATTTACTCTCCAAAGCTCGTTTGACCAAGGCGCCTCGAAACTCTCCAAGATCTTTCTTCAGTAAACGACCTGAATCTCTTAAAACAAGGCTTAAGGCAGTGTCCTTGACATCTGAAGAAGTCAAGCCGAGATGAAGGAATTTTCCCGCCTCCCCGATTTCCTCAACAACCGCTTGCAGAAAGGCAATTAGATCATGGCGAACCACGGCCTCAATTTCCAAGACACGCTTGGAGCTCACTTTCGCCTTGGCTCTAATTTCTTCCATCGCTTCGATGGGTATTTCTCCCCGCTTCGTCATAACCTCAGCAACCGCTAATTCAACTTCCAACCAACGTTCATATTCATAACCGTCCTGCCATAACATTCCCATTTCAGGGTGAGTATATCGATCGAGCAACAATCTTCGCCCCCTGTCTTTCCGTAGTATCCCATAAATTATAAGGCCACTTAACTTCCGCCCAGTTGATCGTACAAAGAAAATCGTTATATCTTTGCCACAATATCTCGACCCACAACAATACCCGTTGCCGAAGCTTGAATCAACCCGCGGGTAATTCCCGCTCCATCGCCGATGGTATATAACCGAGGAATCGCTGTTTCAAAGTTCGCTTGAACTTTAACCTTGGAAGAGTAAAATTTAACCTCGACTCCATATAACAAGGTATTTTTCGAATACATACCTGGAGCAATTTTATCAAAGGCCTTAAGAGTTTCGATTAGGGAGGTTAAGTACCGTTCCGGCAAAACATAACTTAGGTCTCCCGGGACTGCCGAGAGAAGCGTCGGAATAGTCGTCGATTTACGTAGACGACTTTCATTTGTTCTCTTTCCCTTGAGAAGATCCCCCAAGCGCTGAACCATCACGCCGCCACCAGTCAACATGTTCGCGAGCCGGGCAATGTAGCGTCCATATTCAATCGGTTGATTGAACGGCTCAGTGAAGCGAGTTGACACCAATAAAGCGAAGTTGGTATTTTTAGTTTTTTTGGCAGGATCGGCATAGCAATGCCCATTCACCACGCCAATACCGCCATCGTAATGTTCTTCCGAAACCACGCCACCTGGGTTGACACAGAAACTTCGTGTTTTCAGGTCGTAGGTGTCCGAATAGTAAACCAGCTTTGGTTCGTAAAGTTCCCGCGTTAGATGATCCATAATGGAGTTTGGTACTTCCACACGTACGCCAATATCTACTTCATTATTTTCTGTGACTACTCCCAAGCGATTGGTTTGCTCCGCAAGCCAATTCGCCCCCCCTCGGCCAGGGGCTGCAACCACAAAACGAGCGGACACTTCATCCATTTCCTGTTCGTCTCTACGTTGAATAGTTGCTCCTTTGACCCCTTCTGGGCTCGCTAAAATATCCCTTACTTCAGCAAGTTCCCAAAAGGTTGTCTTCGTCTTGTTCATAAGATGTTCATACATACCCTTTAAGACATCATAGGCCAACTCTGTTCCCAAATGGCGTACAGGACAATGAATCAACTGGATGTTGTGGCGTGATGCTTCGTATTGAATCTCTTCAACTCGTTGGGTATCTAAACCGTACACCTTTTCCTGCGCTCCAAATTGAAGGTAAATGGAATCCGCATAAGTAACCAATTCCTGGGCTTGTTCTTCTCGCATATATTCCATTAATCGACCGCCCACTGCAGGACTTAAAGACAGTTTCCCGTCACTGAACGCCCCCGCACCAGACCATCCCCTAGTGATAGCACAAGGGTTACACCCGACGCAAATTCCAGTGGCACGGGCAGGGCACTTTCGCTTGTCAATGGTTCTGCCATTATCCACAATCAGAATTTTCAAATCTTTATTATGTTTGGTTAACTCTAACGCTGTGAAAATTCCGGCCGGACCTGCTCCTATAATTAAGACATCTACTTCATGTTTCAATCTCATCGCCTCCTAGAGCCGACTACTATTATTGACTCGTAAAGAGCTTCTAGTCGCAAACAATTTCATCTTAACAATCCTCATCCTCCTTGTCAATCTGATTATCGAACAATAATTATAAATATACATAAAACATTCGACATTTAGGGCACTATCAAGTTGATTGAATATATTTTTCGCCTGAAAGAATCCCCCGGCCCACGAATAACTCCTCTACTTTCACAGAGTGAAAGTAGAGGAGTTATTTTAAATGTTTGTTTTTACAATGAGAATTAAGCCATGAACATTTTAAGATCGTCTTCAACGTTGGTGATACCACCAATGCCGAAGTTATCAACTAATACCTTGACAACATTAGGGGACAAGAACCCTGGCAGCGTGGGGCCTAAGTGAATATTTTTCACTCCCAAGTAGAGCAGGGCCAGTAAAACGATCACCGCTTTTTGCTCGTACCAAGCGATGTTGTAGGAGATTGGAAGTTGATTGATGTCTTCGAGGCCAAAAACTTCTTTCAGTTTTAAGGCGATGACGGCCAGGGAATAGGAGTCATTGCATTGTCCGGCATCCAGGACTCTCGGAATTCCGCCGATGTCCCCTAGGTTCAGTTTGTTATATTGATATTTTGCACACCCTGCCGTCAGGATTACGGTGTCTTTAGGTAGTGCTTTCGCGAAGTCGGCATAATACTCACGGCTTTTCATGCGGCCGTCACAGCCGGCCATGACGAAGAAACGCTTAATCGCTCCGGTTTTTACAGCATCAATGACTTTATCAGCTAGGGCCATGACTTGATTGTGGGCAAATCCCCCGACAATCTCACCCGTCTCGATTTCTGTCGGTGCCGGGCATCTCTTAGCATGGGCGATGAGTGCAGAGAAATCCTTAGCTTTACCGTCTACGCGGTCAGCGATGTGCTTTAACCCTTCGAAGCCGACCACGCCGGTGGTGTAGACGCGATCCTTGTAGGAATCCTTCGGCGGGACAAGGCAGTTCGTGGTTAAAAAGATGGGACCGTTAAAGGAATCGAATTCTTGGATTTGTTTATGCCAGGCATTGCCGTAGTTCCCTACGAAATTTTCATATTTTTTAAAGGCAGGATAGTAGTGGGCTGGGAGCATTTCCCCGTGGGTATAGACATCTACGCCGGACCCTTCCGTTTGGATGAGTAATTCTTCGAGGTCTTTCAGATCGTGACCACTGATGAGAATGGCCGGGTTGTTTCTGACTCCGAGGTTTACTTTAGTAAGTTCGGGGTTACCGTAGGTTGTGGTGTTGGCCTTATCCAGAAGGGCCATCACGTCAACGCCGAATTTCCCGGCTTCTAAGACTAGGGCAACGAGGTCAGCTACGGCGAGCGAGTCGTCGAGTGTGGCCGCCAAGGCTTTTTCGATGAAGGCGAAAATACCTGCTTCTTGGTATTCAAGAGTATACGCATGCTCGGCATAAGCGGCAATCCCTTTTACGCCGTAAGTGATCACTTCTCTGAGAGAGCGAACGTCTTCGTTTTCTGTAGCTAAGACGCCAACGAGCGCGGCTTTCGTTTCGAACTCAGCTACTGAGGCCGTCCAAGTTGCTGCATCATGTATGTTTGCTGGAATCGTGCCACCCGCTTTGAGGATGTCTTGTTTGAGGTCTTCACGTAAAGTGAGGCCTGCTTGGATACGTTCTATAAAACGGTTTTTATCAAAATTGGCATTAGTAATCGTGCTAAAGAGACTTTCCATGATAAATTTATCAATCGCCGGACGAACAAGATTAAGTTCACGTGCTTGAAGCGCATAAATGGAGATTCCTTTTAAGGTGTAGATCAAAAGGTCTTGCAAATGGGCTACATTTTCGGTTTTCCCGCATACCCCTTTGATCGTGCAACCAGTTCCTTTGGCTGTTTCTTGACATTGATAACAAAACAATAGATGACATCTCCATTCATTTTATATTTGGCGTCCTTGGATTTTCCCTGCGCCTTGGTTTCTTTATCCGATGGGCTAATACTATCACTATAAACGCCGCCCATGTGTGATTTAGGTCACAGTTCCAACGTGATTAAATTATAATGTGAAAACGCCGGGACGATTCCGGCGCTTGTAACTTAAGATATTTTATGTCTAAAGTTAATTCAACTGGGATAGAGATTTAAAGTAATAAATCCTATTCTACTTTATGATTTCTCTGTGCATCGGCAATAATCTTTAGATTCTTATCAATGTTGTGGATTTTTTTGATAACCCACATAACAATAATAACAGGAATGCTGCAAACTCCAAATAGTAATGTCGCTTCAATAGGCGTAAACATTTGTATACCACCACCCTATTAACATTATTAAATTCAATGTTACTTCCATCTAGGTTAGGAATGTCGCCAATGTCAAGGCCTCGGTGCCTACTTACTTAACTCCGAGTGCAGGTCTCTTAAGAATTCTTCTCTGTCCAGATCTTTTAAGATTGACAATTTAACTTTCTGGTTCATTAACCGTGAACCTTCGTTGTAAGTTAATCTCAACTTCTTTCCTGTTTGTTCTGATGAAGTAATATTTGCCAACATGATCACAGTCTTTATGATACAGCTACTATTAACGACTAGTTTCCCTTCACCCAAGGCTATGTATCTATTTCTAATATAGTAGGCGTTAAACAGCGATAATAACGCAACAAGTACGTCTAACCAAAATCCATTATTACCCATCTCGAATTGGGAAATACCTTGAAGAAGCCACAATGAACCTGACACAAGCCACATAATAGACCACACTAACCGACCCTGATAGTATTTCATAAGCCTCAACTCCACCACTGGAATATTTTTATCGACTATAATGAAATTTAAAAACTACTTTTTCACGCGTTTAATGATCTTAAAATTAAATCCCTTCTGCATTCTTCATCCATAAATCACTTTCCACATTGTTCCTATTATTCCCTGCTATAATAATAAATTTGGTAAGTTAAAAACCTAGCGTTAAATAAGCGCCATGTGACGCAAAAAAAAAAGAACCCGATCAACTATAATTCATGAAATGTTTTGGACGATCCTCCGTTGCCTAACATCTATACGAGGTGAGTAATTCGTTTCCAATACTGCCTTAGTAATATCAAGTCGAGCTAACGGCCATCGTTTCTTCTCGTTGGTTCTCTTCAAACATAACAGCCGATTCCGGCAGTATGCTTAATCCAGCCAAAAGAGAGAGATTACAAAGAGAAGCGGCTCCAGCAATGGATTAGAATACAAAAATCTAGCCCAAATGATACTCTGAGTTCCGGCTAAATCACCTAAGACATGAAATCCGAATCCCCATAAACCTACCAACAAGTTCAGTGCCAAAATGAATAGGTAAATATTAGTTTCCATACGGTTGGCTTGATTATTTATATAGAAACAGGACATTACGGCAAGTGTGCCCGAAACTATAGGAATTAGGGTGTAGCTCGGTAGTATCCTAATTAGTTACTACTTAACGATCATGACCGGACACTCTGATTTGCTTAAAACACGTTGACTAACACTCCCTAGTAAGGATCCGGCAAGCGGTCCGTACCCACGGCTTCCCATAATGACAAGGTCAAACGATCCGTTCTCAATCTCTTCCAGAATAGCCGTCGCTGGATGCCCTGGTTTTTGTTTCTTCTCAATGGGTACATTCCCTGTATCGATCCCAGCCAGAGCTGCTGTCAAAGCCTCCCTTCCGTAGATACTGATTTCTTCCTGGGGTACGGCAATCCCACTGGATAAGGTATAGCCCATGGCCTCCGGTGTATAAACCACGTGCAGGAGAACGATTTGAGAACCAAACTCCTTCGCCAAGTCTAGGGCGATCATCAAAGCACGTTGTGCTGATTCCGAAGCGTCAGTAGGGACCAAAATAGTCTTAAACATTCGTCTCACTCCTTAATCTAGAATACCAACGTCGAATTGCTTAGTACCAATACCTTGGATATTGTCTATTGGGGGACAGATTGTTGACAAGAAGTCCGATGATGACTAAAATCGTCGCTCCTGCCATAATGGGCGTCAAAATATAGCTTGGATGAGCTTTCGTCAAAACAGCAAAAAGAGCGGTTGCTCCCCCAGGTGGATGTGTCGTCTTGGTTAGAAGCATAACAACCAAAGCTAGAGCGGTGCCTAAGCCGGGTGACCACCAGGTTAATCCAAACATCATAAAGGTTGCAACACCCGCTGCTGCCGACAAAGTATGTCCAAAAATAACATTACGGGGTTGGGACAGCGGCGCATCTGGAACACCGTAAATTAGCACCGCAGAGGCACCAAAGGAGGCCACTACCGGAAGCTCGTACTGATGGGCGAATAAGGCTATCGCTGTTATCCCTAAAAAAGCGCCCACCCAAGTAAGGATCACGTCTAAAGGTGGCGGGGACACAAGGGGCGTTGTTCTTTTGAAACCTTTCATTTTGGATAGGTACCTAATCAGCGACGATGAAACCGTCTGTATCGATGTCTTTGCATTTTCCGATTCAAACGGATCGGTAATTTCTCCCGATTTACTTAATTCCTGCATCTTAAATCACTCCTCACTTCTAGCCTTAACTTAACGAGTACGAAGATTTTCGGAAATTTCTCGTAATAAAGAATAGGAGCGATCAATACTCCCCGTTCCATCGCTATTAATAAGACAACAACGAGAAGGAGCTAACCAGGAACGGTCATATATTAGAGCGTCATCTAGTCCGTGTTGATTAAGAAACTTCCATAATTCGAGCAGACGATCCGTAAGTGTCTTGGCCGTTTCTGAGCTTAATTCGCTAGTCAAGGTGGGTGTTATTCCCCAGGCAATTATTTTTCCGGCGCGCAGAAATTCTTTAACCTCATCAATATAACGAATAAAAATATGCCCCCAACTAAAAGCATCGACAGAGAGAATATCAACGCCGGAGTTCAAAAGAAATGCCCAGTCTGGATTACCGCATAAATGAACTCCCTTAGGACCCGGAAGCTTAGAAATAAAATCCCTGTATTCACCTTGTGCCAATTCAGAAGTATAGCCACTAAACGATTTAAAAATCATTTCTAATCCTGGTTCATCCAACCAAACAAACGGATTAGGATGAACTCGTTTTAATTGATCATATTGCCAAGACATTTTATGAACGAGAAAATCATAAAGAATTTCGCGCACAAAGTCATTGTATATGATTGGTTTAAGCTCTTCATCCGTTATTTTAAGCCCGAAACTGATCGGACCAATAGTCTGTCCGTGAATCATCGGGTAAGCGGATAGATCCTGCGCCAAAAACGAAGTAAAAGCTGTAGAAGCTTCTTCTGATAAGGCAAAGTAATCCGGATTACTACTGGCCTCCAGATATTCATCAAACTCTTGAGCAAACCGTTCGTGGGAGAAATGGAGAACCGCCTTTTCTTCATCAATAATTATCCCTGGGAAATGTTCGGAAAACTGAGCATACATATCTTCCCGGAATCGAAAATGAGGTAATTGAGGCCAAAAGGGAATATCTAAACTAAGAGCCAATCGCTGAGCCTCTGGTAAATTTATGTGTGGTAAAATACCCATGGCTGTGGTTAAAGCTTTTCCTGGTAACATCGTTGCACCCTCCTTAATGTATCAGAAGAAACGTCTTCTGGTTTCTTATTTCCAATTATAACAAACTTGCGGCATATGTTTTGTAACTCAAATCACACTCCACAAGTTGGAGCCAATCAAATGAGTATAAACACATCAAAATTTTAAGCAATCTTTATCCACTAACTCCTCCCCCAAAAGTTCAAGAAAATCTATATATTTAAGGGGGTTTTAGAGAAAGATAATATAGAGACCGTAAGAAATATAAACATTCAATTAAGGAGGGTGATTAAACTAATGTCTAAACAATCCGGTTATATTAAAATATCCGATCGCTCTGGCTGTATATCAGGAAATTACAAAGTTAAAGACAAGGATTCGGAAGTGGTAATTATCCCCAAAGAAATGAGAGATATCAGTGGGCGTTATAAACCTTGAAAGGATTAAATCGATGAAGGATGAAGAAAGAATTCAAATGTATTATAAGTTTGGATTATCGGATTGGAGAAACGAGCAACAATCTCAACAAGAAAAACCTTCAATAAGTTTTTGGCAGAAATTATTAAAACATTAAAGACATAGAAATAGCACCAGCAAGTCTGGTGCTGTTTCTATGTTGTATACTGGGCAGGGTAATTTGTCTTTTAATCCAAAGGAGACTCGTTTAAAGGATCTAAAAAGACCAGAATTCCCCAAATACCTAAATCACAAAATAAGAGGGGGGCCAGACCTGGAGCTTGGTAAAATACCCTCGACCATAAGATGCTGCCACGGCCCGCTAGATCGGCACTCAGATGAAAGGCGAATCCTAATAAGCCAACTGCAAAGCTAAGAATCATCGTGGTTCCCAGAAGAATGGAAAGCCCACGCTCTGGCTGACTATAAGCCTGCAAAAGCAGGATCATAGCTGCGAATATTCCCATATATAAGGGAATCCACGTATAGAGATTGGTAAACCCCGTTCGAGCATGATCGAAATACGCAACCAGTGCTGTGGCAAAAAACCAGAAAGCTGTAGTAAGTAGTAACCAACGTGTTTTTCGGGTTAGGTTGTATTTCCGTGAATTGGAGCGATCATCTAATGTTGTTAAGATCCCGATGCTTCCTAAGGCCACAAAAGCTAAGGGTGCAAAGACTGGATTTCCGCTGGTTAAGCCAGCAAAAGATACCACATTGCCGGCCGAAGCGCCTTGGAGGTGAAACCCAAATCCCAGTATCCCTATAACAACGCCGGTAAAGTTAATGAATAGGTTAAGGATACTTATACATCCCGGTTTGGGTCGAATGAACAACAAAATGGCAGAGAGTGCTGCAATGGGGGAAAAAATGACTGGAATCCATTCATAAACCGGAAATAACCGGTTCAGCGCGTGTGCGATAAGGACATCAACAAAAACAATCAGATAGTTCAGGCTCAGATAGAAAAGGATGAGTCTTGTTTTAGTTATTGGAATGTGTAGAGGCTGTTGCGTTAACCATTGATAGGTAAAGCGCTCCGTAATTGAGGATTTCATAGACGGCTCTCCTTTTTAGTGTCCTTCTATTTTAGTTGATTTACTGATGTCCTATGTCGATGGTATTGTTGCTTTTACTCCCTTGTTACGAAGATCCGCATTTTGCTCTTTAAGCTCAGTTAGGTCAATTAACTGTTCATAAATTCCTTGCCATTGTACATAATCCGGACCATTCATAAAAGCGCCAAATCGCATGCGGCGACCTTCATGGTGCCAAATCTCGAATCCTTTAAAATCTATCGAACTTGAAAAGGGCGGAGCTGGAATAAGCCCATCATCTTTAAGGTTTTTAATGATAGTTTGCGCCGTTTTAACATTCTCATTTCCTTTTAGCACAACTTGGTCAGCGTTATCATACAGCGTCTTGATCGATGCTTGAGAATGACACTCTAAACAAACCGTTTGCATGTTAAGTCGCTTTGTTTCCCAATCCACGCGTTTTTCTGCTTGCGCAGGGGTTAGTGCCCAACTGAGACGCTGACCGACATCGTGGGTTCCCTGGGCAGCACCAAATGAAGCCATATGGCAGATTGCGCAGGTGGGGGCGTCAAAGTTTTTGCTGGATAACGTTCCAACGGGAGCATTCCAATCCCAATGGGCTCCTTTATCGGCATAGATTGTGCCATGGATAGACTCCTCGTAAATTTCTTTCATTGGATGATCCGGACCTAGGTGACAAGACCCGCAGATCTCAGGCTTGCGAACTTGTTCTAACGAAAAGGTATGTCCGGCATGACATTTCGCACAATCTCCAAAGGAACCGTCTGCGTTAGGTTTTCCGATATTATGACATACTTCACACCCCATTTTAGTAATGGCTGGGTCTTCCATATGATAAAGGTCATTATATGTACCCGTAGCTGAGAGACCATAGCGGGTGAGCTGTTCTGTGGTAAAAGAAGAGGGACCAGTTTGAGCATACCAAGCTGGCGCACTATGCCGACTGTGGTCAAACTGAGTCGTCTGAGCAGGATGACACCGGGAACAATTCTGGGGGGTGGGTCGTAAAACGATATTATTATCGTGATGGTTAACGGTAAGCTTACTGCCGGGGTCACCTCGATGACAGTCAATACAGGCGACCTTATTGGCGGCATGTTTGCTTTCGCCGTACTGTTTAACGACACCGGGGGTGGTTTGATTATGACAGGTGAGACAACTTCCCCCATTCCCTGCAAATGATGCTGCGGCAGGGTTTACTTTGTTGGATGTACTCCACACTGAGAAGAGATAACCTGCCGCAAAAGTAAGAATTAAAGCGACGATCAGATTACGCCAAAGTTTATTTTGATGCATACTATCCGGTAAAACCGGGAACACCTCCTTCTCGTTAATTGCTGTCGATCTCCTAGTTTTCAATGTCATTTCAGACTTTTAAAGGCTACCGATACAATAGCGTATCGACAGCCTTACCCGTCCTCCTTTTGAAGTTACTACAGAAAGTTTTCTCATCTTCACAAATATATATGCAGAAAAGTTTTGTCTTTATCCCATTCCGCAGTGCTTTGCCTTTGGTTATTGATAACTCGATACTTCCATGTTCCGTAAACTTAATTGCATTTCCCAACAGATTAAATAAGATCTGTTTAAGTCTGCCTGGATCACCGACAAGTTGCCCGCCTAGTTCTTTATCAATGTAGGATTGGTATTTAAGTTCTTTACGGACTGCTAAGGATTTAATTAGCTTATCTACCTCATTGACCAAAATATTTATATCGAATTTTTCACGGGACAGTATAACTTTTCCCGCCTCAATTTTTGATAAATCAAGGATATCATTGATAATAGTTAACAAGTTATCGCCACCTATATAA
>JGI12269J14319_10002793_pt1 | contig 16646 bp, 14 predicted proteins | sample PeaSoiSIISIP2007_FD_14319 | JGI IMG/M metagenome (IMG submission 14319) | reverse complement strand
CCTGGCCCGCCGATAGGAGCGGCGCCACCCGCTCAGCGCAGCAGGCGGGAGAGGCGGCGGTCGGCCAGCACGCGGCCGTTCGTCTGGCACGCCTTGCAGTAGGCGATCTCGTGCGAGGCGAACGAGACGCGCAGCAGCGTCTCGCCGCAGCGCGGGCACGGCTGCCCCGCCCGATTGTGCACGGCGAAGCGATCGCCGAGGCGCGCCTCGGAAAGGCCGCCGGACCGGGTCCGCTCGCGTTCGAGGCCCTCCGCGAGCACCGCGCGGACGGCCTCGACCAGGCGGGAGCGCTGCTCGGGCGTGAGCGAGCGGAGCGAGGCGAAGGGAGAGAGCCCGGCGAGGTTCAGCGCGTCGTCGACGTAGCCGCGGCCGACGCCGGCCACGGTGCGCTGGTCCCGCAGCACCGTGTGCAGCTGGCGGCCGTCGTCGCCCTCCATGAGCAGGGCGGCGAAGGCGTCCTCCGCCGGCTCCGGCCCGAGGACCGCCAGCGGCCCGTCGTCACCTGGGGCGAGCACCCACCACCCGGCCTTGCGCTCGTTGCCGTGCTCCCGCACGAGCAGGGCGGCGTCGCCGAGCACGAGCCGGACGACGCTGCCCCTCGGGCGCGTGTGCTTGGCGGGCGACTCCAGGTCGAGCCGGCCTGCTTGGGAGAGGTGGACGAGGATGCGCGCTCCACCGCCGAACGACAGCACGAGGTACTTGCCGCGGCTCGCCGCGGACTCGAGCGCGCGGCCGACAAGCGTGTCCGGCCTCGGACTGACGGTCTTCAGCCCCGAGAAGCCGAGCGCCTCGTAGCCGGTGAGGGTGCAGCCCGCGAGCGCCGTGTCGACCCGCTCGGCGAGCGCACGCATCTCCGTGAGCTCTGGCATCGCACCGTCCGCCGTCCCGGTCCGTCGGCCGCCGAAGGCCAGGGGCGGACCGTCGGCCCCCGGTGCCGCCATGGTATCGGCGCCCTACGGTCACGACGCGAGGACGCCGAGTCGCCCGTGATCAAGATGTGCGGGGGCAGGGACGTTAACGCGTTAGACGGGGCGATGACCCGAGTACGTCTTCTGTACAAGCAGCTGGCAGTACAAGATCACATTGGATCCAAGGCGAGCGTCGCAGGAGCCTGGGGGAACCCGTGCACTCCGAACAGGAAGATGGCGAAGGCCGGCGCAGCGCCGCGAGGCGTCGGAACGTCCTGTCCGTGCACCCCGCCGCCGAGCGCCGCGGCCGCCGCCGCGGGTCGGAGGCGTCACCGGAGCTCCAGGTGCGACTGGCGGCCGCGGTCGCGGCGACCGCGGAGGCCGTCGTGCACGCGACGTCGCCGCAGGAGCTGTTCGACGCCGTCTGCAGGGTCCTCGTCGAGCACGGGGGGTTCCGGCTCGTCTGGGTGGGCCTCGTCGACCGCGACAGCGGCGAGGTGGGCAAGGTCGCCGAGGCGGGCGTCGCTCGCCGCTACCTCGAGGCGGCACGGATCACCACCTCCGCGAGCGCGGAGGGCCGGGGCCCGACGGGTGTCGCGCTGCGTACGGGCCGGCCCGACGTCTGCAACGACATCGCGTTCGACGGGCGGATGGCGCCGTGGCGCCCGGCGGCGGTCGCGGCGGGGCTGCGCGCCAGCGCTGCCCTTCCCCTCGTCGTCGACGGCAGGGTCGCTGGCGTCCTCTCCCTCTACGCCGAGGCGCCCGGCTCGTTCGACGGGTGGTCGATGGCGGCGCTCGAGCGGCTCGTGGCGAACGTCGCGCACGGCTGGCGCGACATCGAGCACGACGAGGGCCGCCGGGACCGCCATGAGGGCTCCGACGGCGGCTCTCGTCTCGGGCAGCGCTTCGCCCAGAGCGGCGTCGCGAGCATGCTCATCGGCCTCGACAATCGCATCACCCTCGTCAACCGTGCGATGTGCGACCTTCTCGCGAGGAGCCCGGAGGAGCTGGTCGGCACCTTTGCGCTGGACCTGGTGCATCCGGACGAGCGCGGTTCCGCCGAGAGGACCATCGAGGCGGTGACGGCCGCCACCGACGTCTCGTTCCAGGTCACCGAGCGGAGGCTGTTGCGTTCCGACGGCGACTTCGTCTGGGCGATCGTCTCGAGCACCCTGGTGCGCGACGACGACGGCGCCGGCCGGGAGCTGTTCGTCCAGATGCAGGACATCACGAACCGGCGTCGCGCCGAGGAGCTCGCGGCGCGGCGTGGCTGCCAGCAGGCCGCCCTGGCGGAGCTCGGTCGCACGGCCCTCGCCGAGCACGACCTGGACGCGCTGTTCTGTCGCGCCGTGGAGCTGATCGCGTCGCTCGCGTCCGTCCAGATCGTGGACCTGCTCGAGCTCGACGAGGGCGGGCGCTCCCTCGCCCGACGCGCCGCGACCGGCTTCGAGTGCGGGCTGCTCGCCGAGGCTCCCCGGACCGTCGGTCTCGACTCGCTCGCCGGGCGGGCGCTCGGTGCATCGGCGACGACCGTGGTGGTCGACCTCTACGAGGACGGCCACTTCCCCGCGTCGGCGCTGCTGCGCTCGCACGGCGTGCGCTCGAGCATCGTGGCCGTCGTCGACGCCGGGGGCCGGCCGTTCGGGGTGCTGGAGGCCCACGCCACGTCGTCGAGGGAGTTCGACGAGGACGAGGTGCCGCTGCTCGAGAGCGTGGCCAACGTGCTCGGCGCGGCCATCGCCCGGCGCGACGTGGAGATCGAGATGCGTCGGCGTGCGCTCCACGACGCGCTCACCGGCCTGCCCAACCGCGCCCGACTGCGCGAGCGGCTGGAGCACGCGCTCGGACGGCGGGCGTGGCTTGCGGGCGAGCTCGCCGTGCTCTTCGTCGACCTCGACCGCTTCAAGGTCGTGAACGACAGCCTCGGCCACGTCGCCGGTGACGAGCTGCTCATCCGGAGTGCCGAGCGGATTGTCGAGGTGGTCGGTCCCGAGGACCTCGTGGCGCGCTTCGGTGGCGACGAGTTCGTCGTGGTCTGCGAGGGCGTCGGCGGCGTGGAGCACGCGCTCGAGGTCGCGGAGCGCGTGCTCGCCTCGCTGGCCGTCCCGGTCGTCCTGGGCGGCCAGGAGCTGGCCTCGAGCGCGAGCGTCGGCGTCGCGGTGAGCGACAGCTCGACCGACCAGCCCGATGACCTGCTTCGCAACGCCGATATCGCGATGTACCGCGCGAAGGCCGCCGGCGGAGCCTGCGCCGTCGTCTTCGACACTGCGATGCGCCTCCAGCTGCGCGAGCGGCTCCAGCTGGAGACCGAGCTGCGCCGCGCCGTCGAGCGTGGGCAGCTCGTCGTCTACTACCAGCCGGTGATCGAGATCGCCTCCGGCGCGATCGTCGGCGCCGAGGCGCTGGTCCGCTGGCAGCATCCCATGCGGGGACTGGTGCTTCCCGCCGCGTTCATCCCGGTCGCCGAGGAGACCGGCCTCATCGAACCAATCGGCAAGCTCGTCATGGAGCGGGCGTGCGCCGACGTCGCCCGGTGGATGGGGACCGGACGTGAAGCAGCCCTCGAGCTCGGCGTCAACGTCTCGGCGCGCCAGCTGCGCTCGCCGGCCTTCGCGAGTTCGGTCGCCGCTGCGCTCGAGGCGACCGGCCTCGCGCCCGCGACCGTCCGCCTCGAGATCACCGAGTCGGTCCTGATGGAGGACACCCGGACGACCCAGTCGGCGCTCGAGGCGCTGAAGTCGCTCGGCGTGCGGCTCGCCGTCGACGACTTCGGGACCGGCTACTCCTCGCTCGGCTACCTGAAGCGCTTCCCGATCGACGAGCTAAAGGTGGACCGCTCCTTCGTGTCCGGACTCGGACGGGCGGGTCCCGAGGAGGCCATCGTCGCCGGCGTCGTCCAGCTGGCCCGAGCGCTCGACCTCGGCGTCGTCGCCGAGGGCGTCGAGACCGAGGCGCAGCTCGCCCACCTGCGCGAGATCGGCTGCGAACGCGCCCAGGGATTCCTCATGTCGCGCGCGCTCCCGGCGGCGCACTTCGAGCGGCTCTTGATCACCGAGCGCAGCTCGTGAGCCGGTCGCGTTCCTCCGTGCCGGACTGGCTCGTGTGGGTCGTCGGGGGCACCGGCGAGCTGGCACCGGCTCGCCGGGCGCGCGTGCCCGGCTGGCTGTTCGTGGTTGGTGCCGTCGCCACCCTCGTCGTGCTGCCGTCGTCGCACGTCGGCGGCGCCGACGCCGCCGGCGTCATCGCCCTCGACGCTGCCGGCCTGGCGCTCGGCGCCGCCCTGGTCGCCTGGACGAAGGACCCGCCGGGTCGCGCCATCGAGGTGCTCCTCGCGCTCGGCACGCTGTGGACTGGCGGCCTCGTCTACCTCCTCCACTCCCCCCGAGGCAGCGTCTACGCGCTGTTCTTGTGGTTCGCGCCCGTCGCGTTCGCGATCCTCCCGACGAGGCGCGCGCTCGGCCTGCTCGTCCTCGCCGCCGCGGTCTCGGCGGTGGTGCGCGTGGCGACGCACTCGAGCGGTCCGAGCTGGCTCGCCGACGACGCCGGCCAGTGGTTCGTGCTCACGGTCACCATGGTGGTGCTCTGCCTGCTCGTCGACCGCCTGGCGCGCAGCCTCGGCCAACGCGACCGGCTCTTCCGGGGGGCGTTCGACCAGTGGTCCGTTGCCATGAGCATCACCGACGGGGCGTCGCGCTGGCTCGCCGTCAACCCGGCGGCGTCCGCCATGCTCGGGCGCAGCGCGGACGAGCTCATCGGTCGCGGGGCACGCGAGGTGCTGCATCCGGACGACGTCGAGTCGAGCGAGGCGGCGCGTCAGGAGCTGCTCCGGGGCGAGGCGACGACCTCGGTCCACGAGGAGCGCTACCTACGCCCCGACGGCTCAGTCGTGCACGCGCTGACCACCCTCTCGCCGATCCGCTCCGGGCCGAAGGGCGAGCCGGTCGTGCTCGGCCTGGCGCAGGACGTCACCCAGCAGCGCCGCGCCGAGGGGCACCGGCTGCACCTCGTCCGCCAGCTCCTCCGGGCCCAGGAGCAGGAGCGGGCGCGCATCGCCGACGACGTCCACGACGATCCGCTCCAGTCGATCATCGCCGTGTCCATCCAGCTCCAGATCCTGGCGAGCCGCGTCGAGGATCCGGCCTCGATGAGCCTCGTCGAGGCGATGCAACGCTCGACGGCGGCCTCGATCGAGCAGCTCCGGGCGTTGCTGTTCGAGCTGCACCCGCCGGCCCTCCAGCTCGGGGGGCTGCTCGAGTCGCTCCGGGAGTACCTCCGGCGCTACGAGGGCATCGGCGGTCCGAAGGTGCGCGTCGACGGTCACCTCGACAGCGACGCCTCGCCCGAAGAGGCGATGGTGCTCTTCCGGGTCGCCCGTGAGGCGCTCGCCAACGTCCACAAGCACGCCTCGGCGACCGACGTGTCGGTGCTCGTCACGGAGGCGGACGGCGGCGTCGAGGTCGTCGTGAGCGATGACGGCGTCGGCTTCGACGCTGGCGCCGAGCACCTTGCCCCGGGACACGTCGGGCTGGCCTCGGCCCGCGAGCGGGCCGAGCGGGTCGGCGGGCGGGTGGAGGTCGAGTCGAGCCCCGGGAACGGGACCCACGTCAGGGCGTGGATCCCACGGATCCCCTCGTAGCGCGCGCGGCCGCGCGGCGGATCGCTGCGAGCACGTCGAGGATCGGGCCGTCCTTCAAGACGTAGGCGGTCGCCCCCGCGGCCGTCATGTGGTCGCGCGTCGTGTCGTCGTCGAAGGCCGAGATCGCCACGACTCGGATGTCGAGCCCTCGCGCCCGGATGGAGGCAGCGACGGCGGCACCTCCACCGTACGGCATGCGCACGTCGAGCAAGGCGACGTCGGGCGCGGTCTGCTCGCACATGCTGAGCGCTGTGACGGCGTCGCGGGCCGTGCCGACGACCTCGATGTCGGGAGCGACGCCCAGCAGCTGGACGAGCGCTTCCAGCATGACCTCCTGATCGTCTGCGACCACGACCCGGATGGCCATCTGGCCGCCGTCCGTCCCTCAGGCCCGCTCGTCGAGGGAGACGAGCCCGTCGCGTGCCGCCAGCGCCACCGCCTCCAGCTTGGAGTGGGCACCGAGCTTGTTGAGGATGTTCCGCACGTGATTGCGCACGGTGTGGCCGGAGAGGAACAGGGCCGAGCTGATCCCCTCGGTCGACATCCCCTTGGCCAAGAGCCGGAGGACCTCCAGCTCGCGCGGCGTCAGTTCGCCGGCGCGGCCCTGGGTCGAGCGGCGCAGCCGACCGAGCAGCCCCGCGAGCACGGCGGTCGGGATGAGCGACTCGCCCCTCCACGCGGCGCGCACGGCGGTCGCGACCTCGTTGGCGCCGCGGTCCTTCGGCAGGAAGCCCGAGCAGCCCGCCTCGATGGCCCGGGCCAGCAACTCGTCGCCGCCGGCCGCGGAGAGCATGACGACCTTCGTCTCGGGCCAGCGACGCAGGATCTCCGAGGTCGCCGAGGCACCGTCGCCGTCGGGGAGGCGGTAGTCGAGCAGCACGACGTGGGGACGGGTGCGCTCCACGAGCTCGAGACCCTCCCGGACGCTCGCCGCAGTCCCGACGACGTCCAAGTCCTCCTGCTCGCCGAGGAGCATCGCGAGGCCTTCGGCGACCATGGCGTGGTCGTCCACGACCGCCACGCGGATCAGCGCGCCGTGCGAGGTCGGTGCGCCCCCGTCGTTCTCCCCCTGCACAGGGGGAATGATCCCACGCGGCGTGGCCCCGAGGACAGGACCGTCCCCGACCTCCGGTCGGCTCGTCCCGGCGTCCGGCGATGTCGCAAGCCCCGTGCCCACTGCCTTCCCTCCGCGTTGTGCCACGCGGCCACACGCCGCGCCAGGGCCTCCGTCGAATTCCCGGGTCGGCCAACTCGAACTGTGCACCGTCGGGTGCGCCCTGCGCATGACGCAGATGGGTCATTGGGCGCGGGATGCATCGACAGCGCACGAGCGGGGGATGCGGGCGGGCTCGCGCCGCCTCAGGGCCGGTAGCCGGACGGACCCTCGAAGGCCTCGACACGGTCGGTGCCCCCGACGACGAGGAGACCCTCACCGGCCGCCGGCGCGGCGTAGTGCACGACCGGGACGCTCGCGTGGGAGACCACCGCTCGCCCGCTGCGCGGGGCGAGCCCGCTGAGCTGATCGCCGGAGACCACCCAGACGAGGCCGCCCGCGACCGTCGGCGAGCCGTCGACGCCTCCCGGGGCCGTCCACGCGACGCGGAGCGAGCGCGTCCCCGCGAGCACCGCGGTGAGCGAGCCGTTGGGGCAGTTCACGTAGACGAAGGGCGCGAGATAGGCGTCGCCACCGATGGAGAAGCAGACGTTGGCGGAGGCGAGCTGGCCGCCGATGCCTCCGAGCCGGTCGGCGTCGAGGAGGTAGCCGGTCTGCTCCTTGCCGACGACGAACACCCGCCCGCCCGGCAGCAAGGTGGCCGGGCCGGAGCCGAGATCGCCGTCGTCCCCGTTGTCCTGCGCCCAGTTCGACGGTGCGAAGAAGGACACCTCACGCATCGTCGGCGAGAGCGAGAAGACGGCGTCCCCACCGTCGAAGCGCGACGTCGAGCTGCCGTTGCCGGTCACGGCGAACACGTCGCCGGCGGCATCGACCGAGAGGCCCGCGGGGGCCCAGACCGCGCCCTCGCGGGCCGTCGGCACCTGGAAGACCGCGGTCGGTCCGGCCCCGGTCTCGGGCACCGACATCACGTAACCGTGGTACTGGGCGCAGTCGCCGTAGTTCCCGCCGAAGCCGACCACGACGCGCCCGTCGGTGAGCGCGAGCGCCGGGCGCTGGAGCTGCGCGGCGGCAACCCAGCCGGGACGGTCGAGGTCGCGCTGCCAGAGGATCGCGCCCGTTGACGGCTGGAGGGCGACCAGCACGTGGTGGACGGCGCCGCCCTCGTCGGTCGCAGCCGAGGCGAAGAGCTTGCCCGTCGCCGGGTCGAGGACCATCGTGGAGGTGATCCCGACGGTCGGCGAGATGTCGCCGCAGGGGAGTGCGCTGGCGGGCACCGGGGTGCCGAGGTGGCGCGACCACAAGAGCCGTCCCGAGCTCGCGGCGAGTGCGTAGACCGTGTCGCCCTCGGTCGCCACGAACACCTCGTGACCGAAGATGAGGGGCTCGCCGTAGACGGCGTCGTCGAGGATGGGCGAGAGCCAGCGGGCGCGCAGCGGGCGCAGCGACGGGCTGGCGGTCTGGACCGAGTCCCGGGTGAAGCTGCCGCCGTAGGTCGTCCACTCGCCGCCCGCTGCGGCGGCGTGGGCGCCAGTGGCCGGGGTGCGCACCCGGGACGTCGAGGCCGACGCGCCGGGTTGAACGGCTGCGGCGATCCCGCCGGCTGAGACGACGGCGATCGTCGCCACGGCCGCGCGGCCCCAGGCGCGCCGCAGGAGGCGCCCGGCGCATGGCCGGGGCGCGAGGGTGGACGACGGCCGCGCGGCGGCACGCCGAGTGAGCCCGGTATCGATCTTCGCCATGGCGACATCATCGCGAAGCTCGGGCCCTCGGCACCTTCACGACGCGTGGATCGCTTGCCGAGCGACGGCGCCGCGCGCCGGGCGGAGCGCCCCCGGGATCGGAGGCGGGTCTGGCCGGCAGCGTGAAGCGCCGCCGCGCGCCCCTGCCGTGGTAGGACGAAGGGATGGACCTCAGGATCTTCACCGAGCCACAGCAGGGCGCCACCTACGAGACGCTCCTCGGGGCAGCGCTCGCCACCGAGGCCGCCGGCCTGGACGCGTTCTTCCGCTCCGACCACTACCTGGTCATGGGTGAGGCGCCCCCGGGCAAGAAGGCCGGGCTCCCCGGACCCACGGACTCCTGGGTGACCCTCGGCGCGCTCGCTCGCGACACCGAGCGCGTACGCCTCGGGACGCTCATGACGTCGGCGACGTTCCGCCTGCCGGGGCCGTTGGCGATCTCGGTCGCACAGGTGGACGCGATGAGTGGCGGCCGGGTCGAGCTCGGGATCGGCGCCGGCTGGTACACGGCCGAGCACCGCGCCTACGGGATCCCTTTCCCCGAGACCGCCGGCGAGCGCTTCGACCGACTGGAGGAGCAGCTCGCGATCATCTCCGGCTTGTGGGAGACGCCGGTCGAGGAGAGCTTCTCGTTCAGCGGCCGCTACTACGAGCTGATCGACAGCCCGGCGCTCCCGAAGCCAGCCCAGCGGCCCCGGCCGCCGATCATCGTCGGCGGGCGGGGGACGCGGCGCACGCCGATGGTGGCGGCGCGCTACGCCGACGAGTGCAATGTCGGCTTCGGCAGCCTCGACGAGGTGCGAGCTGTGTTCGCAGGGCTCGACGCCGCCTGCGTCGAGATCGGACGTGATCCGGCGACCGTGCGGCGTTCGGTCGCCCTCGTCCTCTGCCTCGGCACGAGCGAGCAGGAGTGCGCTCGGCGCGCCGCCGCGATCGGCCGCGAGCTCGGCGAGCTGCGGGCGAACGGTCTCGCCGGGACGCCCGAGGAGGTCGCCCAGCGCGCCGCCGAGTTCGCCGCGATCGGTGCGAGCCGGGTCTACCTGCAGGTGCTCGACCTCTCCGACCTCGAGCACATCCACCTCGCCGGCGAGGCGCTCCAGCCGCTCGTTGCCGGGCTCTGAGCGACACCGCCGCGGGCGCCCCGCGCGAGCCGCCAGCGGTGCCCGACATTTCCGCCCCGCCTGGTGCGCCCGCCAGATTCCCGGCGCTGCTCGCCGCCGAACCGGACGGGACGCCGGCCCGCCTTGTCGGGCTGGAGGAGGCCGATCTCGACGAGGGCGACGTGACGGTCGCGATCGCCTGGTCGAGCCTCAACTACAAGGATGCGCTGGCCGTGACGGGTCGCGCCCCGGTCGTGCGCCGGTTCCCGATGGTCTGCGGCATCGATCTCGCCGGTCGCGTCACCGCCTCGACGCATCCCGGTCTCTCGCTTGGCGACGAGGTCGTCGTCGTCGGCTGCGGCCTCGGCGAGAACCACACCGGCGGTTACGCCGGCCTCGCACGGGTGCCCGGAAGCTGGTGCGTCCGGCTGCCGCCCGGCCTCGACCTGCGCCGCTCGATGGCGATCGGCACGGCGGGGTTCACCGCGATGCTGGCGGTGCTCGCCCTCGAGCGGGTCGGCATCTCCCCCGAAGGCCTGGCCGAGCCTCCCGTCCTCGTCACGGGGGCAGCGGGGGGCGTGGGCTCGATCGCCGTCGCGGTCCTGGCTCGCCTCGGGTACCGCGTCGCAGCGTCGACGGGACGGCCCGGGGAGGCTGCGTACTTGCGACGGCTCGGCGCCTCCGAGGTGCTCCAGCGCGCCGAGCTCGCCGACGGCCCGCGGCGGTCGCTCGGCGACGAGCGTTTCAGCGCCGCGATCGACGTCGTCGGCGGCGAAACGCTCGCCAACGTGCTCAGCCAGGTGCGAAGGGACGGGGCAGTCGCCGCCTGCGGTCTGGCCGGCGGCGGCGAGCTCCCGGCGAGCGTGTACCCGTTCGTCCTGCGCGGCGTCACCCTCGCCGGGGTGAACTCCACCTGGCCACCGCCGGGCTGGCGCGAGCGGGCGTGGCAGCGCCTGGCGACGGACCTGCCGGCCGAACTGCTAGACGAGATGACCGTGGTCGAGCCGCTGTCGCGCGTGCCGGAACTGGCCGGGGCGCTGCTGAGCGGCGCGGTCCGCGGCCGCGTGGTGGTGGAAGTGGCGGGCTAGCCGCCGACCGGCCGGGCGGCGTCCGTCGGTGCCTCCGCCGAGCCGCCGCCTTCGGCCGCCGCCGAATCGTCCGGCGCTGGATCGTCCGGCGCTGGCCCGGAGTCGGCGCCGGGGGACGGGACGCGGAAGAAGTGGTCGCGGTAGTACGCGAGCTCGGCGACGCTCTCACGGACGTCGCCGAGGGCCCTGTGGTTGCCCGCCTTCTTCGGGGCTCTGCCGTAGAGCGAGGGGTACCAGCGCTTGCAGAGCTCTTTCACGGTCGAGACGTCGATCGTGCGGTAGTGGAGGTACTCGTCGATCTCGGGGAGCTGATGGCGGAGGAACCGGCGGTCGACGCCGATCGAGTTGCCGCACAGCGGCACGCGCTTCGCCTCCGGGACGTGGGCGCGGATGAAGTCGAGCGTCGCCTTGCCGGCTTCCTCCAACGTCATGGTGGAGGCCGCGATCTCGGCCGCCAGACCACTCTCGGCGTGCATCTTCCGGACGACGTCGTCCATCGCTGCGAGCTGTTCTGGGGTCGCCGAGACCACGAGGTCCGGACCCTCGGCGACGATCTGCAGCCGGTCGTCGGTGATGAGGGTCGCAATCTCAACGATGACGTGGCGGCCCGGGTCGAGACCGGTCATCTCCAGGTCCATCCACACGAGCACCGCACGATGGTAACTGGCGCGTCCGCACACCCCGGCCTGCGGCTCCCTCTCCCACACGCGGCCCGCGGGCGTGCGTTCCTGAGCGCTACCGTGCGTCGGTGACCGACGTGCTGATCCGCCTGCTCGATCCGGCCTCGATCCCGCCGGCGTACGCCCGCCCTGGCGATGCCGGTGCCGACCTCACCTCGCGCGTCGACGTGCTGCTCACCGCCGCGGGAGGCCGTGCCCTCGTGCCGACCGGGGTCGCGCTGGCGCTGCCCGAGGGTCATGCAGGGCTCGTCCTGCCCCGGAGCGGCCTGGCGGCCCGTCACGGTGTGACCTGCTTGAACACGCCAGGCCTCATCGATTCCGGCTTCCGCGGCGAGGTCCAGGTGCTCCTCGTCAACACCGACCCGGCTGCTGACTACGAGGTGCGCCGCGGCGACAGGATCGCCCAGCTGCTGGTGGTCCCGTACGCTACGGCCAGCTTCGCGGCCGTCGACGAGCTGCCTGGTACCGAGCGCGGCGACGGCGGATTCGGCCACACCGGCCGCTGAGGAGCCGTCGAGCCGAGGGGTGGTGCGGCGCCGCGCCACGGCTTGGTACCATCGTCACCACACGCGGACGTGGCTCAGTTGGTAGAGCATCACCTTGCCAAGGTGAGGGTCGCGGGTTCGAGTCCCGTCGTCCGCTCCAAGAACATGCAGGTAGAGAACCCGGAGACGTTCCGGTCGGATCGCTAATCTTCGAGCGCTATACCTCCTGCGATACCATCGAGTCCCGAAGAGCACGGTGCTCTACCTCGGACGGTCTCGATGACATCGACATCGCGCGCTGCTTCTGACTCACCAGGCGGGGACCTTGCGCTGTCCGGGACCATCCGGTCGCGTCGTTCGAGGGGCAGCGGGGGCGTGCTCCCAGTTCGAGACGGGGTCTGGCGAGTGGACGTCGAGCTGCCGCGCGAGCCGGGCGCTCCTCGCCGGCGACGCTCGCGCACGGTGCACGGATCGCGCGAGGAGGCCGAACGCATCCTCGCCGAGCTGCGAGGCGGGCTGTCCGGCGCACCGACCGTAGCCCTTAACGTCCGGCTGACTCTGCCCCTCATCGCAGCGCTTCGCCGTGCGGCCACGATTGACGGCGTGTCGGTGACCGAAGAGGTTCAGATCGCCCTCCTGGCTCATTTCGATTTGGGGGGCCGAGAAGATTGAAAGCGGATGCGTCCACGTCTGGTGGTGCCGCGGGGAAGAGCCGGCAACGGCCTGAGCGTCGTCTGCGACCCCGCGGAAGTGGAGGAGTGTTCCCTGTCCGAGACGGGGTTTGGCGCGTCGATGTCGAGGCACCCCGGGATCCCGATTCCGGTCGCCGACGACGGTCGTCTCGGTACGTGTACGGCACTCGGGAGGAGGCTGAGCTCGCCGTCGCCCAGCTCCGCGTCGCAGCTCACCAGCGCCGGCTTCCAATCGGGAAAGCCCGACCGCGCTCGGTCCGCGCCGTGCTCGACGCCTACGTGCGGGAAGCCGAGTCTGGACGTATCGAGCTCGCTCCGCGGACGGTTGTCACCTCTCGCTCTGCGGTGCGGACGATGTGCTCGGTCCTGCTCCGCGATGGAACAGTCTTTGGCGACGTCCGGCTCTCCGCGCTGACCTGGGAGCAGATCGAGGACCTCTACGGCGCCATGCGCACCAGCGGGCGTAGCGCGGACTGGGTGAGACGCTGCGCCACTGTGCTCAGCCGGGCGATGGAGCAGGCCAGGAAGCGTGGCGTTATCGACTCGAACCCCTGTCGCGACGCGACGCGGCCCCGTTCAGCCCGGTCGAAACCGTTCGCGCCGACGGCGGCAGAGGTCCGCAAGCTCATCGAGGAGGCGTCAGCCGCCGATCCGGAGATCGGGGACGCAGCGCTGATCCTCGCGAGCACCGGGATGCGCAAGGGCGAGCTGCTCGGTCTCTGGTGGGAGGACGTGGATGTCGACCGTGGCGAGATCCACGTCGCTGCGGCCATCAGCGATGGCGGTCGTGGCGTCGGCCTCGTTCGCAAGGCGACGAAGCGCTCCGACTGGCGGGACGTGCCGCTCACGTCGGCGGCGGTTGCCGCGTTGGAGCGGCAAGCCGTTCGTCGGCGTGAAATCGTCGGCGCTGAGTCGGCGCCCGGCGAGTACGTCTTCGCCGGCGGAATCGACCCGATCGTGCCGATGCGCCCGGAGATGCTGAGCGACCGTTGGGCCGCGGCGAGGGGTCTCTCCACCGTCAACCTCCTGCACCTTCGCCACTATGCGGCGACGGCGATGCTCGACGCCGGCGAGTCGTACCGGACGGTTGCCGAGCTGCTCGGAAACTCGGAATCGACGCTGCGCTTGCATTACGACGGGCGCACCGACGTCGGCAAGCGCCGCGCGATCACCGCGCTCGAGCTTGGTGGCTGAGGAGCGCATCACTCGAATTCGTCGGCGCGGGCGAGATGTTCGATTGCTGACCATCGCTCCAGCACGCTCGCGGGTACTCGGAGCGAGCGACCGAGCCTGATCACGGGGAGCCCTTCACGCCCGCCAGTGGCGAGGAACGCGTTGGCCAGCTCGTAGGCGGTGGACCGGCCGATCGCCAGGGCTCGTGCTGCTTCCTCGACCTTCAAGAAGCGGCTCGTGCCGTTCGTCTCCCTCGACCGGCGCAACGCGTCCAGGCCGGGCGCCACCCGGGGCGAGGAGTGCCTTGTGGGCAGGCGGGCAGTGGTCGCTCCTCGGCTGCCGTCTCGATATCCAATCTGCCGCTCATCGGCCTCCGGTGCGTCGTCGCCCAACTCCGCTGCGCGCGTCGCCAGCCCGTTCGTCATTCCACGTTGGTGACCCATGTTCAAACCGTGCGAGACGGACTTCCTTCGCGACTTCCCGCGCAGAGGAACGTGACCGGACTTACTTCCCACGCTCATCGGGAAGTCGCAGGATGACCGCCGGTCCAGGGCTCGTATCGCTGATCATTTCCTCGATCAGCTCGTCGAGGCGCCGTCGGAGCGCGAGCGCCTCGCGGAGCGCGTCGAGCGGGCACTCGCCACAACCCGCCGGGCGCGTCATCGGGGGCTTCCTGGCGGGGTCCGCTCAGCAAGGACCCGTGCCCGGTCCGCGTACCGGACGACTCCAGCGCAGCCTCGCAGCACCCGCACGATCGTCGCGGGCGGATCCTCCTCGTCGAGGTGCTCAAGGAGCTCGGCGATGACACTGAGCGTGTCCTCGGCGGGCCCGGCGAACGCGCGCGGGGCGCGGCTAGCTTCGCTCACGGCGGTGACCTCCCAATAGGTTGCCGTCGGCCTCCGGAGAGTTCCCGCTCTCCGGAGGCACGTTTGCCTCTCCTCGTAGGGTAGCGAGCAGACTGGATAGTTGTCAAGTATACTAGCCCGGTGCATCACCTCGTCGGACTGACCGAGATCGCTGAGCTCCTCGGACTCACGCGCCAGGGGGTCGACTACCTCGTGAGGAACGACACGACCTTCCCCGAACCGGTGGCCGTGCTCCATGCGGGCCGGATCTGGGAGCGCGAGGCGATCGAGTCCTGGGCGCGCGCCGACGGGCGGATCGACTAAAGGAACTCCCCCGAGATTGCGGGGAGATCGAACCGGATCGCTCCTCGGACCGCCGGGGCCTCGCGCCCCCGCTCGCCCTGGCCTCAAGCGAGGCCTGCGGGACGCCGGCACGGTGGGCCGATCTCGGCGCTCAGTTCGCTGGCCCGCCTTGCCCACCGGCCTCCGTGTCCTCGGCCTTCTCGCTTGACCCCGCTCGCCGGGGCACGCGAAGGCGTTCATGCCAGCGACGCTGGGGCGTCGCCGGCCTGGCGCATGTGGCGAAGGAAGAGGCAAGTTCGGGTTTCGTCTCGAGGAGACGATTCGAAGCCTCTCGCCTGCGTGGGCAGCAATGGATTTGCCGTCGGAGCTGGCGCTTCGTCGCGCAGGGTGTCCTCGCTACGCGAAGGCGGGGTCTGTCGGCGGAGCAGGGCGTCGAGCGCGGCCGATCGCCTGGTAGAGCGTCTCGACGACCGGATCGACGTCCTCGCCGAGCTCCAGTGCATCGACGGCGTCGACCGCTGCGCTGAACTCGGCTGACATCGCTCCGGCGTCCCCGAGCGCGTCGGCCAGGTACATCGCCGCCTCTCGGAGGGGCCTCGCCTCGGGGGCGATGATGCGGCCGCGCTCGATCGCCCAGGCGGCGTCGTCGAGACTGGCGGGGTAGGGGTGGTGTGCGATCGACAGCATCGCCATCGAGTGCGCCGCCTGGACGATCGTCGCCTCCATCTCGACGAGGTGCTGCTCGGTGTCGAGCCAGACGTAGCGGCCGACGATCGAGTCGTCCGAGCAGGGCACGCCGTCGCCGATCAGCTCCAGGGCGAGGGCGAGGGCGTCGATCGCCTGCTTCGCCTCCCCGGCGAGCTCGAGCGCCCGAGCGATCGAGACGATCTCCTTGAACCTGAGCCAGTCGCAGGTCACCGCCGCCGAGATCGTGTACGGCCGGCTCCCACGGGCGAGGGGGAAGTGCTCGACGCCGAGCGCCCTCCGAGCGTTCGCAGTCGCGTTCCAGACCGTCTTTTGCTGTCGGCTGGCGTCCGGCCGGTAGAGGCCGAACACGTCGCGGAGCTTCGACGTGGTCGCCCGCCGGCCGTGCAGCGCGAGGAAGGCGACGAGCTGGACCACGTCGGCCGTCGTGTCCGCCGGGTCGACCTCGCCGACGATGTCGGGCACGGCCCGCAGGATCCGCACCTCGATCGCTCCGGCGACGGGCAGCGCGGCATCGGCGGCGGGAAGTGCGCCGAGGTCCTCGGGAACTGCCGCCGGCACTGCGCACGCAGCGGACCGCAGGCGTGCGACCGCCTCCAGCTCGGCCGAGGTCGGCAGGAGCGCCGGGAGGCGGAGCCCGAGCGGCTCGATCGAGACCATGCCCTCGTCGTAGTAGAGAGTCCGGTCGGCGTCGCGCATCGGACCGATCACGGACACAATGGCCGGTGTCGCCGCGCGGACCTGCTCGACGACGCCCGGATCCTCGACGAGCACGACGGGCTGGTGCTCTCCCAGGCCGGCCCGCCAGAGCGGGTCGCGCTCCGTCGCGTCGTCCAGGCCGGCAACGAGCGAGACGTCGAGCTCTTCGAGCTGGTCGGATCCGACGAAGCTCGCCGGACCGACCCGGTAGAACGCGACCTCGCCCCACGGAGCATTGGCCAGGTGGGCGACGATCGCTCCGAGCCCGCGGGCGATCTCTTCCGGACTGCCATGCACGCCGAGCGACTCGCCCGGGCCGCACGCCACGAGGTAGCTGCCCGTCGCGTCCTCGCCGACCGGGATCAGCCCCGCGAGGTACGGCTGGGCGTCCGAAGCGGCGGCGCGGACCTCGGCCAGCTCGGGGCGCGGGTCGAGGCGCCAGCTCCGCCCGCCGTCGAGCACCACGAAGCCCTCGG
>JGI12269J14319_10002792_pt1 | contig 16647 bp, 18 predicted proteins | sample PeaSoiSIISIP2007_FD_14319 | JGI IMG/M metagenome (IMG submission 14319) | reverse complement strand
CGGGCAAATCGACGACGCTGGCCGCCATGGTGGACCGCATCAACTCGACTCGCGCCGAGCACATCATCACCATTGAAGACCCCATCGAATTTCTGCACCGCGACAAGAAAGGTTACGTGAACCAGCGCGAGGTGGAAGTGGATACGCCGTCGTTCTCGGCGGCGTTGCGCGCTTCCTTGCGTCAGGATCCGGACGTGATTCTGGTGGGCGAAATGCGCGATCTGGAAACGATCGGGACGGCGCTGCATGCGGCCGAGACCGGCCACATGGTTTTCTCCACTCTGCACACGCTGGATGCGGTGGAAAGCATCAACCGCATCATCGCCATCTTTCCGCCGCCGGAGCAGAAACAGATCCGGTTGCAGTTGGCGGCCGTGTTGCGCGCCATCGTCAGCCAGCGCCTGGTGCGGCGGTCGGACGCTGAAGGCCGAGTGCCTGCAGTCGAAGTCATGGTGACGACGGCCTACATCCGGGAGTGCATTCTGGTGCCGGAGAAGACGCGCGCCATCCGTGACGCGATTTCGGCGGGCACGTCGCAGTACGGCATGCAGACCTTCGACCAGTCACTGTGGGATTTGTTCCAAGCGGGGCTGGTGAGTTACGAGACGGCGCTGGAGAGCGCGTCGAACGCGGATGAGTTCAAGCTGCGGATGCAGGGGATTGCGTCGACGGCAGACATCTCGCGGAATGCCATGCAGACGACGGGCTTTGGACGCTGAGATTGGGGATGAGATTGAGATTGTCCTTTGGAGCCTATTGCTTCTGAGCTTTGTTCCTCCTAACTTGGGCGCGCTGCGGCGCGCCCGTTTTTGTTTGTCCCCGAATGCGCGAAAGAACGATGGCGCGCTGGGTGAAGGAGGTGCAGAGGTTTGCACAGTCCAGCAAGCAGGTGCGCAAGAGTTTGCATGACGCCGGAATATTTCCTGGGGAGATGCTGATTTTCCCTTGACTCGGGATAGTGGACAAGCTAACCTCGCCGCACTCCTCAGACGCTGGGAAAAGATATCCCGGCGCGATCGTTTTAGCGGGCAGGGAACTCTCGATGAAAATCTCTCAGATCTGTGCGCTTGCACTGCTGCTGGTTGTGGGGTCGGCGATGGCGTTCGCCGACGGGATCAATGATCCAAAGATCATCATTCATGGCACCAATGGCACCGGCCTTCCGGTGGTGGCGTGCCCGTCGCGGGGCTGCACGGATGTCGGATTGGATTTCAGCTTCACGATACCCAAGAGCGGAAAGGGTACGTTGTTCTTCACGAACACCAGCGGACAGAACTGGACTTCGCTGAAGCTGATCGAGACCGGCGTGCCTGCGGCCGACATCAGCTGCCATTCCTTCCTGTTTACGAGCTGTACAACGAAGACGCTACACAACGGTTCGGTGGAAATTCTACTGGCGGGTATCAAGCATGGGCTCAATCCCGCCACGGGAATCCGGAACGGGCAGAGCTTCGTGATCGGTTTTGCGTGCGTTGGCACGAGTTGCTGGACAAACGGCGGCAGCACGATGAGCGCGCAGGCAAACTCGGTTCCGGAGCCGGGAACGGTAGCATTGATGGTTACGGGATTGGGCGCAATGGTTTCGCGCCGCCGAATGTGGAAGAACCGCGGGAAGGCTTAGTGGTTTTTTTTCGAAAACTGATTCACTAATTGCGAAAACTGAGGCAGGGCCTGGAGCTTCTGTAGTTCAGGGTCGTTCCACGCCTCTTGCGCAGGATAACCCTTCTCCAGTGCCAGGCGCAGCGGTCTCAACGCTTCCTCAGGCTTACCGATCATGGTCCTTACCTGAGCTTCTGAGTACATCAACTGCACGTCGTCGGGACTGAGGGCGCGGGCTTGATTGGTGTACTGCAGCGCGTTTGCCGCGTCGCCCTTCTTGGCGTAGAGGAGCCCAAGATCGCCCATGATGGGGGCCGATCGCGGGTTCACTTGCAGTTCCTGAAAAGACAGCGAGATGGCTTTGCCGTAGGCGGCAGCGGCCTGGTCGGAGTGGCCCGACCAGCGGTAGGCGTCGCCGAGATTGCCCTGAAGCTGTTCGTCGTCCGGAGTCATCTGGACTGCCTTTTCATACATCGCCGTGGCCTGGTCGTAGTTCTTCAGGAAGAAGTAGGCAGTGCCCAGATTGGAGTAGGTAGGCGAGTCAGGAGCAATGGCGAGGGCCTTGGTGAATTGTGGAACGGACTCGCCCCACTTGCCTTCTCGCAGATAGATCATCCCGAGGCCTTCATAACCCATGGGGTTGTCGCTGCTAATTTCGACTACCTTCTGAAACTCGGGGAGCGCCTTAGCGGTGTCGCCGAGCCTTAGATAGGCATTGCCCAGGGCGGTGTGATTGGTCCAATAGTACGAGTTGGCCGTCACTGCTTTCTGGTAAGCGGCGATGGCTTCTTCAGTTTGACCGCTGGACAAATAGGCGTCACCGAGATTGCGATAGGCTTCATCCGAGTTGGGCGCCAATTCGAGCGCTCGTTTCAGTTCGGTAATGGCTTGCGTATTCTTCCCGGTGGTGGAATAGACGCTGCCGAGCGAAAGATGAACTTCGGGCAGGTTGCTGGAGAGGCGTTCGGCCTGCTGTGCGGCCAGGGTAGCTTTCTGGGCCCAAGTGCTTTCTTTGGTCTCGCTGTACATGCGGAGGCTAGAGTCGGCGAGTCCAGTGTAGGCAAGAGCGAAGTTGGGGTCCTTGTCGATGGCCTGCTCGAACAATCCGACGGCCTGGCGATAGACATCCGCGCTGTGGCCGTTACGCAGGGTGTTTCGTCCTTGCAGATAGAGATCGTAGGCCTTGATGTTCTCGGTGGGGTGAGCGCCGACGCGGGCCTGCTCTTCGCCGGTCGGTTTGAGCTCGAGGGCGGCAGCGACCGTGGTGTAGATCTGGTCTTCAATGGCGAGCACGTCGCCGGGCGCTCCCGGGAACTCCTGGCTCCAGAGCCGGTTGCCGGTCGTGGCATCGTCGAGACTCAGGGTGACGCGGAGTTTGTCGCTATTGCCCTGGACCATGCCCTGCAACACCAGGTTGGCGCCCAACTCGCGGGCGAGCTTGGAGAGCGGCAGATTTTTGGCAACCGCTTTATCCACCGCATCAGAGGATGCGAGGTGGATTTCCTTCAACTGAAAGAGCTTGGCAGCGAGAGCTTCCTGAATACCGTCGGCGACGTAGCCCAGGGTTTTCTCATCACCGATCTTCTTTAGGGGCAGAATGGCAACATACTTTCCCTGCTTGAGGGAGGGAATGCCGCGCGCCATTTCTTCGGATGATGTTCCCCGATTCATCAGCATGCGCCCGGCGAAAGTTGCCAATACGATGACGAGCATGGCTCCGGCTATCCACATCCAGCTTTTTCCCGGCAGATCGAGGCTGAAGCGCGAACGATGGACGATGGGATGCGCAATCATCTTCGACAACATTTCGGGGCTGATGGTGGGGTCAGCTTCCCAGATCGTCAATTGCTGCAACAGTTCGACGGCGGAGTGATAGCGGTTGGCGGGCTCGCGCTCCAGGCAGCGGCCGACGATGGCGCTCAGGGATTTGGGTACCGAGGCGTCGACGTCGGAAGCAGATTGCGCGTTCTCGCGCGTGCGCTTCATGAGGCTGGCAATGGCGGTATCGGCTTTGTAGGGAGCTTTCCCGGTGAGTAATTCGAAGAAGATCAGGCCGACGCTGAAAATGTCGGAGCGCTGATCGAGCGCCGTACCCAGGGCTTGCTCGGGCGACATATATTCGAGGGTGCCGACAATGGCGCCGGTCTGGGTCAAGCCGGTGTCGCCGAGGGAACGCGCCAGACCGAAGTCCATCACCACAATGCGGCCGTGTTTGTCGCGCATGATGTTCTGAGGCTTCAGGTCGCGGTGGATCACGCCCTCGGAATGAGCGGCGTCGAGGGCGCGACAGACCTGCTCTACGACTGCGATCGCTTCCTTGGGTGGGAGCTTGCCGGCGCGGCGCAGTAAAGTGCGCAGGTCCTCACCGTCTACGTATTCCATGCTGATGAAGCGGATGCCATCGGCTTCGCCCAGGTCGTAGATGCGGACCACATTCTTGTGGGTGATGTTGCGGGCGAGAATGAGCTCTTGCTTGAAGCGCTGCAGAATCGCTGGATCGGTAGCCAGTTCGGGACGGATGACTTTGAGCGCGATCAAACGGTCGAGTTCGCGGTCGCGGGCCTTGTAGACGGCGCCCATGCCGCCCTGGCCGAGTACGTTCAGAATTTCGTAGCGTCCACCGAAAAGCACGCCCGGTTGCAAACCTTGAAATGCGGAGATATTGCTGCTCGAGGGCGGCGCTGGCCAAGCGTAGGAAGGCGCTGGCGTCGAGCCCGGTATCGGCGCTCCCTGGGGCAGGGTGGGAGCGTCGGAGAGCGGTGCGTTGGAAAGAGGCGGCGGGGTCAGAGCTCCAGCGCCAACGGCGTCTCCGGGCAGACGGCCAGCCGGCATCGTCGGGCTATTGGAATCATCGTCCCTGTAATCGCGCTCATCCATTGGGTTGCCCTGGGCTCGGAGAGCCAGCGAGGGAGCGCGCCTCTGTCCCATGACAAGGAACCGCTTCGCCTGAGGTTGACGAGGGGAATTCGCGAACCCAGCACCCCGATATGCCAAGAGAGTATACCCCGGAAATGAGCTTTGGGGAATGCGAGGGAAGGCATCCGAGACATAGCGTTTCTGAGGTCCGGAAGCGTTTCCAAAGAACGGACCAGTAGCTATCCTCTCACCAAGCCAACCGGTCGGTACACGCATTTCGCTGATTTCCCCTCCGCATGGTTAAATCAGAAGTTGGGCAGCAAGTTTGCGCCATCCCCGCGCGCGGCATCCCAATCGCAACTGAAGAACGAGACTGCAGATCCCTCGCTCCGCTCGGGATGACAATCTGCAAGAGTAACTGTAGTGAGATGGAGGACTTTTGGACTTCCAGTTAAACGACGAACAACTGCACCTGAAGAAGACCGTGCGCCAGTTTGCGGAACGCGAGATTGCACCGAACGTCATGAAGTGGGACGAAGCGGGAGAGTTCCCGCTGGCGACGATCAAGGAACTGGGCAAGCTTGGGTTGCTGGGCATGATCTTTCCACCTGAATTCGGTGGGGCGGGAATGGGGTATGTGGAGTACGTCACGGCGATCGCCGAGCTGTCTCGGGTGGATGGATCGGTCGGAATCATTGTGGCGGCACACACATCGTTATGCTCAAACCATATTTTCCTTGCCGGCAATGAAACGCAGAAGAAAAAGTATGTGTCGAAGCTGGCGACGGGCGAGTTCATCGGCGCTTGGGGGCTGACCGAGCCTTCGGCGGGGTCGGATGCGGGGAGCGCGCGCATGACGGCGGCGCGGCGGAAGGGCGGATGGGTGCTCAACGGCACCAAGACTTTCATCACCAACGGGCACTATGCAGACGTGGTAGTTGTGCTGGCCGTGACCGATCGCGCGGCACATACGCATGGGCTTTCGGCCTTTGTGGTGGAAAAGAACAGCAAGGGATTTCGTCCGGGGAAGAAAGAAAACAAACTTGGGCTGCGCGCCAGCGACACGGCGGAACTGATCTTTGAAGATTGTTTCGTGGCGGAAGAAAACCTGCTGGGCAAGGAAGGCGACGGCTTCATCGACGCTATGCGGGTCCTCGACGGCGGGCGGATCTCGATCGCCGCGCTCTCGCTGGGCATGGCCGAGGGCGCCTACGGGGCGGCGCTGAAGTATTCGAAGGAACGGCAGCAGTTTGGGAAGCCGATCTCGGAGTTTCAGGCGATTCAGTGGAAGCTGGCCGACATGGCAACGGAAATCGAGGCGGCAAAACTTCTGACTTTTCGCGCCGCTGCCATGAAGGATGCCGGGAAAAAGACCACGCTCGAATCTTCGATGGCCAAGCTTTACGCCAGCGAGGTCGCCGTGAAGTGCGCCAACGAGGGAGTGCAGATCCACGGCGGGTATGGGTTCATCAAGGACTATCCGGCGGAGAAGTTTTATCGCGACGTGAAGCTGTGCACGATTGGCGAAGGAACGAGCGAGGTACAACGGCTGGTGATTGCGCGGCAGTTACTGAAAGATTAGACTGCTCGCCATCCCGCTGGGCGAGAAGGGAGCTGCGATGATCAACGGAGCTCACGTTATCGTTTACAGCAAAAACCCCGAAGCGGATCGCGTTTTCTTTCGCGATGTTCTCAAGTTTCCTGCGGTCGACGCCGGCCAGGGCTGGCTCATTTTTGCTTTGCCGCCGGCGGAAGCTGCGTTTCATCCCTCCGAAAAGAACGACCTGCACGAACTGTACTTCATGTGCGACGACCTGAAGGCGACGATGGAGTCGTTGCAACAGAAGAAAGTGAAGTGTGGTCCGGTGCAAGAGGTGCGCTGGGGCAGCCTGACCACGATCTCTCTTCCCGGAGGCGGGAAGATCGGGCTGTACCAGGCCAAGCACCCGACTACGATCGGGCGCTGAGGTTAGATGAACGCGGATCGGCCCAGATTGTTAGACTGTTACACTATCCTGCTTGACTTCCGCGAGTACAACTCTTATCGATCGTCTCCGCTCGGGCGATGCCCGCGCGCTGGCTCGCGCTATCTCCACGGTGGAGAACCGCGCGGCCGGCTGGTCCGAGCTGCTCAAGGCGCTCTTTCCGCATACGGGCAAGGCACGGGTCATCGGTCTGACGGGCGCACCCGGATCGGGCAAGAGCACGCTGGTCGATCAGCTCGCCAAGCACTATCGCAATAAGAAAGAGAATCAGACCGTCGGCATTATCGCGGTCGATCCGACCAGCCCTTATACGGGCGGAGCGATTTTGGGCGACCGCATCCGCATGCAGGATCACTACGGCGATCCCGGGATTTACATTCGCAGCATGGCAACACGAGGATCGCTTGGAGGGCTGGCGCGCGCGACCGCCGATGCGGCCACCGTCCTCGACGCTTCGGGGCGCGACTTGATCATGATCGAAACGGTGGGCGTGGGGCAGGACGAAGTCGACATCGTGCGGCTGGCGGACGTCACCATCGTGATTCTGGTGCCCGGCATGGGCGACGATGTGCAGACGATTAAAGCCGGGATCATGGAAATTGCCGACATTTTCGTGATCAACAAAAGTGACCGCGAGGGCGCGGAGCGCGTGGAGCGCGAGATCCGCGCCATGCAATCGCTGGCTGCGCGAAACGACCACTGGACGCCTCCGATCGTGAAGACGGTCGCCAGCGAGGGCATGGGAACCGAAGAGTTGGCGGACGCGATCGCCAACTACGAGGCCTATCTGAAGAAGGAAAACCTGACGTTCAAGAAAAACGTCGAGAACTGGCAGCAGCGGCTGGTCGAGATGCTGCGCGATGCCATGCTGGAAAAAGCACGCGCGCAAATGGATAGCGGCAGCCTGGAGCGTTATGCGGCCGAGATCGCTGAGCACAAGCGCGATCCGTATTCGCTGGTGGAGGAGATCGTGCGCGGAGCGGAACGCAAATAGCTTGATCGACAACAGGCAGGCAATCTTATGGAATTCAGCATCGATCATCTCGGCATCGCGGTGAAGTCGCTGGCGGCGGCGAAGTCTATTTACGAGAAACTCGGGCTGAGCGTGTCTCCGGAAGAAACCGTCGAGGCGGAAAAAGTCCGGCTGGTGATGGTGCCCGTGGGCGAGAGCCGCCTGGAGCTGCTGGAGGCGACATCGGACGATTCGACCATTGCCCGCTTCATCGCCAAGCGTGGCGAGGGGCTGCATCATGTTTGTTTGCGGGTTCCGGATCTGGCGGCGGCGGTTGCAAGATTGAAGAGCGACGGGGTGCGCCTGGTATCGAACGAAATCAAGACCGGCGCTGGCGGCCATCGGTATGTGTTCGTGCATCCCCAGAGCACTTCGGGCGTGCTGCTGGAGTTGGTGGAGAGTGAGTAATTTGTCTCTGCTTCTGCTTGCGGTTGACACTTCCGGGAAGAACGGCAGTCTGGCGCTGGCCCGTGTGGGACCGCGCCCAACCGAAATCGACATACTGGAAACTGTGCCTCTCACCGGCGGTGCATTTTCGGCGCAACTTGTTCCGCAGATTGGCGCGCTGCTGGAAAAGCACGGACACAGCAAGAGCGATCTGGGGGCATTTGCGGTCGTGTCCGGGCCGGGGTCCTTCACTGGATTGCGCGTCGGCTTGGCGGCGATTAAGGCTCTGGCGGAGGCTTTGCAGAAACCCATCGCCGCGATTTCATTGCTGGAAGCGGTGGCGTGCGGCAACTCCGGGCGTGGCCGGGTTCTGGCGGTGCTGGATGCGGGCCGGGGCGATGTTTATGCAGGCGATTACGAACGTGGGCCTAAGGTGCACATGCACAGTGAACGTCTGCTCAGCCGTGAAGAGTTCGTTGCCGAAGCTGCGGGGAAGGCGGTGGCTACACCGGATGCCGCGTTGGCGGCGATCGCTCGGGCTGCCGGGGCCACGGTTGACCTGATTGAGTATCCGAATAGCGGAGTGATTGCCCGGTTGGGCTGGGAGCACCTGCAGCGGGGCGAGACGGCGAGTCCGGAAGAACTGGAGGCCAACTATATTCGCCATTCCGACGCGGAAATTTTCTCGAAGCCGGCGCGGTAAGAAGCCGCGCAGCCCCTGAAGGGTCATCTCTTTTGGGGGAATTTGCGGTATCGCTAAAGCGATACCCTGATACGAAACCGGGAACGAAACCGGAGTTTTCCGCCCGACCGATGGAGACCCTCGATGCCGGTAACCATACGCTCCGCTCGGTTGAACGATGTGCCGGCGCTTCTTGCCATCGAACGGCAGTCGCCGGGCGCAGCCCACTGGACCAGCGAGCAGTACGGCAAGTTGGTGAGTAGTGGAGTTGTTCTGGTGGCGGAGGAAGCAGGCAGGTTCTGCGGATTCGTGTGCGCGCAGGCAGCCGCGGGCGTGTGGGAAATTGAGAACGTGGTGGTAGATGCCGGGGTCCTCCGCCGTGGGATCGCCAGTGAGTTGGTGCACGAGTTGATTCAGCGTGCGCAGAATGAGGCTGCCCCGGCGATTCTGCTCGAAGTCCGCGAATCGAATTTGCCCGCCCGCCGACTGTATGAAAAACACGGGTTCCTCGTGGTGGGCCGCCGGCGGGTTTATTACAGAGATCCGGTGGAGGACGCGATTCTGTACGCGCTTCGGTTTGAGCGCTGACCTTGTCAGAAAAGCGACTGGAAGCCACGGTTTTCTGCACCACTTTGGGTTCAACTTTGGTACCCAGCGCCCTCTGACTCTGGGGGAAAGCTGTCTATGAAATCTCATTGAACGTCTACCAATTCCTGTGCTATTTTGTAACCTTGCAGTAATAAAAAAGCAGGAGGTCTAGCAAGGATGCTGACTCCGAGAGAGCAACTCCTGACCAGCCATGACGAGTTCCAGCGGCTGGCTCAGGAGCACTCGCAATACTCCCAAAGGCTGGAATCCCTCACCCAGAAGCGCTACCTCACCGACGACGAAAAACTGGAAGAAGTACGGCTGAAGAAACTGAAGCTGCGCCTCAAGGACCAGATGCTGACGCTGGAACAGCGGTTTCAAAGGCAGTCTGCATAGACGTGGATGAGCAGGCCTGAGCAATCGGGCCGGAATCGTTAGGAAAACGCAAGGTCCCACTCCACCCATGCTATCGTACCGGGCGCTTCTAAGCGCCTTTTTTTATTAAGTTTAGTAGAATCCAGGCCAGGTTCCACAGCGGCTCCTACAGCCGGTCTGGAGATGTTGGGAAGATGTTAAATCCGCCCTCGAACCCTGCACTGAAGCAACTTCATCCGGATACTTCGCTCAGTCCCGCAAAACTGGGCGAAATGGAACGTCGCACAACTGACGTCCTGCAAAATTCGCTGCTGCCGGGCCACGAAGGCTCCCTGAAAACGAGACCGGATGGAACTATACTCGACGGGCATCATAGAATTTACATTCTTCGCAGGCGCGGTGTTAATGTTGATGCGCTTCCGCGTGAGGTCATCGAGAAAGAGGGCTCTTAAACGATGTGGACGGAACTCTATTGGGTAGGCGGCCCTTGGCCCGGGAAGATGGCCTTAGCCTCGCGTCCTCGCGGCGGCGACTGGCTGGAAGATGAGATGGCGGCCTGGCGCCGGGCCGGAATTGATACCGTGCTCTCTCTACTGACTCCCGAAGAGGAGCAGGATCTGGATCTCAAGGGAGAAGCGCGTGAAGCCAAAGCACGCGGGATGAAGTTCGCCTCGTTGCCAATCCCCGATCGGCAAGTGCCAACGTCAGAGTCGGAAGTGTCGGCAACATTGGATCGGCTCGATGCCGATCTCGCAGCAGGGAAAAATATTGTCGTCCATTGCCGGCAAGGAATTGGCCGCACTGGCCTGGTAGCGGCTTGCCTCTTGATCACCAAAGGGTTGAGTCCGGAAGCTGCGGTCAAGACCCTAAGCGCCGCGCGCGGAAATCCAGTTCCAGAGACAGCCGAGCAGCGCCGTTGGATCGACCACTACGCCGCAGTTTTGGCAAGCACCAAATAAACAGTCATTGGCTTTTGGCTGTTCTTCACTGAGAGTAATTGCTCCCGAAGTTGCCGCGAACGGCGAACGGCCAAACGGCTTACGCCATATAATTGTCCTGACTAAAATTCCTATGGTTCGTGACGGCTACTTTTATGGGGCGGGATGCGCACTGGCTGCGGCCATCGTGGTCTGGCTGACGGCTTGGCCTTACGCCGTCCCGCTGCTGTTGCTGGCAGCTTTTTTTCTGTGGTTTTTCCGTGATCCCGAGCGCCAGATTCCGACAGTGCCTGGAGCCGTGGTTTCTCCTGGGGACGGCAAGGTGACGGATGTTTCGGTCGTGACCTCGGACGGAATTTCGCGGAACCGGATCAGCATTTTTCTTAGCGTCTTCGATGTGCATGTGAACCGCTCGCCGATTGCGGGCGTGATCCGCGAGGTGCGCTATCAGCGCGGCAAGTTTCTCAACGCCATGGGGGCAGATTCGGCGCAGGAGAACGAGCAGAACATCGTCACTGTAGAAGGCGACGGCCGAACCGTAATCTTCAAGCAGATCGCCGGCCTGATCGCGCGGCGCATCGTTTTTAATTTCAAAGTGGGGGACGAGGTGGCCTGCGGCGAGCGGGTTGGGCTCATCAAGTTTGGTTCGCGTGTGGATGTTCTGTTTGACCGCGATGGGGCGATCCAGGTGAAACCGGGCGATCGGGTTAAGGGAGGAGCAACGATCCTGGCGCTTCTGCCAGTTGCACAGCCGGTTTCTGCGGGCACGACCGTGGAGCGGGAGGCTCACTGAAATGGAAGAACTGACGGAGCGTCGCCGCGAATCGGATCGTGCGCGGGGAAAATTGCGCAAGGGCATGTATATCCTGCCCTCGCTCTTCACCACGGCGAATATCGCGGCTGGGTTCTACGCGATTCTGCAAACCGTCCATGGCGTCACGGGTGAACCCTGGCACTTGGACTTCGCCGCGATGGCTATCGGCTTTGCCGTATTTTTCGACGGCTTGGACGGCCGCATCGCGCGCATGACCAATACCGCTAGCGACTTCGGCAGAGAACTCGATTCACTGGCCGACGTGATCACCTTCGGCGTTGCCCCGGCGCTGCTCGCCTGGATGTGGGGCTTCCATTTGTTGCCGGCGACCATTGCCCCCGACCTTCGCCTGAAAATTACGGAACTGGGCTCGGTGGCCTGCTTTGCTTTCCTGATGGCGGGTGCGAGCCGCCTGGCGCGCTTCAACATTGCGAAGAATCCGGAGCCTTCGAATCCGGGACGTCCGGGGAAGAAATATTTCGTGGGCATGCCGATTCCGGCGGGTGCGGGAGTGATTGCGGCCATCGTCCACTACTCCGCCGGAGTGCACGTGGCGTCGTGGTGGACGGCGATGAGCTGGTTGATGATGGTCGTCGTGGTCGGCTATCTGATGGTCAGTACCTGGCGTTTCTACAGCTTCAAGGACATTGACTTTCGTTCTCGCCGTCCCTTCCGGCTGATCGTGGTGATTGCGGTGGTGGTCGCATTGATCGCGCGATTTTCCCGGCCGACGCTTTTTGCCATCGCGATTCTGTACATGGCTTCAGGCGTCTTGTGGCGATTGCAGTGGATTTTCCGCCGCAAGACTCCGCCTGCGCCTCCGGTGTACCGGGAGGCAACGCCCGCTCCATGACCCCTATTTCCAAATCCGCGAATGCGCAGGCCGATCTCCGTGGCACGAACCTTTATCGCGTGGCGATTGTGGGTGCGGCGTCGCTGAAGGGAAAAGAGATTGCCGACGTCTTGCACGAGCGGAATTTTCCCGCTGTCGATATCCGGTTGCTCGATGACGATGAGTCTCTGGGCCAGTTGGAAGCGGCCGGCGACGAGATGAGCTTTATTCAAAGCATTCGTTCGGAACAGTTCGAGCGCGTGGACTTCGCTTTCTTCGCCTCCGATCCGCACTCCACGCGCAGTAACTGGAAGGTGGCGCGGGACCTGGGCGATACCATCGTGGATCTCTCGTTTGCGCTGGAAGAGGAAGCGGGAGCATCGGTGCGCTCGCCCTGGATCGAGCGGCAGACCGGTCAGCCGATTGCCCCGGAGTTGCAACCGGGCCCGGTGGTGATGGCGCATCCGGCGGCAACGGTTCTCGCGCTGCTCGCCCTGCGCAGCGCGAAGGCTGGCAAAATCGAGCGCATGGTGGCAACCGTGTTTCAGCCCGCGTCGGAGAATGGCCAGAAAGCGATGGACGAACTGCATGAGCAGACGGTGAATCTGCTCTCCTTCCAGGAATTGCCAAAAACTGTGTTCGACATTCAGGTGGCCTTCAACCTGGCGGCGCGCTACGGGCCGCACTGCGAACAAAGATCGGATTTGTCGCTGGAGGCGGTGTCGCAGAGGATACGGAAGCACTACCGGCAGATCGCCCGAGGGGCAGTTGAGCCTGCGCTGCAGGTGTTGCACGCGCCAGTCTTCCACGGGCACGCTTTTTCGGTGTACCTGGAAATGGAGAAGCCGGTCGCGATCGCGGATTTCTCCACGACCCTGGCGGGAGAGCACGTGGTAGTGAGCAATAATCCGGAAGATGCGCCGACCAGCGTCAGCGCCGCCGGGCAGGGGGACATTCTGGTCGAAATCACCCTCGACGCCACGCAGAAGAACGGGGTGTGGCTGTGGGCAACTTCCGACAACCTGCGCATTGCCGCATTGACGGCGGTGGAATGCGCCGAGAGCATGACCGCATCCCGGCCCCGGGGTCAGATTCAATGAGGACAGAGGCGATGATTCGGCGGGCGGCGACCGTGGCGCTGGGAGTGGGCCTGGCCCTGACCTCGACCGGTTGCGGTTATCACACGACGGGAAACAAGGTCGAACTGCCACAGAACATCCGCACCATAGCGATCCCCGGTTTCGTGAGCCACAGCCAGACGTTTCGCATCGAGCAACTGCTGACCGACGCCGTGGTGCGCGAATTCAATTCCCGCACCCAGTATCGCGTGGTCCATGACACGAAGGGCGACGCGGATGCGGTGCTGAGGGCGACAGTTTTGTCAGCGTCGGCAACCCCTCTGGCTTACGACTCCCAAACCGGGCGCGCGGCCAGTGCTCTGGTCACGGTGAGCGTGCAGGTGACGCTGACCGACCGCCAGGGCAAGGTGCTGTTCGAGAATCCTTCATATTTGTTTCACGACCAGTACGAATTATCGCGCGACCTCCCTAGTTTTTTTCAGGAAGATTCTCCGGCCGTCGATCGATTGTCACGGGATTTCGCACGGACGCTGGTGGCCAACATCCTGGAGGCCTACTGATGCTGGAGGAATACTGATGCGCGCCTTCAGCCAAGCCGACCGCTTTTTCTCCGAACTGGAATCGCGCAAGCTGAAGCCGGCTTACGTGCTGGTGGGCGATGAAGCGTTTTTTCGCAAGCGCTGCCGCGACGCCATTCTTGAGCACCTGGTCGCGCCTGACTCGCGGGACTTCGGATTGTTTGAGTTCGACCTCGCCGAGACTTCTCTGAATGAAGTTCTGGATCGCGCCCGCACGCCCTCGCTGATGGCGCCGTTTCAGGTGTTTTTCGTGCGCGGCGTGAAGACGTTGTTTGGCCGCGGATCCAGCTCCAATGCTGAAAAAATCGGAGCCATCGAAGCCTACTGCAAGAATCCGAATCCCGATGCGCTGCTGGTTTTTGTCGCCGATCACATCAGCATTCCGGCCGACGCCCGCCGCATGGAGATGACGGACAAGGACCGCTACCAGAAGATCCGCGAGGAGCTCGGTCCGTTTTGCGGCATTGTGGAACTTTCTCGTGTCGAAGAGGGTGAAGCCATTCGTTGGATCGGCGAGTATTGTGCCACACGTGCGGTCAAGATGGACGCCGACGGCGCCCGCGAACTAGTCGACGCTCTGGGCGGCGACATGATGATGGTGTCGAACGAACTGGAGAAGCTGATTCTCTACGTCGGCGAAAAGAAAAAAATCACGCTCGGCGATGTCGAGACCATGGTGCTGGCCGCGAAGCAGCGGTCGCTATATGAGTTGACCGATGCGATCTCTTCCAAAGACCGTACGCGCGCGCTCGAAATTCTCGATGCGCTGCTTTCGGCCGGCGACGGTGAAGATGCTGCCATTGGCCATCTCTATATGCTGGCTAAAACTTTTCGCCAGATGCTGGTCATTTTAGAGCGCAACGTGCGCGACCAGCGCATGCTGTGGGCGGCCTTGTGGCAGGGATTTCGAGTGCCTCCATTTGCGGCCGACGATATCATCCGGCAGGCGCGGCGTTACAAGTCGAAGCGGGACCTGACGCGCTCGATTCGCCTGGTGGCAAAGGCCGATCTGGCGCTGCGCTCGAATCCTCCGGGAAAGCGGCTGATCCTCGAAAAGCTGATTCTGGATCTCTCCGCCGAGCCCAAGCCTGAGACTGCGGGCGGATGGGCGCAGGAAGAACTGCCGGTATGATGTAAACCTTAGATTCCGATGCAAAGCCCAGGCGACGTTATTTCCTATCTAGAGATGTGTGCCCCGTTTGGAGTGAATCTCCAACGCGGGATGAACTATCGGATTAGGGATGGCGAGAGCCTCATTCTGATGAGCCAAAGACCAGGAGCGCCATATCAGGATAGGGTCGAGCAGGACGGACGCATCATAATCTACGAGGGGCACGACCTGCCTCGGACGAGAGGCATTATTGATCCCAAGATAGTCGACCAACCCGAGTTTCAGCCGAACGGTAGGCCAACCCAGAATGGATTGTTTGCAGAGGCAGCAAGAAAGTTTAAAGATGGAACCGCCCCGCCGGAACGGGTGAGAGTCTTTGAGAAGATCCGCAATGGAATATGGGTTTACAACGGAGTCTTTGACCTGATCGATTCGTGGCAGGAGATATCTGGATCTCGAAAAGTGTTCAAATTCAAGTTGCAGCAGGTGGGCGACGTGCCGTTGTCGGGAAGGTCTGCCAGTGCCTATCTTGAGGATGACCGCGTTATCCCTACTCACGTTAAGTTGGAAGTATGGAAGCGGGATGAGGGGTGCTGTGTGAAGTGTGGCAGTTCCAAGAATTTGCATTTCGACCACATAATCCCTTACTCCCTCGGAGGATCGTCGAAAGAGGCCGAAAACGTCCAACTGTTGTGCGCTAAACATAACCTCGCGAAGCACGACGCTATTCAGTGACGGTGTATGAGCTCTCAACATGAATTGAAAGTAGGTGTCGATGCCTATCTTCAGCGAATTAAGTTCGTCGGAGAAGTTCGATCGACCGAATCAACGCTTCGCGCGCTCCATCGCGCCCACCTGTTCACTGTCCCTTTTGAAAATCTCGATATCGGCCTGGGACGAGAAATCGTCTGTGACGAAACCCGCATTCTCCACAAGATCGTGAACGAACACCGCGGCGGCTTCTGCTACGAACTGAATGGAGCTTTTGCCGCTCTTCTGCGGGCACTTGGGTTCCGGGTTACCCTGCTCTCAGCTCGCGTCGCGCGCGAAGACGGCAGCTACGGCCCCGAATTTGACCACCTCACCCTGCGCGTCGATCTCAAGGAACCTTGGCTGGCCGACGTCGGCTTTGGCGAATGCTTTCTGGAACCTTTGCGCCTCGAATCCCGCACGGAGCAGGCGCAAAGCGGCCGTATCTATCGTTTGACATCCATGGATAGCGGCTTTGGTATGGAGGTCATGGCCGATGGCAAATGGAAAAGAGAATATGCGTTTACCCTCCAACCGCGCGAACTTTCGGAGTTTGCAGGAATGTGCCACTATCATCAGACCTCGCCCGAGTCACATTTCACGCGCCAGCGAATATGCTCGATGGCCACTCCGGAAGGCCGGGTCACATTGTCGGACGAGAAGTTGATTGAGACACGCGGCGCCTCCCGAGAAGAGCGATTGCTCTCGGGAGATAAGGAATGGCGCGCCCGACTCCGCGAACGGTTCGGAGTGGTTCTGCCGGAATAAGACGGCGAGAGCATTCCCTGAATGCAGGTTAGTTCGGCGGCAGCGGATTTCCCGCCAGGACATAGGCAGTGTCCTTATCCAGCTTGATATTCACACGCTTCGAAATAAGGGTAATTGTTCCGTCCTTATTGCGCGCTGACTCTACATTCTTCATGAGGACGCGATGTTGTGAAAGGCCTTGCTGCGGCACAGGCGGCAAGGACACTGGATTCGAGACAGTGCCGCGTCCCGGGAATGGCGCGGAGGCAGCGGAGTCCGGGTAGGTGGGGTTGTCGGCTCCCCGCCGTCTCGGT
>JGI12269J14319_10002788_pt1 | contig 16655 bp, 16 predicted proteins | sample PeaSoiSIISIP2007_FD_14319 | JGI IMG/M metagenome (IMG submission 14319) | reverse complement strand
GCGCGCCTGCCGCGAGGGCACCTCCGAGCAGCACGGGAACTGCTATCCCGAGTACTCCCTTGGGTTTGAAGTGCATGGCTTCACCCCGTTCCATGTTCGTTGTTTATGGACATTTACCAGACCAATCCGGCAGGGAGCGCCACCGAATAAAGGCGTGATGATGCCTATGCCCGGCAGCCCCGCCAGCCGGATGGTCGTTCCTTACCCTAGCTTCCCCACCCTCCTGTTCCCCGGTATTCACGGGGTAATCCGCCGGTTAAATTTAAAGCCGGGCCGGATTTCCATACGTACCGTTTTCGCTCGGTTACTGACCGCCGAAAAATTGCGCCTACCGCGAACTGGCGCAGCCCCGAGGTGGGTCGGCGCGTCTGCACGCGTCGCGGACCGGCGTTGACTTCCCGAGCGACCTGGGTGAGACTACGAGATATGCAACCTAGTTGCTCATTGTCATCCGGGTGGGGCCGGATGCGGGGAGCGGGAGGAGTCGCGGTGCGTCGCGGGCAGCAGCCGGGCGCCCTGACCGGAATCGCGGTCCATCGCGGGCAGCAGCCGGGCGCCCTGACCGGAGTCGCCTTCGCCGCGGTGGTGTCCTTGCTGGCCGCGGCCTGCGGATCAGGCTCGGGGTCCGCACCGCCAGCGTCGGCGCCGCCGGCACCGGCTACCAGCGGGCAGCACAGCCAGGCCAGCCAGCCCAGCGCGACGGGGACCGTATGGCTGTGCTCCCCCGGGCAAGCCGACGACCCGTGTACGTCCAGCCTCCGGGCCACCGTGGTGCCCGCTCACGGAGCCACGACCATCCAGGACGCCCAGGCCAGCGCCAGTTCGGCCTTCGACTGCTTCTACGTCTATCCGACGGTGAGCACGGAGTCTTCCGACAACGCCGACCTCCGGGTCCAGACGGCCGAGGTCGACGCGGCCATCGCCCAGGCTGCCCGGTTCTCCCAGGTCTGCCGGGTCTGGGCCCCCATGTACCGGCAGGTGACCCTGGCCGGCCTGGTAAAGGGGCTGGGCGTGGATCCCCAGGCCAACGCGGTCGCCTACGACAGCCTCCTGTCGGCGTGGCAGGACTACCTCGCGCACGACAACCACGGCCGGCCGGTCATCTTCATCGGCCACTCGCAGGGAGCGGCCATACTGATCCGACTCCTCGCCAGTCAGGTCGACCCCGATCCGGCGCTGCGCGCCCGGACCGTGGTGGCCATCCTGGCCGGCGGCAACGTCACCGTGCCGGTCGGCAAGACGGTGGGTGCCACCTTCCGGCACCTCCCGCTCTGCACCGCGACAGCGGAGACCGGATGCGTGATCGCCTACTCCAGCTTCCCCGCCCAGCCGCCGGCTGACTCCTTGTTCGGCCGGCCAGGCCAGGGCGTCAGCCTCCAATCGGGGCAAACTGCGACCGAGGGACTGCAGGTCGCGTGCGTCAACCCGGCGGCGCTCGGCGGCGGTCTCGGGGTCACGGCCGATCTGGTCCCCTACTTCCCGGCGAGCCCACCGGTCAGCACCCCGTGGGTCACCTATCCGGGCCTCTACTCGGCCGCCTGCAGCAGCGCAGGCGGGGCCACCTGGCTGCAGGTCAGCGACCTCACCGTCGCCGGGCGGCCCGTGGTCTCTGAGTCGCTCGGCGCCGCGTGGGGTTACCACATCGACGACATCAACCTGGCCCTGGGCAACCTAGTCGATGACGTGACCGCCGAGGAGGCCGCGTACACCAGCCAGCACTGAGGCCGCCCGCCCCGGGCCGGGGTCGCTGGACGCCGCGGCCCAGAGCCGACGAGCGGTACCTAGTGCAGCGGGCGGACCAGGGCGTTCCTGGACCCGGGAACCTCGGGCGGCCACTCGGGCTTGAGCTCGAACCAGACCGCGCGAACCGGCACCTCACCGCTATTCCAGAAGCGGTGCGGAACGGTCGAGTCGAACGCGATAGAGTCCCCCGCCTCAAGGACATGTGTCTCAAACCCGACCTGGATGGAGAGAGAGCCCTCGAGCACCAGGCCGTATTCGCGGCCGTTGTGCCTGATGGCCTGATCACCGGATATGGAACCGCCGCCGACGTCGTAAAAGACCTCGAGAAACTCCGCGGCAGTTTCTGGGACCGGGTTGAGGCGTTCCCATCGGACCCGGTGCTCAAGGCAAATGTGCGGCCGGGTATTCCGGCGCTGCACTATGCCGTTCTCGGCGAACGTGGGCGTGGACACCGAGGTCGGCGAGGCCGGACGCTCGGGCGGGATGGCCGGACTGGCATCCTCCTCGTCGGTGACGAAGAGGCTATCCATGGACACGCCGAGGAAACTGGTGAGCGTGTAAAGGGTACTCACCGAGGGCGCTATCTTGCCGAGTTCGATCTGCGAGATCAGGCTGGCCGAGCAGGCCGTTTTGCGACTGAGTTCACGGACCCCGATCCCGCGGCGCAGGCGGGCATCTCGGAGGCGCGCGCCAAGGAGATGGCGGTCGCTCGCAATCTGCTCTGGCGGCTTATTCGCGACTGACGTTCCTGGCACCTTCTCAGTATAAGCGGACGCGCGGTGCTGTATGGCTGCACTGGACGAGTCGGCTGGCGACCGGCCGGGAGGGGTGATATTGTAAAGTATTACTTAACGGCAAGGATGCGATGGGTGATGGGTGAGGGCGGCGAGTGGTCCGGGAAGGTTGTGTTCGTAACGGGCGTGGCGCGGGGCCAGGGCCGATCCCATGCGCTCGAGTTCGCGCGGCGCGGCGCCGACGTCGGCGGGCTTGACCTGTGCGCGCCGATCGCCACCGTCCCGTACGCTCTGGCCGCTCCCGAGGACCTCAAGCAGACGACGGGGGAGATCAGGTCGCTCGGCGGGCGGGCGGTGCTCGAGGTGGCGGACGTGCGGGATCCGGCCCGCGTGCGGGCCGTCGTGGCCCAGGTGCTCGACGCGTTCGGCCGGATCGATGTTGTTGTTACCAACGCCGGGGTGTTCAGCGTCGGGGACCCGCTGACCCTCTCGCCCGAGACGTGGCGGGACGTGCTGGACGTGAACTTGACCGGGGTCTGGAACACCGTGCAGGCGTGCCTGCCGGCGATGGTCGAGGGCGGCCGGGGCGGCAGCATCGTGATGACGAGCTCGATCGGAGGGGTCCAGGGCCTCCTGGAGTGCCCGCACTACGTCGCGAGCAAGCACGGGGTGATCGGGCTGATGCGGGCCCTGGCGAACGAACTCGCGCGCTACCGCATCAGGGTGAACGCCGTGTGCCCGACGAACGTCAACACGCCCATGATCCAGAATCCGGCGAACTACCGGACGTTCCGTCCCGACCTCGAAGAACCGCGGAGCGAGGACATCGTGGACGTCGCGACCGCCATGCACCTGCTGGACGTGCCCTGGGTCGAGCCCGAGGACGTGACGGCGGCGGTGGTGTGGCTCGCCTCCGACGCGGCACGATACCTGACCGGGGTCGCCCTGCCCGTGGACGCCGGGCTCCTGGAGAAGGTGCAGAACTGACCTTCCACCCACATCACGTGGGTCATCGGAGCACCGCCGGGAAGCAGGCTGGTGAAAGCCGCGAAGTTCTTCCCCTGCGCCAGCTCCCGGACTTCCGGGTCGATCGCCACGTCGGACCTCCTTCCTACGGCTCCTCCGGTCAGGGCTTGGCTTCTTCGAACAGCTCGAGCGTGATGCCGTCCGGATCGCGGAAGTAAACAAACGAGCAGCCGTCCAGCGGGCCGCCCTCGATGTGCAGCGGCTCGGCGAAGAACTCCACCCCCTTGGCCTTCAGGTCCTGATAGCTCGCCTCGATGTCGTCCACCAGGAGGCACAGGTGCGGTGAGCCGACGTCGCAGTTGCGCCGGCCGAAGTTCTCGTCGCGGTCGTTGTCGTAGCTGAGCAACTCCACGTCGGTCTCGCCGAAACGCAGGAAGGCGAAGGTGAGCTTGGCCCCGGGGACTCCCACGGCCGTCGCGAGCTCGTCTCCTTCGGCCTTGGTCACGAACACCGGCTCAACCCCGAACATCCGCCCGTACCACTCCAGGGACACCTCGATGTCCTTGACGGTGAGGCCTACGTGATGCACGCGTCCGATGGCGTCTGGCATTCTCGGTCACTCCTTACTGGCTTACTTGATGAAAACGGGGTTCATCGGGGATCCGGTCGCCCCCACGAGCTTCAGCGGCAGGGCGACGTAGAGGCCCGCGTAACAGCCGTCGGCCCGCGAGTCCTCGGCGAGTTCCTCCAGCCACAGCGCCTCGTGGAAGGTGAGGCCGCGGTTGCGGAGCAGGAGCCGGTGGAGGGGGAAGAGCTGATCGGAGCGCACCGAGTGCGGGAGTTCATTGGCCAGGCTGTCGGTGCCGATCCCGGCGATCTGCGTGCGGTCTATCCACTCGAGCAGCTCAGGATCGTCGCTCAGTCCCGGCTCGGAATCGTCGGACCAGAACTCTTCAGGCCCGACCTCGTAGAAGCGGGGCAGGCTCCCGGTCCGGATGAGGATGACATCACCCTTCCCCACCTCGACACCGGCCTGCGCGGCGGCCGAGAGCAGTTCTCCCAGGGTGATTTCCGACGTGGGCGGCAGGTAGGGAACACCCCGGCCCGCCGCCACGTCGAGGAGGACCCCGCGGGTCACGACACCCCGTTGCGAGATGGGGGCGATGCTGCACCGCTCGAGCGAGCCCGCCGTGGTCCGAGCCGGGTATCCGTTGTAGAGCTGATCGTCGACCCAGATATGGCCCAGGGCGTCCAGATGGGTCGTTCCGTGGCAGGAAAGAAAGATGCCATCGTCGGAGTAGCACGGCCGGCAGGCCTCGACCTGGGCCTTCCCTGACGCGTAGTGGGACCAGTCACGGTACGAGACGTGCATGGCCCGGTGGCGTTCCGCGGAGAGCGGATCACCGCGCTCGTCGAAGACGCGCAGCCCCAGCGTGAAGGTCTTTCCGCTGCGCACCAGTCGGGCCGCCTGCACCACCTCTGCGGGGGAGATCAGGTTGAGCGCGCCGATCTCGTCGTCCGGGCCCCAGCGACCCCAGTTGGTGCGCTCCGTTACGTCAGGTACGGGACTTTCCCTGGCATCCCCGGTTGCCGCGTTCTCCACGGATAACATCCTTCCCGGGCTAGTCGCGGGACCGGCGGCGAGCGCGGGCAGGACCTGATCGGCGATCAGTTGCAGTGAGGCAGCGCTGTCGTCGAGCGTCACCCCGGGGGGCCGCGCCCAGAAGATCAGCTCGGTGACGGGGCCCTCGGCGAATACGGCGTTCAGCCTATCCAGAACCTGCTGCGGAGTCCCGACCAGGAAGCTGTCCCTGGACAGCTGTTCGGGATCGGTGAGGTCGGCCGGAGCGGCGTTCGGGTCGCCGGCCTCGCGGGCCCACTGGGCGTAGACGTTGCTCTGGTGGAGCAGGTGGGGGCCGAGCATGTGCCAGGCTCGCTCGGGATCGTCGGCGACGTAGACGAGGCGGTTCGTCTTGATGTCCGGGGCTTGGAGACCACCGTCCACGACGGTGAAGGCCTCGGTGTACACCCGGTACAGGTCCAGCGACCCTCCCGAGTCGGCGGCGAAGCCGCAGCCGAGGCGGCCGGCGCGCTCGGCGGCGGGCACGCTGCTGCCGCCGAGGTAGAGCGGGGGCCCGAAGCGCTGGGCGGGCGGGGGCGTCACGGTCACGTCGTCGAACCGGTAGCTCCGGCCCTCGAAGGAGAACTCCTCTCCCGTCCAGGCCAGCCGGAGCAACTGGACCGTCTCTTCCGTGCGCTGGCCTCTTTCGCGGCGCGGGACCGCCATGACCTCGAATTCCTTGCTGCGGTAGCCGGCCGCGAGCCCGATATCCAGGCGTCCGTTCGAGATCAGGTCGACGACCGCCAGGTCCTCGGCGAGGCGGAGGGGATGATGCAGCGGCGCGAGGAGTACGGCGGTGCCGAGACGGACCCGCGTCGTCCGCGACGCGATCGCGGCGAGCGCGCTGGGGATCGAGGGCATGTAGCCGTCGTCGGTGAAGTGGTGCTCGGAGAGCCAGACGCTGTGGAAGCCAAGCTCCTCGGCCCAGCTCGCCTGGTCGAGCGTCTCGTTATAGAGCTGCTGCCACGGGATGCGCCAGGCGAGCGGGTTCCGGAAGTCATACCAGACGCCGAGCTTCATCGGTCGCCGCGCTGCCCCTGTCTCATCCATGCTGTCCTCGGTTCGCCTCTTTGGTGTCCTACTGGGCCGTGAAACCTCCGTCGACGCAGATCTCCGCGCCGGTGACGATGCACACCTTGCCCTCGACCAGGCCGGTCACCCTCATCGCCCCCGGCGGTTGGGACCGGCTTCAGAGCGCATCAATGGCCTCGACGAGCTCTTCGGCCTCATCCATCCGGTTGTAGCCGGCTATGCCGAGGCGCGCCCAGCCGCCGTCGTGGGCGACACCCAGCCGGCGAGCCAGCGCGACCACGTAGAGATCGCCGTGAGTGATGAACAGGCCGCGTTCCCGCAGCCGCGCCGCGCACTCGGCCGGGGTTCGTCCCTCGACCCGGAAGGCGATCGTCGGCGCCAGCGCGCCCTCGGAGCTCTTCGCGCGGAACAGCCGCACCTTCGGCATGCTCCGCAGCCGGCCCTCGATCCACTCCGCGGTCTTCGCCTGCGACCTCGACAGCTGGCCGATGGCCTCCCGCGCTCCCTCGCCGCCTGCCCCGCCGACGAGGCTGGCGAGGGAGTTGAGCGTCCCGGCCAGCCCGGCGATCGCTTCGTGATTCTGGCTTCCCGTCTCGAACTTGTCGGGGCCGACGTCGGTAGCCGGGGTTACCTTGTACGGCTTGAGCTCTTCGGCCAGTTCCTCCTTGACCAGGGCGATGCCGAGGTGGGGCCCGTAGAACTTGTAGGCCGAGCAGAAGAAGATGTCCGGGTTGAGGGCTTCGAGGTCGACCTGGTGATGAGGAACCGCGTGGACGCCGTCCACCGCGACGAGCGCCCCGGCCTCATGGGCCAGGGTCGCGATCGCGGCGACGTCGGGGACCGTCCCGATGGCGTTGGCCGCGAGCGTCACCGCGACCAGATCCACGGGCCCGGCCCCGAGTTCCCTGGTGACCGCGTCGTCCTCGAGCCGGCACGACTCCTCGTCGACGGGGATGAACCTTGCCTGGACCCCGTGGTCGGCGAAGTTCCGCACCCACGGGTCGACGTTGCCGAAGTGCTCAAGCTCGGAGATGAGAATCGAGGAGCCTTCGCGCGCCCGCTGGGCGGCGATCGCGTGCGCGAACGAGAACGCCAGGCTGGTCATGTTCTGCCCGAACACCACCCGGTAGCCCGTGCCCCTGACCAGGCGCTGGAACTCCCGCCGGGCCCTGGCGATGATCTCCTCGGTCTGGTCGCCGGTGGGAGCGACCTCATGCCGGTTGGCCACCCCGGTGAGCATGTAGTCGCGCATGGCGTCGATGCAGCCGTCCACCATCTGGGTTCCGCTCGGCCCGTCGAAGAACTTCCAGTCGCGCGTCTCGCCGAAGAGCACGGCCGGCACCCTGGCCCGCAGCCGTAGCGATATGTCGTCCGTCACGAGGTGCGGCATGTCGTCTCCCTTCCGGTCCTTCCGGTCCTTCCGGCCTGATGGCCTGCCCGCCGCGCGCCGGCCCGGCCGCTGGCTGAACCCGTCCGGGGTGGCAGCGGGAATCTCTTGGTTTCGCGCTGGCTAGACGGGGCCGTATGTCGGTCTCAGCTCACGGTCCGCGGTCAGCTGGTCGTCGCCGGTCAGCGGGTCGATGACGCCCCGGCTGCGCGCCCGCCAGTAGATGCCCAGCCCGATCAGGGCGAAAACCACGACGAGGTACGGCGCCAGGTTGTACGGGAAGGCTGGCACGGGAATGACCGAGGAATAGAAGGCGTAGCCGAGCAAGCCCATGGCAACAATGGGCAGCACGATGGACGCGGCCAGCGCGAGCGCGTTCTGGCCTGCCCTGGATTCCCGCGCGTTGAACTTGCGCAAGCCGGCGAGCGCGATCGAGAAGTAGACCAGGATGAGGCCCAGGGTGGTGGCGCTGCCGATGAAGCCCACTACCGTTGCTGGCGTCGTCGTCTCGCCGACCAGGACGCCGGTCACCAGCGCCACGGTGCAGATGATGAGGACGAGCCGCGTCGGCGTCTTGAACCTCTTGTGCCGCTCCACCAGCCAGGGCACGCCGACCCCGCCGCGGCCCATGTCGTAGAAGACGCGGCTGGACAGGGTGACGATGCCCATCGCGCCCGAGAAGCCGGACAGCGCGACCAGAACGTCGACCGTCTGCGCCCAGGTCGAGCCGGCGTACTTGTTGGCGATGGTGTTGAGCGGGGTGGCATCGGCCGCCCAGGTGCCGCCGTTCCGCACGCCGTAGCCGACGGACAGGCAGTAGGTGATGTAGACGAAGAAGAGCCCGGCGCCCACGAGGGAATAGATGACCGCGCGCGGCAGTGACCGCCGCGGGTTGCGGGTCTCCCGGCCGAGCGCGACCGCGGCCTCGAACCCGGCGAACCCCGAGAAGCCGAAGATCATGCCGTACCCGATGCCGCCCCAGCCCTTGGTGGAGTAGTGCGGGTTAAAGGGCGAGAGGTTCAGGCCGTGAGCGCCGCCCTTGGCGAGCACGTAGGTCATGATGATGGCCAGGGCGGCCATCGAGCCCAGCTCGAGCGTCACCTGGGCCCGTACCGAGGGCTTGATCCCGATGTAGTTGATCCCGGCGCAGATCACGATCATGGGGATGAAGAAGACGAGCCAATTCACGCTATCCCCGTGCAGCGCGAACAGGGCCACGAGCGAGTTCGAGGCGATCGCGCTGTTGACGGCCACGCCGAACATCCAGGCGCAGGCGTAGACCCAGCCGGCGGTGAACCCGGCCGTAACACCGAAGCCGACCCGGACGTAGGTGAAGCCGACGCCGGCCGCGACGTACCGCCGGGCGAATTTCACGATGACGAAGCCGAGGCAGAGTGATCCCACGAACCCGAGCAGGTAGCTCAAGGGAGCGGCTCCGCCCGCCTCGGAGGCGGCGAACGCCGTGCCGAGGGCCATGGCCATGGTGGGCGCCAGGCCGGCCAGGCTCAGGCCCGAGGCCTCCACGGTGGTGAGGGCCTTCTTCCCGCTAACGAGTACGTGAGTACCGGGGGCTATGCCCTCGCCCTCAGGTGCGCTCTCCGCCATCGCGCTTTCCCTTCCCTATGCGACCGAGGTCCTCCAGCTGGTAGGGACGCCATCCGCGCCGCGCCGTCGCGAACCGATTGGCGCGCGCGCAGGGCCAGAACCGCCACGCCTTAGTGTTTAGTATGGTAAGTGGCACTTTACAGAGCGGTCAAGGCCCGCGCTACAGGCCTTACTCGGCCTCACTCGTGACTGTGGCCGAGCGCGGCTCCGTCCTTCACCTCGTAACCGGCGTCGTCCTTCGAGGCGGCCCCGGCCCATACCCAGATCATTTCGGCCTCTTCGGTCGCCGAGGTGTTGTAGAACCCGTGCCACTCACCCTGCGGGTGGAAGGCGATGTCGCCGACTTGCAGCACGATCTCCTCGCCGCCGTTGGTCGCCACGCCTGAGCCGCGGACCAGGTAGACCACCTCTTCCGCGCCGGGATGCCGGTGCAGCTCGTGCACCGATTCACCTGGCGCGAACACCGTCCGGCCGAACACCACCTTGCGCGCGCCGCCGTGGGTGTGATCGACGAGGAACTGGACGGCCATGTTCACCCAGCCGTCGTCGGACGCCAGAGTCGGATCGGCGGCGAAGTCGGCGACGTTCACCTTGTAGCTGTGCTCAGTCATGTCTCCGTCCTCGGGCGTCGCAGGGCCAGCGTTGACCACCTCCGCGTACGCCACCCGCGACGGGGCGGGCAGGCGGAGACAGACGGCGGAGGCTGTCGCCAGCCACAGGTCCGCCGACCTGGGTCTTTGACGGTGAAACGGCCCCGGGGGCGCCGCAGGCAAAGACCACGCGGTCAGTAGCGCGATACATTGTGATTACAATTACTATACACTTGGGCTCATGACAAGGGCCGATCCCGGTGAGGTTGCGGGGCAGGCCAGAGGTGGGGCCCGGTGAGGGCCGCCGTCTACCGCGGCCGGGGGGACATCCGGATCGAAGAGATCGCCGAACCGGTACCGCTCAGCGACGAACTCCTGATCCGGGTCACTGCGGTCGGCATCTGCGGCACGGACGGCCACGAATACACCCACGGCCCGTTCCAGTTCGCGGTGCCATCGCGGTCTGGCTGGGGACCGGCCGGGGCCCTTGTCCCCGGCCACGAATTTTCCGGCGTCGTGGTCGGCATGGGGAAAGACGTCACCGGGTTCGGCGAGGGGGACCTCGTGGCCTCGGCGAGCGGCGTCGCCTGCGGGGAATGCCGATGGTGCCAGCGTGGGCGTACCAACCTGTGCCTGCGGTACGAAACCGTCGGCCTCCAGCGGCACGGCGGGCTAGCCCAGTTCTGCGTGGTGCCCGCGGTCAGTTGCGCGGTGGTCGATCCCACGATCCTGACCCCCGACGCGGCCGCCCTCGGCCAGCCGATGGCGATCGCGGTCCACGCCGTCTCCCGGGGTGAGCCCACGGCCGGGATGGAAGTCCTGGTCATCGGGGCCGGCGGCATCGGAGCCTTCCTGGTCTTCGCCCTGGCCCAGTCGGGCGCTCGAGTGTCCGTGATCGAGGCGGATGCATCGCGACGCGAACTCGCGCTCGGTCTGGGCGCCACCCTGGCCGTCCCGCCTGCCCCGCCGGAGACCCTCCGGGCCAGTTCGGGCGAGGGCCATGCGCCCGAACTCGTCTACGAGGTGACAGGCAACCCCGGCGGTCTGGCGCTGGCGCTCGGCTCGCTCGGCCGGGGGACCCGGCTCGTCGTCGTCGGCTTGCAGGGAACTCCCGCCGAGCTGGACTTGCGCATGCTCAGCATCCGCGAGGCCGAGCTCATCGGGACCAACGCCGTGGTGGCGGCGGACGACCTGCCCCGGGCGCTTCAGCTCCTCGGCCGCCGCACCGGGTCCTGGGCCGACGTGGCGCCCGTAGCGCTGGCGCTTGACGACCTGGTCGACCAGGGGATCCGTCCCCTGGCCAGCGGCACGTCGACGCGGGTCAAGACGCTGGTCGACCCCTGGGCGCCAGCGACGCGCCGGACGCAGCTGTAAAAGGATGGCCGCACCGACCGCCCGGGTCACCACCCAGCAAAGGACGCTCGGCATCTCGGCGGACCTGCTCGCCGCCATCATGTGGGGCTTCACCGGGATCATCGTGACGTACTCCAAGACGGCGCCGTTCGTCCTGACCTTCTACCGGCTGTGGATCTCGGCGGCGCTCATGCTGCTGGCTCTCCTACTGCGGCGAAGGACGCTCTCGTGGCAGGTGGTCGTGCGCGCGGCTCCGTCTGGCGTGCTGCTCGGAGCGAACCTGGCGTGCTATGTCTTCGCCTTCAGGCTCACCACGATCGCAGACGCCTCCGTCATCGGCGCTCTGCAACCCGCGCTGGTCCTGATCGGCGCGGCCATGCTCTTCCAGGAGCAGGTAGGCCTGCGTGAGGTGCTGCTCACCGCGGTCGCCATAGCGGGAGTCTGCGGCGTGGTCACCGACAAGGGGATCTCGATCGGAGCTCACGGGAAGGGCGACCTGATCGCGGTCATCGGCACGCTCGCCTTCGCCGGATACTGGCTGTTCGCGAAGAAGGCCAGGGGCCAGATTCCTAACTTCGAGTTCATGGCCGGGGTCTGGATAGCGGCTGCGGTCGCCCTCACGCCGATCGCGCTGGCTTCAGGCGAGTCCTTCACGGCCATACCGGCCAGGAACTGGCCGTGGATCGTGGCCCTGGCGATCGTGCCGGGCGTCGGGCACGTGATGGTGAACTGGGCCCACCGCTTCGTTGACGCCTCGGTCTCGTCGGTCATCACGATCCTCAACGCACCCGTCGCGGCGATTGCGGCGCTGGTCATCCTGCGACAGCTACTCTCACCGGTCCAGATTGCCTGCGGCTCGGTGGCCGTGGTCGCGATCGCGCTGGTGGCCAGGGGCCGGCGAACCCGAGCGGGGAACGTCGCCGATCCCGTCGGCACCGCGGACGGGGAGTAAGCTCACAGGTCGCGCACGCGGGGCAGGATCTCCTCGCCGATCAGGGCGATCGTCTCCAGGTCGCTCCAGAGCTGGTGCTGCAGCAGGACCCGGTGGGCTCCCGCGGCCGCCCACTCCGAGAGGCGCTCGACCGCCTCGTCGGCCGTGGCCGTGAACCAGGTGCTCAGCGGTTCGGCGAGCAGTCCCCCGGTCCCGTGGTCAAGTTCGCGCTGGACCTGGCCTATCTTCCTCGCGACGTCCGCGCTGCTGGTCCCGATCACGGTGTTCTGGGCAAAGGCCGAGAAGCGAAGGCTGGCGGGGTCGCGGCCCTGCCGCTCGCACTCCCGGTCGAGCACCGACCGGAGCTCGCCGCATTGCTCCGTGCTGAAGACGCTGGCGTTGTACTCGGCCCCGAAGCGGACGGCCACTGCTACGGTCCTGGGCTTGCCCGACCCGCCGATGATCAGCGGAGGCGGCTGCTGCACGGGCTTGGGCCGCGCGGTGCAGTGCTCGAGGGTGAAGTGCCGCCCCGAGAAGCTCACGTCGTCCTCGGTCCACTGGCGGCGGATGATCTCGGCCTGCTCTTCCAGGAGCGTAAAGCGCGTGGCCGTAGGGGGGAAGTCGAACCCGAACGCCCGGTGCTCCGCCTCGTACCAGCCCGCCCCGAGACCCAGCTCGACCCGCCCGTCCGAGATGTGGTCGACGGTGCTGGCCATATTGGCCAGTACGGACGGATGGCGGAAGGTGGCGGGCGAGACCATGGTGCCGAGCCGGATGCGCGTGGTGCGGGCGGCCAGACCGGCCAGGATGGCCCAGGCGTCCATGGCGTTGGCACCAGGACCGTTCATCGACAGGTAGTGATCCGAGCGGAACAAGCCGTCGAGACCGCTCGCCTCGACGGCTTCGGCGATCGCCACCCAGTCCCGCCAGGTCTCACCCTCCTGGCCTTCGACCATCAGACAGACTTGCATTGGACCATCCCTGTTTAGCGGTAAGCCGAAGGTGTACAGCAATACTGCACAATAACATTGGCCGACCGCCCACCTTCATCACCGGCATCACGGGGCGTGCCGTGCTCGTGCTTACCCGCTGTGCGTTAGGTCCTGGACGGCCAGGCCGAGCGGTCCGCTGGGCATGGCCAGGGCCAGCGTCGCGGTGGGGGTCTGCAGCTGCGCGATGAGGCAGGCCCCCAGCCTGGGGATGCTCACCCGGTCGGCCGTTTTGCGCGCGCTGAGGACGGTGATGGGCGGACGGGTGACGCCGTGCTGGGTGAAACGCAGGTCGCCGGGAGCGAACTGGGCGGCGCCCAGCCGCCAGTGCTGCGACAAGCCGTCCTGACTGCCGCTGGCTGTTGGCCCGCGACCTGCGTCCCATCTACACAGCCGCCGACGAGACCGCCGCCGGGCTGACGATGGACGTCGGCCGGGCGAGATGAATGCGGCGACCGGTAATAACGACAGGTAATCGCGCCGACGGTTTCCGGGATTCCTGGCCGGGATCCGCCTGGCATACCCAGCTATCAGGGCGCCGCCGCGAAGTGCTCCGCGAGCAGCGCCGCCACCTGGTCGGCGGCTTGTTCGGGCAGCCAGTGCGAGGCGCCGTCGAGTTCGGTGAAGCGATAGGGCCCGGTGACGTAGCGCCCGCACAGCTCGGCCGCGGTCCGTGAGACGAACCGGTCGCGGTTACCCCAGGCGAACATGGTCGGCACCTGGATCGGCCCGGCCGGCTCACGCAGGCTGAACGGCATGGCCCGGTACCAGTTCAGCGGACCGCGCAGCACGGCCGGGTCCCGGGCCCGGGCGGCGTAGCGGTCCGCGCTGGCCCGATCAAGCCCGGTGCGCACCAAGATGTCGCGGAAGGCCTGGCCGCCACGGCGGCCGAGCACGCGTTCGGGCAGCCAGGGCAGCTGGCAGGCGGCCATGTACCATGAGCGGCCCGCCTGGTTGCCGGTGATCAGGGCCCGGGCGAACGCCTGCGGGTGCGGCACGGACAACGCGGCCAGCGAGGTCACCCGCCCCGGATAACGGCCGGCCACGTACCAGGCCAGGGCAGCGCCCCAGTCATGCCCGGCCAGGTGGAACCGTTCTGCTCCGGCCGCGTCGGCCAGCGCGAGCACATCCGCCGCCAGCTGGGAGTTCCGGTACGCGGACCGGGCGGACGGCCGGGCCCCTGGGGAGTAGCCACGCAGGTCGGGCGCCAGCACCCGGTAACCGCCCCCGGCCAGCGCGGACGTCACCCGGTCCCAGCAGCGGCGGTCCTGCGGAAACCCGTGCAACAAGATGGCCACGCCTGCCGGCCCGTCCCCGCCGGCCGCGGCGGTGTCGGTGACCTCAAAGCTGAACGCCGCGCTGGTAAAGCGCTCCATGCCGCCATCTTCTCCCCAGGGGGCGCGCCGTCCGGCGCAGATCGTTGACCGGTAATTCATGACCTTGGGTCTGCGTTGAGCGGGCGCTACTCGCATGTGCGCCAGCCATAGGGTTCTTCCCGTGGCTGATGCGATCTTCGAGGAACCCCGGCTCGCGGAGATCTACGACCCGCTGGACCCCGACCGTTCCGATCTGGATGCCTACGCGGCTTTGGCCGATGAGTTCAGCGCTGTGACCGTCCTGGACGTCGGCTGTGGCACGGGAACCCTTGCGTGCCTGCTCGCCGCCCGCGGTCTGGAGGTAATCGCTGTCGATCCGGCCGCCGCGTCCCTTGACGTTGCCCGCCGAAAGCCGGGCGCCGGCGGTGTCCGCTGGCTGCACGCAGACGCGACGGCCCTGCCTGCGCTGCAGGTCGATCTCGCGGCCATGACCGGAAACGTGGCTCAGGTTTTCATAACCGGCGAGGAGTGGGCGGCAACGCTGGGGGCAGTCCGTAAGGCTCTGCGACCAGGGGGTCGGCTGGTGTTCGAGAGCCGGGATCCGGAGAAGAAGGCGTGGCTGGAGTGGAACCGGGACCAGACCTACCGCCGTGTCGTCATCCCGGGGGCCGGCCCCGTCGAGACGTGGACGGACCTGATGGACGTCACGGGAAGCCTGGTCTCCTTCCGGATGACCTTCGTGTTTGGCAGTGACGGCGCGGTGCTGACTTCCGATTCCACGTTGCGGTTCCGAAGCCGCGACGAACTTGCGAGCTCGCTGGCCGCGGCCGATCTGGTCGTTGATGAGGTCCGGGACGCTCCCGACCGGCCCGGGCGTGAGTTCGTCTTCATCGCACGGCGGGCGGCTGGCGAAGACGATCGGCGCCGACACGCCGTGGCTGATCCGTGACTGGCAGGCGAAGAGTGTCCAAGATCGGCGTGTTCACACACGTCTGACCTTAGGAAGTCATCGTGATCGCCGACCTGGACACTCTCCTGACCGCACTTACGTCGAGCTGACCGACCGCATCATCCCCTCGCTCGGGTTCGCCCGGTCCGGCCCGGGCAAGCCGCCGGAGGTGACCGACGCCGAGCTGGTCTGCCTGGCCGTGGCGCAGGTGCTGCTGCGCTATGACGACGAGCGGCACTGGCTGCGCGCCGCGGCCAAGCAGGTCGGGCACCTGTTCCCGCGGCTGCTGGGACAAAGCGAGTACAACCAGCGGATCAAGGACGCGGCGCCGCTGATGGAGGCGGCGCTGCGGTGGCTGGCGGAGGCGACGCCGGGCAGCGCGGAGATGCTGCGGCTGATGGACGCCACGCCCGTCCCGTGCGGGCACTCGGTCATCACCGCGAAGCGCTCGGACCTGTACGGGTGGGCCGGGTACGGCTACTGCCCCAGCCATTCCCGCTGGTACTGGGGAGCCAAGCTGCTGCTGATCTGCACCTGCGACGGGACGGTGACCGGGTTCGCCCTGGCCAACCCCAAGCTCTTCGGGGAACGCCAGCAAGCCCGGCAGATGCTCGAACGCCAGCCGGCCAACCGGCCAGCACCCGGCACCGCCATCGTCACCGATAAGGGCCTGTCCGGCCAGGACACCGAGGACTTCTTCACCGGCCCGGACCTGCGACTGGCGCTGATCCGCCCGGCCCGCAAAGACGAGAAAACCCCCAGGGCCTTCCCGAACTGGCTGCGGCAGCGGGTCGAGGCGATCATCTGGACCCTGAAGAACCAACTCGGCCTCGAACGCCACGGCGGCCGCATCCCCGCCGGGCTGTGGGCCCGGATCGTGCAGCGGCTGCTCGCACTGTGGACGCTCACGTAATTCCCCAGGGGCTTTGATCAAGTAATTCCCCAGGTCCTGGCCGTGTTCTTATTCTAGTTGCCGTTCGTGTTCCCGGTGGGGACGACGCGCCCGGGCCGTTTGCTGGGGCGGTAGCTTGGCCCGTTCATGAAGACCTGGTGGCTGTTGTTGATGAGGCGGTCCAGGAGGGATTCGGCGACGACGGGGCTGGGGAACAGGGGGTACCAGTCAACCGGGGCTGGCATATGTTCGGGTTGAGCAATCTGGGCTGGTAGCTGGGATGTCTGCTTCCCGGCGTGTCTGCCGATCTTTGAGGCGTGAGCGGCATATGTTAGGCGCCACCTGAATTGTTCAGGTGTGAGGAAGGTGTGCCGGTGGCCTCGTCGCGGCTGCGCGTGGTGGAGGGCGGCGGCGTCCCCCAGGGGCCGCTGGCCACGGACCCGTGGGAGTACCAGGCCGAGTGCGTGGACGCGTTCGTCACGTCGTGGCGGGTTCGCGGGTTCAGCCCGGTGACGATCGACAACGACACCGGGCTGCTGGAGCGGAC
>JGI12269J14319_10002787_pt1 | contig 16658 bp, 16 predicted proteins | sample PeaSoiSIISIP2007_FD_14319 | JGI IMG/M metagenome (IMG submission 14319) | reverse complement strand
AAGCTCCCGCCAAAAGAAAAGGCGCAAGCCAGAAAGCTTGCGCCAAACTTAACCTCTACTTCTAGCCTAGCAGATTCAGGGGGGTAACTATGACATGGTTTCCAGATTTATTTCATGCGCCGAATCATCGACTTGGCGAGAATTGGACGTCTCAGGGGGCTTGACAAGATTCCGGACAAAATCGGTTCTTGCACCGTTTTAGGTGCAGTTTGGCACTATGTGTAGACGGGGGGCTGGCCCATCTTTGCAATTTCTTGCAAAGATGGGAAGTCCTCACGTAGCCTGCGTCGGGATTTTCCGTTCGCGACCGCCGACGCCATCGTCCCCACCTTTACACAGAACGCAAAAGTAGGCCAGCCCCCCGCGTCAAATAAAAGTGTTGACTCTGGAACCGATTCCAGGGTTCATACTGATGTCGTGAGTGCCAATTCTTTGCTTTCGGGAGAGCTTGCCCGCCTCACCGGCGTGAGTGCTGACACGCTTCGCCACTATGAGCGGCTCGGCATTTTGCCTACATCACAGCGGACGAACGGCGGCTATCGGATGTTCTCCGCATCTGCCGTCGAGCGAGTACAACTTGCACAGCGGGCGCTCCAACTAGGCTTCTCGCTGAATGAACTCTCGGACATTCTCCGAACCCGCGACGATGGTGGCGTCCCCTGTCATCGAGTGCTCAACCTGGCCGAGGACAAGCTCCGTTCACTTGGGCAGCAGATACAGGCGCTTCAGAAAACCCAAGGCTACATGCGAAAACTCGTTCGCGACTGGAAGAGGACGCTAAAGCACACCCCACCCGGTAACAAAGCAATGCTGCTGCACTCGCTGGCAGACAGGCCGAAGACTACGTCCGCGGCCAACAATCTAAAAAGGAGATCACGGTCATGAATCATCTTGTACTCGCGCTTTTGTTGTCACTATTCGCATCGCCAGTCTTCGCTCAAGAGGCAAAGCCAGACGACGCGATGAAAGACTGTCCCATGCACGATCAGCACGCGGCCCACCACGCAACCGTCGAGAAGAACGGTGACCAAGCGATGGGCTTTCCTCACGACAAGACCACTCATCACTTTCGCGTGTCGTCGGACGGCGGATCGATTGAAGTTACTGTGAACGATTCAAACGACAAAGCGAATCTAGACGCGATTCGCTCTCACTTGTCACACATCGCGACCATGTTCAGCAACGGCGATTTCTCTACGCCGATGTTCATACACGACGGCATTCCACCCGGTGTGACGACCATGAAGTTGATGAAATCAGCGATTCGCTACACCTACGCGGAGATGCCATCAGGCGGAAGAATACAGTTAAAGTCTGACGACCCGATTGGGGTCGCTTCAATTCACGACTTCCTTCGTTTCCAAATTACGGATCACCAGACGGGCGACAGTCTTGAAGTGGCTCGGAAATAACTCTACCCGACGGCCTATGTCAAGCCTCGCTGAACAAGGCCCGGTAGATCCCGCCGCCGAGGGCTCCGCCGATTAGCGGGGCTACCCAGAATAGCCAGAGTTGCTGTAAGGCCCATCCGCCGACGAAGATGGCCGGGCCGGTGCTGCGGGCTGGATTGACCGAAGTGTTGGTGACGGGGATACAGACCAGATGAATCAGGGTCAGGCAGAGGCCGATGGCGATGGGCGCAAAGCCTTTGGGGGCGCGGCTGTCGGTGGCTCCCATGATGACGATCAGAAAAAACGCGGTCAGGACAAGTTCGGCGACGAAGCCTGCCAGCATCGAATAGCCTCCGGGAGAGTGCACGCCGTATCCGTTCGAGGCGAATCCGTTGTTGACGTCGAACATGGCCTGGCCGCTGGCAATCACGTAGAGAACACCTGCCGCCGCGATCGCGCCCAGGACTTGCGCTACCACATACGGCGCCAAGTCGGAAGCTGGAAAGCGTTTGCCCACGACCAGCCCCAGACTGATGGCCGGATTCAAATGGCAGCCTGAGATGTGTCCGATGGCGAAGGCCATGGTGAGGACGGTCAGGCCGAAAGCGAAGGCGACGCCGAGAAAACCGATTCCGACAGTGGGGAAACCGGCTGCCAGCACGGCGGCGCCGCATCCGCCGAACACAAGCCAGAAGGTTCCGAAGAATTCCGCGAGCGCACGTTTACCGAGACTCATGGTTCCACCTCCAGAATTGAATTAGGCCGGCTTAGATTTTGTCCGTCCACCACCCCCGCCGCCCCTGCGGATGCTATCAAATGCGATTGGGCCTCCGCCGAAAAATATCAGGGCGAACGCGATGGCGGCTACGGCGAGTGGGAATTCGTATCCGCCCTGGGCCATAAACCCGTGTTTCCAATGCACCTTCCAGATGACGACAAGCAAGTCGATCAGAATCGCGAACGAGACACAACGGGTAAACAGTCCCGCGATGACCAGGATCCCCCCGCCGAATTCCGTGGCCGCTGAAACGTACGCCAGCCAGCCCGGCAGTCCGAGACTGCGGATAAATGGCACGAAGTGCGGAAGCCCGCCAAACACTTTGCCATAACCGTGGCCAATCATGACGGCGCCCAGCACAATCCGTAGGACGAGAAGCGCCAGCGGTTGCAGACGATCGAGAACGCGCAAAGGGTTTCCTCCGGTGAGAGCTGAATAGATTACCGCATTGTCGGTTGATTGAGGAAATAAGTCCTGATCTCACGGAAAAGCGGACGCGCAGACCGCCGCTCGTCCGTGATTCTGCCAAGATCGCCGGGTGAGCAAGGACGTTCTCCGCGTGGTCCAAGCCTTTCGTACCGTCTGTGGTACTTTAGTTACGGTTCGAGCAAAGGGGTAGCATCCAGCGTATGGGCGCTACCTCATATTGTGCTGCGCGAATCGTTGGCTACCATATATAGACTGACCCTCCAACCCTCTCCTGGTTACTTTCCAGAAAACGGGCATAAAACGCGGGAAATCCCGGAGATTCGCCTTTAGCTCTTGGGCTTTCAGGGCTGATATATGCTCGGGACACCTGAATTCACTCGAACGCATTTTGTACGAGGAGTTCTTCCCAGCTTAGGCGGGTGGCGGCAATGGCTTAAGTCTGTGGAAAGGGTTCAGAAACTATGGCCGACTCGCGAGAAGTGATGAATATTCGCCAGGCGTCGCAGTACCTGGGAGTGAGTCCGGACACGCTCTACAAGTACGTAGGCGAGCAAAAGATTCCCGCTTTCAAGCTGGGGAACCGCTGGCGCTTCAAGAAATCGAAGCTCGATCAGTGGATGGAAGAGAAGTCCAGCCAGATGGAAGCGAAGAGCAGAAAGAAACCGAAGGCGGCTGCCAAAGCTGCCGGGCAAAGCTAAAAAGGCGGGCACATGTTTGGATTCGGCGCGAAAACGATTGTTGGTCTGGATGTGGGGTCCTCGAGCATCAAGGCAGTTGAGCTTAAGAAGGGGCGCAACGGGATAGAAGTCGTGCACCTCGGGCTCGAAATGCTGGCCCCGGACATCGTCGTGGACTCGATGATTGTGGACTCGGGCACGGTGTCGAGCGCGATCTCCAAGCTTTTTGCCGACAATCAGATCAAGACGAAGAGCGTCGCCACCGCGGTGAGCGGGCACTCGGTGATCGTGAAAAAGATCTCGCTGCCCTCGATGAGCGATCAGGAACTGGCCGAGACGATTCAGAAAGAAGCCGCGCAGCATATTCCCTTCGACCTGGCCGATGTAAACCTCGACTACCAGATTCTTTCGGAAGACGCCGGCAATCCGCAGATGGATGTTTTGCTGGTCGCTGTCAAGAAGGACAAGATCCTGAACTACACCAACGTACTCTCGATGGCGGGCAAGACACCGGCTATTGTGGATATCGATGCCCTCGCTTTGCAGAATTGCTACGAATACAACTATGAACCCGCGCCAGCTCAGGTGGTGGCGCTCTTGAATCTGGGCGCGAGCGTGATGAACATCAACATCGTGAAGGGCACCACGCCGCTGTTCCCGCGCGACGTCAGCGTGGGCGGGCACCAATACACGGATTCGCTGCAGAAGGAACTGGATTTGAGCTTCGACGACGCCGAGTCGCTGAAGCTGGGCAACAAAGTGGGCACGGTGAGCGAGGATGCGAAAACGCCGATCCTGCAGCAAGTGACCGAGATCATCGTTCTGGAAATTCAGAAGACGTTCGACTTCTTCCGCGCCAGCGCCGCGGGGGAGCACATCGAGAAGATTTATCTGGCGGGCGGGTCCTCAAAAGTTCCCGGGTTGATTGAGGCGCTGCGCCAGGAGTTCTCGCTGCCGGTGGAGATTTTCAATCCGTTCCAGAAGATCGCGCCGCCAGTGGATGGACCGGGAGTGGAATTGATCGAACAGAACGCCGGCCAGTTGGCAGTTGCGGTGGGTTTGGCCTTAAGGAGTTTTGAAAACTTATGATCCGAATCAACCTGTTGGGACAACCCAGACCGAAGAACAAACGCGCCGCCGCTTCGGCCGCGGCCGTCATGGAGATGGGCGAGGTTGGCTCACCGAAGCTGAAGGTGGTGCTGGTGCTGGTGCTGTGTGGCGCGCTCAATTGCGTCTACTGGTATCGCCTCGACAAAGAGAAACAAAGCATTGCCTCCAAGATGTCGGTGGCGGAGCAGAGAAACCGCGAACTGGCCGACGTGAAGGCTCGTTACCTCGAGCGGCAGCGTCAGGCGGAGAGCTACAAACGCCGGGTGGATGTGATCGATCAGCTGCGGGCCAGCCAGTCCGGGCCGGTAAACCTGCTAAACACTATCGGCGACACTATCAACAGCACGGAAGCAGTGTGGCTCAACACCATGAAAGATCAGGGCGGCAGCGTGGACATCGAAGGCATGGCCCTGAGCGCCGATGCCGTGGCCTCGCTGATTGAGAATCTGCAGAAGACGGGTTATTTCAAGAACATTGAAATCAAAGAGACCTTCCAGGACGACACGTACAAGGAAATGCAGGCATTTCAATTCATTTTGACCTGCGAAAAAGGCAAGTCCTAAAGGCGGGAGATTATGGGGAATTTCAGCGAATTGTCGGGTCTCAAGCAGTGGGCAGCTCTGGTCCTAGGGGCCGTGCTGGTCACCGCCGCATTGCATTTCACGTTGTTCAAGTCCCAGCGGGCGGCCAACGATCAGGCACAATCCGCCCTGGAATTGAAGCTGCGCGAGAATGCGGAACTCGAATCCTACGCGCCCAAGCTCAAGGACATGGAGCGGCAATTGGCGAATCTGAAACAGCAACTGGAAATCGAGCGCCGCATCGTGCCCGACGACAAGGAAGTGGACGGCTTCATCAAGATGCTGGATGCCGAAGCCATGAAGTCGGGGATCGAGATTCGACGCTACACCGCCAAGCCGGTAGCGAGCCGCGAGTTCTATACCGAAATGCCGTTTGAAATCGAACTGGATGGGCCCTACTACTCGGTGCTGAACTTTTTCGACCGGGTGGGAAAGCTGGAGCGGATCGTGAATATGTCCGGCCTGCTGATCGCGAACACCAAGAATGGGAGCGCGGCCAAGACCAAACACACGTATCAATACGCGCCCAACGAAACCATTGTGGCCACCTGCGAAGCGACGACGTTCTTTAGTCACGATTTGGCGCCGCCCGCGGGCGCACCGGTCAAAGGTAAGGGAGGCCTATGAAGCTGGCGACTGGAATTCTATTACTGGCAATCGGGCTGGGTACTGCCGCAGCGCAAAACCCCAGCATTGTCGATAACACCAAGGCCAAGCTGAATGCGGCCCAGCAGCAGCAGACAGCGGCTTCGAATGCCGCGCTGGCGGCTGCGCAAGGGCAGAGCGCGAATGCGCAACCCGCAGCGGCTGCCGGCAAGCTGGTGAGCGCGGCTCAGGCAGCGCCGCCTGCCAAGGCGCAAGCCGCGACTGTTTCTCCGACCGCTTCGAAAACCGCCAAGACCAAAACCGGAAAGAAGACCACGGCGGTAGTTGTCAACAAGCCCAAAGCGACGAAACCGGTGGTGGCAGTCGAAGACAAGAAGAATCCGGTGGACCCCAAGAAGGACGCTCACAAAACCATCAGCATGGCAGGTGGGCGCCGCGATCCGTTCCTGAGCCCGGTGGTAAACCACAGCATGGGTGGCTCGGGGTGCAGCACCGGCAAGCGCTGCCTGGCCGTCGACCAGATCGCCCTCACCGGGATTGTGAAGTCGGATGCGGGCATGATCGCGGTGGTGATCAATGCCATGAACAAAGCATATTTCCTGCGCGAGAACGATCCCGTCTTCAACGGATATGTGGTCAAGATCACGGGAGACTCGATCGTTTTCAAAGAGACCATGCAGGACAAGTTAGGCAAGTCGTTCACGCGGGAAGTGACGAAAAAGATTTCGACCCCGGCGGTGTAACGCCGGTAGGGAAGCTGCCGGTTCGATCCGGCGGACGTAGCAACGAAATTTGAGAGACAGATCACGAGGCGAGCAAAACGCGCGCCCGTGGGGAGAAGGGAAATGCGAAAGCAATTGCTGGCTGTTCTGCTACCGCTGCTGATCTTGGCCCTGGTTCAGGGCGCCGAGACCCAGAGCACGAGCACAGGCGCGGACATGCGTGCCACCGTACAGAAGGTGGACGTGATGCACGCGGATGACGGAATCAGCGTGGAGATCACGGCCCGCGGACAGGTGACGCCCAAGCTTAGTGCGTTGGACTCGCCGGCACGCGTGCTGGTGACCTTGCCCAACACCGTCGCAGCCACCGTTCAGAACCACATCAACGTGGGCAGTGACGGGGTGAAGGGCGTGCGCATCGGCAGCGATGGCCACGTGCCTCCGACCACCAGCATCGTGATCGACCTGGTGCAGGCGTGCCAATACGAACTGCTCCCCGGTGGCGACAACCGCATCATTGTGAAGCTGCATCCTGCGGCCGAGAAGGCGAACGCGAAGGCGGCGACGCCAACCTCCGCCAAGCTGCAAAACACGGCGGCACCAGCTGTGGTTAAGACGGCAGTCGCGGTGAGCCAACCAGCTCCCGTGGCCGCGTCTCCCGCTGCTGTTTCCGCTGGCGACAAGTCCTCGACGCAGACCGCGTCCGCGACCAACTTTGTCTTCGTGGAGCCCTCTTACAAACAGAAGAGTGCGAGCGAGACCACCGCTGACCAGACCGCTCCCACAGACCGGGCAGCCGGCGCGGCAGCAAAATTCGTAGACAAGCCCGAAGGCAATTTACTGCCAACGCCGAGCGCAGCCATGCAGCCCCAGGCGGCGCAGGTCGCTACTACCGCGCCCATCCAGCCGGCGGTGAATCTGGCAGCCGAGCAAAAAGGCGAGAGCCATCTGGTTACGCCGATCACCGCTGCCAAGTACACCGGCGAACCGATTTCCGTGAACCTGAAAGATGTGGATCTGAAAGATTTCTTCCGCCTGATTCACGAGATCAGCGGACTGAACGTGGTGCTTGATCCGAACGTAAAAGGTGCCTTGACCATCGTGCTCGACGACGTACCGTGGGATCAGGCGCTTGACATCGTGCTCAAGAACAACGATCTGGCGCGCCAGCTTGACGGCAACGTGCTCCGCATCGCTACCCTGGAAACGCTGCGCCATGAAGCGGAATCGCGCCGGGCCGAGCAGGAAGCCGAAGCTCTGGCAGTCGATAAACAGACGGTCACGCGTTTCCTGAGCTATGCCCACTCCAAGGACGTTCTCCTTACCGTAAAGAAGTTCTTGTCGCAGCGCGGTGACGCGGTTGCCGATGAGCGAACCAACGCAGTGATCATCTCGGATATTCCTGCAGTGATGCCAAGCATCGACCGCTTGCTCACACAACTTGACCGCAAGACGCAGGAAGTGGAAATCGAGGCTCGCGTAGTGGCTGCGACCCGCAGCTTCGCACGCGACATTGGTACCCAGCTCGGATTTGGCTGGGGCAATGGACCGAGTGCGGTTGGCGGCGCGCCCGCTGTAGGCACTTCACCGCTTTCGACCTTCGGCATCGTCCCGCACTATCCGATCATCGGAACTTCGGCACCGACGCCCACCACGGGTGTCCAGATACCGCTGTTCTCAAACCTCGGACCGGCCGGCCCGACCAGCGGCTTTTCGTTCGTGAATGCCAGCACTTCCGTGCGAATCGACGCCGTGCTCAGCATGGCGGAGTCTCGCGGACTGCTGAAAATTCTGTCTCGTCCGCGCGTAGTTACGCAGAACAACATTCAGGCTCTGGTTCGCCAGGGCGTGCGCGTACCGATCGTGACCCAGGCGCAGTTGGGCGGCCCACCGACCGTAACCTACGTGGATGCCTTCCTGCGGCTGACCGTGATTCCGCAAATTACCTCAGAAGGCACCATCTTCCTGAACGTAGACGTCGAGAACACAACGCCTGACTTCGGAGAAGAAATCAACGGCAACCCCACCCTGATCACGCAACAGGCGACCACGCAGGTTCTGGTTACTGACGGCGGTACGGTGGTCATCGGTGGCGTTATTCAGACCAACAACTCGATTAGCGTGTCGCAGGTTCCCCTGCTGGGCAGCATTCCATGGCTGGGCAACCTGTTCAAACACACCACCGTCAGCACCTCGAACCAGGAGCTGATCTTCTTCATAACTCCGCGGATCATTCAGACGTAGTCGCAAGTTAGCAGTAAAGACAGCCGTCGGTTTCCTGAAGTACCTGTCAGGAACCGGCGGTTTTGTTTTGCCCGGCAGAACTCGCTCGCGGCGGGACGCGATTTATTCGTTCCCACTTGCTAAACTCGCAGGATGGACCACAAAGGCCGGCTGAAGAGGTTGCAATCCGTCTTTGGCTACAATTCCCTCGACGCTCTTCTTGTAACCCATCTTCCCAACATCCGATACCTTTGCGGGTTTACTGGGACATCTGGCGTTCTTGCGATCACCGAGACAACGAGCGTGTTTTTTACCGACGGGCGCTACACGGAACAGGCTTGGGCCGAGGTACAGGGACCGCGGATCGTGATCGCAAGCAATCCTCCACTGACCGCTGCCGCCGAGTGGCTGCTAGAGAACAAGGGCAAACTTGGCCGCAAGAAGCCGCGCCGTCTTGGGATTGAGAGCGAACATTTGACCGTCGCCGGGCGTACGCAACTGGCGGGTCTCCTGCGGTCTGACTTCGGGCTGCGAGAGACGCGAGGATTGGTGGAACGGGCGCGGATGGTGAAGGACACTGACGAGATTGCACGTCTTCGGGCGGCCGTGATCTTGGGGGCAAGCTTATTCGACCGGGCGCTGGCGACGATCCGCCCGGGCGTGAGAGAGAACGAGGTCGCGGCGGAGATGGAATATGCGGCCCGGCGGGCTGGCGCCGAGGAAATGTCTTTCCCTACGATCGTCGCGGCTGGGAAGCGCTCGGCGCTGCCCCACGGGCGGGCTTCGAGGGCGGCAATTCCGTCCCGTGGATTCGTGGTCTGCGACTTCGGTGTTATACTCTCGGGCTACTGTTCAGACCGGACCCGCACGGTGCACGTGGGCCGTCCGACGGCGGAGACCCGCCGAATGTATGAAGCGGTGCGGGAAGCGCAAGCCGCCGCGATTGAGTCGGTGAGAGCGGGCGTGAGCGTTGGAGAGGTCGACGGGACTACCCGTAAACTATTGACAAAACATGGCTTAGCAAGACATTTTACGCATTCGACCGGGCATGGTGTAGGCTTGGAGATTCACGAGCCTCCACGGATCGCGGCGGGACACAGCGAGACTTTGCGCGCCGGGATGGTAATTACGGTCGAGCCCGGCGTTTACATCACGGGCCGCGGAGGGGTTCGGATCGAGGACATGGTCGTAGTTACGGAGCGCGGGTGCGAAGTCCTGGCGCCCACAAACAAGGAACTCATCGTTATTTGATTGTTTCAATTTGATTATTTGAAGTCTGGCTATTCTTAGATTCTTTGCCCGGGCAACGGAGATACCGCCCGGTCTCTCAGGTTGGCGCGAGAGAAGCAGGAAGCAGTCCCACCGTAAACCATGAACCAGAAAGAACTGAAAGAGCTCATCGAGTTCTTAATCGAGAAGGATATTGCCGAGTTCGAGTTGGAACGCGGCGACGTGAAGGTGCGCATCAAGCGTGGCGTCGAGCACGTCGTTGCCATGCCCGCCGCCCCACACTTTGCCGTGCACGCAGCGCCGGCTGCAACGCCGGAGATGGCAACTGCGCCCGCTGTGCCTGTTCCGGCTGCGTCCAGCCAGAGCGCGGTCGCGGCGCCGGCTGCAGAGCAGGGCTTACACACCGTGCATTCCCCTATCGTTGGGACTTTCTATGAATGCCCTTCCCCGGGATCGCCGCCGTTTGTGAAGCCCGGGGACACAGTCGAAATCGGGCAGGTGCTGTGCATCGTCGAAGCCATGAAACTCATGAATGAGATCGAGGCGGACGTGGCTGGCGAGATTGTGAAGAAGCTGGTGGCCAACGGCCAGCCCATCGAATATGGGCAAGATTTGTTTGTGATTCGGCCGCGAACCTGAGGTAGGGGATGTGGGGCGGACACTCCGCCGCCTTTGAATTTAGGTTTTTGTTTTTGATTTCTAGCATTTTGGGAATTAAGGTCAAACAAGCGGACAAGGGTGTCCGCTCTATATTTTTTAGAGCATGTTCAATAAGATTCTGATTGCGAACCGGGGCGAGATTGCCTTGCGCGTGATATGCGCGTGCAAAGAGTTGGGCATCCGCACCGTGGCGATTTACAGCGAGGCTGACCGGCACTCGTTGCATGTCAAGTTTGCCGACGAGGCCATCTGCATTGGCCCTCCCCAATTGGCGCAGAGCTACCTCAACATTCCCGCGGTAATCAGCGCGGCTGAGATCACAAATGTGGACGCCATCCACCCGGGATACGGCCTATTGGCCGAGAACGCGAATTTCGCCGAAGTGACCGAGACCAGCAATATCAAGTTCATCGGGCCACCGCCTGCGGTCACGCGGCTTATGGGCGAAAAGGAAAAGGCTCGCGCGGCGATGAAGAAAGCGGGTGTACCGATTCTGCCCGGATCGGATGGGATCCTCGCGAGCGATGGCGAAGCCATGGAGTGGGCACGCCAGGTTGGATTTCCCGTAATTATCAAAGCGTCGGCGGGCGGCGGCGGGCGCGGCATGCGCATTGTGCGCAGCGAGGAAGAGCTCCCCGGATTGTTCAAAGCGGCGCAGTCCGAGGCGGCGGCAGCCTTCGGCAACGGCGATCTTTACATGGAGAAATTCATCGAGCGCCCGCGCCACATCGAGTTTCAGATTCTAGCCGACCAGTATGGCAACGTGGTGAGCCTGGGCGAACGCGAGTGCTCGATCCAGCGGCGCCATCAGAAGCTGCTGGAGGAGTCTCCGTCTACGCAGGTGTCGCCAGAGCTTCGCGATCAGATCGGAAAGGTGTTGTCGAAGACGCTCTCAGAAATCGGCTACGTCAACGCTGGCACGATTGAGTTCTTGATGGACGAAGACAAGCGCTTGTACTTCATTGAAATGAACACGCGCATTCAGGTAGAGCACCCGGTGACGGAGATGGTTACTGACGTTGACCTGGTGAAGAGCCAGATTCTGATCGCTGCGGGCGAGCGACTGGAAAAGGTACTCCTTGGTCCGATCATGCATCGGGGGCATGCCATTGAGTGCCGCATCAACGCCGAGCATCCCGAGAAGTTCACGCCGTCGGCGGGAAAAATCACGGCATTCAACCCGCCGGGCGGAACGGGAGTACGAATCGACACGGCGGCCTACGCCGAAGGCGTGATCCCCCCTTATTACGACTCGCTCATTGCCAAGCTGATCGTGCGCGGCAAAGACCGGTCGGAAGCAATTTCTCGCATGGCGCGGGCTTTGGAGATGTTTATCGTGGAAGGGATTTTTACGACCATTCCCTTGCATCGCCGCATTCTGGCCGATCCGGATTTCCGTGCGGGCAAATTCGATACGACATTTATTGAGCGATTCCTGGCGAAGAATGGGAAAGAGAAGCCGGGGTCCTGATAAAAGCCGGTTTTCTGTTGTGAGTTCTCGGTCTCAGAACATGCTGCCCCGCCTGTACGCTATCCTCGACACTTCTTCATTCCAAGATATAGAAGCCTTGTTTTCGACCGCCGAGGAGCTTTTGGCGGGTGGCGTCACCCTGTTGCAATACCGCAATAAAACCGGCAATGCTCGTCAGATGCTTGAGCAAGCGCGAGAACTGAAACGGCGGCTCGGCGGTTCCGTCAAACTGATCATGAATGATAGGACAGACCTCTGTGTAGCGGCGGGGTTTGATGGTGTCCATGTGGGTCAGGAGGATTTGTCGCCAGAGGGCGCAAGAAAAGTGATCGGCGATAGATTGTGGCTGGGCGTGTCCACACACAACCCCGAACAGGTGAAGAAAGCCGACAAGACCTCCGCGGACTATATTGCCATCGGGCCGGTATTCTCGACCGCGAGCAAAATCAATCCCGATCCGGTGGTTGGTATTGAAGGAGTCCGCAAAGCCAGGGCTCTGACGAAAAAGTGGTTAGTTGCAATTGGGGGCATCAATCGTGCCAACTGCCGTTCGGTCATCGAGGCGGGGGCGGACTCGGTTGCGGTAATATCCGACCTGATGCGGGAGCCTCGAAAATCAGCAGAGGAAATCTTGCGCATCTTAGGATAAAGTAGCGGCACTATCGTGGGCGAGGGTGCCCGCGCCACACAAGTTCTTAGGAGCCCTTTGAGTATCGATACCAAGCCATCGCCGCCGATCACCAGCGACTGGGAGCTCCATCGCCAACAGGACAAAGAACTGGTCAAAGGCCTTGGCCTGACCAGCGCAACCATGCTGGTTATGGGCTCGATGATCGGCTCGGGCATCTTTATTGTTTCTTCCGAGATATCTCGGGAAGTGAATTCCCCGGCGCTGCTCATCATCGCTTGGCTGGTGACCGGCTTCATGACCATCGTCGGGGCCTTGAGCTATGGCGAGTTGGCCGCGATGATGCCGCGCGCCGGAGGCCAGTACGTTTACCTGCGCGAGGCGCTCGGCCCGCTGTGGGGATTCCTGTATGGGTGGACGCTGTTCCTGGTGATTCAGACAGGGACGATCGCCGCGGTAGGCGTGGCTTTTGGCAAATTTCTGGGCATTTTCCTTCCTTCCATTTCTTCGTCGAACTGGATTCTGCACTTCTGGAAAGTGCCGCCGATCCATGTCGGACCCATGGTGCTGGGCAACATGGATGTTGGTCTCAATACCCAGAATCTGGTGGCGATTCTGGTCGTGGTTGCGCTTTCGGTGATCAACATTTTCGGGTTGAAGACCGGGGCTCTGATTCAGAATGTCTTTACGTTCGCCAAAGTCTCGGCGCTGCTGGCACTTGGCTTTCTGGGTCTATTCGTTGGACGCAACGCCCAGGCACTGGCCGCAAACTTCCACGGAAACTTCTGGAATAACGCCGGCGTGGGCGTGCAGCATGCCGTGCAGGTCGGAGTCGGTGGCCCTTGGGTCATGGTCGGTACGCTGACCATTTTGGCGGTGGCGCAAACCGGATCCCTGTTTTCCGCTGACGCCTGGAACAACGTGACCTTCACCGCCGGCGAAGTCAAGAATCCCAATCGCAATTTGCCTCTTTCTCTTGCTCTGGGCACGGGCATCGTCATTACTCTTTACATCATTTGCAATTTTGTTTACCTGAATGTGCTGCCGCTCGATGGCATGCCCCACGGCACAACCATCCTGGAACGCGGAATCAAGTACGCCACCGAAGAGCGCGTGGGCACCGCCGTGATGACGCAGATGTTCGGCTCGGTGGGCGGCCTGCTGATGGCCGCAGCCATCATGATTTCCGGCTTCGGATGCGTGAACGGGCTGATTCTAGCGGGCGCCCGCGTGTACTACGCCATGGCCAAGGACGGCTTATTCTTCCGCGGCGTGGCCAGGTTGCATCCTACGTATAAGACGCCGGCGGTCTCGCTGATGGTGCAGATGCTCTGGACCTGCGTGCTTTGCGTCTCCGGGAGCTACGGGCAATTGCTGGACTACATCGTTTTCGCCGTGCTGGTGTTCTACATCCTGACCATTGTCGGATTGTTCGTGCTGCGCCGCAGCCATCCGGATGCGGAGCGGCCTTATCGCGCAATTGGCTATCCGGTACTGCCCGCGGTGTATATTGTGATGGCCTTATTCATTGATGTCGTATTGTTACGTTACAAACCGCAATTCACGTGGCCGGGATTGATTATCGTGTTATTGGGGATTCCAGTTTATTTTGCGTGGTCGCGGCGCGCGGGAGGCACACTTGNGTCAGCTTAAAGACGTCAGCTTAGCAACGAAGGAGAAGCCAAACCGGATGCCGAATCTGCTGGCTACCAAGCCCCTGAATCTGCTGATGGAGGAAGCCCGCGAAACCGGCGAGCACAGCCTGAAGCGAACCCTCGGCGTTTTTCAACTGACGGCCCTGGGCGTGGGCGCGGTTATTGGGGCGGGCATTTTTGTCATGGTGGGCCTGGGAGCGCAATATGCCGGCCCCGGACTCACCTTATCGTTTGTTCTATCCGGTTTTGGATGCGCGTTTGCCGGGCTGTGCTACGCCGAGTTCGCAGCCATGATTCCGCTGGCGGGCAGCGCATACACCTACGCTTACGCAACTCTTGGCGAGTTGCTGGCTTGGATCATCGGCTGGGATCTGACCCTCGAATACGCCATGGGCGCGAGTACGGTTTCTTCGGGCTGGTCGAACCATTTTATCGAGTTGCTAAAGATCTTCAAAATCCAGATGCCGCTCTGGCTGGCCTATGATCACTGGACGGCGCTGAAGACCGCCGAAGAGGTGATTGCCCGGCAGATGGCGCTGGCTTCCGACTCCTCACTTATACCCGGCACGCAAGCCTTTCTCGACAAGGTATCGGCGACCATAGCCGCGCAGTCTCCTGATTTGCTGCAACGGGCTCACGATCTGCTGAACGCTCCGCATTTGTTTGGCATGGAAATCGGTTTCAATCTCCCGGCCTTCATCATTGCCTTGGTAATCACGGCGATTCTGGTTGTCGGCATCAAAGAGAGCGCCCGCTTCAACACCGGCATCGTGGTAATTAAAGTTTCGGTGGTGCTTTTTGTGATCGCGCTCGGCTCCCACTATATCCAGAGGAGCAACTGGGGTATGGACTGGAGTTCGTTTGCCCCCCATGGTTTCGCTGGAATTGGGGCTGGGGCTGCGTATATTTTCTTCGCCTACATCGGCTTCGATGCGGTTTCGACCACGGCCCAGGAAGCCAAGAATCCGCAACGCGACCTGCCCATTGGCATGATTGCTTCACTGGCCATCTGCACCGTCTTGTATATCGCCGTGGCGGGCGTGCTGACGGGGATGGTGCATTGGCAGCAAATTAACATCGAGGCGCCGGTGGCGCGCGCATTTCTGGACCGGGGCTTAACCACTGCGTCATACATCATCACGCTGGGCGCTCTGGCGGGGCTGACCAGTGTGATGCTGGTGATGCTGCTCGGGCAGACGCGCGTGCTCTACTCCATGGCGAATGATGGTTTGTTGCCCAAGAAATTCTTCGCCGCCATTCATCCCAAATTCCGCACACCATGGAAGAACACGATTCTCGTGGGACTGCTGGCAGCCATTGTCGGCAGCGTGACTCCGATCTCCGATATCGGCAAGATGGTGAACATCGGAACCCTGCTGGCGTTTGTAATCGTCTCGATTTCCGTGATGGTGTTGCGCCATACCAATCCCACCCAGCCGCGGCCCTTTCGGACGCCGTGGGTGCCCTTGATTCCAATCCTGGGCGTGATCTCGAACGGTTACATGATGATCAAGCTGGGTAAGTGGAACTGGATTCGCTTGGTCGCATGGCTCGCCATCGGCTTGATCGTGTACTTCACCTACAGCGTGAAGCACAGCCGGGTGCAGAGTTTGCAAGGCGCCAATGGCGGCCGGGCGGGCGCTGACTGACGAGCAAATTGTTTCTCCAAGCCTTCCGCTCACACGCGGAAGGCTTTTTTGTTTTATAGTCGTTTTCTGGTCGTTGAGCTTTGGTCGCACGTCGTTAGCCAGTTTCGACGAACCACCAACGACCGACGACTACCGACCGTTATGAAAATCGTCACTGCCGCCGAGATGCGTGAGATTGATCGCGCCACCAGCCAGCGCTTCGGCGTGCCTGCACTCACGCTCATGGAGAACGCAGGCACGGCAGTGGCCGAGTTTGTTCTCTCCCAACATCCGTCCGCAGAGCGCATTGGTGTGATCTGCGGCAAGGGCAACAATGGCGGAGACGGATTCGTCGCGGCGCGAAAACTGAAGGCAGCGGGCCGGGAGGTGCGCATTGTATTGCTGGCCGAGCCGGCAGAGCTGCGTGGCGATGCGGCCGAGATGTTTCGCAGGCTTGCTATCGCGCCTGTGGTTGTTCGCTCCGCTGATGAGTTGAAGCGGGAACCTGCGCGAGCAGTATTCGAATCTGAGGTTCTGCTCGATGCGATTCTGGGCACAGGCTTCAAGCCTCCCGTCAGCGGCTTGTATGCCGAGGCAATCCGGCTGCTGAATGCAAGTACGGCGCTGGTGGTTGCAGTCGATATTCCTTCTGGCGCCGATGCCGACGTGATGGGCGAGCAGACCGGCACGGTCGCGCGGGCCGACGCGATGGTGACATTCACTGCGCCGCGTCCAGCCCACATTTTCGGAAGATTGACCGACGGGCCGACAGTCATTGCTCCGATCGGCTCGCCGGATGAAGCCGTTGCCTCTTCTTTACAGCTCAATCTGATTACTGCGCGCGAGATCGCGCCGCTCATTGGCCCGCG
>JGI12269J14319_10002775_pt1 | contig 16695 bp, 13 predicted proteins | sample PeaSoiSIISIP2007_FD_14319 | JGI IMG/M metagenome (IMG submission 14319) | reverse complement strand
GGCGCTCTCCCAGCCAAGCCACGACCCGGCCGACGAGGCCCGCCTGTACGATCAAGGAACAGGCGCCCACGCCGGCGAGCGTCAAGCCCACCAGGCGCTCGCTCCATCCATAGCGATAGGTGGCGTAGAGCACGAAAGTGCTGGGCAGCACGACATGGGCGAGCTGGCCGAGGAATTGGACCCCGGCAAGCCCGATCAGCCGGGGATAGGAGCGCAGCAGGACCAGCGATCCGACCGGATTGGCCATGCGAAACTTGAACGCGGTCCGCTTTTCGGGCGGTAGGGATTCCGGCAGGACCAGGAGTCCATAGCATCCGTTGGCCAGGCTGAGCGCGGCGGAAAACCAGAACGGCAGGCGCGGGCCGATCTCGCCCAGCATGCCGCCCAGCGCCGGGCCCAGGACGAAGCCGATGCCGAAGGCCGCCCCCAGCATGCCGAAACTCGCCGCCCGCTTTTCCGGCGGAGTCACGTCGGCGATATAGGCGAAACCGGTGCTGATGCTGGCCGCCGTGATCCCGGAGATGATTCGGCCGGCGAAAAGCCAGCCGAGGTTGGGCGCGAGCGCCATCACCAGGTAATCGAGGCCGAGGCCGAAGTTGGACGCCAGCACCACCGGCCGGCGGCCGAAGCGGTCGGACAGAGCGCCCTGGACCGGCGAAAACAGGAACTGCATCAGGGCCCAGGCAGTGCCGAACAACCCGAAGACCTGGGCCGCCCGGGCCGTGTCGTCGCCGCTCATGGCGACGATCAGGCGAGGGAGCACCGGGATCATGCTGCCGAGCGCCAGCATGTCGAGGAGCACGGTCACGAAGATGAAGGCTAGCGCCGCCTGGCGTCGCGGCGAGATTTCGGGCTTCAAGACGGCTGCTTCGGCATGCTGGCGTCTACCGGGAGACTCGTGCCGCTGATTTGCGCGGCGGTCCGGGCGATTGCCGCGGGATCGCCACGGGCATCCAGCCGGTGCCATTCGATGGGCCCGGGGTTGCGAGCGAGCTGCTTCCGGAGCACTTCCACCGTGGCATCGGATGCGTCGTGCATCCTGGCCCGCAGCCGGCTCTCCAGGAATTCGGCCGGCGCGTCCAACCAGAGGCCGGTGAAGGGCACGCCGGCCGTCTTGGCCAGCGCCGCCGCCCATTGGCGATCCTGGGGCCGGTCGAACACGGCGTCGAGGATGACCGTCGTCCCGACCTTGAGCAAACGGCTCGCCTCGTCGGCGAGCAACCTATAGACTCGCGCGCTCACGTCCGGTGCATAGGCTTCAACCGGGAGCCGCGATTCCGGTGCCACACCCATAAGGCGCTTGCGCAGCACGTCGCTGCGCAACAGGCGAGCGCCCGGCGGCGCGCCGATGCCGGGCGCGAGCGCCGCCGCGAGGGTCGACTTGCCGGAGCCGCTGCGCCCCCCCACAGCCAGAAGTTTCGGCGTCACGGGATCAAGCAGCCTGCGCGCAAGCGTGAGATAGCTGCCCGCCTCCTCGGCCATTTCCCGTTTTCGCGCCTCGTCCGATTGGCTCTCACGGGCAGCGGCCGTGACATGGGCCCGAATGCCCGCGTGGATCGACTGAAAGAGCGGGAGTGCCGCCACACCCTCGACCTCCGCCTCGCGGTCTGCGTAGCGGTTGAAAACGACGCTGGCGAGCCCGGCCAGCCCGCGGTGCAGCAGATCCATCAACAGGAAGGAAAGATCGTAGAGCACGTCGACGCAGGCGATCGCCCGGCTGAACTCGATGCAGTCGAACAGCAAGGGCTGTCCATCCACCAGGCAGATGTTACGCAGATGCAGATCGCCATGGCAGAGGCGCACCTTGCCCGAAAGCCTCCGGTCCTCGACAAGGCGCCTCAGCCGATCGAGCAGTTCCCGGCTCCGGCGGTCGAGCTCCACGGCGGCGGCCGGCTCGAACAGCGCGGGGGCGAAGAGAGCGAGATTGGCAGCGTTGCCCTCGAGCACGGCGCTGAGGCCCGGATAGCCGCCGAACCCTTTGTCGATTTCGGCCTGGCGATGGAATGCGGCGATCCCGTCGGCAAGATTGCGCATCAGACCAGAGTCGAGAGCGCCGCGGGCCGCCAGACGGTCGAAGAGGGCCGCCTGATCGAACCGGCGCATGACCACGACCGTGTCCACGGCTGCGCCCTCGCCGCCGAACGTGAGCCGGCCATCGGGACGACGGCGGATTTCCCGCGTTTCCAGATAGAGCTGCGGCGCGGTGCGGCGGTTGAGGGCGAGCTCGGCGGCTGAGGCCGCCAGGCGCAGCGCCCTCGTCGAATAATCGAGGTAGCTGAACTTGACGGCCCGCTTCAGCTTGTAGGCGAAGCCGCCGGCGAGGAAGACCGCCGAGATGTGGGTATCGATCCGCTCCACGCCGCCCGCTTGCACGCCATAGGTCGCGGGATCGGAAAGGAAGGCCAGAACCTCGCCCTGGTCCTCGACGATCATCCGCGTCTCAGCCGCGCCCTTCGAAGCCTGCGAGAAGATTGACGGTGTTGAGGCCGATCTGCTCCACGGCATAACCGCCTTCCATGACGAACAGGGTCGGGCGGCCGAGCTTTGCGATCATGGCGCCGATCTTCGGGTAATCCTCGCTCTCCAGCTTGAACTTGGAGATGGGGTCGGCCTTGAAGGTATCGACGCCGAGGGAGATCACGATCGCCTCGGCACCGTAAGCACCTATGCGTCGGGTGGCGTCCGCCAGGGCCTCGCCGTAGCGCGCCCAGGCAGTGCCGGCGGGCATGGGGTAGTTGGCATTGAAGCCCTTGCCAGCGCCTTCACCGGTTTCCTCGGCGTAGCCCAGGAAATACGGGTATTCCTCCGCCGGATCGCCGTGGAGGGAGAAGTAGAACACGTCGGCCCGCTCGTAGAATATCGACTGGGTGCCGTTGCCGTGGTGGTAGTCGACGTCCAGGACGGCGACCCGGGCCGCGCCTTGGTCACGGAAGGCCTGGGCCGCGATGGCCGCGTTGTTGAGATAGCAATAGCCGCCGTAATAGTCCCGCGCCGCGTGGTGGCCCGGCGGCCGGCAAAGGGCAAAGGCGGCCCGCTCTCCGCCGGCGACCCGCTTCTGGGCGGTCAGCGCCACGTCGACGGCAGCGCTGGCAGCGGCCCAGGTGCCGGCGGTGATCGGCGTGCTGGAATCGAAACAATAGTAGCCCAGTTGCGCGCTCACCCGCCGCGGCAGGACGCGGCGCAGGCAGGGGGCGGGCCAGGTGCCGGGAATGGCGTCCCAATCGCCCTGCTCCTTCGCCCAGCGCTCCCAGGCCGATTCGAGAAAGCTCACCAGCTCGGCGCCGTGGACCTTGAGGATCGGGGTCATGCCGAAAGGCTCCGGCGCCAGAACCTCGCCCAGGCGGGTCTCCTTGACCCTGGCCAGCACATTGTCGGCCCGGCGCGGCATTTCGAAGGTCGGGACCAGCCTGCCGCGAAAGATCTCGCCCCGGCTGTCATGCCGGTGATGGATGTCGGTATAGACCGTCAGCATGGTGCCTCTTGCCGGTGAAGTTTCGTCGCGGCCGATCATGGGCCGGCGCGCAGCCGACGCACAATGAAACTTTTACCGGCTCCCACTCGGCGGGATTTGCTCTACTGTGCGCCGTTCGCGTGTGGGATCTCGATGTGCCTCGGTCGAGGTGGGTGGCGTGGCGGATAGAGAACAGTTGGACAAGAGCGCCGATTCGGGTGCCAGCGCCGACCTTCGATACTTGATCGAACATATGTCGGAGGGCTTCGCGGTCTACGACTCCGCCGATCGCCTGGTGCTGACCAGCCGGCTCTACGTCGACTACCACGCCGCCCTCGCGGATCTCGTGCGTCCCGGCGTCGCTTTCGAAGAGCTCTTGCGCGCCGGCGTGGCGCGCGGGTTCTATGCCGAGCTCAGCGAGAGTGCACAGGCGTTCGTCGAAAGGCGGCTCGCGGCGCATCGGGCAGCCAAAGGCGAAACCACGCTGCTCGCGATCTCCGGCGACCGCTGGTTCGAGGCGCAAGACCACCGAATGCCCGGCGGCGGCGTGCTCGTCGTTCATACCGAAGTAACCGAACAAGTCCGGCGCGAAAAGGCGTTGCGCGAGAGCGAAGAGCGGCTTCGCAGCCTTGCCGACAACCTGCCAGGCGTCGTCTTTCGCCGCGTCAGGACGCCGGACGGCAGAATCCGACACACGTATCTCAGCCCGCACCTGAAGGACATGCTCGGCGTCAGCCCGGAAGAGGTCGTTTCGGGCGCGGTCGAGGTTCTGGATCTGATCGTTCCCGAGGACCGGCAGCGGTTTGTCGCCGCCCTCGAGACCTCGGCCAACACGCTGTCGCCGATGGCGATCGAGCTCAGGCTGCTGCGCCGGCCAGATGGCGCGCTCCGCTGGTGGCAGGTGCATTCGACGCCGCTGCGCCGGGCCGATGGCAGCGTGCTGTGGGACGGCATCGCCCTCGACATCACCGACCGCAAGGCGGCGGAGGAGCGCCTCCACCAAGCGCTCAAGATGGAAGCGATCGGCCATCTGACGGGCGGCATTGCTCACGACTTCAACAATCTGCTGGCCATCATGCTGGGAAACGCCGAGCTGCTGGCCGAAAAGGAGGTCGGCGGCGATCCTACCCGCGGGGTCATGCTGAAGAACATCGTCGAAGCCGGCGAACGGGCCGCCGAATTGACCCATCGCCTGCTGGCATTCGCCCGACGCCAGTCCCTGGCTCCCCATACGGTCGACCTCAATGCTCTGCTCGAAGTGATGAAGCCCCTGCTCCGGGGCGCGCTCGGCCGCGGCATCGAGGTGGCGCTGGATCTTCATCCCGGCCTCTGGCATGCCGAGGTCGACCGTGACCAGATCGAGAACGCCATCCTGAACCTGGGTCTCAATGCGCGCGACGCCATGCCTGCCGGGGGCCGGATCCTGATCGCGACCGGCAACGAGACGATCGACGCCGCCCGCGCCGAATCTTTCGGCGGCATCCACCCTGGGCCCTATGTCGCGCTCAGGGTGACCGACAACGGCACCGGCATGGCGCCGGAGGTGGCCGCCCGCGCCATCGAGCCGTTCTTCACGACCAAGGACGTCGGCAAGGGCAGCGGTCTCGGGCTCAGCATGATCTTCGGCCTGGCCAAGCAGTCCGGCGGACATCTCAGCATCGAAAGCGCGCTCGGCAAAGGCACGACCGTGACGCTTTATCTTCCCAAGGGCGAGGCCGAGGCATCGGACCAGCCCCCGGCTCCGCCTGCCGCCGAAGTCGCACCGCCAGGCGGCTTGAGCGTGCTGCTGGTCGAAGACGACGCCGCCGTGCGCGACACCGTGGCCGGCATGATCTCGAGCCTGGGATATCGTGTCGTCACCGCACCGGACGGCGTCACCGCGCTATCGCTGTTGCAGGCCGAGCGGACGCCGGATCTCCTGATGACCGACGTGGTGATGCCTGGCGGCATCGACGGGCTGGAGCTGGCGCGGCGGGCTCGTGCGCAGTATCCGAGCCTCCGGGTCCTGCTGGCTTCGGGTTACAACCACGGCCTCAATTCAGGCGAGCGGGAGCCGGAGCCCTGCATCCGCTTGATCGGCAAACCGTTCCGGCTGACCGAGCTCGCCGAGGAGCTGCGCCAGCTCTTCGGGGATGCTGAGGCATGAGGCAATGCTCTACGTGCGGCCGTAGACCGGAACCACGCCGCCGCGGGTCACGCGGTTGTCGGGCGAAGCCAGGAAGAGGATGCTGCGCGCCACCTCCTCGACCTTTGGCCAGCGGTCGTGGTCGGCCTTGGGCATGCTCTGCCGGTTGGCCGGCGTATCCATGATCGAGGGCGCCACCGCATTCACCAGGATGCCTTCGCCCGCCAGCTCCTCGGCGAGCGCCGCCGTCAAGGCCGCGACGGCAGCCTTGCTCGCCGTGTAGGCGGTCGTCTTGGCGCCTGTCCGCCACTCCAGCGCCGCGCGCGCCGCCACGTTGACGATCCTGCCCCCGCGGCCAGCGGTGCGCATGGCGGCCACGGCCGCCCGGCAGCACAGATAGCAGCTCACCAGATTGGTCTCGATCTGGCGCATCAACAATTCCCGGTTGGTCTCCGCGATTGGCGCGAAGGCGAAGCCGCCGGCGATATGGATCGAGGCCCAGAGCTTCGGAACCGAGTCGTAGATTCGGGCGACCGTCGATTCCTCGGCGAGATCGCCCGCGGCGACAAGCTTGACTTGGGCGTGAGCGCGGAGGGCGAAGCGCGAGGCCTCGGCCTCGTCGCGATAGGGCACGTGGCACTCGGCCCCCGCCGCGACCAGTGCCGCCACGACGGCGCCGCCGAGCGCGCCAGTGCCGCCGGTCACCACCACATGTCGATCACGGAAGTCCATGCCTCGTCCTACCGCTCCAATCCGATTTGAGCGTAAATGCGCGCTACCCAGGAAACGGCCAAGGCTCGAAGGGCGATATGAGCCTTACGCGGTCCCTGAAGCTTATCTTAGCAGTCCATGCAACTTTGGCATCCAGCGGATGCGTTGCCAAGAGCGGCACGGGCAAGGCACTTGGACAAGGCCTATGGCCGAAACTCTTGCGGCACCTCCCGGAAAACCGTCTGGCGACTCTCCGCGTCATCGGATCATTCTGGCACTTGGAACAGCTTCAATTCCGCCAAGACGGTAGTGCCATTGCCCCGATGCCTGTACCGTCAAGCCGGACAGACCAGAATAGCGGCCGCCCGCTGAACGCCGGCAATGCGCATATCCATCATCGTCGCCTCCCGCAACGCTGCGTCGACAATAGGACGATGCCTGGACAGCATTACCCAACAGTCGGCCGGGAATATTGAGATCGTCGTCGCGGACGGTGGATCGAACGACGGCACAGCGGAGATATTGCAGCGGCAAAGCGCCGGGATGGGCGGGTCTCTCGTCTGGTTCTCGAAACCCGACAAGGGAATCGCCGAAGCATGGAATCGGGCCATCGCCTTGGCGACCGGCGACTGGATCCTTTTTCTAGGCGCCGATGACCGCCTCGCCGCGCCCGATGTCATCATGCGCGCGGGACTCGTGCTCGAGCGCGCACTGCCCAAGCATCGCGTGGTCTATGGGCAGGTAGCTCTGGTGACGCCCGAGGACGTGGAGGTCGGCATGCTGGACCGCCCTTGGTCGCCCCGGGACTTTTACGGCTGTCGCTATAATTTGCCGCACCAGGCGGTATTCCATCACCGGAGCCTGTTCGGCGAATTCGGGCCCTTCGACACAAGCCTGAAGATTGCGGCCGCATTTGATTTCCTGCTGCGCGCACTCGCGCAATCCAAACCGCTCTACATGCCGGGCCTGACCATCACGAGGATGCAAATCGGCGGGCTATCGAACAGTCGGCTGAATGCGCCGAGATTGGTGAAAGAGGAAATGCGCCTGTTCCTGCGCCATGTCGGCGGGATGCCCTGGACGCATCTTTGGTGGCTGGCGAAGGCCTGGGTCAAGTATGCCCTCTATCGCCTGGGCGGCGATGGCTTGGCGCTGNCGCTCGCCAACCACTATCGCCGGCTGGTTCGCGGCGAAGGGCCCCTGCGCTATTGAGCGCCAGACGCTACGGCCCGCCGCCCCATCAGATTCCGGAATTAATGCGATCGCCAGGACAAGCGGCGGCGCATTTCCTTCAAGGGATGCTTGATCCGCCAGGGCAGGCGGCGCTTCAGAATGCTGCCCGCCGAGGCCGTCAAGCCGCTCAGCGAGGTTCCCTCAAGCTCGCGGGCGACGAGCTGCCGAGCGAAATCCTGCGCAATCTGCTGCCACAGCTGCTCGCGAAATCCGGGCCTGGCGAATTCGGCCTGCCAGCGCGTCAATTCTGCGGCCATTTGCCCATTGCTCAGGCGCGGGCGCACGTGGGTCTGCGTGCAGATCGCGGTCGGGATCATCGCTGACTTTGCCCGGCACCAAGGCTGCGACAGAAATTGGCGCCACATGTACAGATCGGTCCAGGGAAACTCAGGCGGCGTCGTGCGCCAGCCTTCCGGCAACCTACGATAGGCGGCCAGCGTATGACCCGCGAAAGTAAGATCGAAGGCGTTGAACATCTCGTTCAGCAGTCGATCGCGGAATGTCGGATTTTCCAAATCGGCCGGCCGCGCGCGGAGAATGCCTTGCGCATCGATCCCAAGATGGACGCTGTGCCCGAAATCGGCAGTGGTCAGCAGCCCGTTGAGGGTCTCGAGGTGGTTGGGCATCCACAAATCGTCGTCACCGAGATAGGCGACGATCCGCCCGGCGGCTTCGCGCAGCGCGGCGTGGCGGTGAACTTCGCCCTTGCGCGGTCCCTTCGGGAAATCGAAGACGCGAATCCGGCTGTCACGGGCCGCCAGCTCCCCCATGGCACGGCGCGTCGCGCCACCCACCCCATCTGCGACCACGAAGAGCTCGAAGTCCTGCAGGCTCTGGGCTTGCACGCTCGCGACGGCAAGGGGAAGCGTCTCGGAGTGGTCGTGAGTGGGAATCAGCACCGTCGCCGCGGGCATCAGCCCATGATCCTCCTCACAAGCCCTTGGGGACGCCGCCGGCCGCCTCGAATTCCTGGAGCAGACTTTGGACATCCTGCATGCCGGCATCACGCGGCAACAGGACAGGATCCCGGTCCGGCCAATCGATGCCCAGAGCTGGATCGTCGAAGCGGCAGCCCGACTGGTCGCCGCCGTCATAGGCGTGGCTCAAGCCGTACAAATAAAGCATCGAATCATAGGCGTATATGCCATGGGCAACGCCCGGGGGTACGATGACCACCTCGGGCCTCTCGCCCGAGCTCCTTATGACCATGCTTCGGCGAAAGCTCGACGAGCCCCGACGCAGATCGGCAAGACCGTAGGTGGCGTTGCCTTGGATGACGATGAGATAGTCATAGCGCAACCTGTGAACGTGAAGGCCGCGCAGGACCCGTGCTTTGGTGGTGATGAAATCCCACTGGACGGGACGGGGCGCCAATCCCCACCCGTCGCGATGGATTTCGCAAAGGCTGCCGCGGAGATCGGGAATCGGGTCCAGCGCCCTCACCAGGACACCATCGATCCGACCCGTCGCGGCCATGCGAGAGAAAGCCAACGCCTCTACCCCAGACGCCCTTAGCATTTCGCAGCGTCCCCCAAGACGATCCCAGAATCGCCTTTCAAATCGGCACGTTGGACGCAACCCGCCGGCAACGGGCGGTCCGCCATTTTCCCACCCCAGCTACAGAAAAGGTCATGGCCAAGCCGCGCCAATGATAGTCAACTCACAATGTCGTTTGGCAAAGACTATCTCAAAGCCGGCCTGGAAATCCATTTATGCTTCGTTGGGCCGGCGACCCGGCCATCCGTCCCATTGACGGTTGTGCCCAGAGAGCCGAATTGCTCGCTTCCAGGAACCAGAGCTGTCGCGATCAATCGGGCTCAGCCGGCTTCCGCTCCGCGAGCCTTCGGCGCATACCCTCGAAGTTCTCCTTGCGATATGCCTCCGAGGCTGTCGCCGCCACGGCGGTGAGCCGCAGGCCCGGATAGTCCGGCACCGGCAGGCCCGCGTCGTGCATGGCGGCCAGCCGCGCCGCGATCGCCTGCTTCTTGCGAACCTGATGAGGCTGAACCGCATCAAAGTCGCGGTAACCCATGTCCCGCTGCAGCGACAGCGCTCCCGCCCTGACCGCGCGCTCGAGCAAGTCCGCGCCGCGCTCGGTGCGGGCGATGAAGCCGTTGAAGCCCGCATCCTCGCCACTGGGCCCGCCGCCGGGCCAGACGTCCGATATGGCGATGTCTGCCATTTCGCCCACCGCGTCGGCGCAGATCTTGCAGCGGAAGAAAATTCGCCACTTACCCTCGTCAGCCCACAGATCGTTGTAAGTCACTTCGAAGGCGCGCCCGTCCCGGCTTTCGACCCGGGTGCGGCCGGGGTTGCCATATCCGCGGTAGCGCAGGAGGCTCACTTGCGCCTCGTCGAGGCCGAAGCCTTCGACGAGGTCGAGGGTCTTGGAAAAGGCCGAGGCGCCGCCGCAGACCAAGGCGAGGCGATAACGGATGAGCGCATCGACCCGCGGGTCATGGCGCGACAGGTTCTGGATGGCACTGATGTCGCAGGGCTTGGCGACGACCGCGAAGGGCCGGCCCCGGTCGAGGAACTGGATGAGGTCGACCAGCGGGGCCGCCGGTCCGTAACGCGAGCCCGCGCCCTCCAGGACATCGGCGCGCGTGAAACTCTGATGGGCTTCGGTCCGCATGGGCATCCGGCGCGATGCGGCGACGTGAAGGATGAAATCGACTTCACCCGTCTCGAGCAGATAGATGGCAAGCGCGCTGGCACCGCCGCCGGCCGACGCCCGAAACCGGACCTCAGGGTCGGCGGCATGGCCGCGCGCCATGGCCAAGGCGGGACCCCAGATGTCGTCCCAGCGCGCGGCGGGAGATTCATTCTCGGGCAGGCGGCCCTCGGCCCTGAGGCCCGGGCAGACCCTGTTGATGAGGGCGATCTCAGCCTCGGTCAGCGGTTGCTCGAGTTCGGGCAGGAGCGCTCCCTGGGCGTCCAGCGCCATGCGGATTCGATCCGGCGCAATGCTCCGGCACAGGCCGCAGCCGATGCAGAGACCCGCTTCGACGATGGCTTCGAGAGAAAGCGGCTCGGTCATGTTCATGCCCCGCCAGGGTTGATACACTGGGCGTTGCGGAATCGCACGCGCATTTGCCGCGAGTGCCCACTCGTTCCCTGGACAAGTCCCATGCCGGCAACCCAGAAGCCCATGATCGCGCTCGAACAGCCGGGTTTGACCTATGGTCAGCTCGACCTGCTCGCGCGCGGTAAGGCGAGCCTGCGGCTCGCCGCCAGCGCCGAGACCGCTCTCGCCAAGGGCCGCCGGCACATCGACGAAATCCGGGCGAGCGGCAAGCGGATCTATGGGATCACCACCGGGCTGGGCGCGCTTTCCGACGTCTTGCTGAGCGGCGAGGAACAGACCGCGCTGTCGCGCAACATGCTGTTGTCCCATGCCTGCGGGATGGGGGATCCGCTGCCGCACGCTCAAGTGCGGGCGATCATGATCGCTCTGGTCAACGATCTCTGCCGCGGCCATTCGGGGGTCAGCCCGGCGCCGGTCCACGGGCTCGTCGCCTGCCTCAACGCCGGGATCACGCCCGTCGTTCCATCCCAGGGATCGGTCGGCTACCTGGTCCATGAGGCCCACATCGGGCTTTGCCTCATCGGCGTCGGCGAGGCGGAGCTCGCCGGCAAGCGCGTGACGGCGGCCGAAGCGCTGAAGGCCTCCGGCCTTATGCCCGTCGCCCTCGGCGCCAAGGACGGGCTTTGCCTCACCAACGGCACCCGCAGCCCCACCGGTCTAACGGCCCTCGCCTTGGCCGAGGCGGAGCGTCTGGCGCGCTGGGCCGACGCGACCGCGGCCATGAGCTTCGAGGCGCTAGGTGGCCAGACCGACGCCATCGACCCGGAGCTTCTCGCCCTCAAGCCCTATCCTGGGCTCATCCAGGTCGGCATCAATCTTCGCTGTTTGCTTGCCGGCAGCGAGATCCTGGCGCGATCCCAGGGCCTGCGCACCCAGGACGCCCTCAGCCTGCGTTCCATTCCGCAAATTCACGGCGCCAGCCTGGATCAGCTCGCCCATGTGGCCCGCCAGGTCGAGACCGAGCTTCGATCGGCCAGCGACAACCCTCTGGTGATCGAGGGCAAGGGCGGCCTGCGCATCCTCTCCAACGCGCATCCCCACGGCCAGTCGCTGGCCTTCGCGGCCGACCTCATGTCGCTGGCCGTGGCAGAGCTTGGATCGGCGGCCGAACGCCGGCTCGACCGCCTGATCAATCCCCTGGTCAGCGGACTGCCGCCGTTCCTGGTCCGAAAGGGCGGCGTCAATTCGGGCATGATGATCGCCCAGTATGCGGCCGCCTCGCTGGCATCGGAAAACCGGATCCTCGGTCGGCCGGCGATCCTGGACCATGCCGTCACCTCTGGCCTGCAGGAGGATGACGTGAGCTTCGCCACGCCCGCGGCCCAGAAAAGTCTGAAAATCATCGACAACGTCTATCGAATTCTCGCCATCGAGCTGCTGCTGGCAGCCCAGGCGCTGGAATTCCATCGGCCGGCCCGCTTCGGCCAGGGCACCGGCCGCCTGCATGCCCGGCTGCGCCAACGCATCCCCGCCTTCGATGAGGATCGCTTCCTGTCGCCCGACCTCGCGGCGGCCGAGGCATTCCTGCGTGATGAATCCGAGCTGGCGGAGCTCGACCAGGCCCTCGCCGGCGGAACCTAAGCCCTAGCCGCCCGGCCCCCTTGGGCCACGGCAGCGCCAGCCGGCGTCGATCCGATTTCGGGCAATGCCCTGACCCTCCTTCCTGTGGCATCATGGCGGTTCGATGCTGGCAGAAGCTCCCAACTCCGGGCTTAAGCCCATCTCCGGCCCTTGCGCCTGGCGCGGCAGCGACATCGCAACGTCCACGCGCTGGCTGCGGAAGCTGTCGGCGACCGATCTCAGCGAAATCGACGCTGCCCTGGCGGCTGTGCGTTCGCAGGGTCTCGCCTGGCACCAGGTCACGCGCGACAATTTCCCGCTTGCCGCGTTGACCCTGGCTCTCGGCGACATGGCGCGCGAGCTCGAGGATGGTTCGGGCATGGTGAAGCTCACCGGCCTTCCGGTGGCCCGCTATTCGAGCGACGACCTGAAGCGAGTCTGGTTCGGCCTCGGATGCCATCTCGGGCGGCCGGTCTATCAGAACCGGCGCGGCGAGCTGATGCGCGAGATTCGCGACGAGGGTACCGGCATCGGCGCCAGGTACGGCGAGGTCAAGGACGGTGCTGGCGCCGCTTTCCTTTCCTCCTACGCGCGCACGCTTTCCAACGGCGCGCTGCGCTACCACACCGATCGCACCGACGTGGTCGGACTGCTCTGCGTCGGCCAAGCCGCATCCGGCGGCCTCAGCAAGCTTTGCAGCTCGGCCGCCGTCCACAACGAGATGCTGCGCCGGCGCCCCGACCTGCTCCAGTTATTGTACCAGCCCATCATCCGAAGCCGCTTCGGCGAGGAAGCAAGCGCGCCAGACGTGACCTATCCGCTTCCGGTCTTTGGGATCCGAAACGGCAAATCCACCAGCCACTATTCCCTGACCTACATCGAGGCCGCCCAGATGGTTCCGGGCGTCCCGCCGCTGTCGGCAGCCCAACGCGAAGCGATCGAGATGCTCATGGCGCTTGCCGAGGAACTGTCCTTCGAGATGCGCCTGGAGCCGGGCGACATGCAGTTTCTGAACAATCACGTCATCTATCACGGCCGCACGCCGTTCCTCGACGTTCCGGAAAAGCGAGCGACCCGGCTGCTCTACCGGCTGTGGCTTTCGATGCCCAATAGCCGGGCTTTGCCGTCCGACCACGCCGTGCTTTGGGGCAATGTCGAGGCAGGCGCCTTGCGCGGCGGGATCGGTCAGACGGAAGCCCGGAGTTAGGGAGCGGTCAGACCGGCCAGTCTTTCGCTTTCCGCCCACAGCCGACGGGCCGCCTCGTCGTCGCGTGCCGCCGCGGAGGGGACGGCCGGCTGCGACCGGTGGAAGTATTCGCCGCTGACGCTCGCCACATCGGGCGAGGCGGCGAGATGGATCAGGGTCCTGGCGCCCTCGGTCGGCGTGAGCGCCATGACCTTGGCGAGGCGGATGACCAGCGCGCCCACGCCGCCGCTGTCGTTGCCGAACCGGGTGGCGACGAAGCCGGGATGGAAGCAGTTGGCGGTGACCCCGGTTCCGGCGAGCCGCCGCGCCAACTCGCGGGTGAACAGGATGTTGCACAGCTTCGAGCGCCGGTATGCGCCGAAGCCGGTATAGCCGCGGCTCATCTGGAGATCGCCGAAGTCGAGCCGGGCACCGCGATGGGCGTCGGACGCCGTGTTGACAATGCGCGCCGGGGCCGATTGCACGAGCCGGTCGCGCAAACCCAAGGTCAACAGGAAATAGGCCATGTGATTGGTCGCGAAGGTAAGCTCGAGACCGTCCTCGGTGACTTTCCGTGCGCCGAAGAGCGCGCCGGCATTGTTGAGCAGCAGATCGATGCGAGGCTCCGCCGCCGCGATTTCGCCCGCCACCCGCCGAACCTCGGCCAGGCGCGACAGATCGGCGTAGTGCACGCCGTGGTCAGTTCCGCGACGGCGCGCCGCCAAGCGGGCAAGGGCCGCTTCCGCCCTGCCCTTATCGCGTGCCACCATCACCAGACGCGCGCCCATGGCCGCCAGCTCCTCGGCCGCGACCTGGCCGATGCCCGAGGTGGCGCCGGTGATCACGATCGTCTTGCCCTGCAGGGCCGGCAGGCTCATTCGCCACCGTGGACGGCGACCGGCGACCGGTCACCGAGCTCGCGGTCCTCGACCTTGGCGAACATGGCGAGACCGGCGACAAGAACCACCGCGACCGCGGCAAACAAGATGCCGAAAACCTCGGCGACGACGGCGCGCGCGGCCGGGGTCAGGGATTCGCGCGCCAGATCCTCGAGCTGGGTCACGTGCCCCGCTTCGACCAGACGCCCCGCCAGGAGTCCCAGAACCAAAGCCGAGGCGGCGGCCACGCCGACCGCGCTGCCCAGGACCCGGGCGAAGGCGACCGCGCCGCTCACCGCACCCAGGTCGCGGCGCTCAACGGCGTTCTGCGCCGCGACGTTGCAGGCAGGGAAAATCGGCCCGAAACCGAGGCCGGCGACGAGCATGATGCCCGAAGCGACCGGTGCGCTGAGCCTGCTGGCGAAGAGAGCGAGCAGAACGAGGGCCAGGACCGTCGTCGGCAGACTGATAAGCGGCGGCAGCTTGTAGCGGCCTCGCCGGCGGGTATAGCGGCCCATGAAGTTGGCCGAAACGGTGCTCGAAAGCATCAACGGGATCATGAGGACGCCGGCCCGGGCGACCGAGCTGCCGAGAGCGACCTGGAAATAGATGGGTGCCAGCACGCTGATCGCCATGAAGGCAGCATAGATGATGAATGTGACCGCCAACACCGGCCCGACAACCGGATCGTTCAAGAAGCGGGGCGGGATGATCGGCTCCTCCGAATCCCTTTGCTTCCAGACCAGAAGACCGGCGAGACAGACCGTCGACAAAGCGAGCATGAGCAGCATGGGCGACATCCAGGGAAGCCTGGCGCCGCCAAGCGAGAGGACGAGCAGCAGCCCGACGGTGGCGCCGGACAGCAATCCGATGCTCCAGTAGTCGACGGGGGATCGGTGATGCTCGATCGGCAGGCGGCGAAGCGCCCGGTCGCAAAACAACAGAGCTGTCAGGCTGAACGGCAGATTGAGCCAGAAGATCCAGGGCCAACCGTAATACTGCGTCACGAAGCCGCCGACGAGCGGGCCAAGCAGGGAAGCCGATCCCCAGACGATCGAGAAATAGCCGGAATAGCGACCGCGCTCGCGCGGCGAGACGACGTCGGCGATGATCGTCTGCCCGAGGGTCACGAGGCCGCCCCCGCCGAGGCCTTGCAGGGCCCGGGCGACGATCAGCGCCGGCATGTTCGGCGCCAGCGCGCAAAGCGCCGAAGCGACCATGAAGGTCGCCAGGCAGATCCTGAGGACTCGCCGGCGGCCGTATAGATCCGAGAGCTTGCCCGCAATCGGCGTGACGCAGGCCGAGGTCAAAAGATAGGACGTGACGACCCAGGAGATGAGAGAGAAATTTCCAAGGCTCTTGGCAATGGGAGGCAGCGCCGTGGCGACGATGGTCTGATCGAGCGCCGACAGGAACAGCGCCAGCAAGGCGCCGATGACGATGCTGCGGACCTCGGCGGGCGACAGAGGGCGCAAGGCGCTGGAATTCGAGTTTGGGGGATTCAAAGGTGCTGTCTTCTCGACCGGATCGCATCCGCCGCCTCGCCACGAAAGTCCGGCGGAAGATGTCCAGTCATTTCCCCCGTTTCCACGTTCCGCCGCAAGCGCCTTCCTGATCATGGAAGGGCTGCGCAAATTGCGCGGCCGGATCGAGCGGACCGGCTGTTGGCTGGGACCTCAGACTTTTGGCGGCGTCGCCCGTCCGGTGAACTCGGCCTCCAGCCTGGTCTCCAGCTGGATGAGATCGCTGGGGATCTCGTAGCCCATGGCGCGCATTTCGTTCATTTTTTCCCGAAGCTGCAGGTAGAGCTCATGGCTATCCTCGGGATGGCTCTCCATCTCGGCCAGCAACATGGAGATTCGGGCCTTGATCGTTTCGAATGCCATCGGGGTTGCGCTCCGCCGCCGGCCGTCTTGGATGCAGCGGCCCGCTTCGGTCATCATGGACGAGCCTGCCGCCTGGCGCAATCGGGTCGCGCCGCGCGGAAGGCCGAGTATGGGGCGCTAGCCCGCCGGCCGGCCAGAAAGTAGTCTCATCCTGCGGGAACGACCAACATTTCCTTGGGGAACCTCAAGTCATGCCCATCGGCTATCAGTCCGAAGTCGGCCGTCTGATCAATGTCGTGGTCAAGCATGCCCGCGACGCCTTCCTGTCCGAGCGAAAGATCGACGCCGAGTGGCGGTCCCTCAACTACTACAGCCGGCCCGATCTCCCTGCGGCCATCGCCGAATATGACGGCTTCCTCGAAGCCCTTGGCAGCCTGGCACCCGGCGTCGAAATCGAGCTGTTGGCGCCGGAAGGTTCCCTCACGATGGACTCGATCTACCCCCGAGACGCCGCGATCGCCTGCAACAAGGGCATGATCCTCTGCAACATGGGCAAGCCCGCCCGGGGCGCCGAGCCGGCGGCCGAACAAAGGCTGTTCGCCAAGGCGGGCATCCCCATTCATGGCGCGATCGTCGG
>JGI12269J14319_10002774_pt1 | contig 16698 bp, 17 predicted proteins | sample PeaSoiSIISIP2007_FD_14319 | JGI IMG/M metagenome (IMG submission 14319) | reverse complement strand
AGACCTATGCCATTATTGGTGCAGCAATTGAGTTACAAGCGATTTGTAGTTTAGAGCCAAAATGTATTTATTCTGTGTTAATCTGTGTAATCTGTGGTTGAGTACCTGAATAGTCACAAAAAAACAAACCTAAACCTCAAGTGTTAGCTCAAGGTTCAGGTACATATTCAATCATTATTATATGAGACTCAAGCCACAAGATCTAGCCACGGAATCCGGACGCAGATACTCTGGGGATAAACAAGACCTGTCCCGGATAAATGCGATCTGGGTTACGCAAGTTATTTCCAAGGATGAGAGCTTGCATCGTGGTTCCATAGCGCTTGGCAATTTTATAAATGCTATCCCCTGTTTTCACTACATAGACTTCGTGTGCTGGAGTTGGGGTTGGAGTTGGAAGTGGAGCAGGCGTGGGCCGCTGACCATTCGGCTGCATTATGGGCTCACTGCAGGGTGGATAAGGCATAGTCGGGCAACAAGGATCGAAATCAACTTGTTGATACGCCCCAGGGGCCCCTGGCATTCTATGCATTCCATGAAGCATTCTTTCCATTTCAGACATTCCTTGCATCCCTGACATTTCCTGATGCATTTCGGGCTGCATTCCTGGCATTCCCTGCATTCCCTGCATCTCCGGCATTCCCTGCATTCCTTGCATCTCTGGCATTCCTTGCATTCCTTGCATTCCTTGCATCTCTGGCATTCCTTGCATTCCTTGCATTCCTTGCATTCCTTGCATTCCTTGCATCTCCGGCATTCCCTGCATTCCTGGCATTCCCTGCATTCCCTGCATTCCTTGCATTCCTTGCATCATTCCACCCATACTAGGTGCTGGAGTAGGATTATAAGCAACGGAACGTAATTCCATGTTAATTTCCTCCTTAAAATACATCAACAGATTGATGTTGTTTAATATTGCGTTTAAAATTTTCCCTTATTACTTATTAACAATATATGGTAATATGTGACTAATGTGTTTGTACACAACAGATTAAAAATACTGGATTTATTCAAACAATAAAACGAGCTGGCCTTAATATTAGGGCCAGCTCGTCTAATGAATTCACTTTAAAATTAAACTACAGCAATTGCTTTGTTTAATTGTGCAACCAACTCTTCAACATTACGTCCATGAGTTAAGGCAGCGCCTTCAATGCTCTCCATTGTGGAAGATGGGCATCCTAAGCAATGCATTCCAAGTTCCAAGAAAACTTGAACAGTTTGAGGATATAATTTCAACACTTGACCCACTGTCATCTCTTTTGTTAACATATTTTATGTTCCTCCTTTGGATTCCTCAGTGAAATACTCGGTTTTATTATAAATCAATATTGACCGATAATCAACCACTTGATTGCACGCAGACGGTGCACATGAAATGGGCCGTCCCCCAACCGTCCATCTCCCCGACTTTCCATCCCCCGACCCAAGCCCGGGACGCAGTGTCACACAACGCGACGTCTTTACGTAAGCAGAATAGCAAACTTCCGTTCAAGCTCCTGACCCAAAATACGGGGCAGTGCACAAGGATGTGCACTGCCGCCAGTGAGCCAAGGATGGCTCATCTGGCACGATAGTCTCCAGGGGAGAGTATCGCCGAAGCCGCGATCCCAAAAGGAATACTTTCCGGCGTAGGATGCACCCCGCTCCTCAAAGCCGGGAGCTTAAACGGTTAGTTTGCTCTGCGTCGTAAGCACCGAGCGCTGTGTGGCACAAGTCCCCTCAAGTCCCCCTAATTCAGTTAAAAGCTTATAGACATGTTCAGCCAATTCCTTTGGAAGCGCTCCTGTCCCACAACTTGGTGTTAACATACTTTGCTGACGAAGAAGGGCTTCCTCGACACCACGTTTTACGAGTTCCTCGATTTTGTTTTCCAGATTACACTTAAGGCTCTGCGCATTTTCCTCCCACGCGATTAAATTTGTAGGAACTATCCCCCAGGAAAGAATTCCTCCACGGGTTAAAAATTTATTTAAGGGCTCTGCTGCTGCCAGCATACTCTGCATATAATCGTAGGCGTCGAAATTCACAAGCTGAACCTTTGAATCAAATAGAAGGGTCCAATCCATTCCTGCGCAAACATGCACACCGGGAATTCCGCCTTGACGAACAATTCCCTCAACAATCAGATTTAGTTCTTCAATAAGTTGCTCCCTCGTTATTGTTATATGAGTTGCGGCACCATAAGCATAAAGTTCTGGATCGTCAATCATCATTAGCACTGGTAAACCAAACTGTCGGAGCCGTTTAGTCTGCCACTCGGCATGCAACGCCAGAGCTTTAACCAGCATATCACGCAGAGAATCATTATAATAGCTCGATCTTTTGTCGATATCCATGATCTGCATTCCCAGCGTCAATGGACCACTGAGCTGCCCCTTCAGCAGCACTGCATCTCGTGTACCGTAACGTTCAAGATCACGACAGAAGACTTCAAACCCTTCCCCACCCTGTGCACTAAAGCCAAAACGTTCCAAAGCTTGTTCATCACCTTCAACCGTCTCAAAAAACAGCGTATAAAAAGCTGTCATTCGCTCTGCCCAATCCAACGCTTCGACTTGAAACTTCGGCGTTTTGACATCTGCGATGACTCCAGCTTCCATCAGGACGTTGAGATATTGCACTATAAAGGAACTTTCTGCTCCAAGGCGCGGTAGTTGCGGCCAATGTGGCGCCCGCGGAACGCATTTCCAAATCCATCCTAAAGCTTCTTCCAAATTTGTATGGGGCAAACTTCCCACCCCCGTAGTCAGAAAATGCGGTTTAAAGCTTTCTTCTGGCATATCTCAACCACTTCCTATTCCTATAGTTTCTTACATTTTATGTTGGATCATATGCTTAAGGCCTGAGCATGTGCCAAAGATAGATCCAATCGGCAATGTGAAAGGAAACCCAAACTGATAGAGCACCCACCATAATTCCCGGCACCCACAAAAATGATCGGTAATGCCCTCCAGTCCGGTGAATATCACGGATACGAACAGGCAAAAACAAACAAACTAGAACAAAGTAACTCAGAAGAGGAGCATAGAATGGGAGCCCCCAAGGCAATGCAGCCCAGCCGATTGCAATAAATACAGCCCAGCGATAGCGCCGTTCCAACCAATAAACAAGCCCCAGCGCAGGTGGGGCATCCGGCAAATGCGGAGCAACCACACCGACCTGAAACAATCGAACCACCATCAACAATACACTCAACGTCACCCAAATGCACCAAGGGGACTGCGCTTGTATCAATTCAATTCCGGGCAATAAATGTGTGAACCATGGGCTAAAATGGATCGGAATACGGAATATTCCGGAAGTGATCAGCCCTGCCAGCATCCCTTCACGAGCTAATACAAACAGTCCATCCCAACGCCAGGCACGACGTAAACGACGTCTTGGTCTTTTTTCGCCAATTTCTTTATAACGCCAGGTTACCGAGCGAATATTCATCCAACCCAGAAAAATCATCAATAAAGCCCAAATTTCTGCAACAATCGGCTCGTTAACCCAACGAACACTGGCGGTCAGAGGGGTTTCGACCGTCACTTGCCCCCATGCGCCCTGAATCTTGTTTCCCTGTACATAAAGCGACTGCTCTGCAGTAAGCCCCGCGAGAACGCCAGGGGTAGTTTTGAGGGCAAAAGTCAAGTCGGGTTTAACTTCTAGTGCAGACTGCAGAAAATATGTTTGGGTCAAGGGGTCTGCATCCAAACCTTTTCCCATCGTCCAAGCCCATAGAGACGGATGCAGCATTTTCTCTGCGACAATTTTCTGAAAAACCTCCGGTTGCGGGAGGCGACTCGAAGGAGTCAATTCAACGGGTAATTCAGCCCATATACCTATACCCACTCGATCCGCCGCTTGAAGCCAGAGTTCATCAGGGAGTTGGCCGATAAAGTAAACAAGGGTTATCCCTTTTTTGCGCTCAGAGGTTAACCACGACTCCACCTGTCCAGCATGTCGTAACCGAAATTCCTCCTGCGGGATTAAAGCGTCGCCATTAATTGGGATCACCTGGTCATTTAATACCCACTTCCCGGATGTAAGAGCGATCGAGCGGAGGCCTATAGGTAATGTCAAATCATCAAGGTCTCCTCTACTGTTCGTAACCGTTAGATGAAGCTGATAGAGAAAAGGAGACTGCAGCGTCCAGCGCCGGGCATCCGGCACGGAAAAAGTCAATGTCACTGGTTGAGGATCTGCTTTATCCTGTGCTTGTACTGTTAAGGACTGTTCTGCGATACCAGCAGAGCCATCCGAAAGCACACCGTTGACCGTCCAAGGGCCTTCCTGTGAAAAACCATGATGCTGTAAATTTGTCTTTATAGTTACCTGCGCGGTCGTTTCATTCCACGAGACATTTAGCTGTGGTGGCATGAAAGTCGTCTCCACCACCGCATCTAAACGGATTTCACCCGTGATGCGCCCCAAGTTCGGCCAAGCGGAACCAAATAAGATGGCACGTTGCTCTGAGCTCCCAGTAAGCTCAACCACCAGTATGTTATCATCTCCATAACGAAAGGCCTTGGCCGGAATCTCCAATTCGTCCGCGCCGCCGCTTCCTTCAAATTCACCGACTTTCTGGCCGCTTGCAATTCCATTCAAGTAGACATTCGCATGCCCCTGCACTCCATTAAATGTCAGCAGCATGGTCCGAGAGCTCCATTCTCCCGGTACTCGAAGACGTTTAGCCACAACCGAAAATTCCTCACTTGAAGGTAATGCTATAGCCCTCCCTCCTGTAAGAAAAGATTGTTTGTTATTCCCTTTAGCTCGTTCAGATTCCGTTGTCCAGGCCTGTCGTAACGAGGAAAACTGATCCCAACTCCCGCTCAAATTCTGGGTAAAACGTGCCACACTTAGAGCACCTTGTCCCGCTTGAAGAGACTCTCCTTGAGGACTTTGCCAATACCACCACAATGCTCCTAGTGATAATGCTAATAGAACAATAAAAATTATTAACCTACGATTGAACATTTATGATAGCCCCTTATTAATTTATCTTATTGTTTACACTTATTCGTGCCAGATTTTAAAAACCCTTTGCAGTTAAAAAAAATAAACCCATCGGGGCAACTGGCTCATAGAACAAGTTGACCTAATGAGTTTAGTAAGACTTCACTATTAGAGCTTAATTTATCGGCTCACTCTCGCGGCACTCCGGACAAATCCCGTAAAACTCCATGCGGTGTCCCAAGACTTTGAAACCAGATTTCTCCATTATTTCTTGATCCATATCAATGAGGGGACGGTGGAAATCGACCAATTTACCACATTGTGAACAGATAATATGATAATGGTTGTTGGGGTTGCCATCGAAACGACTCGACATATCACCATACGACAACTCCAGAAGATGCCCATGTTCTTTAAGCATGTTGAGCGTATTATAAATTGTCCCCAGACTCACCCCTGGAAATTTTGCCTTGACGTGATGATAAATTTCGTCTGCCGTAGGATGGGACTCAGTTTCTAGCAAAAATTCCAAAATGGCCTGTCTCTGCGGCGTAAAACGGACACCTTTATCTTTTAGTTGTTTAAGAATTCCTATAGCGTCCATATCCGCATCTCCTTTAATTGTTTTTAACATTGAAATGATTGTAAGATAAATTTTATAATAATTTGAGAATTTTGTCAATGGAAAAAGGAGAGTTAATACTCTCCTTTTTCCATTGATCATATTGATCCCAATAAATAATTAGGCAGGATTAGGTGCCTCAACCGGACATACACCGGCGCACGAGCCACAATCGGTACAAAGTTCTGCATTGATGACGTATTGACCGTCGCCTTCGCTTATCGCGGAAACTGGACATTCCCCTTCGCAAGCACCACAACTAATGCACTCTGTGCTAATAACGTATGCCATGTACAACATCCCCTTTTCTCCAACTTCAAAATTAATATACCAAAACTACGAAGAAAAGGCAAGCTAAACGTTATTTATTACCAGTCGCAAGTACGAATTTTTTGTGATATTTTAGACTTAATCCACAAAACAAATTACAGTTCCCGTTCCGGCCGATATGGCACCTGATAAAGTCGCCGCAAACAATGCGAGCAATAAGGCAAAACGCGATTACTCACATGATTCCGACGGAAAAGAATGTGATCTAGATCTTCATGTTCAAAACCACAAGCACGACATTTTTCCAGCATATGTTTCCCCCCACACTTTGTGTATTTCTGTACAAATATTTTACATTACTAGTATGCTCTCTTTAGCCAAGAAATAAACGTCCATCCTATGCAACCATCCGGTCTAGAATTGCTTACTTAAAATCTGGGCTAAGTGACCAAGCGTGTAACATTCATACATTTGGCAAGACGGGAGAAAAGCTTTAACGTAGGAAGTCTCCAGCCAGCGGCGCTCCGGAAGTGTATTTAACCATAGTATCTGGCGAACACGGCGATTGATTCCGCTCAGTAACGCCGCCGCCCTTTCTCCTTCCAAAGTTTGGGCATCACTGACAATTAGCAAGAGAGTTTGCTTGGACAGGGAATCAGGAAACATCTTTTGCAGAGTATCCAAGACAATAGCTAAGTTTGTCCCTCCACCCCATTCCTTCCCCGTCACTAAAAGGGCTTCTTTAACCATTGCTTCAAAGGTTTGCCCTTTCTTCAGCTTTCCAGTTAACGGAATCAACGACTCCCCAAAGGCAAATGTTTTTATCCCGCTGACAACATTGGAAAGTCCATAAACGAACTGCCAGATAAATTCCGTGTATTTAAGCATCGACCCCGAAATATCGCAGAGTAGGACAATCCTAGGACGTCCCCTTCGGCGACTGCGGTAACGTCGCTCCACCAGCACCCCGCCATAGCGAATATTTTTTCGCAATGTTGAGCGCATATCCAACCCACCCCGACTTCGAGCTGCCCGATAGCGACGAGTTACCTGACTTGCTAGGCGTTGACTGAGACGGCGAATTAGGCGTATGACTTCCGGCCATTCTTCCGGGGAAATCTTCTTTAAATCCCTGCTCAAAACCTCAACTTCTCGCTCACAAAGCGCGCGTTCCACATCAGCAAGAACGCCATCCGAAGATCCCGGAGCAAGAATTGGCTCATCCTCTTCATTTAGCTTCTTACGCCAATACTCTAAGGATCCACGCAGAACCCGTTCAACCATGGGTTGATGCAAATGATCTACTGGAGCCCCAATTTTCGAGCCAATTGATGATTTCTCCAAAAAATCGCGCAGACGTTGCTTCTCCTTCTCTGGAAGACTGGCATAAACAGCCCGCTGTTCTTCAGTAATATTCAATTCGTTCCCCTGAAAAAGCAGTTCCTGATGGGTACTCTCAATTTTTTCATTCCATTGAGTAGTTTTTTGTTCTGCATCCTTCTGCCACGCCTCTTTTTGTTCTAGAGACGCAAAGTAGGCGCGAAAGGCTTCTTTAAACGCAAAAATATGCTTGACATCCTTAACAAGGGTCGCTTGCAGCACGGCTTCAACCTGATCTCTATCGGCCATTCCGATAAGTGTTAACCCTTCGGTTGCATCTGAAATTTCTGAAGGGCTAACTTTAAGCCCTACAGTCCTTAACAATTGGGCAAATTCCACCAGGTGCCGGTCCAGTTCGCTAACTCTGTTGTTGTCCATGTCCATGCCCATGCCTTTCTCCCTGCGCCGCCTTGCTAGCCTCAAAAAGGAGGCGTTCTGCTCCCATCTCCCGATAGAATAGTTCCACATCGTCTTGACTCTTAAGCAGCAGAGTCAGTGTCGCCTCCACCCAAGCTGGGTCGAGGCCAGTCTTACCCATAACGAGCAACGCCTTGGCCCAATCCATCGTTTCAGAAACGGAAGGAATTTTATTTAAGGCTAGACGTTCCCTAAGTACGTTTACCGCCCGTGCTACTTCTAAAGCCAATCGTTCCGGTAAATCTGGTATTTTAGCACGCAAAATACGGACTTCTTTCTTAACCGATGGTGGCTCCACATGAAGGAAAATGCACCGCCGTTTTAACCCATCCGAAAGCTCACGTTCTCCATTGGAGGTCAAAACAACAATCGGGCGTTCTTTAGCCTTGATTGTGCCCATTTCAGGAATCGTGACTTGAAATTCCCCTAAAAGTTCAAAAAGAAAAGCCTCGAATTCTGAATCCGTCTTATCAATCTCATCAATCAGTAGTACGGTCCTCTCCACGCTCAAAAGTGCCTGGAGCAAAGGACGAGGCAGTAAATACTCTGTAGAAAAAAGGTCTTCCTCTTGCAGATGCTCTCTGCCCATTTGGATTTTTAGAAGTTGACGCTGATAATTCCATTCATAGAGCGCCTTCGTTTCATCCAATCCTTCATAACATTGCAAGCGAATCAAGGGAGCCCCAAAGACCCTACTTAACACTTTAGCGATTTCCGTCTTGCCCACCCCTGCTGGTCCAGAGACCAAAAGGGGCTTATCTAACTCGGTCGCTAAAAAAGTTGTTAGCGCGATCCGATCGTTACGTTCTGTGATATAGCCGATTTCTTCTAAAGCGTTTTCAAACTGATCAAGTGTCATGTGGTTAGTCATCTAACTCCTCCTTTTTCGATGTTCGAGGTTCGATATTCGTGGTTCGAATATTTAACCCGAACCCTGAACTACCAAATAACGAACTGTAAATCTTAAATCTACTAACTTCGAACCACGGACTACGAATCACGGACTACGCTTTCGTACACTCTTTCATAAGCCCGTACGGCTCGTTCGACTGGAAATGTTTCTCGCGCCCAAGTCACAGCTTGTTCAGAAAAGATCCTATAACACGCGTCATCGGTCAATAGTTTAAGTACAGCTTCACTCATCCCTTGAACGTCCCCGACTTCCGCCAGAAAGCCTGTTTTACCATGTTGAACAACTTCAGGCAAACCACCCACCCGACTACAAACCACCGGAACCCCACAGGCCATCGCTTCAAGTGCCACTAAGCCAAAGCTTTCCTGCTCCGAAGGAAGAAGAAAAACATCAACCATCTGTAAAATTTCCTGAACACTTTCCTGTTTCCCCAGAAATTGGACTTTTCCTTCCAGACCAAGTCTTACGACCTCCCGTTCCACCCGGCTCATCTCCGGCCCATCACCGACAAGTAGAAGCCGACAGTTCACAACTTTCTCAACCTGTGCGAAAATATTGACCACATCCAAAACCCTCTTTACCTCCCGGAAGTTAGAGATATGAGCTAATATTTTCTCTCCATGTGGAGCAAAATATTTTCTACACCTTCCCAGCGACCTCTCCATTGGAAAGTAAGCTTTAGGATCAATGAAATTGGGAATAATCTCAATTCCTTGCTCCGTTGTTCCAAAAGTTTCTTCAGTTTCTCTGGCCAACGCTTGGGAAACCGCTGTAATCCGCTCACTAACCCGCAGCGCCAAACGAGTTAGCTGAAAAAACTCTTCATGCGCACCCACCAAAGTGACATCTGTACCATGCAGCGTTGTTACCAACGGAAGCGGCCTAGTTATCATTTGTTTGGCCAAATACGCACTAATACTGTGTGGTATTGCGTAATGGGCATGAATGACATCCAGCCCAACATAATTGGCGACTTCGACGATTTTATTGGCCAGTAATAACGTATAGGGCGCTGTTTTAAACAATGGATAGCTTACATCTGTCACTTCATGGAAAAATAGTTGCTCATGAAATCGATGTAAGCGAAAGGGTCGAGACGAAGAAATAAAATGCACTTCATGCCCTCGCTCACCAAGAGCATACCCTAACTCTGTCGCAACAACGCCGCTCCCCCCATAGCTTGGGTAACAAACCATACCAATTTTCAAAACCTATTCGCACCTTCTTTTAATCAACATACTCCATAGATCCTGGCGACCTAAAGGCTCCATTGGCCAAAACCCTTCTGCCCAAGGTGTCTGCTAATTATCAAACGGAAGTTCCTCAAAACCGATCGGCATTGCGCCTTGAATCGCTTCTCCAATAATTCTTTGAATATCATTAACCATACATGATACTTCAAATTCAGCTTCTAGGTATTCCCTTGCAGTAGGGTTTAAACTTACTAAGCTATATAAACGTTCTAGCTCTTGCTGCTTCTCCTCACTGATTTCTTGATCCAACATTTGTGCCTCACGAATCTCCCATTGTTTCAATTGAAAATCACGAATCATTTTGTGATTACCCTCATTACTCTTAACCTTTTCTTTAGATTTAAGAAACTGCTTGAATTCATCCGATTCCCTCAGCGTTCGGGCCAATTCATGGGCCAAATCGTTAGCAGCCATATCCTTCCCTCTCCTCTGTCCACCATCTCAGTCAACATTTATATCAATTGTTTTATTATATAGAATTTTAAGACATGAAACAAATAAAACCAACTTGAAGAACCTCAATATAATCTTCCTTCAGGCACATTCAAGAAAATAACGTTTATATTTCCTGACTGGTGTTAACAAGGTCTTCCAACAGGTCAAAGGCCTGTAAACGACTAAAAGACAGTAGATCATCCCATTGCTCTCGGCTAATAACCCACGGACAATGAACAGCCACTCGACTGGCAAATCCCAACGGACTTCCACCGTACATTTTTTCCAACCGACGTTGAGCAAGGCTTACTAGTCCAAGCGCATGAGTATTGCACGTAATCGGTTCTAAGCATAGCACTGGCTCATCCTCATAGGTCACGAGTAGACTGAATTTCAGGAGCTGTTTTATTGTCACCATTCTGCGCCGAATAGACCCTTGCAAAGGAACAGGATCCGGTTTGATAACCCCGCCCAGTTTTCGCCAGAAGTTTCTTTCTGCAGAATTAGTGATGGAAACTCTAAAGCCCACTGCTCCCATATGACGAGCAAAACGCACTGCAAAACGCGCAAAATCACATTCTACGTTTCCCTCTAATGATAATCCCTCTAAAATAACCAGCCGCTCAGAGCTGCTTAAAATAAGTTCTCCGCTTCCTGTTTCCCCCAATTGAACCACATTATATCCCGGCAACATTCGAATTTGCGGTTTTAACCCAGTTCCTTTTTCCGATAAAAAGGATCCTAAGGCTTGTGCCCAATCCTCAAGGCCGTCTTCATTCCATTCTGAGCGCGGTGAGAGCTCAATTTCAATCCAAGGCATTGACATATCTCCTTCACAAACCGAATCGCACACTACTTCTATAGTGTTGCACCGGAGTGTAAAGTCTATCCTTGAATGAACACAAAACCGAAAACATAAGGATCAACTCCTCCTGATCTTCGGAGAAAATCCTAGCGCAACTGTTCTAATATTGTCCATCGCCGCTCCAGAAAATCATAGAACATCAACCATATAATCACAAAATCAGAAAGAGGAACGACAATCCGTGACGCGTAAACCTTAAAATCGTACCTATGAAATAACGGCGAGACGACACGAATCAAAAGGGCTAAAGGATACTCATGATTGTAGCCTTTAGCCTTTTCGCTCTTTTGTTGCAACAAGGCATTAAGGCGTCGAATATATTCCTCAATGTCTTCCGCGGGATGACCCAGTTCACTGGATCGTCCAAAAACTAAACGTGCCTCCTCTGAATCATAGAAAAGGTGCGTCACTTCCACCCCCAGGCGTGATCCATCCTGTCGATTTTCGATCACAATGTCCGGTCGATCCGCGTGAGTGAAAATTTCATAGCTCGTCCCCTGCCGAAAATTTAAGATTTCTACCAAGGCTAAAGCCGCACTTTCTTCAATGAGCCATTTTTCTCCAAGCGAATCAGCCATCGTTGCCCCCCCTAATCCAATGAATAGCTTACTTTGGCTCGATTCTCAAATCCGACAATTGAACGGACCCCACTTTGACGCAACAACAGAATTGCTTCATCAATGTCCCGGCCCACAACCTCTGCACAATGGGCGTCTGACCCCAAGGTGAAATCAATCCCCCGGCGCTGAATTTCCTCCCGCAAGCGTTGCTCGGGGTAAAATTCTTGGACAGGCTTATACCTCCCATTCGTATTCACTTCCAACGCTAAACCGTGTGCGGCAACAGCGGTTAACGACTCATCGGCAAGCACTAAGATATCCGTCCTCGGCCGAACTCCAAAAATTTTAATCAAATCAAAATGGCCGATCGTCGTGAACAGCCCGCAGCTGGCGGCTCGCGTCACCACTTCAAAATACCCTCTGTAAAGCTCATCAGCATCTTTTTGCCAATGCTTTGCTTCCTCTTCGGAAATATCAAAGGCCCATCCCGCGATCTCGTGAATTGACCCGATCACAAAATCGAAGGGATACTGTTCCAACAGATGTTTGATTCTTTCCTCTTCGTTGGGACGGTATTCTGCCTCCAACCCAATGCGAACGTCTAACTGAGGATAGTCTTTGGCCACTTCCCTGATTAGTGGAAAGTTCATTTGATCCCAGTAATAGTCGTGATCGGCAAAGCCGATTTCCTTTAATCCCCGTCGGGACGCTTGGTCCAAAAATGCACGAATGTTTTCCCGGTTTGCCTCCCGATCGTTATGCCCGACAAGATGAACATGCAAATCCAACATTACCGTTACCCCCTTGCACCTTTATTTTAAGTTTAAACCAATTCCACCCTCACTTAAAGAGGTTGGATACCGGTTTTGATGAGCAAATACGGATGCGAATCAAGGTCAGAATGTGCCGTCTTCGTAGTTGAGGCGAGCAAGTCCGCCAAGAAATTACCAGATAATTTCACATCCGTCCGACCGACGATCTGACCCTTCAAAATACGCAAACTGTGGGGCGCACTGAGGGAGTACGACCCCGAAACCGCCTCTTGAGTATGTAGGCCAAGCACGGATAAAACTAAGACACCGTCCTCTACACCCCGCATAGCCTCGGCCCAGGAAACCTCAGCCTGATGCTTAAGATAAACTCCCGCCGTTCCTTGGGGTAGAGCCGTTGGTTTCGCACCCCAACGTACTGCATCCTTAACTCGCAGAAAAGGAGTCTGAAGTTGTCCGTTCCTCACCAACTCGGTGCGTTCCGCAGGTACGCCCTCAGACGTGACCAGATAGGACCCCAATTCCAGTGGCCGGAGCGGATCAATGCTCAAGGAAAATTGCGGATGAAATACCATTCTGTGCTCAATAAAATTTTCCTTTGAAAATGCGCCTTGTCCCTCGATCACTCGGTCCCCCGAAAAATTAGGGAGTATAAACTGACCCAGCATTTCCTCCGTCAGAGAGGGAGCGAAGATCACTTGGGTCTGAGGTCCAACTGGCGGTGCCTCCTTTTGCATCCCCTCATACCGCTCCACCGTCAGTGACCATAAGTCCTCCTGTTCTTGCGGATGAATAAGCCGACGCTTAGCAAACCCAGCTCCAATCAAGCTATCAAAGGAAAACCAAGCCATAAACTGAGATTGTTGATATGTAACTGCCAACCCAGTCGAAGTACGGACATGTCGATAGCCCCAGGCCGCTTGGATGCTGCCCTGCATCTTAACGTTCTTGGGTTTATCCGTTAGCCAATGCTTAACTTGATCAAATAAAATCTCGTCATCTCCGGCAATAATTTTCTGAATTGCCCTGTCCTCAACGGCTACCAACGGCAAGGGTTCCGGAGCAGGGATATGCGTAGCATCCGGGTCTTCATAGGAAGCCTGCCTCCATTGTTCCAATTCCTTAGACCAATACTCCGGGTCGTTTTGCGCCGGCAACTGAACCGTAGCTTGACTGCATGTCCCATCCGACCAGACCAAAAAAACTTCGCCACTTTCGCCCTGACGATAAGTTGGAGGTGTATAGACACTCCCGGAGGAATTATCTTTGACACCTAAGGAAACCGCTTCCGAATCATGGACCAGAATGCGCCAGGCCGATAGCCTCAGTTCCTCTTTCTTCGGGACTAATTGAGACTGATAGAGAAGATCTTCTAATTGAGCAACGAGTTTCATCCGTGTTCCCCTCCCAAACTGACTTGTTGATCCGCATCCATGAGCAGATAACGATGACTTCCACCGCTGGAAGGTACGGATTGGCCACCCTTGCCGCAGGTGCCAATCGCATCGTAACACCCTTCCCCAAGCCCCCCACGAATCGCTTCCAACGCAGAAAGAATTTTCCCACTAAAAATCGAAGGCTGGTAAATTGGCAGATCCGGATCGGCAACATCGATGATCCCGTCACATTGAAAGACAAAATCTCCGGTTTTAGGATTGACTTGACCGCCGCGATACCCTAAAAGAAGCAGGTTTTTTTCTCCCTCACGTAGCTCGCCGTGTTGCAAAAGGGTTGCTCGCACAGCTTTCACTTCGTCCATCAAATGCTCCGCCGGCGCTAAAGGAATCATGCGCTCAACCAGCAAACGGATATTGCTCATCCGTGGCAGAGGAACATGTCTATAGCTCTCTGCCCGCCCAGCGCCAGTCACTGGCATTCCTGCTTCTTCAGCTGAGAAGATATCCCCCAACCCGGCTTCCAAAACCCCATCCCGTACAATCGTCACGGTTTGTCTCAGCAGCCCATTCGCGGAATAAGGTTGATACGCCCAGTCCCCGACGAGTGGACCATCGATGATGTTAACACCTGGCCTAGCGACCCGTAGACCCTTGCGTAGTTTTCCCTCTTCACCTAATACAGACTCGTTAATATGATCCGACTCTACGGCGTGCCCAAAGGCCTCGTGCGCCAGTCCCTTTGCTAAACCATAATCAATAATGAGGGGATAATGACCACTCGGCAACTGGGGCGCATTGCACACAGCTCGCGCGAATTCAGCCCGGTCCATCGCCTTCCTTTCTAAGCTATGATCCTTTAATTCTTCAAAAAGCACGGTTGCGTCCATCCCACTGCGGTGAATCAGGGTGCTCTGGGCCTTGTCCTGATCTCGTACCGTCCCTTGATGCATCAGTACCGCTCTGGGAACCACAAAAGACACCAACGTCCCATCCGAACGTCCAATACACCACTCCTCTTCGACCTGACGGTAACTTGTTTGCCAGACCCCCTCAGGGAAAGCACCTCGCAGGCGGGAGTGCAAACTCATCACTTTCTCCTCGAGTTCGACCAGAGGAATTTCTCCAAAAACTTTTTGGGCAGGGTTCACTCCGTCCGCTTGGAGCTGAGGGGCCTCCCAAATCCGGCGATTCAACTTCGTCCCGACCCCTTCATTACGATGGGCTAACTGAATAGCCTTAGCGAGTAGTTTAGTCCCAACTCCTTCCTCCAATACATCCGACGTGGCCAAGCCCGATGCCCCGTCCTTCGTAAAAGCCTGAACCCCGAGACCATTATCCCAACCTGTTGATACCCGCTCAAACCGTCCATTACTTAAGCGCATGCTCCATTCCCGGCGAGACTGGGCCCTGACAATAACATAACCATCAAAAATCTTAGCCTCCATCAACACCGAGCGCACCAATGCTTGAATCTCCTTTTGTTCCACAATTATCCTCCTTGTAAACATCCTGTTTCTAATCCGATAGAGGTATTATACCACGGGAAAATAAAGTCGCATGCAAGTAGGCATGCAAGTAGGGACGGTTCGCATGCAAGTAGGGACGGTTCTTGCTTGCATGCATCTTTCCTATCTTCCTATCTTCCTATCTTCCTATCTTCCTATCTTCCTATCTTCCTATCTTCCTATTCTCCCTATTTTCCCTATGGAACATGTAACCACTCTATGACTTGCATATCCACAGCACTGTCTTTAAGTTATTTGATGATTCTGCTGCAGAAACCCCTTGTCATGCTATTAATATCACATTTTATTGTCATCCTGAGCGAAGCGAAGGATCTAGGGTCTTAAGATCCTTCGCTTCGCTCAGGATGACACCAAAATAATTGCAGTGACTTGATATTTTATATCATTTTAGACTTCTGCAGGGGAATCATTTGATACTAACGAATGATTTCTTATGAAATATCACTTATAGAAGTAAACAATCTTTAATCACTTTATGTACCATACCCAATCTCTATTTTTCGCTTATCCCTGATTACATTTATTTTATTAAATATACCCTAATAATTATACCCTCTCCTGATCTCCTTCACTAAGGTCAACCCCAGAAAATGCTTCTGACTGGCAAAAAATATCCCGCGGCTTGTATAAGTAGGCAAACCTCGGGACACAATTTAAATAGTCTCACGTTTTCTTTTTAATCCCCACTCCTCTCTTTTACTTCACTTGCGACGAATAATTCGTCGCAAGCTTTTTTTATTCCAATAATTTAACCATCAGCTTCCGTTCCTCAGCAAAGCCAGACTTTTCATAGAGGTGGAGTGCTCTCACATTATGGCTGGTAACAGCAAGGCCCAGATAGGGAACCTGTCGTTCACGACAATAGTCCTCGGCAGCTTTGAGCAACACTCGACCTGCCCCTTTGCCCCTCCACTCTGGAAGTACTCCTAAATCCATGATCCATCCCTGGTTAACGCCAGTTATCTCCTCCCGTGATGAGGCATGAAGAACCAAGTACCCGATCGATTGGTTTTTTTCCGTTTCTGAATTAGATTTACCCTTCTCTACAGGGACCTCCACAATAAAGACTATAGATCCGGACTGCTGAATCCAGGTCCAAAACCCTTTGAGAATGGTTTCTCTGTATTTCAGGGTTTCCTCCATCGGTTGTTTACGCCAGGGAGAAATGCTCTCCACAATACCCCTCTTCGCTAGGGCATACATAAACGGCCAATCACCAACATCCCCTTGACGAACTCGCATAAAATCACCTCTTTGGCTAACTTATGCTAGCGTATCAATCCGGTGCCACTCTCAGTTGCCAAAATTTAATAAAGGGCTATAAAAGTTCTGTATGCTGTTTCTGT
>JGI12269J14319_10002773_pt1 | contig 16699 bp, 15 predicted proteins | sample PeaSoiSIISIP2007_FD_14319 | JGI IMG/M metagenome (IMG submission 14319) | reverse complement strand
GGGCTGCGCCGTGCGACAGTAGACTTGCGGTTTCGGCGGGTCGAGCCGCTTCGGGAGATTTAGGTTGCGCATACTGGTCGTGGAGGATGACCCGGCCCTGGGACCAGCGGTTGCGCATGGTCTGGGACTCGAAGGATTTGCCGTTGACCTGCGCGCGGACGGGGACGGCGCGAACGCGGCCCTGGTGGCGCAAAAATACGACGCGATCGTGCTCGATCTGGGACTCCCGGGGATTTCAGGCGAAGACCTGCTGCGCGGCTGGCGCAAGCGCTCCGACTACACGCCGGTTCTGATTCTCACCGCGCGCGGCCTGGTATTGGACCGCGTCCGCTTGCTCAACCTAGGTGCGGACGATTATCTGGTCAAGCCCTTCGACCTGCTGGAACTCAGTGCGCGCCTGCGCGCGCTCAGCCGCCGCAACGGCGGCAGGGATGACGTACTTCTCGAATGCGGGTCCTTGCTGCTGTCACGCAACGAGCACGTCGCGCTGTGGAACGGAACCCGCGTCGAGCTGACCAAACGCGAGTACCGCGTTCTCGAAACGCTGCTGCGCAACCGCGACCGGGTACTTAGCCGAAAGCAGCTCGAGGAAGCGCTGTATGGCTGGGAGGAGGAGGTCGAAAGCAACGCTGTCGAAGTACACGTGCACAATCTGCGCCGCAAGCTCTCACGGGCTCTGATCGAAACCGTGCGCGGGGCCGGCTACCGCCTGGGCCAGAATGCCGAATCCGCCTGATCCGAGTATGGTCAGGCCGTGGTCGCTGCGCCGACACCTTTTGCTGCTCACTTCGACGGTCACGGCAACGGCATGGTTGGTCGGCGGCACGGCGATGTTCATCGTCGCACAGCACGTCAGCGATAACCTCTTCGATCAGCGGCTTCGGGATATCGCCAGCACGCTGCTGACGTTTGCCGATCACGAAATCAGCGAACTGCAGGCCGCTGGCGGCGACGTCGTCCACATCGAAGGTGCGACGACCTTGGGCGCGCGCTACCACTACCAGATCTGGTCCAACCGCGGCGAGTTGCTTCTGGTCAGCGTCCAGACTACGCGCGTGCCATTTGCTCCCTTCAATGAGCCTGGCTTCTCCACGCGGTACATTGCCGGCATGCCGATGCGCGTGATCGTACTGCCGTCCGATGACGGTACGAAGCAGCTCGAGGTCGCCGAGCCGCTGGCGGCGCGCTCGGCCGAATTCGACCCGGGTTTGGCCTACCTCGCGATACCACTGGCGTTGTCGCTGGCTGTACTCGTCGGCCTGAGCACTTGGCTGGTGCGGCGCGCCACCCGGGCGCTGGGCGAATCGGCGGGGCAGGTGACGCAGCGCTCGCCCGACGACCTCCGGCCGCTGGCAGTGGCGTACCCGCCTGCAGAACTCACGCCGATCATCGCCGCCGTCAACTCCCTGTTTGCCCGCATTGAAAACGCGCTCGCAGCCGAGCGTCGTTTTACGTCGGCGGCGGCGCATGAGCTGCGCACGCCCTTGGCCGCCATCAAGATCCAGGCGCAGCTGGCGCTGCTCACGCCAGCAGAGGAGGAGCGGCGCCAGGCGCTGGAGCGCCTCGTGCTGTCGATCGACGGGGCGGCGCATATGGTCGATCAACTGCTGACGATGTCGCGCATTGATGGTCTGATCGCGCTGCGCGCCCAGGCGACACCACTGCAGCTCGACTCGATTGCCGCGCACGTCATCGACGAAATGCGCCCGCTCGCGGTGCGACGCAAACAGCTCATCGTCGAAGATCTCGCGGCCGCCGATATCGACGGCCTGGAGTTTGGGGTCGCAAGTATGCTGCGCAATCTGATCGATAACGCGGCGCGCTACGGACCGGAAGGCGGCGCGATTCGCGTGCGCACGGGATCGGAAGGCGGCCGCTGCTTTGCCAGCGTAGAAGACGCTGGACCGGGAATCGCTCCGGAACAGCGCAAGCGGGTATTCGAGCGCTTTTACCGCACGCCCAACAATTTGTCGGCGGTCGGCTGCGGAATCGGCCTATCCATCGTCCAGACGGTCGTCGAAATACATCGGGCGAACATCGAGCTCGATCGTTCGGAACTGGGTGGCCTGCGCGTTACGGTCCGCTTCCCCTGCGCGAACGCTGTTCCCGTTCCCGGGACGCCTGCCTCATCGGCCGCATCGCCCGTCCTCGCGAGCTAATCCGGCCGGCGTAGCGCGCCGTAGTCCGAAGCCACACCCGCTGCGCCACCCGTCCGACCAAAGCGGCCGCTGGTCTCCAACAATTTTATAAGTGCGAATTCCCGGAGAATGATGTCGCCGAAGCAGGTCGCAGCCCCGACACTGTTGACTTGGCCAATAGGCCTACGGAACCGGCGGACGCGCCGGATGATTGTCAACTGCGCACTCGAGAACGATTCCGCAAAATGCCAACTACTTCCGTCGCCTGCCCCTTTCGGAATCGCAACACGGCGCGCGCTCCGCACAACGGATTTACGCTGATCGAAATCTTGGTTGCCATCACGATCCTGGGAATTTTGGCAGCCATCGTCATCCCCTCGTATAGCAACTACGTCCTGCGCGGACACCTGGTGAACGCCACCAACGGCCTGAGCTCGGCCGCGGCACAGATGGAGCAGTTCTTCCAGGATTACCGCTCCTACGCGCAGGTGGGCGCCAGTCCGAATCCGCCGTGCTTGACAGCCGCAATGGTGGGCGATTTCCAGATTGTCTGTCTCGCAGCGCCCAGCGCGTCAGCGTATTTGATCACCGCCACCGGCCAAGCCGGCACGGTCAGCAGCGGCTTTGTGTACACGCTCGACAACTTCGGGAACCAGACTTCGGTCGCTGGCCCGACATGGAACGGCTTTGCGTGCCCCGCGAGCTGGATCCTGAAGCCCCAGACATGCTGATGAATCGATATGCCGCGCGCCCGCGCGGCTTCACCCTGGTGGAGCTGGTCGTCACGATGGCCGTGCTCGCCCTGCTCGCGATTGTCGCGGCGCCGAGCCTAGGGTCGTGGATGGCCAACTCGCGCGTCCGTACGGCCGCGGACTATATTCAGGACGGCCTGCGCCTGGCGCAGACCGAGGCCGTCAAGCAAAACCAGGAGGTTGCGTTCGTCCTGTCCAACGTCCCGGCAAATTCGGCCACGATGCCGCCGCCGGCCGCGGGAGCCACGGTAAGCGTCAGCTACTGGTACGCCGCCACCGTGGCCTGGACGCAGACCGCGATCGCCGGCTACAGCAGCGCGCAGACCCTGGTAGCCGCGGGAGCGACCAGCTCGGACGCGACCCAGGCCATCATTACCGGGCCGCCCGTCATATGCTTTTCTCCCTACGGCCGTCTGACAGCAACCATCACGAACACTTCGGGTGCCGGGATAACCACCTGCGGACCCGGGACTAGCGTCACGTATGTGGTCCAGCCCAACATAGCCTCAGCGACGGCTCATCCCCTGAACGTCCAGCTGTCCGCCAACGGCCAGGTGCGCATGTGCGATCCGGCCAAATCGATCAATGTTTATCCCGATGGCTGCTGAAACCATGAGACACGTACACCGCCACGGCTGCCGGCAAAGTGCCGGGGGCCGACGCAAGCAGGACGGCATGACGCTGATCGAGGTGATGGTCAGCATCGTGCTGGTCGCCATCGGCCTCGTGGGCCTGCTGGGCCTGCTGGCCACCAGCATGCAGAACAGCGAGGACGCGCAGGACCGCAACCGCGCAGCCGTGCTCGCCAACGAGTTGACCAGTGCGATGTGGATATACGGTTCGACCAACGTTTCGGCCGGGCCGCTTGCGGCTTACTACGCCACCTGGCAGGCCACGGCAAGCGACCCCACCAACGGCAAGGGTCTGTACCAGGGAATTGCAAATGCCGTCCCCAACAACGCGACGGGGCCGGTAACGATAACGATCACCTGGTCCTCGCCTCATAAGCAGCAACCGTTGGCCTCCAATACCTACAACACCTATGGCAACGTCGTCGCAGGCAGCAGCTACACAACCCAGGTCGTCTTGCCATGATCCGCGCCGCGCTGCGCCGGCACAAGGCCGGCTTCACCCTGATCGAGATGATGGTCGCGCTGGTCGTCGGCATGGTCGTGATACTTTCCGTGGTGGCCGTCCAGAAGGCCTTCGAGAGCCACCGGCGCACCAGCACCGCCGGCAACGACCTGGACAACGCGGGCGCCTACGTCCTGAGCCAACTCGACGACATGCTGCGCCCGGCCGGGGCCGGATTCACCCAGGCCTTTACCCAGACCTACGGCTGCCAGCTCTACGCGGGCCAGGGCGGCACCGCCTTGCTGCCGCCCCCCGCCGGGGTCTTTCCCGCACCTTTTGACGGCGTCCTGAACGCCCTCGGCGGCCCCGTGCGCATGGCGCCCGTGCTGATCTTGAAGGGCAATACCGCCGCCGCGTGGCTCAACGGCGGTAACGGCAGCTCCGACGTGCTGATGGTGATGAGCGGTGCCGGCCAGGCAGCCAACCTGCAGACGACCTTCACCGCCCCGCCAACTACGAACAACCTGAGCATGGTAACCACGGCGGCGTTTCAACCGAACGACATGATCCTGATGATGGACGCGACCACGCCCAACGGTCCGGCCTCTTGTCTGATCGAGCAGGTGTCTGCCGGATTTGCCCCTGGCGCCGGCGTCACTGCACTGCCCCTTGCCGGAACGTACTACTCGGGTGCTGGCCTGACGGCCGCCAATTTCACCGTGGACGGCGCCGCTGTCTCCCTGGGCAATCCCGTGAATAGCAACTACCCGGTATTGCAGCTGATCGGGGTCGGGGCGGGCAATCAGCTCTGCAGCTACGACATGCTCAATTTCCAGGGCGGCGCTCCCACTCCCAACTGTCCTTCACCAATGGCCGATGCGGTGATGGAGTTGCACGCCCGTTACCTGACCACGACCGCAGGCGGCAGCGTGTACGTCGACCCCGGAACGCCGCCCTACGATCCCGTCAGCCTGACGAATGGCTCGCTTGCCGCCTCGACCAGCCTGAACAACATCAAGGCGATTCGCGTCGGGCTGATCATGAAGAGCCCGTTGTTGGAGCAGATGCAGAACATCAACGGCACCTGGACCCATGTCAGTCCGAGCACGCTCACCTTGTTCGCCGACCTGGGCCCGCTCTCTTACACCCGGACGCTGGATCCGACAACCGTGTGCACCCCGACGAGCAACGTGCTCACCAACCCCAACGGCAACATCCCCTTGCCCGCCTGCGAACTGGACTTCCGCTACCGGACCGTCGAACTCACGATCCCCCTTCGCAATCCCATGCTGTATTGAGAAAAGAATGCGAAACCTCCTTGCCACTGCCGCCGCTGCTACGGCGGCCACCAGACGGGCCCCGGTCCGCGGACGCCATGCCCAAAGCGGCGTGGTGCTGCTGTATGCAATCGTCGCGATCGTGCTGCTCATGCTCTCCGCGCTTGCGCTGGTACGCGGCATGGGCACGTCCCTCGGCATCGGCGGCAATTTCGCATTGCGCCGCGACCTGGTCAACCAGGGCGAACTCGGCGTGCTCAATGCCGAGTCGACGTTCAGCACCGGTTTGTTGGCCAATGCCCAAACGCGCTGGGCGCCGCTTGCCACGGCCAATTATTCGGAGACCACACTGCCCACCGACGCCACCGGCATCCCCTCGGTGCTGTTGAGCGACACCCAGTTCGCGAACCTCGGCATGACCGCCGCCAACGATATCCCCGGCGCAACCTACGGCGTCACCATCCGCTACGTGATCGATCGCATGTGCACGGTCACCGGCGCACCCACCCTGACCAACTGCTCCGTCTACAACGGTAAGGGCAACACCGGCGGGACCAACTGGCTGCGACAGGCCGGCAATGCGTTCCAGGTCGTGTATCGCATCACGGTACGCGTTACCGGCCCGAAGAACACGATGACATTCCTACAAACAACGATAGGTGCATGATGATCACTCGGCCCCGCTTGCGGATTGTGTCAGCGTACCTGCGGTTTCTGGTCGGCCCGGTGCTGCTGGCCATGGCCGCAGCCGGAGCCCAAGGAGCCGTCACCAGCCTGGCCGACCAGCCGATTTTTACCCAGGCCAGCGTGCCGGGCAACGTGGCGTTAACGCTGTCCGTCGAATTCCCGACGGCAACCAGCATCGCCAACGGGATCGTGAATTATTCGTCGGCGACGACCTACTACGGCAACTTCGATCCGACCAAGTGCTACTACTACAACCAGAATACGACGAAGACCGGCCCCACCGCCGCGCCGTATAACGGATCGTATTTTCAGCCGAACGCGCTGGCGAACGCCGACCACAGCTGCGCAAATGCGNCGACGGCGTACCTTTGGAGCGGCAACTTCCTGAACTGGGCGGCGATGTCGACCATCGACCCGTTCCGCTGGGCCTTGACNGGCGGCTACCGCTCGGTCGATAACCAGAACCTNACCATTTTGGAAAAGGCATGGGCNCCGCCGGCCCAGGGCTCGGCCAACGAGTCGCCGCCGCAAGTGACCNACCAGACGGCGTATGCGAACCTCACGCCGTTCCCGTCCTCGTCCTGGGGCAACATCTGGACCAACGTGTACCAGATGGGCCAGTACATGTGCTTCACCGCGAACACCGCGGCGGTCAACATCGTCAACGGCACGCTCGGCAGCGCGACGTACACAATCAGCTCTACCAACTTTAGCGGCACGCTAAGCGGCGCGACGGAATACAGCTCGGGTATGGCCGTCAACCACGCCAACGTCTACTGCGTCGAGGTGCGGGTCCAGGTCTGCAACACGGCCGCCCCCATGGGCGTCGAGAGCAACTGCACGCTCTATCCGTCCGGCTACTACAAACCGGAAGGACTGATCCAGCAGTATTCGCAGCAGCTGCGCTTTGCCGATTTCGGCTACCTGCTGGACAGCGCCGCCAACGGCAACATCGGCGTGCGCGACGGCGGGGTGATGCGCGCGCGCATGGAGTACGTCGGGCCGACGCAACCGGTACCGAACGGCTCGCCGATCACCAATCCGAATGCCGAGTGGGACCCCATGACCGGGGTNTTCATCGCCAACCCCGATACGGCCGATGTCACGAGCACCCTCGGCTTNCCCGGCTGCGCGAACTGCAACATCCCGAACAGCGGCGTCGTCAACTACCTGAACATGTTCGGCGAGCATGCGCGCAGCCTCGGCAACACGAAGGGCTACAAGAGCTACGACAACGTCAGTGAGATGTATTACACGGCGCTGCGCTACTACAAGGAACTGGGCAACGTCCCCGAGTACACCGCTTTGACCAGCTACAACGCGGACCTGGCGCTCAGCGACTGCGTGACCGATGGTGCGGACCAGTGCGTCGACGGGTTCCCCGTCATCACCAACTGGTACCCGGCCGATTCGAGCGCGCCCCGAGGGTATGACTTCCCGATCCAGTACTACTGCCAGAAGAACTTCATCATCGGCATCGGCGACGAGAACACCCACCAGGACGAGAATCTACCCGGCACCTACGGAACCGGGGGCGCGGCGCTGTCCCAGCAAGGAAGCGGCGCGGCGTACGAGCCCAACCTCGAATCGCTGGTCGCCTCCGGCGGCGGCATCAACGTTGGCCTGACGCCACCTTGCAAAGGCGGCGGCGGAACGCCCGTGCCGTGCAGCGATACGACGGTCGACACGACGAATGTCACCAATTGGATCGGCACCCAGGAAGCCTTGTTTAACGGCCCCGTTACCAACAACTACGACGGCCAGAGCATCAACGGCCGCAACGTCAACGCGACCGGTCCGCTGGGCCAGACCCCATGGGACAACTATGGCGGCTGCTGCGGCGGCGCCACGTTCTACATCGCCGGCCTGGCCTACGACGCGCATGTCAACGACATGCTGCCGGGGGTCTTCACGAACCCCAACGGCAACAAGCCGGGGATCCAGACGGTCAGCACCTACTGGGTCGACGTGCTCGAATACGGTCATTACCGCCCCCAGAGCCCGTTCTGGATGGCGGCCAAGTACGGCGGCTTCGCGGTCCCGACGGGGTACACGGAGTTCAGCACGCCCACCGTCAGTGGCGTCAACTGGCCCACGTCGATTTGGGCCTCCCAGGGCAACGTGGTGTACCAGGGAGCCACGCCGTACCTCGTTCCGGACAACTACTACAGCGGACGCGACTCGGGGGCGATGGTGAGCGGCCTGAACAATGCGTTCGCCTCGATTGCGGCGGCAAGCAAGACCCTGGGCTCAACCTCCCTGGCGCTGAGTACGCCGTACGTTATCGCCACCAACAACGCCAACTACAGCGCCTACTACGACCCGAACAACTGGACCGGGAATGTGCAAGCGCAATATCTCAGTTTCGATGCCCAGGGCAATCCGGTCCCGGGGGCCGTGGCCTGGGGCGCCCAAGCCAATCTGCAGGCACAGGTCCCGCCCGGCACGGACCGGACCAATCGCCGGGTCGTCACCTGGAACCATACGGTTGGCGAGGCCTCGGGACTGCCCTGGCCCGCAAACGGCTTCGCAGTGCCGTTTCTTCCCGTCAATCTGAGCGCGACGGAAACAACCGATCTGACGCCCAGCACAAGTGCGGCAACCATAAACCAGATCGTCGACTACCTGCGCGGCGACCAAAGCAACGAGGGCACCAACGGGGCGGCGCTATTCCGTGCCCGCGCGTTCNTNCTNGGCGACATCGTCGATTCGCAGGCCGTTCCGATCGGTCCGCCCTCCGGGCCGATCACAACGCAGTACAACGCCGGCTACGACAGCTTTCAAAACCAGTATGCCAGCCGCGACACGGTGGTATACGTCGGCGGCAACGACGGCATGCTGCATGCCTTCGATGGCTCGCTCACGGATGCAACCGCCGGCCAGGAGCTCTGGGCCTATGTTCCTGGCGCCTTGTACGCCGGCCCCACCGGCACTCCGTATACCAACGGCCTGGTGTCGCGCAGCTACAAGAATTTTGTGCATTACAACTTCGTCGACGCCACGCCGGTTATCACTGACGTCGATTTCGACAATGCCGGCGGCTCGTTTTCGACGACCGCGCAGGACTGGCACACCATCTTGGTCGGCGGCCTTGGCAAGGGCGGCATGTCCTATTACGCAATCGACGTTACCAACCCCGCCGCGATGACCAGTGAGACAGCGGTCGCGGGCAAGGTGTTGTGGGAGTTCAACCAGAACACGATCACGAATTGTCCGATCACGACCTGCAACGGCAGCACCGCGACGATCGGCTATTCCTTCGGCCCGGCGACGATCACGAAGACAGCGAAGTACGGCTGGGTCGTGATCCTGACTTCCGGCTACGACAACAGCGATGGCATCGGGTACTTTTTCATGGTCAACCCGAAGACCGGAGCCCTGCTCGAACCCCCCATCAGCACCGCCACCGGCACCGCATCCTCGCCGAGCGGGCTCACCTACGCCTCGGGGTTCGTACCGAACTACCAAGATGGCACCTCCGATTCGATCTACGCCGGCGATCTGTTCGGCAACATCTGGCGCGTGGACCTGACCCCGACCAGCGGTAATTACGCCCCGCCGGTACAACTCGCAATCGCCCAAGATCCATCCGGGAACCCGCAGCCGATCACGACCCGGCCGCTGATCGAAGTCGATCCGATCGTCTCCTTGCGCTACGTGCTAGTCGGTACCGGTAAGACGCTCTCCACGTCCGACCTCAGCAATACGCAGATCAATACGATCTACTCGATATTGGACGGTACCGCGGCCAGCGGTGGTTTCTTCACTCCCACTTCACCCGCCCTTCCGGCCGGAACGACCTACCCCATCACCCGCAGCGAGTTGACCTCCGTGAGCAGTCTGCTGGTGGGAACTTGCGGATCGACCCCAGGCACGGATTGCTCGCCGCCACCCACGGGCATGGGGTGGTACACGGACCTGGCGGGGGCATCATCCACCGGGTCTTCCCAGCAGGTCGACGTCCAGCCCACCGCCAACGACGGGGTCGCCGCATTCGGCATTAACACCAGCACCGGTGGGTCCTGCGACCCGGGCGCGGGAAACGGGACCGTCGTAGCCTTCGACATCGGCACTGGTGTCACCCATATGACCGACATGCCGAACGGCAATGCGACGGCTTCCTTCGCGGTCAGCGGCCGTGTGACCAACCTGGAGTTCGTCAATGTCGGCGGCACCGCCGTTCGCCTGACGGCCGGAAGCAACGCCGTCGGCGGCAACCCCTTAGTCAATGTGAGCGGCAACTACCAGAGCAGCGGAGGTGTCACGAAGCTCAATTGGCGCCAGATCAAGGGCGGCAACTAAGGGCAGGTGGCCGCGGTGCTTACCCTTGCCATGAATCCGGGCCGCGTCCTAGGCACGGCATCAGAGCTGCGCCGGCCCTTCGCCCCCGCACTGCTGGCGTCGGGATTGCTGCACATCGCGCTCGCCGCGCTCGCAGCACTTGCCTTGCGGCCGGGTGCCACGCCGCAATCCGGCGCAGCCGACGCAGCGCTGATGGTCCAGCTGGTACGCGGGCCGGCAACCGATCGCGGCGGCGAGCTCGCAGCAACGCAGCTGGGCAGCACTGAGGTCTCGCCCGCCCGGGCGGTGGCCAAGCCCGCTGCATCGCCGGCCCGGGCGCCGCAGCCGGATGCCTCGATAGATTCCCGCTACGTCCCCGCACGGGAACTGGACATCGGCCCGGTGCCCGTCGGCGAACCGAACTTTGCGCCGGCGATGAACCGGCACGTACTGGCGGGAACCGTGGTGCTGCGGGTGTACGTTTCGACGTTCGGCCGTCCCGACCGCGTGGACGTGCTTGGTACCCCTGTCGATGCGGACTTCGCGCAGGACTTGCGCAGGGCATTAGCCCAGACGAGCTTTCTGCCGGGCCGGCGCAACCACCGTGAAATGCCGTCCTATGTCGACTACGAGTTCAACGTGGAGCTGCTCGTTTCGCCTTCGCCAAGCCGGGGGCAGTCCTAGTTGCGGCGGCGCCAAGGCGAGACTTTGTAACCCCGTCCAAGCACGGGCCGGTATGCTGGCTTGTCTCGTCTTGCTCGCCCTGACGGGCCAGTGTTTCCACGGCCTCTCCTGCGGTCCAATACATAGAGTTGTCAACCACGTCCCGGGGTAGTAGGCTTCTGCTCCCCCGGCTGGTATGGCGCCTATGCGCTACCGGCTTCCGCCGTCTTTTTTACGTGCACTGCCCACTTCAGCGATCAACGCTCGCAGGGCATCTGCTGTTTGCTCGATTTGCCAAACAGGAGTGGCTTTGTCATCTCCCCACCGACAACCCCCAACCAGCGACTCGCCTACGCCTTTCATGTTCCGTACCCTATTTGCCCCTAGAACCGCGCACTGCACGACCGGCCATTGCGCCGGATTCACCTTGATCGAATTGTTGTTGGTGGTGGTGATCATCGGCCTGCTCGCCGGCCTGGTGGCGCCGCGGTATTTCGCTCAAGTCGGCAAGTCGAACGTGCCTGTCGCACGCGCCCAGATCGACTCGCTAGGCAAGGCACTGGACCTTTATCGGGGTGACGTTGGCAGCTATCCGACCACCGAGCAGGGCTTACAGGCACTGCTAACCAGCCCCGACGGCGTTGACCGGTGGCAGGGACCGTACCTGCAAAAGCAGGTTCCGCTGGACCCGTGGAACCGACCCTATGGTTACAAGTCGCCGGGTGATCACGGGGACTACGACCTGTATTCCTACGGCGCCGACGGGCAGCCCGGGGGCAAAGGCGAGGACGTCGACATCACGTCCTGGGATGTCGCCCCGGCAGGCACACCGAAGTGAAAGGTGCGGTCTCGATGAAGAACCGAATTCTCATCGCCGAAGAGCACAAGCTGCTGCGCCAGGGTTTGCGCGCGCTCATCAGCACGCTGCCGGACTTCGAGGTCATCGGCGAGTGTCAGGACGGCAAGGAAGCCGTGCGCCTATCCACGACGCTCTCGCCGGCGGTTCTCCTGATGGACCTTTCCGTGCCGGGACTCAATGGCATCGAGGCCACGGCGCAGATCAAACGGCGGCAGCCCGAGATCAAGGTCGTTGCACTCACGTCCCATAACACCGGCGAATACGTGCGCGAGGCTCTTCGCGCGGGCGCCGATGGCTACATACTCAAGGATGCCTCGTACGACGAACTCGTGATGGCGCTGCGCAGCGTCGCCAGTGGCAAGAAGTTCCTCTCGCCGGACCTGTCGGGTCACCAGCCCAAAAAATGCGACAGCAGCGATCACCAGAACACCGTGACTGCGCCCTGGGCCAAGCTCACTGCACGCGAGCGCAGCATTCTGAAGCTCATCGCCGAGGGGCGCACCAACCGCGCCACAGCCGAATTCCTCCAGGTGAGTCCGAAGACCGTGGAAAAACATCGGGCCAACCTGATGCGCAAACTCGGGCTGCGCAACGTCTCAGAGCTCACGCGCATAGCGCTGGAGTGTGGCCTGATCGAAAACCCCTCGACGGCCGCGCGGCCGCCGAGCAAGGAGGAAGTCGATGCGCGATGGGACACGCCGCCCGCCGGCCTGTAGCCGAGGAGGGCAAGGCCGCCCTCGACGCCAGCGCATCCCTGGTCCTAGTCTTTTTCGGTCCCAGTAAGGTCAAGCCGCCACGCTCCACCGATTCGGGTGCCACGGTGACGGTTCGATTCTAGAAGCAGACGCCCGCCTGTTGCTTCCACTCGCATGCGGATGGACTGCAGTCCGATTTGCAATCCATCCGCTTGCTTTGCGCTCGCCGTGTCCAGTCGGAAGCCCTCGCCGTCGTCCTCGATCATCACGCACAGCTCGTCCATCGCCATGTACAGGCAAACCTGGGCATGGCGTGCACGCGCGTGTTCAATGACGTTTTTCAATGCTTCTTGGACGATGCGGAAGATGTCCAGTTTCAGTGGACCCGGGATGTCGGATTCGGCGAGCTTTGCCTGGAATTCGACTCGGACGCCACGGCCGGCTTCCTCGACGCTGCGGCAATGCCACTCCAAGGTGGGAATCAGGCCAAGGTCATCGAGCAGCCTTGGTCGCAGGTCGGTCGAGATTCGGTGCAGCTCCGAATTCACGTCGCGCAAGTGCAGAGCGACGTCGCTGAGAGATTTCGCCAGATCCGCCGGTACCCCGGATCCTATTTTGCCGGCCGCGTCCTCGATCATGTACTTGACCATAATCACGATCGGAGCAATCTCGTCGTGTAGTTCCGACGCAATCCTCATGCGCTCGGCCTCCTGGCTTCGCAGCAATCCGGATACAAATCGCTTGCGCTCGGAGTCGTCATCCCGGCCTGCTCCGTTGCGTCGCATGCGGCGCTCGGACCATGCGATCACGGCACCGTCCTCGCCATCGGCACCCGCGCGCGCCGTCATTTCCACCAGGGTGCGGCGCCCGCTGCGTCCCTTGAGGGCAAGTTCAAAACTCTCGGTCACGCCGAACCGAACGCCCGCCACGGCAACGTCCGCGGCAGCTTGCCAGCCTTCGATAGCCAAGTCCTTCAAGGATCGGCCGCACAGCTCCTGGGGCTCGAAGCCCAGCATCGCAGCCGCCGAGGTGGTTGCATTGCTGATCCGGCCTTGCGGATCCAGGCGGATCGCCGCTACCGAGCTGCTCGGCGCGCCAGCGGTGAGCTGCGTACCAAAGACCTGGTCGTGCGCGAGTGCGAGCGCGTCCCTCTGGGCCGATTTCATGAATGCGGCTTCATTGCTCCGGAATCCCCCCTTATCCCGCACGCGTTGCCCATGTTCGACGGCCGCGCGCTTTGCGAGCGTATCACTGGCTTCGGATTCCCATTTTTTTTATTTCAACGAATGACTGCTGTTGTGCAAATCGACCGACAACGCCGCGTTCCTAGCGTGCACNTGCGTGCTGGCCTAGCAATCGGAACGCGCCGCATTGCCCAAATCACTACCCGGCCCGAAACCATGGCGTAACTATTTGAAATTCAAAAGCAATTCCGGGTGCGGGAGACGCGGCCGCGTCGCGATAGCCAAGGTGCACACAGCTCCCCGGCAATGATTATGCCTCGCTTGATCCCAGCGGCAGCGCTAGTGTCCGGTGCCAGAGAATTCCTCGCATCATCTGCNTGCGTCCCGTGCGGCAGCGCGATACCGAAACCGCTGGCGCGCCGATGAACCGAAGCGGGTAGCGNAGGGACTGCACAACTTGCTTACAAATCAGTCGCCGCGGCGGAAACCACTGGTCTGGCCCGTCGTCTAATCTGGTGTCTTCAACCTATCTGGAGCGGGTCCATGATTCCGATCACCTTGCGCGCATCGCGCGCGTTTGCAGCAGCAGCGCTGGCCGCTGGCTTAATTGGTGGCATGTCATTTGTCTCGAGCTATGCGGCGGAGCCGACAGCATCTTCGGAGTCCATGCGCGATGCCAGGGTGCAAAGATTCAATGAGCACCTGCAGGCGCATCTGGACAAGCTTGCCGCACGACTGGAAATCAAAGCCTCGCAGGAGGAGGCATGGAAGGCGTTCTCGGCGGCCTTCCGCAACGTGATGGTTGCGCGCGTCGCTGCGCCAACATCGATGGGCGCGCCCGAAGCCGACGCGGCCTCCCTTGCGCGCAAGCAGGCCGAACGGGCTGCTGAGCACGCGCAACAACTGGAACGCCTGGCCGACGCCACCGCTAAATTGCAACAAGGCTTGAGTGCGGACCAACGCCTGGTGTTCAACGACGTCGCACACGACTTTGCGCGCGCGCGCTTCGCACGCTTTGCAATGGGGCACGGGCGCTGGGAACACGGCTCGCGTTGCGAGGGCGCTGATCGTGGCAGGGGACACAGCCGCTGGGAGCACCGCGGCGGGGACCGCGATGGTGGCGAGCACGGCAGCGGTATGGACGGCACTCCGGGCGCAAGCCCATCGATGAGTGGCGCAACGAATTGACCAACCCGGCAGCGTTAGTTCGCCTGCGGGCGGGCGCCGCGGGCATCTCGGGTAGGTGAGCGTGCTGTCGAACCCGCGCAGCGGTTCGCAACGCGCAGCCCTTGCCGGGGCCCTGTTCGGGTTCACGGGCGTTGCCGCGGGCGCTTTTGGCGCCCACGCCCTTCGGGCTCGACTCGGCCCCGATGCGCTGGCGGTCTTCGAGACCGCCGTGCGCTACCAGCTCGTGCATGCGCTGGCACTATTTGGATCCTCCTGGGCGGTACAACAGTGGCCTGGGCGCGCTGCCAGCGCGAGCGCGATCTTGTTTGGTATCGGCATCATTGCGTTCAGCGGCAGCCTGTACGCCTTGAGCCTGAGTGGCGTGCATTTGCTCGGAGCGCTGACGCCGTTTGGCGGGGTCCTGTTGCTGCTCGGCTGGCTGGCACTGGCGCTGGCGGCGTATCGCGGCCCACATTGATCGCACCGGCGCGAGCTCGGCGCCCGCCCGGCAATCGTAGAATGTGCGCATGCCATCGGGTTCGACTAGCGCAGACCAAGGACGGGCAATGCCCGCCGCCCGAATACTGGCCGTGGCGTTTTGTCTTGGCGCGGGGTCGCTGGTCGGCCCCGCAGTGGCACAGGTTGCGGCACAGGTTGCGGCACCGCCGGGGACCTCGGTGTTTCTGGAGGACTACACCTGGACCGAATTGCGTGATGCGGTTTTGCAGGGAAAGACCACGGCCATCGTTCCGATCGGCGGAACCGAGCAAAGCGGGCCGGCGCTGGCGCTCGGCAAACACAATGCCCGTGTTCGCCTGCTGTCGGAACGAATCGCGCGCGAACTGGGCAACGCGATCGTCGCGCCCGTGATCGCCTACGTCCCCGAAGGCTCCATTGCCCCGCCCAGCTCGCACATGCGCTTCCCCGGCACTCTGACGATTCCGAACAGCGTATTTGATGCGACGCTGGAGGCCATCGCCCGCAGCCTGCGCGTGCACGGTTTTCGCGACATCGTGTTCCTCGGCGACCACGGCGGCTATCAGCGTGACCTGCTGCGGGTTGCGGAGCACCTTAACCGCGAATGGTCATCGGGCACTACGCGGGCATTTGCACCGGTGGAGTACTACCGCGCGTCCTCGGACGGATTTGCCCGGTTGCTGCGCGCACGAGGCTTTCGCGATGACGAAATCGGCACCCATGCTGGCCTGGCCGACACCGCGCTGCAGCTGGCGGTCGATCCGAACATGGTACGCAAGGACGTATTGCAATCGGGTCGGCGCCTGGACGAAAGCGTCGGTATCTACGGCGGCAATCCCAAACGCGCCAGCGCCGAACTCGGGCAGCTGGGGCTTGACGAAATCGTCCGCCAGAGCGTTGCGGCGATTCGCGCGCAGATCGGCGCCGCCGCGCGCGGGCCGGTCGAAAATCATCCATAGCGGTGCCGGCCGCTTACAGTTTTCTCTCAACGACGGGATCCATCTCATGCAACTACGCAATCGCAAACGCGCGCTTGGCAGTGTTCTCCGTACCGGTGCACTGCTGGTCCTGGGCAACCTGTGGTGGATCTCCCAGGTGGCCGTCGCACAGACCGGCAAGCCGAGCGCAGAATCGGCGGCACAGGGCTATCCGGGGATGCCGCCGGTGCTGGATGCGAAGAACCTGTACAGCGCCGCAGGTACCGACCAACTGAGCGCGGCGGTCAAGGGTGCGCTCCCTCGCGTATACGTACCTGAACTTCGATCAAACGACGTGGTGGTCATCGACCCGCAAACGCGCAAAGTGGTTTCTCGATTCGCGGTCGGCATCAATCCCCAGCACATCGTGCCGGCCTGGGACCTGCAGACGCTCTGGGTGACGAACAACGCTGAACGGCGCAATGACGGCAGCCTGACGCCGATCGATCCGATCACCGGCAGGCCGGG
>JGI12269J14319_10002772_pt1 | contig 16701 bp, 16 predicted proteins | sample PeaSoiSIISIP2007_FD_14319 | JGI IMG/M metagenome (IMG submission 14319) | reverse complement strand
CCTGCCGCTGTTCAAGTCCGAGTGGAAGTTCGACAGCGGCACCGGCTGGCCCAGCTTCTACACCGAGACGCCGGGCGCGCTCGGCAAGCAGTCCGACTTCCAGATCGTCGAGGAGCGCACCGAGTATCACTGCGCCCAGTGCCTCGGCCACCAGGGCCACGTCTTCAACGACGGCCCACGGCCCACCGGCCTGCGCTACTGCAACAATGGCGTGGCGCTGAAATTCATCCCGGCGTAAGAAGCGCCGTCGCCGAGCCGACCGCGCCGTTGCGCCGTCCGCCCGGCCGGAGCCTCCCATGCAACGCTACATTCTCACCGGCGCCCCGGGCGCCGGCAAAACCGTGCTCATCCGCGCCCTCGAACGCGCCGGCCACGCTGTCGTCGAGGAAGCCGCCACCGACGTCATCGCCCTGGTCACCGCGCAAGGCGTCGCGGAACACTGGAACAAGCCTTCGTTCATCGACGACATCGCCTCGCTCCAGATCCGGCGTCAGCGTCACGCGGACGCGTGGGCGGACGACCTCATCTTCTTCGATCGTTCGCCGATCTGCACCTGGGCGCTCTGCGAGTACGCCGGCCGTGATCCGCCCGACGCCCTCGTCGCCGAGATGGAACGCATTGAACGCGACGCGATCTACCAGCGGCAGGTGTTCTTCATCCGCAACCTCGGCTTCATCACGCCCACCGAGGCGCGGCGGATCAGTTTCGAAGACACGTTGCGCTTCGAGGCGGTCCACGCCGACGTCTACCGCCGTCTCGGCTACGAGCTGATCGACGTGCCGGCGGGCGCCGTCGCAGATCGTCTCGTCATGGTGATCGGCGCGGTAACGAATCGCCGAGAAAAGTCGGTGGAAACCCGGACTTCCTAACGATCGGTTTGCCATGGCGGTGCTACGCATCGCCGCACATGCAAGAGTTCCAAAAAGCGCAGGTGATCGGCGCTGTCGCCAACCGAACGCGGCAGATCGGCTTGAAGATCGCCCTGGCCGTTTTGGTTGGCGCCGTCTTCAACTCGTTCACCGGCGTCGGCTTCGCCGTCGGCTGGTGCGGCCTCTACATCGCCAGCCAGCTGGTCGAGGCCTGGATGTTCCGGTCCAGCCAGCTGGACCGGAAACTGGACTCGCGCTGGGGCTACGTCCAGCTGGTCGCCGCGGTGGCGCTATCGAATCTGCTGTTCAGCTCCTTCGGCGTCGCGGCGATGATCCGCGGCGGCCCCGGCGGCGCGCTTGCCGGCGCGCTGCTGATCACGGGCGCGATCGTCAACGCGGTGACCACCACGGCGTCGTCGCGCGAGCTGTTCCTGGCCGGTCTGATCCCGCAGATTGTCTGCTTCGCCTTCCTGCCGGGGGTGGCGCTTGGCCACGGCGCCGGCGCCTTGACGGCCTCGCAGCTGGCGTTCGGCGCGATGCTCAACGTCACCGCCGCGGCGATGGCCTGGCGGCTGTTCGCCCAGGTGTTGGCCGGCGAGGACCGCGCCCGCGCCGCGGCCGAAGCCGCCAACAACGCCAAGAGCGAGTTCCTGGCGCAGATGAGCCACGAGATCCGCACGCCGCTGAACGGCGTGCTCGGCATGGCTCAAGCCATGAACGCCGGCGCGTTGGCGGACGAGCAGCGCGACCGCCTCGATGTGATCCGCGAGTCGAGCGAGGCGCTGCTGAAGATCCTCAACGACGTGCTCGATATCTCCAAGATCGAGGCGCGCAAGCTGGAGGTCGAGGCCGTGGAGTTCGACCTTGGCGAGACCCTCAGCGGCGTCAACGCTTCCTTCCTGCCGGTGGCGGCGCAACGGGGCCTCGAACTCAGCGTCGAGCTGGGCGACGCCGGGGGTGTCTACCGGGGCGATCCGACGCGCGTGCGGCAGATCATCTCCAACCTGGTCTCCAACGCGCTGAAGTTCACCGCGTCGGGCTCGATCACTGTGCGCGCCTCCCGCGACGGCGGGACCCTGCGCATCGCGGTCGCCGACACCGGCATCGGCATCGCGCCGGAGGTGGCCGAGCATCTGTTCGCCAAGTTCGTCCAGGCCGACGCCTCGACCACCCGCCGCTACGGCGGCACCGGCCTTGGCCTGGCGATCAGCCGCGAGCTGGCCGAGCTGATGGGCGGTTCGCTCACGCTGGACAGCGCGCTGGGCCAGGGCTCGACGTTCATCGTTCAGCTGCGGCTGGAACGGGTGGGCGAGGCGCGGCCCGCGCCGCCGCCTCGGCAGACCATGGCGCTGCTGCCGGCGGTCGAGCCCGAACCCAGCCGCATCNGGATCCTGGCGGCCGAGGACAACCACGTGAACCGCCTGGTGCTCAAGACCCTGCTGAACCAGATCGGCCTGCACCCCGATATGGTCGGCAACGGCCTGCTGGCGGTAGAGGCCTGGCGCATGGGCGCCTACGACGTGATCCTGATGGATATCCAGATGCCGGAGATGGATGGCCTGACCGCCACCCGCGAGATCCGCGCCGAGGAGGCCACCACCGGCCGCCCCCGCACCCCGATCCTCGGCCTCACCGCCAACGCCATGGCGCATCAGGTCGACGAATACCGCCGCGCCGGCATGGACGGCCACGTCGCCAAGCCTATCGATGTCGCCAAACTGTTCGCAGCGCTGGAGGCGGCGCTGGCGGAGGAGGCAGCGAGCGAAGAGGCTTTGAGCCTGCGGGTTTAGCCCGCATCACCCAAGGGCCGGCCGACCAACCCAATATCCGGTCGTCGCCGGGCGCCAGTCCCGGCGACCCATGCGCGCGGACCGCGGTGTCGCCGTGCCAGGCACGGCCAATGCGCAAAGCCGTGTTCTTGGGTGGCCGGGACTAACGCCCGGCCATGACCGATCAGAGAGCAGGGCAGGGAAGGAACCTAAGACTTCACCTTCACGTAGCTGCCCGGCGCGTCCTCGAGCGGCTTCAGCGGGCCCTTGGTGGGGTCGCGTGCGGGGATCTGGCCGCCTGAACGCGCCTTCAGCCACGTCATCCACTCCGGCCACCAGGAGCCGGGATGTTCGACCGCGCCGGCCATCCATTCCTCGACGGACGGCGGCAGCTCGGGATTGGTCCAGTGCTGGTACTTCTTCGCATCCGGGTGGTTGATCACCCCGGCGATGTGGCCCGAGCCCGCCATCATGAAGTTGACCGGGCCGCCGAACAGCCGCGCGCCCTTGTAGACCGAGCGGTAGGGGGCGATGTGGTCTTCCTTCGACGACTGCACGTAGATCGGCGTCTGCACCTTGCCGAGGTCGAGCCGCACGTTGTCGAGCACCAGCTCGCCCTTGGCCAGCGCGTTCTCGCCGTAGAACTTGCGCAGGTAGGCGAGGTGCAGCGCCTTGGGCATCCGCGTCTGGTCGGCGTTCCAGAACAAGAGATCGAACGGCCGCGGCTCCTTGCCCATCAGGTAGTTGTTGACGAAGAAGCTCCAGATCAGATCGTTCGAGCGCAGGGCGTTGAAGGTGTCGGCCATGGTCTGGCCGGAGAGCACGCCGCCGCCGGCGTCCATCTTGGTCTCCAGCTCGCGCAACCAGTCTTCGTTGGTGAACAGCAGGAGATCGCCGGCCTCGGAGAAGTCCTGCTGCGCGGCGAAGAAGGTGGACGAGGCGATCCGCGTATCGCCGCGCGCCGCCATGTGCGCCAGGGCGCAGGAGAGCAGGGTGCCGCCGATGCAGTAGCCGACCGTGTTGACCTGGCTCACGCCAGCCTGCTGCATTACCGCATCGGTCGCGGCGTAGATGCCCTCCTTGAGGTAATCCTCGAAGGTGCGGGTCGCGAGCGTGGCGTCCGGGTTGACCCAGGAGGTGACGAACACGGTGATCCCCTGGCTCGTCAGCCAACGGATCATCGAGTTCTCCGGCCGCAGATCCAGGATGTAGTACTTGTTGATCCAGGGCGGGAAGATCAGCAGCGGAACCTCGCACACCGTCTCGGTCGTCGGCGTGAACTGCAGGATCTGGATCAGCTCGTTCTGGTAGATCACCTTGCCGGGGGCCGTGGCGACGTTCTCGCCGACCTTGAACTGCGAGAAGTCGGTCTGGCTGATCGACAGCTGGCCGCCGCCGCGCGAGAGATCGGCGGCGAAGTTCTCCATCCCTTTGACGATGCTCTCGCCATTGCTCTGCATCGCCTCGCGCAGCGCCGCCGGGTTGGACATCAGGAAGTTCGACGGCGAGATCGCGTCGGTGAGCATCTTGGTGAAGAACTCGACGCGGCGCTTGGTGATCGGCTCGACGCCCTCAACCCCGCCCACCAGTTCGTTCAGCCATTCCGAGGTGATCAGGTACGACTGCTTGATCACGTCGAACACCGGGTTCGAGGTCCACTCGGGGTCGAGGAAGCGCTTGTCGCCGCGCTCCGGCCGGGCCACCTCGCCGGGCGCTTCGCCGCCGGCGCGCTGCGCGGCCACCTTCCAGAGGTCCATGTAGCGGGTGAACAGGTCGGCCTGGGCGCGCATCAGCCGATCGGGCTGCGCGGCGAGGCGGCCCATCACCTCGGACAGGGACGAGGCGACGTGGAACGGGTCGGGCGTCAGCGCGGCCGGCCGGTCGGCCTGGCGCAGCGCCGCCTCGGCGATCGCGCCCTGGGCGGTCATGGCGGCGCGGGTGAGGTTCAGCGACAGCTTCTCCAGCGAGTCCCGCTGCGTCGGCGACAGGAACTCCAGCGTGGCGGCTGCGGCTGCGGCAGCCTGCGGGGCGGGGGGCGGCTCGGGTGCGGCGGCGGTTTCGACGCGCGGCGCCGGCTTGGCCTTGGCGGCGGCGGTCGCCGATTTCGCCGCGCGCTTGCGCGGGCGTCTGACGGTGCTCGAATCTGTCATCCAAATCTCCTCGACCCGGCTGCAGCTCTGGTCGACGGCGCGTCCAGCGCGCCTTCCGTCCGCCCCCATGATGGCATAAGAGCCGGCGATATGAATGGTTGCCGGGCCAAATATTCAAACCTCGCCGCCGCGAGCGCGGTCCTGGCGGGCCTTGTCGCCGGCCGGACCATGGCCGAGCCCAACGCGCAGCCGTCCGCTTCCTCCGTCCCCGCCGCCATCGGCCAGGCCGAGAAGGCGACCGCGCGCCCGACCTTCGCCTCCATTCCATCGGCGCCCACCGACGTGCGGCCGTTCCGGTCCTGGCAGGTCGCGATCGCCGACACCAAGCACGTCGGCGAGGCGACCGCCGCCGAGGCCGCGGCCGAACCCTGGACGCTGAGCGACACCCAGGGCTTCGCCGACCGCGCCCGGGCCGAGGCGGCGCCGCCGGCGCCGATGACCAAGCCGGCCGATGCCGACACCGACGCCTTCGTCCGCGAGATGCTCCGTCGAGCTACCCCGCCCCCGCGGGCGCACTGAAGCCGGCGGGGGCGCATCTCCCCGAACTACTTCCCGCACACATCCTAAACCGGCTTGGCGGACCCCGGCGACGAGGTCTATCCATGCCCCCGCCGCGCCGCTGAGCGCCAGACCCGGCATCATGACCCCCGACTTTCCCCGCATCCGACGCCTGCCCCCTTACGTGTTCGAGGAGGTGAACCGCCTGAAGGCCCGCCTCCGCGGCGAGGGCGTCGACATCATCGACTTCGGCATGGGCAACCCCGACATGCCGACCCCCAAGCACATCGTGCAGAAGCTGATCGAGACCGCGCGCGACCCCAAGAGCGGCCGCTATTCCGCCTCGAAGGGCATTCCCGGCCTGCGCCGGGCCATGGCCGGCTACTACGCCCGCCGCTTCGACGTGAAGCTCGACCCCGACCGCGAGGTGATCGCGACGCTGGGTTCGAAGGAGGGCTTCGCCAACCTGGCCCAGGCCGTCACCGGGCCGGGCGACGTGATCATCTGCCCCGACCCCGCCTACCCGATCCACGCCTACGGCTTCATCATCGCCGGCGGCGTGATCCACCGTGTGCCGGCGCTGTCGCCGGAAGAATACCTCTCCGGCATCGGCCGCGCGGTGCGCGACAGCTCGCCGCCGCCGAAGCTGATGGTGCTCAGCTACCCGTCGAACCCCACCGCCCAGTGGGTCGACCTCGAATTCTACAAGGACGCCGTGGCGCTGGCGAAGAAGCACGACATGCTGGTGCTCTCCGACATCGCCTATTCGGAGATCTACTTCGACAACAACCCGCCGCCGTCGATCCTGCAGGTCGAAGGCGCCAGGGACTTCGCCGTCGAGGTCAATTCGCTCTCGAAGACCTACGCGATGGCCGGCTGGCGGGTCGGCATGGTGGTGGGCAACGAGCGGATGTGCGCGGCGCTGGCGCGGGTGAAGTCCTATCTCGACTACGGCGCCTTCACGCCGATCCAGGTGGCGGCTGTCGCCGCTCTCAATGGCCCCCAGGACTGCGTCGACGTGATCCGCGCCACCTACAAGTCGCGCCGCGACGTGCTGGTCACCGCCATGGCCCGCGCCGGCTGGGAGATTCCCTCGCCGCCGGCCTCGATGTTCGCCTGGGCCCCGCTGCCGCCCCAGTTCAAGGACGCCGGCTCGATGATGTTCTCCAAGCTGCTGATCGAGAAGGCCGGCGTCGCGGTCTCGCCCGGCGTTGCTTTCGGGGAGCACGGCGAAGGCTATGTGCGCATCGGCCTNGTGGAGAACGAGCACCGCATCCGCCAGGCGGCGCGCAACGTGAAGAAGTTCCTCGAGCAGGCGGGCCAGCACCTCAGCGCCGCCCGTGAAGCGGAGGAGGCGCCGAAATGATCCGCGCGGCCTGTCACTGCGAAGCCGTCCGCTTCGAGATCGCCGAGCCGCCGGAGTGGGTGCTGGACTGCAACTGCACGCTCTGCCGTCGCTATGGCGCACTCTGGACCTACTTCGACGGACCGGATCAGGCGAAGCTGCTGATGACGCCGTCGCTGGATGTCACGGAAGCCTACACGTGGCTCGACGGGGACATTGCGTTCCATCGCTGCCGGACCTGCGGCTGCGTCACCCACATGGTTGCGGCCAGGGAAGACCCGCCGGTGATCTACGGCGTCAACGCGCGGCTGATGGCGGGCCTCGATCCCGCCACGGTCCGCATTCGCCGCAAGAACAACAGCCACTCCGGCTTCTTCTGGACCCGTCCTGACGAGCCCATCGAGGCGAGCCGTCATCCGGTGATGCCGCCGCCGGGCCCGCTGGATTGGCGCTAAAGGCGGTGGCGCGCCCCCTCGGAGCCAACTAAGTCGTGCATCCATGACCAAGAACGACCCCTGGCGGATAGGCGTCGCCGGCCTTGGCACGGTCGGCGCAGGCCTGCTCAACCTGATCGCCGAGCGGCCCGGCTTCTCGCCGGTTGGGCGCGAGGTGGTCGTCACTGGCGTTTCGGCGCGCTCGCGCAGCCGACCGCGGCCCTACGACATCTCCAACTTGCCCTGGTTTGACGATCCGGTGGCGCTGGCGGCCTCGCCGGACAACGACATTTTCGTCGAGCTGATCGGCGGCTCGGACGGGCCGGCCAAGGTCGCCGTCGAGACGGCGCTCAAGGCCGGCAAGCCCGTGGTCACGGCCAACAAAGCGCTGATCGCCGAACACGGCGCCGAGCTCGCCGCCCTGGCCGAGGCCAGCGGCGCGCCGCTGCTGTTCGAGGCGGCGGTGATGGGCGGCACGCCGGCGGTGAAGATGCTGCGCGAGGCGATGGTCGGCGACGAGGTCGAAGCGGTCGCCGGCATCCTGAACGGCACCTGCAACTACATCCTGACCGAGATGGAGGCGACCGGCCGGCCGTTCGCCGAGGTGCTGGCCGAGGCGCAGCGGCTGGGCTATGCCGAGGCCGATCCGACCATGGATGTCGGCGGCTTCGACGCCGCCCACAAGATCACCATCCTGGCCGCGCTCGCGTTCGGCTGTGCGCCGACCTACGCCGCCGCCGAGGTGGAAGGGATCGCGGCGATCGAGCCGATCGACATCCGCCTGGCCAAGGACCTCGGCTACCGCATCAAGCTGGTGGCGAGCGCGGTGAAGTCGGCCGAGGGCGTGCAGGTCACCGTCCATCCGGCGCTGGCCCCGCTCGCCCATCCGCTGGCGCAGGCCGGCGGCGCGCTCAATGCCCTTTTCATCCAGGGACGTACGATCGGCCGGATCTTCATCCAGGGCCCGGGCGCCGGCGCCGGGCCAACGGCGGCGGCGGTAGCGGCTGACATCGCCGACGTGATGACCGGGGCGAGCCGACCGGTGTTCCAGCTGCCGGCGGGGAGGCTGAAGCCATTCGCTCCAGTGAACGCCAAGAGCCAGCTCGGCCGCGCCTACATCCGCCTGATGGTGCGCGACGAGCCGGGCGTCATCGCCGCCGTCTCCGAGACTTTGGCGGAAGCCAAGGTGTCCATCGACAGCTTCCTGCAAAAGCCGGTGGAGGACGCCGGCGTCGTGCCGATCGTGCTCACCACCCACGCCGCGCCAGAGGAGGTGATCCTCGAAGCGGTGCGCCGCATGCAGGGTCTGGCAGTGATGATCGAGCCGCCCAGAATGATCCGCATCGCCCGTATCTGAGAATCCCCCGACAATGATCGACCAACGGCCGGAGCCCGCTCGATGAGTTCAAACTTGCTGGACCGCAGTCTCGTCATGGACGCGGTCCGCGTCACCGAGGCGGCCGCCATCGCCGCCTGGGAGCTGGCCGGCCGCGGCGACGAGAAGGCGGCCGACCAGGCCGCGGTCGACGCCATGCGCACCGCGCTCAACGAGCTGGCGATCGACGGCCTGATCGTGATCGGCGAGGGCGAGCGCGACGAGGCGCCGATGCTCTACATCGGCGAGAAAGTCGGCAAGGGGACCGGTCCGCGCATCGACATCGCGCTCGACCCGCTCGAGGGCACGACGCTCACCGCCAAGGCCATGGCCAACGCGCTGGCGGTGATGGCCTGGGCGCCGGCCGGCACCATGCTCAACGCGCCAGACACCTACATGGACAAGATCGCCTGCGGCCCCGGCTATCCGGCCGGGATCATCGACCTCGACCAGAGCGCCGGCGACAACGCCAGGGCCATGGCGAAGTTCAGGGGCGTCGAGACGTCGCAGATCACCGTCTGCGTGCTCGACCGGCCGCGCCACGCCGAGATCATCGCCTCCCTGCGCGAGGCCGGGACCCGGGTGCACCTGATCACCGACGGCGACGTCGCCGGGGTGATGAACACCGCCGATTCCGACACCGGCATCGATCTCTACGTCGGCCAGGGCGGCGCGCCGGAGGGCGTGCTGGCTTGCGCGGCGCTGAAATGCGTCGGCGGCCAGTTCCAGGGCCGGCTGGTGTTCCGCAACGCCGACGAGCGGGCCCGGGCCGATCGGCTCGGCATCAAGGACCTCGACAAGAAGTACGACCTGCACGAGCTGGTCCGCGCCGACGCGATCTTCGCGGCGACCGGCGTGACCAAGGGCGCTCTGCTCGACGGCGTGAAGATCTCCGGCGGACAGGTGCGCACCCACAGCCTGGTGATGAACTCCGCCACCCACACCGTGCGCGAAGTGCGCATGCAGCGGCCGATCTGAGCATGGCCTTCGCCGTGGACCTCTCGCACGATGCGCCCACCGCCTTCCTCGGCGTCGAGCGCTCGATCGGGGGTCGGCGGTGGCGGGCGCGGCCGGCGGCGGAGCTGACCGTCCGCGAGATCGCTTCGCGCATGGGCATAGCCGAGCCGCTAGCGCGGGCGCTTGCCTCGCGGGGCATCACGGCGCTGACCGCCGAAAACTATCTGCGACCGACGCTGAAGGCGCTGTTCCCCGATCCGTCCAGCTTCATGGGCATGGACGAAGCCGCGCGGGTGCTGATCGACGCCTTCGAGCATGAGCGCAAGGTCATCGTGTTCGCCGATTACGACGTGGACGGAGCATCCAGCGCCGCCCAGTTGGTCCGCTGGTGGCGTGCGATGGGCCGTGAACTGCCGATCTATGTGCCCGACCGCCTGACCGAGGGCTACGGCCCCAGTCCCGCAGCCTTCCGCCATCTGCGCGAAGCCGGCTACGAGCTGGTGATCACGGTCGACTGTGGCGCGGCGGCCTACGATGCGCTGATTGCGGCCGGCGAAGTCGGCCTCGAGGTGGTGGTGATCGATCACCACATGATGCGCGAAGTCCCACCGGCGGCGCGCGCGCTGGTCAATCCCAACCAGAAGGGATGCGGTTCCGACCAGGGCGTACTGGCCGCGGCGGGCGTCACCTTCGTGCTGCTGGCGGCGCTGAGCCGGGAGGCGCGCCGGCGCGGCTGGTTCGCCGAGCGGCCGGAGCCGGACCTGCGCCAATGGCTCGATCTCGCCGCGCTGGGCGCCATCTGCGACGTGACTCAGCTGGTCGGATTCAACCGCGCTCTCGCCGCTCAGGGGCTGAAGGTGATGTCGAACTGGGCCAATCCCGGGCTGAAGGCGCTGCTGGACGTCGCCGGCGCCAAGGGTCCGGCCAGCGTGTTCCATGCCGGCTTCGTGCTCGGCCCGCGCATCAACGCCGGCGGCCGCATCGGCCGGGCGGACCTCGGCGCGCGGCTGCTGTCGACCGACGATCCGGCCGAGGCGCTGTCGCTGGCGCAGGAGCTCGACGCGCTCAACGCCGAGCGCAAGACGGTCGAGACCCAGATCCTCGAAGCCGCCATCGCCAACATCGAGGCCGGCGCCAACTTCGACCCGGCCGCGCCGGCCATCGTCGTCGCCGAGGAGGGCTGGCACCCTGGGGTGATCGGCATCGTCGCCAGCCGGCTGCGCGAGCGCTATCGACGGCCGGTCGTGGTGGTCGGCCTCGACCGCGCCAGCGACATCGGCAAGGGCTCCGGCCGCTCGCAGCCCGGCGTCAACCTCGGCCGTGCGGTGCAGGCGGCGTTCGACGAAGGGCTGTTGCTGGCCGGCGGCGGGCACGCGATGGCCGCCGGCGTCACGCTGCGGCCCAGCGCGATCCCTGAGTTCCGCGCCTTCCTGTGCGAGCGGCTCGCCGGCGAGATGGCCGAGGCGGAGGCGGACGACGCGCTGGAGATCGACGCCCTGGTGACGCCAGGCGCCGCCGCTCGGCCGCTGCTCGATGCGTTCCAGGCCATGGCGCCGTTCGGCCCGGGCAATCCCGAGCCGGTGTTCGCCGTCGCCGANGTGCGGGTCGAGCGGGTGACNCCGATGCGCGGCGGTCATCTGCGCTGCACCCTGGTCGGCGCCGGCGGCGCCAGCATCCGCGCCATCGCCTGGCGCAGCGCTGACACGCCGATCGGCCAGCGCCTGCTGGCCGGCGGCGGCTCGCTGCACGCGGTCGGCAAGCTGAAGGCGGACGACTGGAACGGCCGCAACACGGTCGAGCTCGAGATCGAGGACCTCGCCGATCCGCGCATGAGCTGATCGGGCCCGGGCGCGGCCCTCAGGCCGAACGCCTGAGCGCCCACCATTTTCGCAGGGCCACCGCGGCCCAGACCGCCTCGACCAGGCCGAACGGCCAGGCGCCCTGCGCGAACCCGTAGGCGCTGCCAAGCGCGCACGAGCCCGCGAAGGCCAAGGTCCACCAGGGCGAGCGGGCCTCCATCGCGTAGCAGATCAGCATCGCGGAGACGGCGAACAGGCCGAAGGCGGTCAGGGCGTCCATCGGGCGCATACTACCCGCTGAGCGGCCGCTTGCGCGGCCCCGCCGGCGCCGTTATATCCGCCGCTCTTCCCCGCCGGGCCCTTCGTCTATCGGTTAGGACATCAGATTTTCAATCTGGGAAGAGGGGTTCGACTCCCCTAGGGCCTACCAGCGCAAGACCTCATCGCCATCGTCTCGCGCCGAGCCGCCGCCGAGCTTGCTGGCGGTCGGCTTTCCACAGTGAGCCAAGTCACCAGAGGCTGCGCCGGTCGCAACACCTGGCCCGCACTCGCCGTACGACTTGGAGCTCCGCCCGACAGCTCGATCTTCACCTGAGCGTGCGTCGCTTGACCGCTCGCGCGTCCAGAATCCGCGAGAGCGCCATGTTTCGGCCGCAAATATTGACGGCTCTCTTCTCGCGAGAACAATGTTATAGTGGCCTCCTCGCGTGGTCTGATCTTCTGCGCGGGACGCAGTTGAGGGGCGGATGTCTGAGACAATTTTTGGGGAGGCGCAGCCGTACGACGACCCAGTTCGCATCAGTGGTCGCGTAAAATGGTTTGACGCCGGCAAAGGCTACGGATTCGTCGTGCCAGACGATCCCAGCCAGACGGGATCGAGGGACGTGCTGCTGCACGTCACCTCCCTACGTAACATGGGACGTGAGAACGCGCTGGAAGGCTCGGTCATCGTCTGCGACGTGGTCAAGCGGCCCAAGGGCTGGCAGGTCTCCGACATCGTCGACCTGGATGAGACCTCGGCGTCGCCGATGATGGAGCGTCCGAGGCGTCCGTTCGACGGCGACAGCCACGGCGGGGGCGCCGGCGGCTTTCGGCGCGACCGCGGCGGCCATGAGGGCCCGCGGCGCGATGCTGGCGGCGGCGGCGGCGGCCGGTTCGAGAGCGTGCGCGCGCCGCGCCGGCCGCCGGCGCCGCGCGGCCCGCTCGAACGGGCCAAGGTCAAGTGGTTCAACCGCACCAAGGGCTACGGCTTCGTGGTGCGCGACGGCGAGCCCGGCGACATCTTCGTCCACATCGAGACCCTGCGCCGCAGCGGGCTGGAAGACCTGCAGCCCGGCGCCGATGTGATGGTGCGCTTCGCCGAGGGGCCCAAGGGCCTGGTGGTGGCCGAGATCGAGGTCGATCGGCTATAGGGCCGGGCGTGCCGCTTGGTCGGCGTGGTTGGCGGAGCGGCGTTGCCGATGAAGCAGCCTTTGTTGCGGCTCCTCGCGGCGCTGGCCGTTGTCGCGTATGCGTCGGCGGCGCTCGCGGCCGTCCCGGTGTGGGGCGTCAGCGTCGTGCACACCTATCCACACGACCGCAACGCCTTCACCGAGGGCCTGTTCTACCAGGGCGGCTATCTCTACGAGAGCACCGGGCTCAACGGGCAGTCGTCGGTGCGCAAGGTCGACCTGGCCACCGGCCGGGTTTTGCAGAGCCACGATCTTGGCCGGCAGTTCTTCGGCGAGGGCATCGTCGCCTGGAAGGACCATCTGATCCAGCTGACCTGGCAGAGCCACGTCGGCTTTGTCGACGACCTGGCGACGTTCAAGGAGCTGCGGCGGTTCTCTTATACGGGTGAGGGCTGGGCGCTGACCCAGAACGGACGCCAGCTGATCATGAGCGACGGCACCCCGCAGCTGCGGTTCCTCGATCCGGTGACGCTGAAGGAGGTCCGCCGGCTCACCGTCACCGCCGACGGCCAGCCGGTGAAGAACCTCAACGAGCTGGAGTGGGTAAAGGGCGAGATCCTGGCCAACATCTGGCTGACCAACTTCATCGCCCGCATCGATCCGGCCAGCGGCAAGGTGACGGGGTGGATCGACGTCACCGGCCTGATGAACCCGGCCGAGCTCGGCGGCGACCCTGACGCCATCCCCAACGGCATCGCCTATGACGCCGAACACGACCGGCTGTTCGTCACTGGCAAGCGCTGGCCCAAGCTGTTCGAGATCAAACTGGTGAGGCGCTGATGGCAGACGAACCCGACCTGACGCCGCAGCCGCCGGCGGGCTTTCACCGCGCCACCGAGCGTGGCGCCTTCAGCAACCACAACGGCCCCTACTTCCATCATGAGGACGGGACCCAGGCGTTCTTCGCGCTGAAGCGGCACTGCAACTCGATCGGCCTGATCCACGGCGGCATGCTGGCGGCCTTCCTCGACGGCGTACTGGCCAGCGCGGCCGGGCGCGGGGCGGGCCGCGTGGCGATCACCGTGCACCTGTCGATCGACTTCCTCGACATGGGCCGAGCCGGCGAGTGGGTGATGGGGGAGGCGAGCCTCACCCGCGCCACCAGCGACCTCGCCTTCGTCGAAGGCCGCGCCCACGTCGGCGGCCGCAACCTCGCCAGAGCCACCGGCGTCTTCAAGCTGATGCGCCGCCGCGACCGCTGAGTCGTTGGGTCGCGCCGCCCGGCGCCGTTCATTGCGGCGCAAGGCGGCTCATGGCAAAGGGGGCCGCGTCGATGACGGGGCGTAGCGCAGCCTGGTAGCGCATCTGCTTTGGGAGCAGAGGGTCGGAGGTTCGAATCCTCTCGCCCCGACCATCGGGACCTTGGAGCAAACGACACGCATGCTGGCGCGCATCTTCATCCCGGCCAAGACCGCCATGCAGTCGGGCAAGGCCAACACCCGCGAGTGGGTGCTGGAGTTCGAGCCGGCCAGCGCGCGGGTGTCCGACCCGCTGATGGGCTGGACCGTCACCACCGACATGAACGGCCAGGTGCGGCTGGCCTTCGACACCCGCGAGGAGGCGGTCGCCTACGCCCAGCGCCACGGCATCGCCTTCGAGGTGCTGGCGCCGAGACAGCACGGCCGGACCATCAAGGCCTACGCCGACAACTTCGCCTTCGGCCGCAGAGAACCCTGGACCCACTGACGCGCCGAAATCGCCGCCCGTAGCTCAACCGGATAGAGCATCCGCCTTCTAAGCGGACGGTTGCAGGTTCGAGTCCTGCCGGGCGGGCCAAGGCGCAGGGGTTATTGGCCGGGCTGCGCCTGCCTCGCCGCGGCCATCTGCTCCCTGACTCGGGCCTGGAAGTCGGCGGTTGAGTTCTCCGAGGGGTACGGCTCGGCGGGAACCGGCACGCCCAGGAACTTGCAGAGCCGCTCCCAGCCCTCGCCGACTTCGTAGACCAGCAGCCGCTCCGGCGCGATCGCGGCCTTCACCGCCTCGGTGTGCTTGCGGAAGTAGTCGGTCATGTAGGCGCGGTCGTCGAGGTGGTGGCGGAACTCGCCCATGAAGCTGCCGAAGAAGCGGTGCTGCAGGCTGTCGCCTTGCGTCCGGACGCCGCTTTGAGGCGAGAAGATCGTCGCCTGGGTGGAGTCGAACCACTTGTCCGGATCGCGCACCGTGTGCAGCACCTTGGCGTGCGGATAGTGATCGGCGATCGCCTTCCAGTGCGCCGCGCCGGGGTAGTCGACCATCGACTGGTAGTCCTGGAAGATCAGGTCCCAGTTCGGCCGTCCTTCGTTGGCGTCGATCCACAGCTGCATGCTCTCGGGGTGGGCGAACACCTCGACCATGTGATGGCAGGGGCCAAAACCCAGCATGTTGAGCGCGGTCTGCATCGACTTGGTGCCGGTGCGGCCAAGCCCCGACCCAACAATCTTTAACGGCATGAACGTCTCCCCGATCCTCGCCCGAACCGTAGCCCGCCGGCGCCGGCGGCTCAATCGGCTGCGGCGTAGGCGTCCAGAGCGCGGCGCAGGTCGGCGATCAGGTCGTCCGGGTCTTCCAGGCCGATGTTGAGCCGGATCAGCGGGCCGCCGTAGGCCGCCTTGAACTGGCGCACGTCGAACTGCGGATCGCCGTTCAGCGCCAGGCTCTCGAATCCGCCCCAGGAGAAGCCGAGGCCGAACAGCCGTAGCGTATCCAGGAACGCCTCCACCGCCTTGCTCGAGGCAGGCTGCAGCACGATCGCGAACACGCCGGCGGTGCCCGTGAAGTCGCGCTTCCACAACGCGTGGCCCGGCCCCCCCGGCAGGGCCGGGTGCAGCACCCGGAGCACCTGCGGCTGCTGCGCCAGCCAGGCGGCGACCGCCAGGCTGGAGGCGCCGTGACGGGCCATCCGGGTCGGCAGCGTGCGCAGGCCGCGCAGCATCTGGTAGGCGTCCTCCGAGGCGACCGACCAGCCGAAGTCGACGATCGCCCGCTCCAGCGCCTGGGCCATCGCCGGCGATGCCGCCGCGACCGAGCCCATGAACACGTCGGAATGGCCGCCGACGTACTTGGTCAGCGACTGCACGCTGAGATCGACGCCGTGGGCCAGCGGCTTGAACAGCAGCCCGGCCGCCCAGGTATTGTCCAGCAGCGTGAGGACGCCGCGCTCGCGGGCCAGCCGGGCGATGGCCGGGACGTCCTGCATCTCGAAGCTCAGCGAGCCCGGGCTCTCCATCACGATCAGCCGCGTCGCCGGCGTCACCATGGCCATCACCGCCTCGGGCGAGGCGTCGGCGGCGAAGTAGCGCGTCGGGGCGCCGAAGCGGCCAAGCACCTGGTCGCAGAAGCGGCGGGTCGGCTTGTAGACGCAGTCGGCGGCCAGCACCTCGTCGCCGGCCTTCAGCACCGCCAGCATCGCCGCGGCGAGCGCCGAAACGCCTGAGGGGAACAGCTTGACCGTCGCCGCGCCCTCCAGTTCGGACAGCGCCGACATCAGGGTCTCCTGGGCGGCGAGGCCGGCGCGGCCGTAGGTGGGGCGACTGGTGTCGTAGAGCGCCGCGGCGCGCTCCACGAGCACGGTCGAGCCCTTCTGCACCGGCGGGCCGACGGTGCGCAGCAGGTCGGCGCGGGCCTTGCCGGCGCGGATCAGCCGGGTGGCTTCGCTGGGCTTGTCGCTCATAGCGCCAGCCGCATCGCGCAGCGATCCTCGAAGCCGCGCGCCACCTCGTCGGTCAGCGTCGCCGCCAGGTGCGGCGTCGGCGCCTCCAGCACGACGAAGCCCATCGAGGCGTAGAAAGGTGCGTTGAAGGGGATGTGGCGGAAGGTCGTCAGCGTGACGGCCGGCAGACGCGCCCCGCGGGCCCAGTCGATCGCGGCCTGCATCAGCCGCCGCCCGTGCCCCTGCTTTTGGCGCGCCATCACCACGTCCACTTCCTCGATGTAGAGGCCGTCGTCGGTGATCTCGCCGGCGAGGAAGCCGATCGCGCCGGTCGCCGCATCGTCAGCCACCCAGAGCAGGCCGGCGTCCAGCGCCCTGAACCACTGGTCCGGCGGCGCGGGGGGGGAGGCGTCGGCGAGCGGCTGG
>JGI12269J14319_10002771_pt1 | contig 16701 bp, 20 predicted proteins | sample PeaSoiSIISIP2007_FD_14319 | JGI IMG/M metagenome (IMG submission 14319) | reverse complement strand
CGCCCTCTTCCGCCTGATACCTCTCGATACGGCCTCTCGCCTGGGCGGCTGGCTCTGCCGGCGGATCGGGCCGCATCTTCCCGTCTCGCGTCAGGCGCTCGGCAACCTGCGGCGCGCGTTTCCGGAAAAATCGGAAGCCGAGATCCGCCGCATTCTCCTCGCCATGTGGGACAACCTCGGCCGCATCATGGGCGAGTATCCCCATCTCAGCCGTTTCCGCCTTTACGAGCCCGGGTCGCGCGTGGAGGTGATCGGTGCCGAGCACGTCGACCGGCTGCGCGACGACGGCAAGGCCGGCCTCTTCTTCTCGGCCCACTTCGGCAATTGGGAGCTCGCCTCCATGGGTGCCAGCCAACGCGGCCTGCCGCTCGCGCGTTTCTACCGCGCACCCAACAATCCCTTCGTCGACCGCATCGTGCGGCTCATCCGCAGCCCGGTCGCGGGCGAGCTTCTGCCGAAAGGGGCCGAGGGTGCCCGGCGCGGGCTCGCCGTCATGCGCGCGGGCGGACATCTCGCCATGCTCGTCGATCAGAAGATGAACGACGGCATCGCCGTGCCCTTCTTCGGCCGGCCGGCGATGACCGCGCCCGCGTTGGCGCAGTTAGCGCTCAAGTTCGCCTGCCCCGTGGTCCCCGCCAAGGTCGAGCGCGTGGGAGGGGCCCGCTACCGCATCACCGTCTATCCCCCCCTCGAGATCGCGAGGAGCGGGGATCGCCAGAAGGACGTGCTGGACCTCATGACCCGCGTCAACGCGCTCATCGAGGGCTGGATCCGCGAGCGGCCCGAGCAATGGCTCTGGCTCCACCGCCGCTGGCCGGAGTGAGGGGACCGCGCCCGAGGTTTGCGCGCGTCGGAAGAATTGTGGGGATGTCCCTCTTCGCTCGAGCTCGTTTCAAACTGGGCTTGGAAAGCTCTGTGCGAAGCGGGACATCTTTGACGACATTCCATCTAAGGAATATATAAGAAGACGGCGTCAGAGGATTACGTGCCGCTGGCGGACGACCTTTACGACGCGTATCTCCAGGAACTCGAGACAGAGGGGTTGATATGACGGGCCGGCACAAGTTTTCCGAGCTGGTGGCGAAGATGCCCGCGGAGCGGCGTGCGCGCGTCGACCGAATGGCCGAGGAAATGCGCGAGGAAATGGACCTGACCCAACTCCGCACGGCACGCCAGCTTTCGCAGGCAGCCTTGGGCGAGATTCTGCACGTCGAGCAGCCCGCCGTCGCCAAGATCGAGAAGCGCACGGACATGTACGTGAGCACGCTCCGCCGCTTCATCGAGGCGATGGGCGGCGAGCTCGAGATCACCGCGCGCTTTCCCGGTCGCAACGTGCGTATCAAGAACTTCAGCGATCTTGGGGGAACGTGAGCCCGCGTGAGCGAAATCGTATATACATCGAGGGAAAAGCGCAATTTCCGTGACTTACGTAATTCGCGTGAATCACGTACATAATGAGGGAAAGAGAGGGACCCATGGATAGGCCCAAGATTGTCCCGGCTTCCGAGTTCACCCGCAATTTCGGCCGCTACCGGATGCGCGCCCAACGCGAGGCCGTCGCCGTGTCGAGCCACGGCCGGATCACCGGCTACTTCGTCGGGGCCGACGAATATGAGGAGCTCAAGCGCTTTCCGGAAAGCCGCCGCAGCTTCGCCACCGCCGATCTGCCTGAGGAAAGGGTCAGAGCCATCGGTGCGTCCCGCATGGACGCGCGGCACACGCATCTCGATACCATGCTCGATCCGAAATAGCGGAGCTGCATGCCGATCCCTAACCCGGAGCAAGGCCTCGTCATCTCCTATGCCTATCTCCGGCATCGCGAACATCAGGCTGGACGGGATCGGCCTGCCGAAGCCGGATGCCGATTTGATCGCCCAGCGCTTACGGCGCGCACGGGAGTTGGATACGGAGGACTGACCATGGCCAAAATTCCCTTTGAGAAAAGCAGCGGCAACGTGTTTGCCGATATCGCATTCACGCCAGCCGAGGCGGCGGAGCTCACCGCTAAAAGCAACTTGATTATCGCCATCAAGGACACCATCGCGCGGCGCAAACTGACGCAGCAGGAGGCGGCGCGGCTCTGCGGCACAGATCAGCCGACGCTTTCCAAAGTGTTCCGTGGCCGTATGGAGAGTGTCACCATTGACCGGCTTGCCAGCTGGCTTACCTCGCTCGGCCGGGACGTAGAGATTATCGTCAAACCAACGCCGCGTAAGCCCCGCCAAGGCCGCTTGCGTGTGATTGAAGCTGCGTAACCCTTTACCTAAAAGCGCTGACACCCCAGCCGCCGAGCCGGGCTCTCCTCGAGATCCGGCTACGGCTTCGCCAGCGTGGCCGCCATCGGCGGCACGAGCAGTGCGGGGTCGAGGCGCGCGCTGCGCCAATTCATGCCCCAGTGGAGGTGCGCTCCGGTGGCCCGGCCGCTCGCTCCCATGCGCGCGACCTCCTGGCCTTGGCGCACGCGGTCGCCCAGCTTCACCTCGATCGCCGAGAGGTGGAGGAAGGTCGAGCTCAACTCGAGGCCGTGATCGATGATCAGGGTGCCGCCGGTCAAATAGAGATCGGGCTCGGCCAGCGTCACGATGCCATCGGCGGGGGCTGCGACCGGCGTGCCGACGGCACCTGCGATGTCGACGCCGAAATGGGGCTGTCGCGGCTGGCCGTTCAAGATGCGCCGGCTGCCGAAGACGCCGGTGATCTTGCCCTCGACGGGCCAGACGAAGCCGCTTCTGAAGAGCGGCTCGGGGAAGTCGCTGGCGCGCGCCTTGTCGATGCGGGCCTGCTCCGCCTTGATGCGCGCGAGGAGCTCGGCGGGCGGGCTCACCAGCGCCTCGGGCAGGCCGTTGATGCGCTGGACCTCATAGCGGCGTTGCGCCACGGCAAGCGTGCGCTCCTCCTCGCTGCCGTCGGGATGACGCACGACGAGTGCGGCCTCGGGCCTCGCCTCATAGCCGAAGCCGATGACGAAGCCGCCGTCGGCGGCGACCTCGACCGGCTTGCCGTCGAGCATCACGCGGGCTCCCGGCTCGACGCTGCCGAAGAGAAGGCCGCCTTGCGTCGCCTTGCCCTCGAGGCTGAGCGTCCCCGCCGCGGCCGGGAGTGCCGCGAGGGCGAGCAACAAAGCCATCATGAGCCGTCTCACAGGAGGGTTCCCTGATCGTCCTTGCGCTTGGCGCGGCGCGCGCGCGGCAGCGCGGGCTTGCCGCCCGAGGCTGCTGCCGTCGTCGGCGCCGCGGCGCCCTGAGCGATGGTGGCGCCGACGGCACCGTCCTGGAACTCGATGCCGATCGCCATGCCGGGCGTGGTCGCGGCGGCACGCGTCACCGCCTCACCCTTCGCATCGCGCACCAGCGCATAGCCGCGCGCGAGCACGCGTCTGTAGGAGAGGTTCTCGAGCCGCTGGCCCAAGCCGAGGGCGCGCTCCTCGAGGCGCTCGGCAAGGCGGAGGGCAGCCGGCCGCAAGCGCTCGCCCAAGCGCCGCACCTCGAGCGCGTCCCGCTCGAGTGCTACCAGGAACGGCTCCTTCCTGAGGCGGGCCGCGGTGGCGACGAGCTCGTGCTCGCGCGTGCGGAGGAGATGCGCGAGCGCCTTCTGTGGCGCGGGCACGCGGCCGAGCCGCTCCTCGCACCGCGTCACGAAGTTGAGCACGGCATTCGCGAGCCGCTCGGACCAGTCGTCGAGCCGCTGGGTCGCCTGCTCCAAGAGGTGCAGCGGGTCGGGGAGGCCGCGCGCGAGGCCTTCGAGCCGCGTGCGCGCTTCGGCCATCATGCGCTCGAGCCCGCGGAAGAGCCGCTGGCCATGCTCCATCACCTGGCCGAGAAGCTCGGCGCGCACCGGCACCGCCATCTCGGCGGCGGCAGAGGGTGTGGGCGCGCGCTTGTCCGAGGCGAAGTCGATCAGCGTGGTGTCGGTCTCGTGTCCGACGGCGGAGATGAGCGGGATCTCGCTCGCTGCCGCGGCGCGCACCACGATCTCCTCGTTGAAGGCCCAGAGGTCCTCGAGGCTGCCTCCGCCGCGCGCCACGATGAGAAGGTCGGGACGCGGGATCGGTCCGCCGGCGGCCAGGCGGTTGAAGCCGGCGATGGCGGCGGCGATCTGCTCGGCAGCCCCGGTTCCCTGCACCGCGACCGGCCAGAGGATGACCCGGCGCGGGAAGCGGTCGGCCAGGCGATGGAGGATGTCGCGGATGACGGCACCCGTCGGCGAGGTGATGACGCCGATGACCTCGGGGAGATAGGGCAGCGGCCGCTTCCGCGCGGCATCGAAGAGGCCCTCGGCCGCGAGCTTCTTGCGGCGCTCCTCGAGGAGCTTGAGCAAGGCGCCCTCGCCGGCGAGCTCCATCGCCTCGATGACGAGCTGGTATTTGGAGCGGCCCGGATAGGTGGTGATGCGCCCCGTCGCGATCACCTCCATGCCGTCCTCGCACTTGAGGCCGAGGCGGCCCGCCGTGCCGCGCCAGACGACGGCATCGAGCACGGCGTCCGCGTCCTTGAGCGAGAGGTAGAGGTGGCCGGAGCTGTGGCGCTTGAAGCCGGAGATCTCGCCGCGCACGCGCACATGGTCGAAGCGCTCCTCGAGCGTGCGCTTCAAGAGGCCCGAGAGCTCGCTCACGGAGAACTCGGGGAGGTTCGGCACGCCCGGGGCGGCGAGGAGATTTTCGGTCATCGCACTCGTGCCATGTTACACGAGTACAGGCGGCGTCACGAGAGCGACGCAAGCAGAGTACCCCTCGGGCAAGGTGCTATGAAAGCCGCGCAAGAGGCTTGCCGAGGGGCCGTTCGCAAGGCAAAGAGAAGAGCCGGGAGCAAGCGAGGCCGGAGGCAATGCGCATACTCGTGGTGGGAGGAGGCGGGCGGGAGCACGCGCTCGTGTGGGCGCTCGCGGCCTCCCCGCTCGCGGACAAGATCTTTTGCGCGCCGGGGAATGCCGGCATCGCCGAGGTGGGCGAATGCGTGCCGATCGCTGCCGAGGAGCTCGACCGCCTGGTTGCCTTCGCTGAAGCGCAGGCGATCGACTTCGTCGTGATCGGCCCCGAAGGGCCCTTGGTGCTCGGCCTCGTCGACCGGCTCGAGGCGGTGGGAATCAAGGCCTTCGGGCCGAGTGCCAAAGCAGCAGCACTCGAGGGCTCGAAAGGCTTCATGAAGGACCTCGCCGCCACATACGGCATCCCGAGTGCGGCCTACGGACGCTTCTCGGACCCCGCCGAGGCCAAGGCCTTCGTGCGCGCGCGCGGGGCTCCCATCGTGGTCAAGGCGGACGGGCTCGCGGCCGGCAAGGGGGTCACGGTCGCGCGCAGCCTCCAAGAGGCCGAGGCCGCGATCGATGCGGCACTTGTGGCCGGGCAGTTCGGCCGTGCCGGCCGCGAGCTCGTCATCGAGGAATTCCTCGAAGGCGAGGAGGCGAGCGTGCTCGCACTCGTCGACGGCGCGCATTTTCTCACGCTTCCCTCGGCACAGGATCACAAGGCCGCCTATGACGGGGACCGCGGGCCGAATACCGGCGGCATGGGCGCCTATTCGCCCGCCCCCATCGTCACCCCTCTCGTCCAGAAAAAAATCGAGGAGAGCATCCTCGCCCCGGCCGTCGCCGCCATGGCGAAGGAGGGCCGACCCTTCAAGGGCATCCTTTACGCCGGCCTCATGATCGGCCAAGAGGGCCCCAAGCTCCTCGAGTTCAACGTGCGCTTCGGCGATCCCGAATGCCAGGCCCTCATCGTGCGCCTCAAGTCGGATCTGCTCCCGGCACTCGTCGCCGCGCGCGACGGCGAGCTCAAGTTCTTCGACTTGCGCTGGCACGCCGAGCCCTCGCTCTGCGTCGTCATGGCCGCCAAGGGCTATCCCGGCGCTTACGTCAAGGGCAGCGAGATCCGCAACCTCGAGGCGGCCAGAGCGGTCGAGGGGGTGGCGATCTTCCACGCCGGCACCGCGCGCGCGGAGGGCAAGCTCATCGCGGTCGGCGGCCGCGTGCTCGGCGTCACCGCGCGCGGCTCGACCCTCGCGCAGGCGCAAGCGCGCGCCTACCGCGCGGTCGACCTCATCCGTTGGCCGGAGGGCTTCTGCCGCCGCGACATCGGCTGGCGCGTGCTCGGCAGGTAAAGCGAAAGAAGCACTCGGTAATGGGTCAGTTTCACCCCATCCTTCGAGACGGGCCTTCGGCCCTCCGCAGGATGAGGTGAAACCCTAACCAAGGTATCCTCATCCTGAGGAGCGTCGCGCTGGCGACGCGTCTCGAAGGATGAGGAATGCGCCAAACTGGCCCACTACCAATCACTCGGCCCGCAAGACAGGCCCGGCAAAAGCGCCTAAGATCGCCAACCCGAGACGCCTCACTGAGGATACCGACGATGACTCACGACTGGCCAAAGCTCGTTCTTGACCTCGAGCGGCTGTTGAAGCTGCGCGCGATCCCCTTCGCCATGAAGCTTTTCGAGCACAAGAGCGAGATGGAGGCGATCTCCAAGATCCGCCGGCCGAAATCGGTGCACACGCTCGATCAGGTGGTGGCGCAGGCAGCACGTCTCGGCTGGACGGTCGGCATCACCGCCGAGGACCTCGTCGGCGCGCAATGCCGCGCCGTCGTCGGGCTCGGCCTGGCGAAGGACGACGCATGGCGCTCGGGGCAGCACATGGTCGGCGTCTGGTACAGCTCGCCCGAGGATGCGCAGGCACACCAGGCGGCGATGAACTGCGTTCCCGACGGCGGCTACGAGGCGCTCGCGGTCGCCCCGCTCGCGAGCGGGCGGCTCGATCCGCCGGACATCGCCCTCTTCTACGCGACTCCGGGTGCGATGATCTATTTCATCAACGGCCTGCAATGGGCGGGCTACAAGCGCTTCGACTGGAGCATCGTCGGGGAGTCGGCGTGCGCCGACTCGTGGGGCCGCGCCTTGACGACGCGGCAGCCGAGCCTCTCGATCCCCTGCTTCGCCGAGCGCCGCTACGGGGGCGTGCTCGACGACGAGATGCTGATGGCGCTCCCGCCCGACCAGCTCGCCAAGGCGATCGCGGGTATGGAGGCGCTGGCGAAGAACGGCTTCCGCTACCCCTTCCCGCAGTACGGCATCCAGCAGGACGTGCGGGCGGGCATGGCGGTGAGCTACCCGGCGCCGAAGGCGTAGACGATCGAGGACTATCATTGAGGTGGGCGATGGCGCGTAGCGCAATTCATCCGGGCGAGCACTTGGCCGACGCCATCGCGGTCACGGGCGTTACGGCTGCACAGTTGGCGCGCGACATTCAGGTCCCGGCCAATAGGGTGACCGGCATTCTGCATGGCACTCGGGCGATCACGGCCGACACCGCACTGCGCCTCGCCAGATACTTCGGTACGAGTGCCGCGTTCTGGATGAACCTGCAGCAGCTTTACGAGTTGCGCTCTGCCGAACGGGAGATCGGCGAGGGGCTGAAGAGGATTCCCCGCGGCCGTGGCAGAGCAAGCCTCGCCCACGAGCCTCGGCCGTAAGCGCGCACCGAAAAATTTGACCTTTGCCGCAGTGCGGCATAATTTCTGCGCTGGTGGCGTGCCGTGTCACGCGATGGCCGCGCCGTGCCGCCCTTGGATTGACCCGATCGGAGACCGGCATGAACGGCGCGCCTCTGCTCAAACCCCTCGCTTACGACAGCCTCGTCTTTCCCCACCCCGGCCGGCCTGATCCGGGCACCACGCTCGCGGTGGCACCGGGTATCCGCTGGCTGCGCATGCCGCTTCCCTTCGCGCTCGATCACATCAACCTCTGGCTCCTCGAGGACGAGGGCGGCTGGAGCATCGTCGACAGCGGCTTCGGGCGCGGCGAGGAGACCAAGCTGCTGTGGGAGCGCGTCTTCGCCGCGACCCTCGGCGGCCGCCCCGTAAAGCGCGTCATCGTCACGCACTTCCATCCCGACCACATCGGGCTCGCCGGCTGGCTCTGCGAGCGCTTCGGCGTCGAGCTTTGGATCACCCAGGCCGAGTGGCTTACCGGCCAGCTCGTGCGCCACGGCTGGTCCGGGGGCGACATCGAGAAGCGGGTCGAGCATTACCGGCGCAACGGTCTCGCCGAGGACAAGCGGGAGGCGCTCCGCCGGCGCGGCAACCTCTATGCCCAGAACGTCACCCCCATCCCGGTCACCTATCGCCGCATCCTGGAAGGCGAGGAGATCGCCATCGACGGCCGCCCCTGGCGCGTCATCATCGGCCAGGGCCACGCGCCGGAGCATGCCTGCCTCTATAGCCGCGATCTCGGTGTCCTGATCTCGGGCGACCAGGTGCTGCCCAAGATCACCACCAACGTCAGCGTCTTTCCCGATCAGCCGGACAGCAACCCGCTCAAGCTCTATCTCGACTCGCTCGAGCGCTTCCGGCCGCTGCCTGAGGACAGCTTCGTGCTGCCCTCCCACGGGCTGCCCTTTCGCGGACTCCACCTGCGCCTCGAGCAGCTCGCCCAGCACCACGACGAGCGCCTCGAGCGCACGGTCGAGGCCTGCCGCACGCCGCGCACCGGGGCCGAGATCATCCCGGTGCTGTTCCGCCGCGAGCTCGACCTTCATCAGCTCTCCTTCGCGATCGGCGAGGCGCTTGCCCATCTCCACTATCTCGTGGGTCTCGGCCGGCTCAAGCGCGAGACGGGCGCGGACGGCGTCTATCGCTTCCTCACGGCGTGAGCGCGGCCCAGGTGCGCCGCCCCTTCGCCCAAGTGCGCGCAGCCGACCGCTTGCGCGCGAGCCCCTTCGCGGGCAAGCTCAGTGCCATGGCTGAGCTCGTCAATTTGCGCCTGGTGCTGAAGCGCAAGGCCCGCGCGCTCGCCGAGCGCGAGGCGGCCGAGCGGCGCCTTCGCTTCGGCCGCGCCAAGGCCGATGTCGTGCGCCAAGAGCGCGAGGCCGAGCTTGAGCGCCGCCGCCTCGAGGCGAAGCGCCTGGTGCGCGAGGAGGACTAATGGAGGCGAGGGCGAAACCTGCCTTGCGGCGGCCCGGTGCGGTGCCCTTCGCCATCAAAGGCCTGGATCACGTGGTCTTGCGCTACCGCGACGTGGCACGGGGCGTGCGCTTTTATTGCGAGGTGCTCGGCTGCACGGTCGAGAAGGTGCAGCCCGAGTTCGGCCTCACCCAGCTGCGCGCGGGCTCGAGCCTGATCGACCTCGTCGACGTGAGCGGCAGGATCGGCCGCGCGGGCGGTGCCGCCCCCGGCAAAGAGGCCCGCAACCTGGACCATTTCTGCTTGCGCATCGAGCCCTGGGACGCGGGCGCCATAGCGCGTCATCTGGCGGCCCACGGCGTGGCCGCGGGCGAGGTGGTGAGCCGCTATGGCGCCGAGGGGGAAGGCCCCTCGCTCTACCTCCATGATCCCGAGGGCAACCAGGTCGAGCTCAAAGGGCCGGCGGCGGCGTAGGCTCGGCTTCATGGCCGAGCGGGGCGCCGATAACGCGCGGCGCTATTTCTTGACGATGAGCTTGAGCGCTGCCGAGTTGAGGCAGTAGCGCTTGCCCGTGGGCTCAGGGCCATCCTCGAAGACATGGCCGAGATGCGCGTCGCACCGGCTGCACAGCACCTCGGTGCGCATCATGAAGAGGCTGCGGTCCTCCTTGAGCGCGACCGCCCCCGCCTTGACGGGCGCCCAGAAGCTCGGCCAGCCGGTGCCGGACTCGTATTTGGTCGAGGCGTCGAACAAGGGCTGGCCGCAGCAGATGCAGGTATAGACGCCCGCGGCCTTGCAGTTCCAATAGAGCCCCGTGAAGGCGCGTTCGGTGCCGTGCCGGCGCGCGATCTGATACTGCTGCGGCGTCAGTTGCGCGCGCCACTCGGCGTCGCTCTTGACGATCTTGTCGGCCTTGTCCGCCTTTTCCGCTTTGGCCATCATCGCCGGCCCCCTTATCGCGTGCTCGCCCTATTGGGCCGCCGTCGCCACGCGCGCCGTCCCGGCCGGCATCTGCCGGAAGGAGACCGCGAGCCGGTTCCAGCCGTTGATCGCAACGATCGCGAGGGTGAGATCGACGAGCTCCTTCTCGCTGAAGTGCCCCTTCGCCTCCTCGAAGACCGCATCGGGCACATGGCCCTCGGAGACGAGGGTCACCGCCTCGCACCAGGCAAGCGCCGCCCGCTCGCGCTCGCTGAACAAGGGGGACTCGCGCCACACGGCGAGCGCATAGAGGCGCTCCTCGCTCTCGCCCGACTTGCGCGCGTCTTTCGTGTGCAAACCGACGCAATAGGCGCAGCCGTTGATCTGGGACGCGCGGGTCTTGACGAGCTCGACGAGCTTGTACTCGAGCCCCGCGCCGTCGACATAGGCCTGCAGCCCGCGCATGGCCTCGACGCCCTTCGGCGCCACCGCGTGATAGGAGATGCGCTGCTTCATGGGATTTCCTCCGAACTTCATGCGGGCATCTGCTTGCCGTCCGTCAAGCACCGTCGCTGGCGCGCGCAACGGATGGCGCGCGACGTGCCGAGAAGAAGCGAACAAGCAGCGCGCCCGCGCGTCTCTCCTCGATCCCGCCATAGACTTCGGGACGGTGGTGACAGGTCGCTTGCGCGAAGATGCGCGCGCCGTGCTCCACCCCGCCGCCCTTGGCATCATAAGCCCCGAAGTAGAGACGGCGTAAACGCGCAAAGGAGATGGCAGCCGCGCACATGGCGCAAGGCTCGAGCGTCACATAGATGTCGCAGCGCTTGAGCCGCGCCTCGCCGAGCTTGGCGCAGGCCTCGCGAATCGCCAGCATTTCGGCATGCGCCGTGGGATCGCCGAGCGCGTGCATGCGATTGCCGGAGAGGGCCGCGATCTCCCCTTGCGCATCGACGATGAGCGCCGCGACCGGCACCTCGCCGCGCACGCCTGCCTCTTCCGCGCGGTCGAGCGCCATTGCCATGTAGCTCGGCTTCTTTGTCTTTCCCGCCATGGCGCGACGATGGCCTCGCCAAGACCGCGCGTCAAGCCGTCGAGGCATCCGGCTGCGCATTGCGCTCGCGCTGCGCGCACCCTACATTGCCGCCCATGACTCGTCCCGCCATCGGCCTCACCCTCGATGCGGAGCCGCCGGGCGGCTATTCCAAGCTGCCCTGGTACGCGCTGCGCCAGAACTATGCCGGGACCATCGCGGCCGCGGGCGGGCTGCCCGTGCTGCTGCCCCACGAGCCCGAGCGGGTCGAGGACTATCTCGCCCACCTCCGGGGCCTCGTCGTCACCGGCGGCGCCTTCGACGTCGACCCGGGCCTCTTCGGCGCCGCCTCGCGCCATCCCACGGTCAAGACCAAGGACCGGCGCACCGCCTTCGAGCACGCCATCCTCGCGGGCGCCTTGCGGCGCAACCTGCCGGTGCTCGGCATCTGCGGCGGCCAGCAGCTCCTGAACGTGGTCCTCGGCGGCACCCTCATCCAGCACATCCCAGACGAGGTTGAGCGCGCGCTCGCCCACGAGCAGCCCAATCCGCGCACCGAGGCGGGCCACACCGTGCGGGTCGCCAAGGGCACGCTGCTCCACGAGATCACCGGGACGGACGAGCTCGCGGTCAATTCCGCCCACCATCAGGCGGCCAAGGAGGTGGGCGCGGGTGTCGTGATCAACGCCACGGCCGAGGACGGCGTCATCGAGGGCATCGAGCACCCCGGCTACCGCTTCTGTCTCGGCGTGCAATGGCATCCCGAGTATCTGATCAGCCCCGGCGACGGACGCATCCTCGAGGCCTTCGTCGCCGCAGCCGGCTGAGCCCATGGTCCAGGAGAAGGAGGACTCGGGCGAGCGCATCGCCAAGCGGCTCGCCCGCGCCGGGCTCTGCTCGCGGCGCGAGGCGGAGCGCTGGATCAGAGAAGGCCGCGTCGCGGTCGACGGCCAGGTGCTCACCACGCCGGCGTTCGTCGTCGCCAATGACAGCCTCGTCGCGGTCGACGGCAAGGTCCTCGCCGAGCCCGAGCCGCCGCGGCTCTTCCGCTATCACAAGCCGGCCGGCCTCCTCACCACGACGCGGGACCCGCAAGGCCGCCCCACCATCTTCGAGAAGCTGCCGCGCGAGCTGCCGCGCCTGATCGCGGTCGGCCGCCTCGACCTCGCTTCCGAGGGGCTCCTGCTCTTGACCAACGACGGCGAGCTTGCGCGCCATCTCGAGCTGCCTTCGACCGGCTGGCTTAGGCGCTACCGCGTGCGCGCCCGCGGCACGGCGGACGAAGGGCGGCTCAAGGCGCTCGCGCGCGGTGTTGACATTGATGGCGTCGCCTACGGTCCGATAGGGGCAACGCTCGACCGGGTCCAAGGGGCCAACGTCTGGCTCACGCTGGCGCTGCGCGAAGGAAAGAACCGGGAGGTGCGGCGCGTGCTCGAGCATGTCGGCCTCGCCGTGAACCGGCTCATCCGCATCGCCTACGGCCCCTTCCAGCTGGGCGAGCTCGCGCGCGGCGCCGTCCTTGAGGTGCCGCGCCGCGTGCTGCGCGACCAGCTCGGCGCGCTCTACAAGAAGCTCGCGGGCAAGGTAGAGCGCCATGCGCATCGTCGCGGGTAGGCATCGCGGCCGCGCCATCGTTGCACCCCCCGACGCTTCGGTGCGGCCGACGTCGGATCGCGTGCGCGAGAACCTCTTCAACATCCTGACGCATGGCCGGCTGAGTGCCGAGGCCTCTTTGCTCGAGGGTGCCACGGTGCTCGATGCCTTTGCCGGCAGCGCAGCACTCGGCCTCGAGGCGCTCTCGCGCGGGGCCGCCGATGCCGTGTTCCTCGACACGGATCTCGCGGCACTCGAATGCGCGCGCCGCAACGTGAAGGCGCTCGGCGAGGAGCCGCACAGCGTGCTCGTGCAAGCGGACGCAAGCCATCCGCCCACTCCTGCCAAGGTGCGCGGGCATCCGCGCGCGCGCAGCCTCGTCTTCCTCGATCCGCCTTACAAAAGCGGGCTCGCAGGAGCGGCACTCGCGGCCCTTGAAGCGGCGGATTGGCTCGCACCCGGTGCGCTTGCCGTCGTCGAGCTCGGCCGAGGCGAGCCCTTCGCCTTGCCTCAGGGCTTCACGCTCGCGGACGAGCGGCACTACGGGCGCACGCGCATCCTCTTCCTGCGGCGGGGGACCGCCGCTTCTATGCGTGCAGCCCCTTGACGATCTCGAGATAGTCGGGGTGCTCGGGCGAGATGAGGCCGTGCTGGACGAGGAAGTGGATGATGACGAGGTTGCAGTTGAACTTGAACTCGGAGGTCTCGCTCACGACCGCCATGACCTGCTCGATGGGCCAGAGCATGAACTCCTGGATCTCGCCGTCGCGGTTCCTGGGCGTGAAGTCGCGGGGCACCTCGAGCTCGTAGACGAACTGCACGTCGGGCTTGAGGCCCTCGGGCGTCTCCAGGACGTAAGTGACGGCCCCCGTCGGCACCGCGAGTGCGGAAAGCGATTGGGGGATGTCGGCCTCCTCGTGGCATTCCTTGGCGAGATTGTCCCTGAGCGAGACGCCGGCGGGCTGGCCGCCCGCCACCATGTTGTCGAGCATGCCGGGATAGGTCGGCTTGTCGAGCGCGCGGCGTCCGACCCACATGGCGATGCGCTCGCCCTCGCGCACGAAGCCGTTCATGTGCACGCCGTAGGAGCGCACGCCGAAGTAAGGCGTCGCCGCGCGCTCCATCAGCATGAGCGGCGGGGCGCCCCAGGCGAGCGTCACCGGGTAGACCTCATCGCGCCAGCCCTCGATGACGCCCCGCTCGGCGAGCGCGCGCAGCGCCTCCTCGAATGCCGCACTGCGCTCCTCGCAGGTGCAGAGCGCCGGCGAGAGGATCACGGCCGCATCGCTCAGCGCGAAGAGCTTGGGGAAGCGCGCGAGCTCGCGCACGAAGGGCGGCTTCACCCAACCGACGCGCTCGCCCGCGACGATGAAGGGGCGGAAGTGCCGCATTTGGCGCTCGTTGCATTCGCGGATGCGGTCGAGAAAGCTCACGGGGCTGCGGCTCCGGCTCGTTCGGCAGCCAACCGTTTAGCGGCATCCGCGCGCGCGCGCAACCGCGCTTCCGTGACAATCGCCCGCTGCCGTGCCGGCCGGCTCAGGCGCGTTGCGCGTAGCGCTTCTCCGAGGTGAGCACGATCTCGACGTCGGGGAGCTGGCGCAGGCAGCGCGCGATATAATCGCTGAGCGCGCGCTCCATGCCCTCGACCTGGATGTCGATGTGAAGCTCGGCTCCAGCGGCACCGCCGAGCGCGCTGCGCCACTGCGAGGGGACGAGGCCGCGCTTGGCGAAGAGCTCGAGCACGCGCGGCATCACGCCGGGATCGGCGCGGGCCTCGACGGCGAAACAAGCGGTCGGCGAACAGGTGGGGTCAGCGGCGGGAGACATGGCAAGCAAACTCCTGCAAACGGGCGAACGCACAAGCACCAAGGTCCGGCAACCCAAGGGGCGCCGGGGTGCTAATTCGCCGAATGCGGAGCTGCTCGCTCATGAGAGGAAGCTAGCCAAGGCCGGGCGTGCGGTCAAGCGCGGTCTTGCGCGCCCACCGCCATCTCGCTGGAAAGGCCGTCCCGCAGCACTCAGCCAAGGGGGGCCGCTCGGCCTTCCTGCATCAAGCGTCGGGCAAGGGCTACCGCCGCCGGGGCGTCGGGCGCATAGCCGGTTGCGCCGATCGCGCTGGCGAACGCCTGGTTGACCGGCGCGCCGCCCACGAGGATGCCGCCGTTGAAGCCGGCGCGGCGCAGGGCCTCGACCGTCTGGCGCATGCTGGGCAGCGTCGTCGTGAGCAGCGCCGAAAGCCCGACGAGGTCCGGCCGGTGCGCACGCACTGCCGCGACGAAGTCGTCCGGCAGGACGTTGATGCCGAGATCGACAACCTCGAAGCCAGCACCCTCCATGATCATCGCGACGAGGTTCTTTCCGATGTCGTGCATGTCGCGGTAGACGCTGCCGATGACGAGCTTGCCGACCGGCCGAATCGCGTGCCCGGCGAGGCTCGGCCGCAGCACCTCGAGCCCGGCCTTCATCGCATTGGCGGCCATCAGCATCTCGGGAACGAACAGCCGTCCGGCGGCGAACTCGTCGCCGACCTCCTCCATGGCGGCAATCAGCGCATCATTGATGACGGTCTCGGCATCCGTGCCGAGCGCCAGCTCATGGCGCACGAGCTCGGCGACCCGGTCTTGCGCGAAATCGCGGACGGCCTGGAAGATGGCGTCGAGCCGCTCCTCGAGCTCGTTGGACATGGATGGCCTCCTCGCCGGGCTTCCCCGCCTCGGCTAGATCTGCCCCTTCAGGATTTGCGCGTCGGCCGCCTTCACGATGCTCTCGATTTCGCGGAGCGAAACGGCATCCGGAGGGCTCGACGCCGCGTGCTCGTCCACCAGGCGGCGGCAGATTTCGCGCGCCCGGTCGAGCGCGGTGCGGTGCCCCGCGGCTTCGTAGGCCTCGCGGCCCAGGCGCTGGAACGCAAGCGGCTCGAAATTGGCGCGGCAATGCAACAAGGTGTGAGGTGTCGCGAGAAAATTCCCGCCGTGCTTGACCGTCCGCATGTCTTGCCACGCAAGCGTCTCGTCGTCGACGGCGGGCGTGCGCAGAAAATGCTGCAGCATGGCGCCATACTCGTCGTCGAGGACGGCCTGCACGGGAGAGAACGCGGTGGCGCATTCGAGCTGGCCGGCGCCGCCGAGAATATCGGCGCCAGCGAGGCCGACGATCTGCCCGAGGAGCGCGCGCTCGGCCTGCGACTGGCCGTCGACATCTGGCGTGTCGGAGCCGGATCCATAGGTGTGCGTGATCATGCCGAAGCCATGCTTCATGAGCTGCACGGCGATCGCGGCACCCTGGAGAGCCTCGACGCTCGCTTGCAGGCTTCGCCCCGTGCGCAGGTCGAGGCCGAAGATGAGCGGCGTCGCGATAACGGGCGTCCCCGGCGCAAGGACGTGCGTCATGACGGCCATGCTCAGGATCTCCGCCGCGGCCATCAGGATCACGCCCGGCATGGTGACCGGCGCCGTGCCGCCGGCGGTCGGCAGGCTGCAGGCGTGGATCGGCACCCGGAGCCGGCCGCATTGGATGATCGCCTCGACGTCCATCGACTTGAACTCGAGTGGCGTGAAGGACGTGACGATGCAGCTGACGATTGGCCGCGCGCGGAGAGCCGCCTCGCCGCCGGCTGCCACGGCCGCAATGCGGAGCAAATATTCCGTGTTCTCCTCGCCGTAGGGCTGCAGCCAGACGTGCTTCGGCGTAGAGGCGATCAGTGCGGCGACGCCGTGGATATCGGCGGTCAGCTCGGGCACGCCGGTCACGAAAGGATGGGCGACGATGCCGACGCGCTCGAGCCCGTTGGCAACGGCGGCGATTGTCGCGACGTCGTCGAGCACGAGCTTGCGGTAAGCGCCCGTCTCGGCCTCGATGAAGCCGTGCGCACCGGTCCCCGTCCGCATCGTGAAAGTGTTGTCCGGCCGCGGGAGCGTGATGTCGAAGGCCGGACTCCGGCCGCACAGCGTGACGGCGTTCGGCAGTGCCGAGAGCGCAGCCTCGGTAAGGCCCGGCGGGAAGCACAGCCGGTTGCCCTCGAGCCGGGCGCCCGCCTCCTTGAGCCGGCCGACCGCTGCGGCATGATTGACCACGACACCGTGCTCAGCGAGGAGGAGGATCGCCCGCTCGCGCAGCACGCCAACACGATCCTTGGAGAGGAACGCGAAGTGCGGCCGCACTGCCGGGCTCGCATCGGCGGGAGCGTGCGATGGCGGCGACGCCTGGCCGCCGCCCGCTGGCGCGCCACGCAGCCGCTCGCGCCGGCTCAGCCGCGCCCGGGCGGC
>JGI12269J14319_10002768_pt1 | contig 16705 bp, 10 predicted proteins | sample PeaSoiSIISIP2007_FD_14319 | JGI IMG/M metagenome (IMG submission 14319) | reverse complement strand
CCGTTCATTTGGACTGCAAAAGCCGCTGACATCCTCGAAAAGGTCAAGCGCGCTCGCAAGGCTCTCGATAATCGGCAATCTGCTTGACGCACTAGACTAGGAGCCGGTTCGCGAACGATGAACCAACTGGACGGCCCCAAAGGCAAAGCGGGATCGATACGCCCGAGCCACCGCTTCGGGTCGCCTCCATGCAGCACCAGAAATTGCAGCGATTCCGGCAACAGAAACACCATGGCCACCGCCAGCAGCAGCGGAAGCATGCCGCCCGCGAAGAAGACAGAACGCCAGCCGAAATGCGGAATCATCGCCGCCGCCACCAGTCCGCCCAGCGCTCCTCCGGCGTTCATGCCGCATCCGAAGGCGATCACCACCGCCACGCGATGCTTCAGCGGAGTGAACTCATTGACCAGCGCCGTAGCGTTGGGGATGATCGACCCCAGGCCCACCCCGCCAGCAAACCGCAGGACCATCAACTGCTCCACGTTGGCCGCCAATCCCGTGAGCAGCGTGATCGCGCCGAAAAACAAGGTACCCGCGATCAGCACCGGGCGCCGCCCGATCCGATCGGCGAGCATGGGCAGCGTAAGCGCGCCCACCAGCACGCCGAAATTCGTAGCGCCGAACACCGGACCAAGCAGCGAACTGGCGATCTTCCAGTCCCGCGTGATCGCCGGGCCGGTGTAACTCACAGCCTGTGTGTCGAACCCGTCCATCAGCAGGCACAGGAAGCACAGCAGCGTGAGCAGGACGTGGAACCCGCCCATCCCGGCGTGGTCCACCACCTCGGAAACATCGATCGGAGGCCTGACTCCCGGCGTGGTTTTCGATGTGGTATTCGACATAGGCTCGCGAGTACACACGCTATCACATCAGCTGTTGTTCGCTCGCGTTCCAGTCAGGCGGAGGAGAGCGTGTCGTTAGAACGGCACGTCGTCGTCGCCAATGCCTTCACTCGGCGGAGGCGCAGCCGGAGCAGCCGGGGCGCTGCTTGATGTTCCGGGGCGCGCACGCGGGGCGCTGCGCGGCTCCTGCGAATACTCATCCGGACCGCTACCGCCACTCTCACCCCGTCCGCCGAGCAGGATCACCTCGTCGGCCACCACATCCGTGGCCCACACCTTCTTGCCGTCCTTATCGTCGTAGCTGCGCGTTTGCAGGCGCCCCTCGACGTACACTTGTTTGCCCTTGGTCAGGTAGGGAGCGACGTTTTCACCCCGCCACAGAACCACCCGGGTCCAATCGGTCTCTTCCTTCCACTCGCCGCTCTGCTGGTCCTTCCAGCGCCGGCTCGTGGCGACCGAAAACTTGGTGACCGCGGTCTGCGATGCGGTGTAGGCCGTCTCGGCGTCCCGCCCCAGATGCCCGATCAGGATGACTTTATTTACACTGCGGCTAGCCATGATCTCGCACTCTAACACAACCTGCGCGGCGCGTGCCGCACTGTCGCCATGGTATTCTGGAACAGTCTGAACTCACGCGTGGGCGGCTAGCTCAGTTGGGAGAGCACGGCGTTCGCAACGCCGGGGTCGTGGGTTCGAATCCCATGCCGTCCACCATTCCCAAAGATCCAGTTCGCTCTGAGCCGCAAGGACTCACGGCGAACCATGCTAGAATCCACTCATGGTGCTGTACATTGACGTTGTGGACGTCTGCAACCTAAAATGTCCAACGTGCGTCCGCGGCACGAGATTACTGCCCAATTCCTCGAGAAAGATGCCCTTGGATCAATTCCGGCGCATCGCCACCAAAGCCAAGAAAGAAGGATTCACCAGCATTGATTTCATTAACTGGACCGAACCTTTTCTGGTGACGAACCTGGAGGAGTACATCGCCATTGTGAACGAACTTGGCATGTCATCCTCGCTATCGACCAACCTCTCGTTAAAGAAAATCCACAATCTGGAGAAGGTGCTCCAGCGGACCCAAATGCTGACGGTTTCTGTGTCGGGGTTGGATCAGGAGGTGTATGAAATCAACCACGTCGGGGGCGACGTCGCTTATATCCTCGAGCACCTCAATCGCATTTCTGAATTGAAAGCATCCGGACGAATCCATACTCACGTCGTTCTCAGATTGATCAAGTTTGATTACAACGCGAACCAGGAGGAAAAGCTAAGGGCCCTCGCCGAGCGCCTCGGCCTGGCGTTTGAGGCGATCGACGGTGCGGGGCATCCACTGAAGTGGCCACTCACCTTCGTCGAGGAAGACTTGCGGCGGAGGCTGTCCTCCTACGACGCGGAGCGCCCTCACGAGAAACCAGGCGAGATCTGCCCGATGTTGTTTCAGCATGTATGTGTCGACAGCGACGGTGACGTATTCGAGTGCTGTGTGGTCGGGAACTTCGAGGTAATGAAGATCGGTCGATATCTTGACCTAGCTCCCGAAGAAATACTCCTCCGCCGATATCAGCACCCGATTTGTAACTCCTGTAGCTGGCCCCGCCGTCCGGTGACTGAGGAAGAAAAGCAAATGTTAGCTCAAGCGGTAGTCTATCGCTTGGGCATGCCTGCCGGCTCTCAAAGGGCACATGAATTTGTGATTCTGGGCCAGCTTGGCTAATGGCCTTTCACGGAGCAACGAGGAGCGCTCTGTCTTCGCTTATGGCGAAAAAACCAAACGTCGGCGGGAGGCTCTGGACCAGAATTAGGTGTGTGCCGATGGCGTCGGCGATAGCATTCGCGGCCTTCCTCTGCATGGAGGCCCCGGCGCAGTGGCTCAACTACCCCACCCCTGGGACCCCGCGCACGCCGGACGGCAAGCCGAACCTGGCCGCGCCCACGCCCCGGACACCGGATGGGAAACCCGATCTGTCGGGCATCTGGAGCGGACCGGGGCCGGGAAGCTATGACCGGAATGTCACAAGAGACCTGAGTCCCGCCGATATTCAGCCCTGGGCCGAAGCGCTCTACCAGCAGCGGGTCCGCGATATGGGCAAGGACGCTCCGCGCGCGAAATGCTTACCCGACCCTTTCCCGTACTATCACATGGTCGACTTGGCCAGGTTCATTCAAACCCCGGGGTTGATTGCGGTTCTCTATCAAGGCACCACCAATAGCGTTCATCGAACGATCTTCACCGATGGCCGCAAGCTTCCGGAGAATGCCAGTCCGACCTGGATGGGATATTCGGTTGGACATTGGGAGGGCGACACCCTGGTGGTCGAAACCGGGGGGTTCAATGACCGAAGCTGGCTCGACATAGAAGGGCATCCGCATACGGAGGCGCTACGCATCACCGAACGCTTCCGGCGCCGCGACTTCGGACACATGGATTTGGAAATGATCATCGATGATCCGAAGGCTTTTACAAAGGCCTTCTCGCTGAAGATACCCAAAACGCTGGTGCCCGATACCGACCTGTTAGAGAGCATCTGCGAGAATGACACCTCCGTTCCGCACATGCTCGGCGGGATCGAGATCGCCAAACTTGCTCCCGAGGCGCTCGCCAAGTATGCGGGGCTTTACGAATATGGCCCGGGACGCCAGGCCACCATCTCCGTCGCGGGCGATCTGCTGTTCCTTCAAGAAGGCACAAACCCGCTTAAGCTGCCGCTAGCGCCCAACTCGGAGACGAACTTCGTGGAGCGCACGCAAGGAGAGCGGCTCGATTTTGTCCGGGATGCCCAGGGAACGATCACGGGGTTTACGTTCCACGCACGAAGCGGCGATCGAACGGCGGTCCGTAAAGGCACTTCGGCAGGAGACCGAAAGCAATAAGCGTCACTTTCCGACCCAGTGACGTAAGTCACTTTCCAACTAGGTGACGCAGGTCTCTTTCGTTTTCGTTGCAGACGAACTCCAGAAGGTCCGTGTCCGGAATCAGCTCCGGATGCAGTTCCGCCGTCCACGGTTTCGTGTACGCTTTCGGATCGTCGATGGTGATCTGAATATCCATGTGTCCGAAGTCGCGGCGGCGCATTCGTTCGGTCACGTGCAGGGCATCCGTAGTCGGATTGCCGCGTCCGGAAAGCCAGGCCTTCCCATTGAAGCCGCTGGATTCCACCACCAGCGTGTTCCCCTCCCAGTGGCCAACCGAGTATCCCGCCCAAGTGGGATTGGGATCTTTTGCGAGCTTGCGGCCGTCCATGAAGATTTGCCGAAACGTGGTTTGATATTCGTACAGAATCAGGATGAGCCCTGGAGTCTGGACGATTTTGTGTATATCGAACGCGTCCGCTTTGGGCACGCCGCGCGGTAAGCACTGGGACTCCGGGTTGTCCTTCTGGTTGTTCGCCGTGCGCTCGTCGAACACCGACTTCGCCCAGGGTTGCCATGGAATCTCAATTCCATCCAGATAGTAAGCGGTTGCGCGCGCATTCAAGTGCTCCCAGACACCGGATAGGTCGGGTTTCCCATCCGCCATCTTGGGGGCTGGCGCGGAGAGGTTGGGTTTGCCGTCCGCCGTGCGTGGGATGCCCGGCGTCTTATCGTCGAGCCACTGCCCACCGAGCGGCATCGCCAGCGGCGCGCACAGCCCGGACACAGTCAGCGCAATTGCAAAATGATTCACAGTCAATCCCAAAAGAGCATGCGGCGCTCGATGCTGTCAAGCGGTGGCTTTCAGGGATACTCCGCCCTGGATGTGGCAGTTGTGCTCGCCCGGGACGCGGACGACGTCGGTTTGGCGGAGCGGACTGGCGTGAAGATTAGCGTGAAGACTAGCAAGGATGAGGTGCAAGTAACCGTGATAAAATGCCGGGCGATGCACAACCAATCATCCTGGTGCGGTCTCTTCGTTGCGGTCCTTGCGTGCTCCGCGTTGGGCCAGCAATCCAAACCGCTCCCGTCGGTGGACACCTCCGGCCCGGCTGCCGAAGTGTTGGCGCTCGAAAAGAAAATCGAAGACGCGGTCGTGCGCGGCGACGTGGCTTATGTCGATAGCGTGCTCGCAAGCGACTTCAGTTTCGTTCACGGCGATGCCTGGACCACCGGCGGTAAGCCACTGGCCAGCGATGATAAGCCTTCCACAAGAGGGTCGCCGACAAAGAGTACCTGATCCACGATCTCGATGGCGTCAAGGTCGAGGTGCATGGGGATATCGTCATCACCTACGGCCGTTATGTAAGCTTGTACATGCGCAAGAACAGGAATGCCACTCCTGGGCAGCTTAACTCGATATGGTTCGAAAGGGTCTACGCGAAGCGAAACGGACAATGGCAGTTTCTATCGCATCGGACCGTGCATGGACCAACGGTTTCGCCTGCGGGAGTCGATCCCAGTGCGCGCGGCCTCTAGCGCCATCCTAATTGCCGGTAGGCGGACGTGGACCTTTCAAGGACCGGGGCGCCGAAGCTGGCGGAGCGCCAAGCACCTGAATCCTGGGACCATAAACTGGCAGCGGACGGTCCAACTCATAAGCGCCCAAGTCTGGCGCTTTCCCAGCGAAGTCGTCAATTTATCGAGGGCAGCAGAACCCCCGCGTTAATTACATCGGATCTTTCGCGATCGAGCCGAACAGGGTGGCGCAGGTCCCACGCAGCACTCGGAAGTTGACATCAATCGATTCGACTTCGTCACCCTTTCCTCGGCGCAGGAAGCGTCCGGCTCAGCGCATATGCGCAGCCGGCGTGGCGAACGACATTGTATTCGTCCTGCAGCGAGGCGTTAGCCTCCCACCGGGTGGAGGGATCAGAACTGGAAGCGTGCTACGATCTGGCCGCCTCGCGGCTGAGCCCCCGCGCCGTTCAGGAAGTTCACAAAGCCGTAGCCTCCAGACAAAGTGCCGCCGGGATTGCCGTGGAGGGTAGGTGTGGTGACCGTCGCAAACGATCCACCAAAAGGTGAGCCATCGAGCGGTATCGAATAGAACAAACGGTTGAAAATGTTCTGGAACTCCGCCCGGATCTGTAGCCTGTACCGGCCCTCCTTCCCCATGGGGAAAACACGCCCGAAACTCATGCTTTCGGCGGGCTGCCGCTGGAAACGAAAATCGTTGAAGTACGGCGCGGATGCGCCGAATGTACCATACGCCGGTTCCACCCAGGCCTTCGGATTCAGCACCAGTTGCTGAGTGGGATCGAAATGCGAGTTCGGGTCTACCAGAAACAGAGGCTGTCCAGGCACGCGGTTCAAGAACGTATAGCCGCCGCCCCACAGCGCGGGGTTGTTCGCCGGCCCGCGAGCCAGGTTCGAGAGCAGGTTGTTGGCGGAGAACGGGCTTTGCAGTATTTGGCCGCTCTGATAACGCATAATTCCGCCCAAGGTCCAGTCGCGTGCAATCCACGACAGCGCCTTCATCCCGCTCGAATCGCCATGCATTTTGGGCGTCTGGTAGTTGAACGCAATAATCAACAGTTGCGGAATGCTGTAGCTGGAAATCTGTTTATCTATCGACTTGTTGAAAACGTCGTTGATGAGCGGCGGCGAAGGCACGACATAGGAAAAGTCGGAGTTGGTGCCGTTGGTGAGTTCCTTCTCCCAGGTGTAGGCCACCTGCATGCTCAAGCCGTGCTGCAATCGCTGGGTTCCCTTGATCTGGAGGGAATCGTACCAGGTATTCCCATCCGGAGGACCCAGAAAAGGCGGGATACCGTTCCACTGGGGATAGGGCCGAAGTGTCTGCAACAGCGTTTGCGTGTTCGGGAACCCTGGGTAGACGCTATTGGGATTGATCAGGTTGGGGAACCGGGCCAGGACAGTGGGCGAATTGATTTGCGTATTGAGGAGCGTCGTGTCCGCCGGGTTTTGCACGTTGAGCCCGGTCGCCGACAGTATCTGCTGCGGCGTAAGCGCATTGTAATTCAAGCCGGCCAGCAGCGGCCCCTCCCACCACGCGCCGCGATTGCCCACGTAGGCGGCATCCACCACCAGGTTGCGCGTAAGCTCCCGCTGGAAGCCCAGGCTCCACTGGAACGTGCGCGGTAACCGGCCCGTGTTGGCAGCGATCGAAATGAACGGCGAGGAGGGCGGGATGACCCCCGGCGCGGCGGGAACCGGGTAATGGGGGGTGAAATCCGGCCAGTGGACCACCGGATTCCCGAACCGATTGCCAGGCCCCTCGGGGTCCCCATCCGCCAGGCGCTCGCCTGGGGCGCCCGCGGCGAGGCCATAGGCCGACGCGGGTATGCTGTAAAAGTCACCGGAACTGCCCACTACGCCGCCTTCCACCTCCGCGGCATAGGAGACGGCGAACCCCCCGCGGAACACCGTCTTCGGCGTGATCTGGTAGGCCACTCCGAGGTGCGGTCCGAAGGCAAACGGGTAAGCGTGAGTGAAGCTACAATTGCATGTGGCCTCGTATTCCACCGTGCCGATCCGTCCCCCGATCAGCGAGTTAGGAAGGTTGAAGGCCGCGCTTTGCTGGCGGCCGTAGTTTTCCTTCCAGGCGATACCGTAATCCCAGCGAAGGCCGTAGTTGAAGGTCAGCTTGCGCGTGATTTTCCAATCGTCCTGGGCGAAGATTCCATAGGTGTGGTCGCCCAGGCGCTCATCCGCGGGCGCCGCGGTCGCTACAGTGGTGGGCAAACCGAGAAAGAAGCTGGCATACCCGAATCCGCTGCTCGCGAAATTCGCAAAAGGCTGGCCGTTTTGCGAGGGATCGGCGGTCTGTTGTTGGGCGAATGTAAATTCTCCCTGGGCGCGGCTGTCGTTCACGCCTTGAGTACCCTCAAACATCGCCGTGGCCCCCAGCTTGTAAGTATGGTTACCCTTGACCCAGGTCAAACTTGTGTTAAACGTGGGCTTATAATCGTGCAGTTCGGGTGAGAGAGTGAACGCCACCCCGGTGTTGGTCACCGGGAATCCGCCGCCGCCGTTCCACCCGCCCCCATTTGCGGCGTACATGCCCGTCAGATAGGGGAAGTAGTTTCCCGCGGTGAAGGGAACCCCATTCGGAAACAACTGCTTCTGGTCGTACGGGGGCGCCCCTGAGGGATTGGATAGCTCCAGATAACCAGCTCCGATATGCAATAGCAGAGTGGGAGTGAGCGTGGTATCCAGGTTGAGCCGTACCGTGTTCGCCGTCGAGTGCTGCTGCTGCAGGGAGGTATACGGTTCGGTGAATCCGTTGTTCTGGGGCGACAATTGGTGGTTCAGGGACCAGTATCCGGACAGCTTCATCTTGCTGTTAATGCTGTGATCGATCTTGATGGAAGGAATCGTCGAGTGCCGGAAATTCAAGTACTGCGGGACGGCGTAGTTGAATAATCCCGCCGCGTTGGGCTGCGGAATCATGTTCTGAACGATCGCCGCGGTGGGATCTATGCGGCTGAGCGGAATGGTGTTGTTCGGGAATGGATCGCGCTCTTGCACACCATTCACCACGTGATTGGTGTTGGGATCGAACACCTGATTGAGGCAAACGTTCGCGCCGGAGGCCGGAACCGTGTTGCACGTGGGATTCAGGGCCGCGCTGAAATTCCCTTGGCGTTGGGCCGCGGTGGGCACCACCCCGATGGTTGTGTTGCTGTAGACGCTCTGACGAAACTGCTCAAAGCTGAAGAAGAAAAAGGTCCGGTCGTGACCGTGATAGAGTTTGGGGATCGTGATCGGCCCGCCAAAGGTGAACCCGTAATCGTTCTGCCGCAGCGGGTTCCGAATGTGCTGCCCCTCCTTAAGAGAGTTCGTGACGCCTCGGTCGGTGAACGGCAGCCCGGCGCTCAGGGCCTCATTCACGAAATAGTCGTACGCACTCCCGTGAAGCTGGTTGGTGCCCGATTTCATGGTGTAGTTGAAGTAACCCCCGCCCGCCTGGCCATACTCGGCCGAGAAGTTACTGGTTTGGACGGCCACTTCCTGGATCGCTTCCACGCCCGCCTGAATAATCTGGTTGGACCCCTTGTTCATTCCGTTGGTGGCGTTCTGGCCTTCAATGTTGACGGTTTGCGAGTTGGATGGCATTCCGTTGACGCGCAGAACTCCGGAGGAATCCGTATCGCTGGACTGACGCGCACCCGGCAGCAGTTGGATCGCGGAAAGCGGATTCCGGATATTGCCCAGGGTGTTTGCCGATCCGATAGGGGCCGCGCCGCTCAAGGTGAGGATGGGAAGGTCGTCCAAGGTTTGGGTAGAGATGTTGTGGCTCACCTCCCCGCCTTCGGTTTTGAGCAGTGGCGCAGCTTCGGTGATGGTGACGCTTTCGCTGGCGGAGCCGACTTCCAGAGCGGCGTCCACGCGGATCGTCCCGGCCACCTCCACCGTTAGGCCCGTCCGGATAAATTTCTTGAAGCCCGTGACCGTGACGGTCACGTCGTAGGGGCCCGCGGGCAATTGAGCAATGGTGTAATTGCCAGTGTTGGAACTGGCCACCGGGTACACGGCGCCGGTAGCGACGTTCCTGGCCTCAACGACCGCGCCGGCAACCACGGCGCCCGCCGGATCGGAAACCGTTCCAGTTATCGTGCCGCGATCGCTCTGGGCGAACGCCACGGCAACGAACCCAACTACTACAAGCAAGGAGCGCATGGGACCTCCAGAAAACAATAAAAGTCCCGCCACACTCGTTAGCCGTTCAGGAATAAATTCGTCGGCCCCGCCCCCCTTTTCTCTAGCAAGGTAAGCCTATAGCAGTTACCGACCGGTGTCAAGTACATCGTCCCGTTAGTTCCTTGTAGAATCGGCGTTCTTCCATTTGGCTCGGCGGCGGGGCTTTCTGGGGTGAAGAGCCTGATACTCCTTTTAGAGGAGGGCAAGAAGAAGATGGCGGGCTCCGACTGCACGACCGTGCAGTCTTTCCGCCTCGCGTCGGGCCCGATAGATGGCGAGCCATGCGGAGCAATCGAATTGCAGACCCCTTCCGAAGGGCATCGGGGCCACTCCTGTGCAACGGGCGGCTACAATATCAACGGCGTAGGCCAGAGGATGGTTTTCCATGAACGCCTGCCCCTTCTTCTGACTCTGTGAGAACGACATACCACCAGGAACCTCTTGGTCCTGGGAAAACCTTTTGAATCAATTACCACAATCTCACGGGCCTTGAGCCACTGCCGCATCTTCGTTTGATGCCGAATTACAGCCTCGGACGCGCGGCTCGAACTCCGCCAGCAACCCACCACCGCGTGCTGAATCGTGGTGCCCCCGATGTCGTCGCGGCCAATCTCAACGACAATGATGAGCGGGTCCCTATATGCATTTTCCAAGCACGCAGCGAAGACTAAGGCCAGATCAATGCAGGTGCCCTGCAGCTCGTCCAGCACTTCATGGTGAAAGCGGACCAATTGCCAATCTCGCGCATACGTACGAGGTTCAAACTCGTACGTGATGCCATAACGCTCCTGGAGACAGAGGTACAAGGCTTTGAGGGTGTTCTCAACCACCTTTGGGTCGTTCGACTCCAGGGCGTCCGCGAAACCTTGCGCGCCCTTCAGCAGTCGTCGTAGTTCAAATCGAGCCCGATCGCCCACTTCAATCACGGCGTCGCTCTTAGGCATAACAAACCCCGCAAGCGCGAATTCGTGATCGGCGCAGTGCCAGGCTGCTGTTGGTAGCAGCAAGATCTCAATCGGCGGTCTCAACTCAACTCGCTCGTCGTTGATCCACGCTTCGAGAGGGACAGTCGCCGGTTCTGCAAGTTCCTGCAAACTGCGTCGCTCAAATCGAAATCTCGGTAGGCAATTTATCCTAAGAAGGTTCTTGCCAGATATTGCTTGAACTGCAACCCGAGTAGATTCGGCATACCCTGGGAGTCTCACCGTTGGCTCAACATTGGCAAGCGGAGCATTACTATCATATATCTCCGAAAAGAGAGGGAGATCGGCGTGAATGAGAGAATCATTGATGGCTGGAAGACACTTGATCGTGACGTATGTCCCCGGAAGTGGACTAGTCGCATCACGCTCCACCCACAGTATCGTATTGCCGATTCGAAGGGCCGTTCGCGGTGCGAGGGCAATTTTGCCTTTGCCCTTGATGTTCACATCACCAACGAACGTCCCGAACGCACTTCCGAGATCTTCGACCAACACTGGACAACTTCTATCCAAATGCGGGCATGATGCGGGCGGGAAACAGAACGATCAGGAGAGAGGTCCAGGCGGCGCACCAACTGAGTTCGCTGGATGGAATCCACACCTCCGGAAGCGACCGCTAGCAGTATGGCCAGACCTCTTCACTTTCACAGCATCATTATCGACTTCAACTTCTCACAGCGGCTCCGCGACTCAGCGCCGCGATTGGCGATGCGCGCCCCCACCAAGCCCGCCGAGATCAATGATCACCGCAACAAGCAGCCACAAAAGATTGATCCCCTCAGTCGGCATGCCACTGTTAAGTTCCCATGCGTATACGATCGCGGTGAGCGGCAGGAAAATGAAACCGAGTACGGGCAGCACCAGACCACCGTGGAATGCGCGCTGCAGGTAGGTCGAGAAGATCCACATCAACACGAGCGCGATCCGCGGAAACACGAGGATGACGAGCAGGAGAAAGCAAGGCACAATTAGTTTAAGCCGGGAGGCACTATCCGGCGCACTGCCATAATATCGGATTCGCGTGTTTCTCGCCTGCCGAGTTCGGCCTGAGACTCTACGGGATTGTGGCGCTTTTTGGAGCGAGCCGCATGGGCGACGTAAGCGCGTGGACGCCTACGGGGCAGGTCCGCTAGGGCGCTACGGAGCCGTTTGCGGGGGTGCCAGCCGCGTTCCTGGCGTGATGATGACTTCTCCGGTTGACCGCAGCAAGACCTCGTATACCCGATCGGGCTCCAGACGCATATAGGGCGCGTCGCCGTGGATAGCCCGCACGCCGTGCTCCTTCGCCAGTTTTTCGTCGTTGGCCAGTTCCCAGAAGCGTTTCCAGATCTCCTTCTCGAATCCGTTGGGGGCCTGCCGCTCGGCGTAGATCTCGGGTGGCCGGCCCTCCATGTCGATAACAAATCCGTCTTCGGGCCGCTGGGTACTGGAGAAGATCCGCCGGAATAGCATGAGCGCTTGGCCTTTCAAAGGATCGTTCTGCTCGATGAAGTGATCGTCGAACTTGATCACCAGGGTGTCGAAATAGACTTCTTGTCCCGGCAGAGTCAGCTCACGCGAGACACTGATCGGTTTGCCGATGGAGTCAGTCTCGGTGAACCGGATCGTGGTTTGTAGGTTTCCCTGTTGGTCCTTGGCCTGCCGCAGCACCTCGACTCGGGCTCGGCGGTCGATGTGCTTCAGAATCGTCAGGTAGGCTTCCAGTCGCTGCTTCTCTTGTTCGAGCTTGACAATGGTGTCTTTCTGCTCGCGGATCTGGTCCTGCAGCGCCCGCCGCGGCACGATGACCAGTTCATACGCCAGATAGACGCTGCCGGCAGCGACTGCGACCAAGACCGCGGACCAGAGAAAGGACTGAATGGGGAAATGACGGCCGTCGCTCATAGAACCCTCAAGTAATAACCTTGTTCGCTGCGAGCGAGTATACCAGCGAGTTCAAGCACTAGGCCGAACCGGGTCCCCAAACGGGGTTCTGGGACAGCACTCCTGAGTCGGCGTCACATCAATGGCTGCCGGTCGATGAGCGTAACGCTCCAACCAACAACTGCCTGATGTGCGGCATTAACGCCTCCAAACTTCCACAACCGGACTCCTGGCTCGACTCTCTGCCCCTTGGGCCAGTACGCTAGCACGGGATTTCAAACTAAAGCCGAGTACGCTTTGCAAATGGATGATCGTGACGATCATCGTCACGACGACGGCGATCAGGCTGTCTCGGAGATGGGCGGCGAATAATCGTTCAGTCGTGGTTCTGGACGTAGCGCGGCGACTGTTTGCTGGGCTGCTTAAGCACGTTCTGTTCGTATTGACAACCGTCCGCTAAACGCATACGATCCTAAGATCCGCAAGTCAGGATCGGGCCTGGCGTGGTAGAGGGGGAAACACATGCGATCTCTGAGACTGTCGTTCGCACTCGTTCTGTGCTCTGCGGCGGTGTTTGCGCAAACTGCTACCGGCATCATTACCGGGACTATATCCGATCCGGGGGGCGCCGTCGTTGCGAACGCTCCGCTGCAGCTCAAGAACAGCGAGACGGGTACGCTCTACGAGGCGGCCTCCAGCACGACGGGCAATTACACCTTCGGTCAGTTGCCGGTGGGCACTTACGAACTGACCGTCACGGTGCCGGGCTTCAAGACTTACGTGCGGCAGAATCTGGGTGTGCAGACAGCCCAGACGATTCGCGTGGATCTGGCGTTGGAAGTCGGCACGGCGCAAGAATCGGTGACCGTAAGCTCGGAGGCCTCGATGCTGAGCACCGAGAGCGCCGCTATCAACTCCAACGTCACAACAGACCGCATGAATTCGCTGCCGATTCTAGGCGTCGGACCGGCGACTTCGAGCACCCACGGAGTGCGCAACCCCTTAGCCTCGTCGGTGCTGGCGGCCGGCGTGTTCTGGGTCCCCAACACGTCCATGCGCGTCGACGGCGCACCGACCAACACCTTCGGCATCAAGCTGGACGGCCAGGACATCACCAACGGCGTGAACACTTCGACGTCCCAGGCGCAGACGCAACCTAGCGTCGACGCGCTCGAAGAAGTGGCCATTCAGGCGTCGAACTATTCCGCGGAGTTCGGCCAGGCGGGGTCCGGTCTGATCCAATACACCACGCGGTCCGGCGGGAACACGTTCCACGGGTCGGCCTACGACTACTTCGTCAATGAAGCGCTATACGCCCACCAATCCTTCGACCATGCTCGCAACCGCAATCGGCGCAACGATTTCGGCGGCACCCTCGGGGGTCCAGTCTTCATCCCCAAAATCTACAACGGAAAGAACCGGACTTTCTTCTTTTTCAGCTACGAGCAGTTCCGCGAGTCCACGATCGTCAACAATCAGGTTGTGACCGTTCCCACGCTCGCCTACCGGCAGGGCAATTTCTCCAACCTGCTGGACGGGCGCGCATTCACCGGCGCCCTGGCCACCGATGGATTGGGACAAAAGATGCTCGAGGGCATGATCTTCGATCCGCGGACCGAGCAGGTAGCTCCCAATGGAACCCGGGCGCGCCTGCAGTTCCCAGGCAATCAAATTCCCCTGACACGCTTCGATCCGTCCGCGGTCAAACTGCAGAACGAGATACCCCTACCCAACCTGGGTCCGCCGACGCAGTTGATCAACAACTTCGTCAATCCCTTCCCCAGCGACCGGGTCACGCCGATTCCGTCGATCAAGGTGGATCACTCGTTCAGCCCCAAGTTCAAGATATCCGGTTATTACTCCTCGACCACCACTGAGGTCGAGTATTCGCCGGGAGGGTTCGCCCTCTCCGAAGGTTTCCCCGACACGATCACGCAAACGCGCGGCACCTATATCTACTCGCGGACATACCGTGGCAATCTGGACTACACTCTGACCAACACGTTGCTGCTACACTTTGGCGCGGGCTATATCGTCAATGACTTCCGGGACACTGCACCGATTACAAACTTCGATATGCAAAGCGTGCTGGGAATATCGGGCGGCACGCTCGGGCCGACTACGGGAGCGCGCGTCCCGGTATTCCAGTCGTCCCTTGGGCCGAACAGCCTGGGCGGAATGTCAACCATGGGTCCAGCCATTGGCCAGGTGCGTGCTCTTCTCCAGCGACCCACCGGCAACCTCAGTCTGAGCTGGGTGAAGGGGAACCACAGCTACAAGTTTGGCGGCGAGGTGCGGTTTGACGGCTACCCCACGCAAACGGTCTCCAATACCAGCGGTAACTTCACCTTCAGCGCGGACCAGACCAACACCCCCTTCTTCCAGGGCCAGGCTCTGCAGGGATTGTTCGCCGGGTTCCCGTACGCCAGCCTGCTGCTGGGCCAGGTGAGCAGCGTCACCATAGCACAACCGGCGGTGACGCGCGGCGGGCGCGGTTTCTACGCGTGGTTTGCGCAAGACACCTGGAAGATCACGCGCAAGCTCACCTTGGATTACGGCCTGCGGTGGGATCTGTTCACCTACCCGCGCGAAGAACACGGACGTTCGCCCAGCTTTAGCCCGACTCTGGCCGACCCCAGTGCGGGTGGACATCCCGGCGCCACGATCTTTGAGGCTACTTGCAACTGCCGGTTCGCCCACAACTATCCATTTGCATACGCGCCGCGTCTGGGCGTCTCCTATCAGGTGCTCCCCAAGACCGTGATCCGCGGCGCTTACGGCCTCAGCTATTCGATGTCGCAGGGCGGTGGACAAGGATCCGCGGGCGCGAATGCGACGGCCACGAATCCGAGCTTCACCGACCCGGTCATGATTCTGAGTCAGGGCATTCCACTCAAGCCGGTTTGGCCGGACCTGCGGGCGGGTTTGTACCCCACCTCGGGGACCACAGGCGCTCCGCCGGTGGTGGATCAGAACTATGGGCGTCCGGCGCGCTTGTGGCAGTGGAACTTCGGTATCCAGCGCGAGATCAACCGGGACCTGGTGGTGGAAGCCAGCTACGTAGGCAACGTCGGCGCATGGTGGAGAACGGGCTCCTTGGACGACTACAACGCGCTGACGCCGCAGAGCCTGTTGAGCCTTTATGGCCTGGACTGGAGCAATCCCGCGGATCGCGCGATCCTCTCGGCGCAGTTGAACAGCCCGGCGGCGGGACGGTTCCAGAACAAGCTCCCATACGCCGGCTTCCCGGCGACCTCGACGGTGGCGCAATCCTTGCGGCCCTTCCCGCAGTTCAGCAGTGTCCTGACCCCGACCGGAGCCGCCCAGGGAAAGACCTGGTATGAGGCGCTTCAGGTGAAGGCTACGAAGCGCTTCTCTCACGGCTTGGACGGCACCTTTACTTACACCCGCTCGAAAGAACTTCAGTTGGGCGCCGAGGACTATACGGGCCTGGGCCTGATCAACGACGTCTTCAACCGCAACGACAACAAGCAGCTCTCCGCTTCCTCGCGGCCCAATTGGATGGCTCTGGCGTTCAACTACTCGCTGCCCAAGTGGGGCCCTAACCACGTGCTGCAATACGTGGTCAAAGACTGGATGCTGGGCGCGGTGCTGCAGTACGGAAGCGGTCTCCCCATCCCGACTCCCGCGAATATCAGTAATAACAACACCAGTACGTTGCTGCGCGGAACGTGGGCCACGCGAGTGCCGGGACAGCCGCTGTTCTTGAAGGACCTGAACTGCCACTGCTTCGATCCCAGCACCACGATTGTGCTCAACCCGGCCGCTTGGACCGATACTCCCAATGGTCAATTCAGCCCCTCGGCGGCCTACTACGACGACTTCCGCTATCAGCGCCGCCCTTCGGAACTGGCGAGCTTTGGGCGCACGTTCCACATCAAGGAGCGCGCCACGTTCCAGATCCGCGCCGAATTCAACAACATTTTCAACCGGACGCTGTTTCTGAACACCACCGCGGGCACGTACGTCAACCCCAGCACCACGCGGAACGCGGCGATTCTCCGCGCTCCCGATGGCCGCTATACCAGTGGTTTCGGGACGATCAACACGACCGGAGTTGTGTCGGGAGAGCGGCAAGGCACGCTTGTGGGCCGCATTCAGTTCTAATTCTGTTCGCTCACTGGCAGAACGGGCGGAAAACATGGCTTTTGCGGAATCAACTCAAGTCCCCGGAAACGGGGTTGTGGGAAACGCGCCCGTTAACCGGGGTTGAACTAAGCCGCAGGCGCCCGAAGGCTTGATGCGTGGTATTATTTGGCAGGGCAATTGCCATGCGACTCGACTTCACGGCCATCGACGATCCGCAGCAAGGACCGAATTGTAAAAAGTCGATTCAATACCCATAAAGCAATTGCCCCGCCAAATCACGGGCGGCTCAGTTCAACCCATTCTATCGAAAGCGCTTACGCCGACCGA
>JGI12269J14319_10002765_pt1 | contig 16711 bp, 13 predicted proteins | sample PeaSoiSIISIP2007_FD_14319 | JGI IMG/M metagenome (IMG submission 14319) | reverse complement strand
TGCGGTCGCGGTAATCGAGGTCCCTAGGCCTCTGCCGCCGGTGATAAGCCTCGATGCGCCGCGCCGCGAAGCTGAGCGCCGCGAGCGCCCGCTTGTCGCAGCGGCACAACGCGTCCGCCACCTCCTCCTCGCTCACGCGCAAGTGCCTGCGGGTGAGGCGGACGCGGTCGAAGCGCTCGGTGTACTCGTCCACGGCCCGGTCGCCGCGCTTCCTCACGTCGGCGAGAATGGCCGCCACCGCAGCGTTCACGTCGGCCGCGCGCTCGCGCTTCTTGGCGAGAAGCTTGGCGAACGCCCGCTCGAAACCCGGCCTCTCCGTTGCGAGCCTAAGCGGCACGTGAAAGTTCCTCGGCCGCGCGACGGAAGCGCTCGATCCAGGCCCCGACCTCCTCGGGGCGGGTCTTGAGCGCCGCGCGATTGACGATGAGACGCGAGGTGATGTCGGCAATCCGCTCGACCTCGACGAGGCCGTTCGCCTCGAGCGTCTTGCCGGTGGAGACGAGATCGACGATGCGCCGGCACAGCCCGAGGCCGGGTGCGAGCTCCATCGCCCCCGAGAGCGCGATGCACTCGGCCTGGACGCCGCGCGCCGCGAAATGGCGCTTGGTGATCTCGGGATATTTGGTCGCGACGCGCACATGGCTCCAGCGCCGCGGATCGTCGCGCCTCTTGAGCTCGGCCGACTCGGCCACGGCAAGATGGCATTTGCCGATGCCGAGATCGAGCGGGGCGTAGATCTCCGGATAATCGAATTCCATCAGCACGTCCTTGCCGCAGACGCCCAACTGGGCGGCGTTGAAGGCGACGAAGGTCGCGACATCGAAGCTGCGCACCCGGATGATGGCGAGCCGCGGGTCGTTGGTGCGGAAACGCAGCTGGCGCGAGTCGGGATCGCCGAATGCGGGCTCCGGCACGATGCGCGCGCGCGCGAAGAGCGGGCCGAGCTCGGAAGAGATGCGCCCCTTGGGAACCGCGAGCACGAGATTTTCGTCGCCGGCCACGCCGTCTGTCTCCATTGTCGTCATCACGACCGGGCTCGGCCCATGGCGGAGCCCGATTTCGCAGCCATTCCATACAGATATCGCCGCCCCAGGTCAAAAGGCGCGGCTGCCTGCGGCCCCTCAGGGCCTGAGCCGGTGCTGGGGCCGCCATCGGGTCGGCCAGGCTTCCCCGAAATCCTCGAGCCGGCAGCGGATGGCATCCGCATCGAAGCGGATGGTGCCGCCGCCCGCGAAGACGAGAAGGATGGCCGTCCCGCCCGCGCCAGTACCGCCCCGCGCCGCGGCGGCTTCTCCGGTGACGATGGCGAGGAGCTCGAGCAGATGGTCGCGCTTGCCCTGGTCGATTCCCGTGAGGCTCACCTTGTTGACGCCCTCGAAGGTGACGGCGCAGGTGATGCGCTCGAATACGGCGTCCGAGCTCTGGGCACCCGGCGGGCTCGGCGTGCCGCCCTCCCAGCGGAAGCGATTGACCGCGAGGACGAAGCGCCGCGCCGCGCGGTCGTATTGCATGTCGGAAAGCGGCACGAGCGCGTCCTGCAAGCAGCTCGATATGACCGCGAGGTCCTCCTCGTCTTCCGCCCGCAGCTGCAGCGTCCCCGCCATCTCCCTCCTCGCTCGCCTCTCGCGCTTAGTCCTTGAGGCGCTCTATTTCGGCGCCGCAGACCGTCAGCTTCTCCTCGAGCCGCTCGTAGCCGCGGTCGAGGTGATAGACGCGGTTGAGGATCGTCTCGCCTTCGGCCGCGAGCCCGGCCAGCACCAGGCAAACCGAGGCCCTGAGATCGGTCGCCATCACCGGAGCGCCCGAGAGCCGCGCCACCCCGCGCACGATGGCGGAGGTGCCGTGGAGGTTGATGTTCGCCCCCATGCGCATGAGCTCGGGGGCGTGCATGAAACGGTTCTCGAAAATGGTCTCGGTAATCATGGATGCGCCCTCGGCGATCGCCATGAGCGCCATGAATTGCGCCTGCAGATCGGTGGGAAAGCCCGGGAAGGGCTCGGTCATCATGTCGACCCCTTTGATGGCGCCGTTCGCCCGGCCGACCTTGATGCCCTGGTTCGTCTCGAGCAGGCTCACCCCCGCAGCCGCGAGCGTCTCGGCCACCGCCCCGATCATGTCGAGCCGCGCGCCCAAGAGCTCCACCTCGCCATCGGTGATCGCGGCAGCGATGGCATAAGTGCCGGCCTCGATGCGATCGGGGATGATCTCGTGGTGCGCGCCATGCAGCCGAGCCTTGCCCTGGACGCGGAGCGTCTCGCTGCCGATCCCCTCGATCTCCGCTCCCATGGCGACGAGGCAGCGCGCCAGATCCCCGACCTCGGGCTCGCGCGCCGCGTTCTCGATCAGCGTCTCGCCCCTTGCGAGTGCCGCCGCCATCAGCACGTTCTCGGTGGCACCCACCGAGACCATGGGGAAGGTGATGCGAGCGCCCTTGAGGCCGGCCGGGGCCGTGGCGTTGATATATCCGCCGGAGAGGTCGATCTCCGCCCCGAGCTGGGCCAAGCCTTTCAAATGCAGGTCGACGGGGCGCGTGCCGATGGCGCAGCCACCCGGCAGCGACACCTTGGCCTCGCCCATGCGCGCCACGAGCGGTCCGAGCACCAGGATCGAAGCCCGCATCTTGCGTACGAGATCATAAGGGGCGGTTGTATTCGCGATGCGCCTGGCCGTGAGCGAGAGCGCGCGGCCGGCGTGGCCGCCATTCGGCGCGTAGCCGTTCATCTCGATCTCGACGCCGAGCTCGCCGAGAAGGCTGGCAAGCGTCGTGATATCGACGAGGTGAGGCAGGTTCGTGAGCGTCAGGCTCTCGTCGCTCAACAGGCTCGCGGCAAGGAGCGGCAGCGCCGCATTCTTGGCACCGCCCACCCGGATGGTCCCCTTGAGCTTGCTGCCGCCGCGAATGCGGATCTTGTCCATGGTAAATCCTCGAGGAGGGAGAGGCAGCCCCCCGACATTTCCGGCGCGTGGCAGGTAGCGTAGCGGCGGCTGCCGAACGCGGCAACGGGCACGACCCTTCGCCTCCGGCCGCTGAGGGCCCTTTATAGCGGTCCGACGGCCGGAAAGGCTAGTGTTCCGGCACGGACGAGATGCCCACCCGATACCGCCATGCCGCCCGGCGGCGCCGGGCAAGGGATAGCACCTCCCCGCGCTGCCGCGGCGGCGGAAAGTGCCCTGTTTTTCCCCGATTCGGCCTTTTAAAATCCCAAGGATCATTGTATCTTGGGTTCGACGACCTGCGACTCACAAGACTGAGCACCCGGCAAATAAATAGGGCAGGCTGAATGAGAACCGCATCGGCGCGTCTCTGCGCAATCGCAACCGGCGTGCTGGCGCTCGCTGCATTGTCTGCCCCGGCATCGGCCCAACATCCACCCAACGGGTTCTACGTCAGCGGCGAGGCGGGGGCGACCTTCCAGACGACCCAGCAGCTTTCGGGCAACGGCGTCACCGCCCATACCTATCCGGACACCGGCCTGGCTATCCTGGGCGCGTTTGGCTATCGCTTCTGGGATGACTTCCGGATCGAGGAGGAGCCCGGATTCCGTCGCGCCACCATCTCGAAGATCAACGGCGCATCCGCCACGGGCAGCTTGAGCGCCGTAAGCGCGATGTCCAACCTCGTCTACGACATCCCGTTAGGCTTGCCCGTCGTCCCCTTCATCGGCGCGGGTATCGGCTTTACTTACACAGGCTTCAACACGATCAGCCCGGTGGGCGGCTCGACGGTCAGGGACAACGATACCGTCTTCGCCATGCAAGGCATCGTAGGCGTCTCCTACAATCTCACCGATAATTTGGCGCTGGTCGCCGCCTACCGCTATTTCGCGCCCGATGGCTCGAATGTCGAGAACGGGCTCGGCGTCAAGCTGCAGGGCGCCGACCAGTCGCACACGGTGACCCTCGGCGTCCGCTGGAGCTTCGGCGAGGCTCCGGAGCAGCCCAAGCCCGCCCCCGCCGCGGCGCCTGCCCCGGCACCGGCCCCGGCGCCGCCGGCCCCGGCACCCGCGGTGCGCTCCTTCGTGGTGTTCTTCGCCTTCGACAGCGCGATGCTCGACGAAAGCGCCAAGAAGGTCGTGTCGGAGGCGACCGCCTACTCGCGCCAGAACGGGCTCACGCGCATCCAGGTGGTCGGCCACACCGACCGTTCCGGTCCCGAGAAATACAACGAGCGGCTTTCTCTGCGCCGCGCCAATGCCGTGAAGGCCGAGATGATCCGTCTCGGTCTCGCGGCCGACCAGATCGCGGTCGCGGCGAAGGGCATGAGCGAGCCCGCCGTGCCGACGCCGATCGGCGTGCGCGAGCCGCGCAACCGCCGGGCCGAGATCAGCTTCTGATGAGACTTTCCCTCTCCCGCTTGCGGGAGAGGAAGGCTGACGGGGAGAGCGCCGCTCAGCGCCGCTTTGCCCGATTCCCTGTTTCGGCCCGATCTAGAGCCCCCTCCTGCCTTTGCGCAAGATCGGCCTTGCGCCGCCCCAGATTCTCGCGCAACGCATCGGCGAGCTTGGCCGCGCGCGTGCGCCGCGCCGCCAGGCGCGCCGGCGTGAGCTGCGGCTCGCGCGCGCCGCCGGCTTTCCTTGGTGCCTTCTCCTTGCCCATCCGCCTGCTCAGCCCCGCATGCGTCGTCCCTGCGGGTCGAAATGCGGGGCGCGCGCCGGCTTGGCGGGGCGGCGCTCGCCGAGAATCTCGATCTCGAAGCCGTCCTCGGCCGCTGCGAGCGCCGCCGGGATGTAGCCGAGTGCCAACGACTTGCCGAGGTGATGGGCGAATCCGCCCGAGGTGATCCAGCCCACCACCCTGCCGTCATGCCAAACCGGCTCGTCGCCCAACGCATCGGCACCATTGTCTTCCACGGCGAAGCCGACCAGCCGCCGCTGCGGCCCCGACTCCTTCTCCCTGAGGGCTGCATCGCGGCCGATGAAATCGTTCTTGCTGAGATCGACGAAGCGCCCGAGCCCCGCCTCGAAGGGGCCGTAAATCGGCCGGAACTCCCGCGCCCAGGTCCCGAAGCTCTTCTCCAGGCGGAGCGAGTTCAAGGCCCGCGCGCCGAAGTGGCGCAGGCCGAGCTCGCGTCCCGCCGCGATGATGTCGTCGTAAAGTGCCTGTTGATAGTCGACCGCCACCCAGATCTCGTAGCCGAGGTCGCCCGTGAAGGTGATGCGTCCCACCTTCGCCGGAATCATGCCGAGCTCGACCTCGCGGAAAGCGAGGAAGGGGAAGGCCGCATTCGAGACGTCGGCATGGCTAAGGCGCTCGAGAAGCGCACGCGCGCGGGGACCTGCGAGCGAGAAGCCGACGAGCTCGGCGCGCAATGGACGGACCCTGCCCCCCTTCTCCGGCAAGTGCGCCTCGAACCAGCGCATGTGATAGTCCTCGGCAATGCCCGAGCCGAAGACGTAGAAGCGCTCGGCCGAAAGCTTGGCGACCGTGAAGTCGCCGATCAGCTTGCCGCTCGGGCTGAGCATGGGGGCGAGCACGATGCGGCCCGCCTCCGGCATGTGATTGACGAGGAGACGGGAGAGCCAGGCCTCGGCACCGGCACCCGTCACCTCGTACTTGGCGTAGGTCGAGATCTCCATGAGTCCCACCGCCTCGCGCACCGCGCGGCATTCCTCGCCCACAGCACCATGGGCGTTGGAGCGGCGAAAGGTGACCTCCTCGCTCGGCGTAGTGCCGTCGGGGGCGAACCACAGCGCGTGCTCGAGCCCGAAGGAGACGCCGAAGAAAGCGCCGCGCTCCTTGAGTCGGTCATAGACCGGCGTGGTGCGCAAGGGGCGTGCCGCGGGCAGTTCCTCGTTGGGAAAGCGGATGCGGAAGCGCCGCGAGTAGTTCTCGCGCACCTTGGCGTTGGTGTAGGCCATCGTCGTCCAATCGCCGAAGCGTGCTACGTCCATCGCCCAGACATCTGCACCGGGATCGCCCTCGACCATCCAGTTGGCGAGCGTCAACCCCACCCCGCCCCCTTGGCTGAAGCCCGCCATCACGCCGCACGCCGCCCAGTAATTGCGCAAGCCGCGCACCGGCCCGACCACCGGGTTGCCGTCCGGAGCGAAGGTGAAGGGGCCGTTGATCACCTTCTTGATGCCGGCCCGCTCGATCGGCGGATAGTGCTTGAAGCCGACCTCGAGGCTGGGTGCTATGCGGTCGAGATCGGGCGGCAAGAGCTCGTGGGCGAAGTCCCATGGCGTGGTGCGCTCGGACCAGGGCACGCCGGCGCGCTCGTAGGTGCCCATGAGCATGCCGCTCCCCTCCTGCCGCATGTAGATCTCGCCTTCGAAGTCGATGACGTGGAGCATCTCGCGCGCGGAGCTCTTGACCTCGGGGATCTCCTCGCTGATGAGATACTGGTGCTCCATCGCAAGGACCGGAAGCTCGAGGCCGACCATGCGGCCGACCTCGCGCGCCCAGAGGCCGCCGGCATTCACCACGTGCTCGGCGTGGAGCGCCCCCTTGTCGGTGATCACGCGCCAACCGCCGTCGCTCTGCGGCTCGAGCGCCTCCACGCGCGTGAAGCGGTAGATCTCGGCCCCCTTGACGCGCGCCGCCTTCGCGTAGGCGTGGGTGACGCCCGAGGGATCGACGTGGCCTTCGATCGGGTCGTAGAGCGCGCCCACGAAATATTTCTTCTCCATGAGGGGGAAGAGGCGCTGGGCCTCCTCGAGCGAGACGAACTCCGTCTCCAGGCCGAGGTAGCGCCCGCGCGCGTGCACCTGCTTGAGCCAGTCGAGCCGCTCGGGGGTACCCGCGAGCATGAGTCCGCCGGTGATGTGCACGCCGCAGGACTGGCCGGAGATCTCCTCGATCTCCTTGTAGAGATTGATGGTGTATTGCTGAAGCTTGGCGACGTTGGGATCGAGGTTGATAGTATGCATGCCCCCCGCAGCGTGCCAGGTCGAGCCCGAGGTGAGCTCGTCGCGCTCGATCAGCACGACATCCTTCCAGCCCGCCTTGGTCAGGTGATAGAGCACGCTGCACCCGACCACCCCGCCGCCGATCACGGCGACCCGAACATGCGACTTCATCGCCCCCTCTGCGCCAGCTCTCGAAGACTTGTCCGCCGCTCCCCGGTCACCGCGGTCAGGCGCGTGCCGGCATTCCCTTCCGCACGATCATATGCCATCGCCTGAGATCACGCACGGCATAGCGGGAGCGCTAGCCCCGCCAGCGTTTGACCCCCCCCCGCCCCGGCGCTATCCTCCCCTGAGAGAGCCGCAAAGAGCAACGACGGCTCCGGGATGCCGGGGAGGCGGAGAGGTGCTGCGGCGAGCGCGCGCGTCACCCCCTCTTTCCGTTTAACGTCTGCGGACGAGTGGCGGGTGATGGCGCGATTCCTGATCAAGCACCTCCTCTTCCTCTGCCTCACGCTCGTCGTCGTCTCCTTCCTTGTCTTCATGCTCACCGAGCTCACCCCCGGCGACGTCGCACGCAAGTACCTCGGCGCCTACGCGACGCAGGAGCAGGTCGACATCCTGAGCAAGCAAATGGGGCTCGATCGCCCCGTGCTCGTCCGCTACGTAGAGTATGTCGGCAAGATGCTCTCGGGCGACCTCGGCGTCTCGACCCGCTTCCGCGTACCGGTCAAGGACATCATCTTCGACCGCCTGGCCAACACCGGGCTTCTGGCACTCGTCTCGTTCCTCTTCATCGTGCCCCTCTCGATGCTTTTCGGCATCGTGGCCGGCATGCGCGAGGGCTCGGCGCTCGACCGCGTGATCCTGCTCACGAGTGCGGTCCTCGCCTCGGTGCCCGAGTTCGCCATGGGCGTCTTTCTCGCCAGCATCTTCGTGGTGAGCCTGCGCTGGCTTCCCGGTACCGCGACGCTCGAGCCCGGCGGGTCCTGGCCGATCGCCGTCCAGCTGGTCTTGCCCGTCGCGGTGATCGTGCTGTTCGACATGGGCTACGTCGTGAGCATGGTGCGGGCCTCCATGGTCGAGGTGATGCGCCAGCCCTACATCCGGACGGCCGTGCTCAAGGGCATGCGCTTCCGCGGCGTGGTGCTCGGCCACGCGTTGCGCAACGCCATGATCAACCCCGTCACCGTGATCCTCCTGCAGATCAACTACCTGGTGAGTGGGGTAGTGGTGGTCGAGAGCGTCTTCGCCTATCCGGGGTTCGGACGCATGATGCTCGAGGCCTCGCTTTACAAGGACATAGCGCTCATCGAAGCGGGGGCCCTCGTCTCCGTATTCGTCGCCGTCGCCACGCAGATCCTCGGCGACCTCGCCTATATGCTGCTCGACCCGCGTATTCGCACCTGAGCGAGGACGCCGCCATGGGCTTCGAAAGCATCGCACGAACGCACGAAGCCTCCCCCCGCCCCGCGCGTCGGCCCGGCCGGCTCGCGGCCCGGCTCTCCCCGCTTGCGGGCCTTGCCGGGTCGAGGACGACGCTCGTCGGTCTCGCGATCGTGCTGTTCTGGGTCGCAGCCGCAGTTTTCGCACCACTCCTCTCGCCCTACCCGCCGAACGCGACCGCCATGCTGGGGGCAACGCATCCCACGCCGTCGGCAGCACACCTTCTCGGCACCGATCATCTCGGCCGCGACATCCTCTCGCGCGTGTTGTGGGGCGCGCGCCGCGTGCTGACGGTGGCGCCAATCGCGGTACTTTCCGCCGCCGTGGTCGGCTGCTTTCTCGGACTCGTCGCCGGCTACTACCGGGGTATTGCCGATCTTCTGATCTCCCGCGTCGCCGACATCCTGCTCTCCTTTCCGGTGATCATCCTCTACATGATCGTGTTGACGCTTTTCGGCTCGTCCGCGCTCAACATCATCCTCGTCATCGCCATCACCAAGGCGCCGATCATCGCCCGCATCGTGCGCGGCCTCACGCTCGAGCTGCGCGAACGCGAGTACGTCGCCGCCGCCAAGATGCGCGGAGAGGGGGCGCTCTTCATCATGCTGGTCGAGATCCTGCCGAACGCGCGCGGACCGCTCATCGTGGATATGTGCCTGCGCATGGGCTACACGACGATCACCATCGGCGTGCTCGGCTTCCTCGGCATCGGCCTGCCGCCGCCCGATCCCGACTGGGGTGGGATGGTCAAGGACACCTACGGCATGATGTCGGTGTGGCCGCACATGTCGCTCATTCCCTGCGCCGCGATCTCCTCGCTCGTGATCGGCTTCAACCTGCTCGCCATCGGCCTGCGCGAGAGGGCCTTCCGTGCCTGAGCCGGCACCCGTCCTCGAGCTCGACCGCGTACGCCTCTCCTTCATGACGCGGAAGGGCGAGCTCAACGTGACGCCCGGCCTCAGCCTGGCGCTCGCGCGCGGCGAGGCGCTCGGCCTCGTCGGCGAGTCGGGCTCGGGCAAGTCGACCGTCGCCTTCTCGATCGTGCGCTATCTCGGCCCGCTCGGCCGCGTCGTGAGCGGACGCATCCTCTTCGAGGGGCGCGACACAGCCGCCATGAGCGAGGCCGAGCTGCGCGCGATTCGCGGCCGCCGCATCGCGATGGTCTATCAGGACCCCATGAGCAGCTTGAACCCCGTCATGACCATCGAGCGCCAGCTCATGGAGGTGCCGAGGCTGCATGAGGGTGTCGGCGAGGAGGAGGCCCGCGCGCGCGCCACAGCCATGCTGGCCGAGGTCAATTTCGCCGATCCGGCCGCGATCATGGCGCGCTATCCGCACCAGCTCTCGGGCGGACAGCAGCAGCGCATCGTCATCGCGATGGCGCTCATCGGCAGGCCCACGCTCCTCATCATGGACGAGCCGACGACCGGGCTCGACGTGACCGTCGAGGCCGCCGTGCTCGATCTCGTAAGCGCGCTGCGCAAACGGCACGACACGGCGCTGCTCTTCATCAGCCACAATCTCGGCACCGTCGCCCAGGTGTGCGACCGCATCGCCGTGCTCTATGGCGGCGAGCTCGTCGAGGAAGGGTCCATCCGGGAGGTTTTCGCCAATCCGCGCCACCCCTATACGCGCGGCCTGCTCGACTGCCTCCCCCGTCTCGGGCGCAGCAAGCACGAGAGCAAGCTCAGGCCCATCCCCGGCCAGGCGCTCTCGCCCTTGGCGCGGCCTCCGGGTTGCGGCTTCGCGCCGCGCTGTCCCCATGCCGAGCCGGAGCGCTGCATGGCCGCTCCCATCCCGAGCCTCGCGGTCCCCGGCGAGCCCGGACATCGCGCGCGCTGCGTCAAGGTGGGCGAGCTGGCGTCCTGGCGGCCCGAGCCCGGAGCTCCCGGCGAGGACAGGGACGAGGCGAAGTCGCCGGTGCTCCTCAAGGCGGAGAAGCTCGCCAAATCCTACCGTCAATCGATCAGCACCTTCGGCAGAAGCGGGCGGCCGGTCAAGGCGCTCAACGCCGTCGATCTGGTGCTCCGGCGCGGCGAGACGCTCGCGATCGTCGGCGAGTCCGGCTGCGGCAAATCGACCTTCGCGCGCATCTTGAGCGGGCTCGAGGTGGCGAGCGCGGGCCGCGTCGAGCTCGATGGCGAGGAGATCGGCGCTCGGCGCGTCGAGGCCCGCCCGAATTCGCTCAAGCGCAAGCTCCAGATGGTGTTCCAGAACCCGGACAGCACGCTCAACCCGAGCCATCGCGTCGGCTACTCGGTGGCCCGCGCGCTCAAGCGCCTCAAGGGACTTGGCACCGCCGCGGCCGCAGACGGGACGCGGCGTCTCTTCGAGGTGGTGAGCCTGGCGCCCGAGCTCGCCGAGCGCACGCCGCAGCAGCTCTCCGGCGGGCAGAAGCAGCGCGTCGCGATCGCGCGCGCGCTTGCCGGCGACCCCGACATCGTGATCGCTGACGAGCCCGTCTCCTCCCTCGACGTCTCGGTCCAGGCGGCGATCATCAACCTCCTGTCGGAGCTTCAGGCCGAGTGCCGCGAGAGCCTCATCTTCATCTCCCACGACCTCGCCGTCGTACGCTATCTCGCGGACCACGTCGCGGTCATGTATCTCGGCAAGGTGGTCGAGTTCGGGCCGACCGATGCGGTCTTCGCTCCCCCGCACCACCCTTATACCGAAGCACTCCTCTCGGCCGTTCCCGTGCCCGACCCGGAGCAGCGCTCGCAACGCATCATCCTCGAGGGGACGCTGCCGAGCGCCATCGACCTTCCCGCCGGCTGCCCCTTCGCCTCGCGCTGCCCGCGCAAGGTGGGCGAGATCTGCGACACGACGCCGCCTCCGGAGCAGCAGCTGGAAGGGGGCCACCGCATCGCCTGCCACATCCCGGCGAAGGAGCTCGAACGGCTCAATGCGGCATCGGCCGCGGAGAAAGAAAGATAGCTAGCATATGAGTGCATTCTTAAATCTTCTTGGAGAAGCCCCTCTCCCGCTTGCGGGGTCGAGCCGCAAGGCGGATCGACGAGGGACCCGCGGCCGCAAGGCCGTCGGAGGGTGAGGGACGGCGCCGACATCCGGCATTCCCTCACCCTTCCCATCCCTTCGGGATGGGCCCCTTCCCTCTCCCGCAAGCGGGAGAGGGGCTTATCGCGATCAGCGATGCGTTAGTCGGCGCGAAGCAGCGTCGCGGCGACGGGCTCCACCCTTCCATATCGCCGCAGCTTCAAGCGCTCGGAGCTCATCGTCCCGGGCTGGGTGTCATAGCCGAGAAGGGCGATGAGGCGCGGCAGCGCTCCCTCGACCGCAGTCACGCGGTGGACCGAGTAGCGGCCCTGGAAGAGCACGAGCGTGCCGGGCGCCATATCGAGCGCGACGACGCCCTCGCGCGCACCATCGAGCAGGCGCCAGACCTTGTCGTAGTTGGGCTCATCGGGCCCGCGGATATGGGGCGCATATTCGAAGACCCCGCCGTGTGCGCACTTCTGAAGCAGGAGCGAGACCACGAAATCGGTCTGGTCGAAGTGCCAGAGGAGGCCCTCGCCGTCTTCCATCACCGCGACATTGAGGGCTCCGAGCGGATCGGCGTAGCGATAGAGCTTTTCCCTGCCGAGCGCCTGCGCGAGAAAGGCGATGAGGCCGTCCCATTCGTAGAGCCGGCGCAGGAGTGCCTTGGGCGGAATGAGATCGTAGGCGACGGCCCCGACCGAGGTCGACTGCAGACGGCGTTTCGGGTGCTCTTGCGGGAAGCTCTCGTCCGGCGCTTCCAGATAAGCCGTGCTGCGGCTCCCGGGCGTGCGGTGCGCGAGCGGTGCCAGGCTCGCCGCTTCCGCCGCCATGGCGGCGAGTGCGGCGGGCCGCAGAAAGTCCGGCAGGAGGCAGGCCCCCGTGGCCGCGAGCTGCCGGCGGCATTCGGCGACCAGCGCAGCGGCCGGCGCGCTCCTAAGATCGTCGATCGGATAGCGCGCGAGATCGATCAGCGCGCTTGCCGCTTCTTCCTCCCGCGGCTCACGCCGGCTGGATCGCGATCTCATTGCCGAAGATGTAGCCCGTCGGGTGCATCTTGAAGCCCTTGACGCGCTTGTCCATGAAGGTGAAGAGCGAGCGCCAGACCGGCTGCACGATCGGCCCGTCGTCCTGCATGATGGCCTCGAGCTTGGCCATCACCGCGCGGCGCTTCTCGACGTCGAGCAGGCCCTCGGCCTCCGAGAGAAGCTTGTCGAACTCCGGGTTCGAATAATGGGACTCGTTCCACGGCACGCCCGTGCGGTAGGCGAGCCCCAGCACCATGATGCCGAGCGGACGATGCGCCCAGGTAGTGAAGCCGAAGGGCACCTTGGTCCAGACGTCCCAATATTGGGTCGAGGGCATGACGTTGATCTTGACCCGGATACCGGCCTCCTTCCACTGCTCGACCATGGTCTGCACCGCGACGAGCTCCCAATCCGGCTGGGGGCGCGCCGCAATCTCGACGTCGATGCCGGTCGGATATCCGGCATCGGCGAGGAGCTGCTTGGCTTTGGCCACGTCGCGCGTGAAGGGTGCGAGCTTCGCATACTCCGGATGGACGGAGGCGACATGGTGGTGCTCGCCGGCCACGCCGAGGCCGCGATAGGAGATCTGCAGCACGCTCGCCGGATCGGTGGCATAGCGGAGCGCCTGGCGCACGCGCTTGTCGTCGAAAGGCTTCTGCGGCTGCACGCGCGCGACCGCGGTATAGGCGGTTCCCACCTCGTACATGGCGACGTGGGAGAGCTGCTTCATGGCGTCGAGCTGTGCCACTTCGCCGGCGTAGAGACCGTCGACCTGCTTGGAGGCAAGCGCGCTCAAGAAGGCGGCCGCCTCGTCGCCGAGATCGATGTATTGCCATTCGTCGACGTAGGGCCCTTGACCCCAATAGCCCTTGACCGGCTTGTAGACTTGGCGTCGGCCGACCTCGTCCTCGACCATGGTGAAGGCTCCGGTGCCGTTCGCACCCACCTTGTGCACGCCTCCGCTCTCTGGATCGAGAATGAGGAGGGGGTAGTGGAAGAGATTCTCGGGGATGGCAAGCTGCGGCGTCTTGCCGTTGAGGCGTACCGTGTAGTCGTCGAGCTTCTCGAGCGCGTTCGCGTCCCACAGCTTGGTCGATTTCTTGGGATTGCCCTTGGCGTCCTTCTCGCCCGCGTCGTACTCCTCGAGGCTGAATCCCTTGAAGAGGCCGAGCACGGAGGAGCCGGTCTTGGGGTCGAGCACGTGCTTCAAGTTCCACATCACGTCGTCGGCCGTGAATTTGCGGCCGTTATGCCATTTCACGTCCTTGCGCAGGTGGAGCGTCCAGCTCTTGAGGTCGTCGCTTGCCTCCCACTTCTCGCAGAGTGCCGGGCGCGTCACGTTGTCGACCCCGGTGACCGTGAGATAGTCGTAGACGAGGCGCGCGGCGTTCGAGGATTCGACCCAGCTGTAGGTGTGCGGGCTCTTGAGGTCCTGGCAGCGCATGCCGATGCGGATCACCCCACCCTTGGGCATGTCGGCTTGCGCCGCGGCGGGGGCCGCGAAATCGCCGCCCGCGAGCTTTCCCGCGAATGCATAGGCTGCGGCCGCGGACATGCCGAGCAAGGTGGCGCTGCGCAGGAACTCGCGGCGGTCGATCCTGCGCTCGGCCAGCTGCTGCTTCAGGACGGGAATGTAGGCGTGTTCGCGGTCGTCACCCATGGCATCCTCCCTTGAAGACGGCCGCTCGGAGCCTGCACGTTCTCAACGACGGTTTCTTGGCGATCCGCGGCCGGTTCTCGTTGTCGAATCATCCTCCGAGAAGCGCCCAAGCTTGTCAAGGAAGCGCGCGCCCGGCAGCACCGGTGCGGCCTCCCTTCCGCGCCTTCATGTCGCGAGCGCTTCCTCGAAGGGGAAGGTCGAGAGCAGGCGCGCGCCCTTGTCGGTGATGAGGACCTGCTGCTCGAGCTTGACGCCCTCCCGTCCCCCCTCCTCGCCCATGTAGCTCTCCACACAGATGGTCATGCCGGGTGCCAGCTCGCCGTCATAGGCGCTCTTCTCGCGGTCCTGGATGTGGGTGATCTTGGGCCATTCGTCGCACAGTCCCACGCCGTGCGCCACGCAGGAATAGCGGTTCTTCACGAAGGCGTTGGGAATGCGCCAGGCGAGCTCCGAGGCCTCGCGGAAATTGAGGCCCGGCCGCATCAGCTTGTCGATGTTGTAATGAATCTGCTCGAGTGCCAGGCCATAGAGCCGGCGCTGCTCCTCGCTCGGCTTACCCGGCCCGCAGAAATAGGTGCGCGAGATGTCGGCGCAATAGCCGAACGGCCCGATCAGATCGGTGTCGAAGCTCACCAGATCGCCCGCGCGGATGAGCCGGTCGCCGCACTCCTGGAACCAAGGGTTGGTGCGCTCGCCCGAGGACAGGATGCGCGTCTCGATCCATTCGCCGCCGAGCCGGATATTGGTCTCGTGCAGCGTGGCCCAGAGCTCGTTCTCCGAGAGGCCGGGCTTCAGCGCCTCGCGCATGCGCGCCATGCCGGCCTCGCACACGGCGATCGCGTGCGTCATGCAGGCGATCTCCTCCTCGGACTTGATCGAGCGGGCGAGCTCGCAAACTTCCTGCCCGTCGAAAATCCGGATGCCGCGTGCGAGCAGTGCCGCGGTGCCGGGCGGATCGAGGCGGTCGACCGCGAGCCGGCGGTTGGTGCTGCAATGACGGGCGACGAGCTCCGCGATCTCCTCGGCCCAGGCCTTGGCCTTCTCCTCGACGCGGCTGCCGGCGCCGAAGAAGTAGAAGCCGCGCGCCGGCCGCACTTCCGCGATGGTCTCGAGCCCGGCCGAGAGATGCTCGCAATTGTGGAAGTCGAAGAGGATCGCCTTGCCGTCCGCCGGCAGAAAGCAGTAGCGCGCCGGCGTGTGCGAGGTCCACACGGACATGTTGCGGCTGCCCGTGGCGTAGCGGATGTTCATGGGATCGAGGAGGAGTGCGGCCCCGTAGTCGCGCCGTCTCAGCTCCGCCTGGACGCGCCCCATCCGATAGGCGCGCAAAGCCGGCATGTCGATTTGGCGCTCGTTGTCCTTGACGCCCGCACTCGCCCAGCGCGGCGCCGCCCGCCCCTCGCCCGTCTCGCTCATCACGGCCGCCCCTGCTCAGCCCCGAAGACTTTTGGCGTATTTGAGGTTCTGCGCGCGCAAGCCCTTGGTCTTTCCGAAGATGTAATGCTTCGACATATCGGCCGAATAACGGCTCGCGGGCGGGTGGCGGCCGAGCGCCTCGGCGAGTGCCCTGATGTGGTGCGGACCGGCACCGCAGCATACGCCGAGATAGCGTACGCCCAGCGCGTAGGCCGCCTTGCCGAACTCCGCGATCTCATAGCGGTTGCAGGTGAAGGGGTCGAGCGCCACGGGGAAGGGGTGGTCGTTCGGGATGCAATCGCAATGACGGTCGTTCAGCATCTGGAAGGTCGGCTCCTTGGGCGTCGTGCGGTAGGGCACGGGAAGTGCGGCGACATGGCACTTGACCGCTTTCCTGATGCGCCTCAGAAGCGGCAGCATGGTGCGCGGGCCGCGGCTGCAATTGAGCCCGACCACGTCGGCACCGCCGTCCTCGAGACGCTTGCAGGCATCGACCGGGTCCCAGCCCTCGCGCGTCATACCCTTGTTGTGGATCGCCAGCGTGACGACGGCGGGCAGCTTGGCCGCCTTGATCGCGGCGAGCCCGATCAGCGCCTCGCCGGCGTGGGAATAGGTCTCGCCGATGACGAAGTCGACGCCGGCGTCGGCCGCCCAGCCGATCTGCTCGTCGAACATGCGGCGCGAGGCCTTGTGCGTCGACGCGTCGTCCGGCGCGTAGGTCGTCGTATTGCAGATGTTGCCGGCAACGAGCGTCCCGGTCGCCCGGGCCACCTTCTTGGCGATACTCAAGGCTTGGCGGTTCATCGGCTCGAGGTCCTTCTCGCGCCCGATGAGGCGCAGCTTGGCGCGATGCCCGTAGTAGGTGAAGGCCTCCACCACATCGGAGCCCGCGTGCACGAACTCGCGATGGAGCTCTTCCACGAGATCGGGATGCTCGAGCACCACCTCCGGCACGAAGGCACCGGCCTGCAGGTAGCCGCGCCGCTCGAACTCGAAGAGATAGCCCTCGGCGCAGATCACCGGCCCCTTGGCCAGGCGCTGAAGCAAGCCCGGCCCCTTGGCGGAGCTTCCCGTCGTCTTGCTCCTCGCTCTCATTGCGCGTTCCCTTTCGCTTTTTCCCTGCGGCATCTTAAGGCGATATCCAATCGAATGGAAACGTCCGTCTCGTCACCCCCGCGGAAGCGCTAGTGGATTCACGCATCGTGAATTATCTTTGTTAATCAGAGGATTGAAATCCCGCTATCGATCAGCAGCAAATTCGTCATGCCCGCGAAAGCGGGCATCCAGAACGGCAGAACCCCGCCATTTCAGCGAATGGATTC
>JGI12269J14319_10002758_pt1 | contig 16739 bp, 15 predicted proteins | sample PeaSoiSIISIP2007_FD_14319 | JGI IMG/M metagenome (IMG submission 14319) | reverse complement strand
CGGAAACCGGTACGGAAGTACAAGCCCTCACGGCAGGTGCAAAAACAACGACGGGCCCGGCGCAGCCGATCATTCAAACCTGCGGAGCTCCGCCAGCACCCGCGCCAACGCCTTGTCGGGGAACACGTCCAGTTTCAAGGCACCGGTTGGAGACCGCCGCAGAAAGTCTTGCGCTGTCAGCGGACACCTCAAAGTGATCCACCTTCGGACACTTGAAAGTGATTCACTTGGTGCGAACCCGTTCTGTGGTGTGGAGCACGAGCATGGAGGCAAGGTAGATGGAAGGAAGCCTTGTTCCTGATGTCGAGGAGCAAGTCCTCCACGGCGTTCATGGAGTCGACGTCGAGATCGTCTGCCACAGAGGCGGTCTTCAGCTGGGTCGCGGGATTCCTGGGGTGATGCGCTCGGCTGGAGGCAGACGATCCAGGACACAGGTGCGGAACCATCGGGGTATCCGGGAAACCTTGGTCTCCAGTCGCCCGTTGGAGACCTCGGCGATCCAGACGGATTCCCTGCCGGAGTTGTCGAAGATGTAGGCCCGATCCACGACCTTCATCGCAGGTAGCAGCAAGTCCAGGGAACGAATGTAGCGACTTGCGATCTTGTCTTCGGGAACACCATGTCCGCCTGCCGCTTGGCGGGACCGTACTCGCGCCACGTTGATCGATGGAGCATTGGTCGCCACGAAGTACAGGTAGGTCCTGAAGCCTGCGGCTTTCGCTTCCTGCATGAACAGGACCTTGTCCTTCGACGACATGACGGACTCGAAGGAGAAATCTCTTCCGGACGCCAGAAGCCGGCTGCGGAGATACTCGACCAGGGCCGATGCCAGATAGGAATCGACGACCATCTCTCCGGAAAGCAGAACGCTCCCGCGCAACCCCAGAGTTTCCAACGAAGTGCTGCGTCCTTCCCGGTTCACCAACGGGTGTCGAGACAAGTGCAGACGCAGTTCTGCCAAGTCTGGTTTGATCCCTATGGCATCGAGATCGATCCCCCCGTCTCGTTTCCAGCGCTCTTCGATCTCGTCGGGATTGAGGTAGACTCCGAGCAGACGGCTCGGAAGTCCGCCATCATCGGAGAACAGCGCCCTCAGCGTGCTCTTTCCCGAGCCATTTGGACCCGCGAAGAGACGGACGCGCGGGGTCGGGGATTTCACAACGAGTAAATCTGCCCCCGCCGAACCTTGGTCGGTCGCGGTGCGGGTCCGATTTTCCGAACGACCTCGCCGTTGCGGATCTCGCAGATCCAGCCGTCCTGGACCACCGTCGCTCCCAGAGTCGAAGCCGCGGCGATGGAGAACGCCCGACCCGTCACCTTCCTGGCAAGTTGCGGAACCAACTTTTCCAATTCATTGGGGGTGGTCTCGCCGTGGATTCTGGAAGCCCTGGACATTGGAAGGAAGATACCTCCAACTTGCCGGGGCTGGCGAATGCCCGAACCTCTCGGAACGCACGGGGCGATCTCGCCTCTATTCCTTCCGCGCCTTCGCTTTCTTCGCCTTCGGCGCCGGCAGCTCCCTCGCGGTGACGCGAAACAGCTCGTCCAGCTTGCGGGCGCGCACCGTGAAACGCTCGGGCACGATCGCGCAGGGTTTTGCACCGGGATAGGGCGGCCCCTCCTCGTGCCCGCAGGCATCGGTTTTCGCCGGAATTGCCGCCCTATCCGACCAGCACTTCCGAAGGGATGTGCAGGGTCCGATGCAGGTTCCGGATCATCGTGATCGTCAGGGAGCGCTTGCGATGCAGGACTTCCGATACGCGGTTGGTGCCTCCCAGGAGGGGAGCGAGGTCGGCGGGCGTCAGGCCTTGTTGCTCCATCCGGAAGCGGATCGCCTCGATCGGGTCGGGAGGCAGGATGGGTTGGTGCCGCCTTTCCCAGTCCTCCACGAGCGTGGAAAGGATCTCCAGACGGTCGCCCTCCGGGGTCCCCTTCCGGGCCGTCATGAGGGCTTCGATCGCCTTCAGGGCGAGCTTGTGGTCCCGGATGTTGCGGACAGGCTTGATGTCCATGTCAGATCTCCTGGGCGTTGATGCGGTCGTACTCCGCATGGGTGCCGACGAACCGGATGTAGAGGACCCCGTGGGGGTAGTTGATCCAGGCGACCAACCTGTACTTGTTGCCTGCGATGTTGAAGACGGATCTTCCGTCTCGGAGGATGCTCGCGTTCAGGAACTGAGCCTTGAGATCCGAAGGCCTCGCCCAGTGCGCCGCCTCGACCTCGGAGAACCAAGCCCGCAACGGCTGCTCGGAATCTTCCCGACCTGCACGGCTCCAATGGTCGAGCAAGGTCTTTCTCGCGATGATCCTCACCGCCGATGAATATACCATCGTTTTCCCAAATTGGGAAATGAAGCGCCGACTTTCCCCCAGCCCCCGACCCCGCCAGGAGTTCTGGACGCCGTCTCGAATTCCCGTGTACTTTCCCGGGACACCCCTTTCGCCCAGGAGCCTCCACGATGGGAAACACCGTACGATTGCACCGCGTCTTCAAGTCCAGTCCCGAGAAGGTGTACCGCGCCTTCCTGGAACCTGCCGCCTTCGCCCAGTGGCTTCCGCCCTACGGCTTCACCGCGACCGTGCACGAAATGGACGCGAAAGTGGGCGGATCCTACAAGATGTCCTTCACCAGCTTCGGGAATGGCTTGGGCCACAGCTTCGGGGGCACCTACCTGGAGCTGGTCCCGAACCAGCGGATCCGCTACGACCACCGGTTCGACGATCCCAACCTCCCCGGTGTGGTCGAGGTGACCGTCGATCTGCGACCGGTGCTGTGCGGGACCGAATTGAAGGTGGTGCAGGAGAACCTGCCCGACGCCATCCCCGTGGAATTCTGCTACCTCGGCTGGCAGGAATCCCTGGTACAGCTCGCGCACCTGGTGGAACCGGAGATCCCGGCCGGGCCCTGATCGAAAGCCGATGGGGTGTTGCGCAAAGCCGGGACCCCGATCCCGATCCGACGGATCAGGCGTGAGCACCGCACCGCGCCCCAATAAACATCGTTCATAACTGAAATAAACACCAAAAGACTTAATTAATTCGATTATATTCTATCTAATGATTCGCCGACCCCAATACGAAGCCTTGGTTCAACCTTTCGTGGGCAAGCCGTTGGCGAAGGTGTTCACGGGACTTCGCCGGGTGGGCAAGAGCGGGCTCCTGACCTTGCTGCGGGAACGGTTCGAGGCGCAGGGGGAATGGCGTGGCAGGATCGTGGGCATCGACATGGAGAGCCTGGAATTCCCGTTCCTGGACTCCGACCAGGCATTGTTCCGGCATTGCCTGGAGCGCGTCGAGGGGGAACCCGGTGTGCTGTTCCTGGACGAGGCGCAGGAAATCCCGGCTTGGCAGAAGGCGGTGGCGGCCCTCCTGAAGAAAGGGTGGGACGTCTACGCGACCGGCTCGAATGCGCACATGCTGAGTTCCGACCACGCGACCAACCTGGCGGGGCGGTACATCGAGATCGCGGTGCAAGGCCTGTCCTTCCCGGAATATCTGGCCTTCGCGGAGCATTACGGCACGCCGCTTCCGGAGGGAAACGAGGATCGCTTCTGGCACTATCTGCGCTGGGGCTCCTTTCCTGGAATCCATCAGATCTCGTGGTCGGAGCAGCCGTGGCGACAGTATCTGGATGCGATCCAGAACACAGTGGTGCTGCGCGACGTCGTGGCGAGATTCCAGATCCGGAACATCCGGCTGCTGGAGGACGTGTACACGTTCCTGTTGGACAACCTCGGCCAGTTCTCCACCGCGAAGAGCATCAGCGACTTCATGAAGAACCAACGGAGCTCGGCTTCCCAGGAAACGGTGCAGGAGTACATGAGGGCCTTGGAATCCGCCTTCGCGCTCATCCGGGTCCAGCGCTACGACCTCAAGGGGAAGCGGCTCCTGGAGCGCAACGAGAAGTACTTCGCAGGCGACCTGGGTCTCCGCACGGCCCGCCGGGGATTCCAGACCACGGCCATTTCGGGAATGCTGGAGAATGCGGTGTGCCTGGAGCTTCGCCGTCGCGGCTTCCAGGTGCATGTGGGCAAGATCGGCGAGCTGGAAGTGGATTTCGTCGCGGAAAGGCGAGGCGAGACGGCCTACTACCAGGTGGCGTACCAACTGGGCGATCCAGCCACCTTGGAACGCGAATACGCCTCCCTGGAACGGATCCAGGACAACTACCCCAAGACCGTCCTGAGCATGGACAGGATCGCTCCCAAGCGCAAGGGTATCCTGCATGCCTACCTGCCCCGTTGGCTGATGAACGAAGGCGAATAGCATGCCACGCATCCGATTTCTCGTGTCCGGCGACGTGCAGGGGGTGGGATTCCGCTACTTCACCCTGGAGCGCGCCCGGAGCTTGGGCGTTTCCGGATGGGTCCGCAACCGCTGGGACGGCAAGGTGGAAGGGGAGGCGGAAGGGTCCGAAGCCGCCTTGGCCGAGTTCGGGAGGGAACTGCGCCGGGGGCCGGTTTCCGCGCAGGTCGATGCGGTCCAGATCCACGAGATTCCGGCAATGGGAGAGCGTCCGGTCTTCCGGATCGAGCCATGAGCAAGAATCGGCCTTTTCTGGACGAAATGTCGCTGAATCGCACCGATATGGCCTGTTGCCCCTACAAGCTTCTACTTTGGCCCCCGCAATGATCGAATCCAGCAAAATCAGAAATGTCGCCATCATAGCCCACGTCGACCACGGGAAAACCACCCTGGTCGACCAGCTTCTTCGCCAGGGAGGCGCCTTCCGGGAAAACCAGGAAGTGGCCGAGCGGGTGATGGACAACAACGACTTGGAGCGCGAGCGCGGCATCACGATCCTCTCCAAGAACACGTCCATCCTCTGGAAGGGCAACTTCGTCAACATCGTTGACACGCCCGGACACGCCGACTTCGGCGGCCAGGTGGAACGCGTGCTCTCCACCGTGGACGGCGTCCTGCTGGTGGTGGACGCCTTCGACGGCCCCATGGCCCAGACGCGGTTCGTGCTGCAGAAGGCCTTGGAACTGAAGCTGCAGCCCATCGTGGTCATCAACAAGATCGACCGTCCCGGTTGCGATCCGCATGGAACGCTCGACAAGGTCTTCCAGCTGTTCATCGAACTGCACGCCAACGACCAGCAGCTCGACTTCCCCCACATCTACGCCGCGGCCCGCAACGGCACCTGCCGCCGCGAGATGGAGCAGGAGGACACCGACCTCACGCCGCTGTTCGACATGATCATCGAAAAGATCCCCGCCCCCACCGGCGACTTCAAGGCCCCGTTGTCCATGCTCATCTCCAGCCTGGACTACTCGGAGTTCCTGGGCCGGCTGGCCATCGGGCGCATCAAGGAAGGCACCATCAAGGTCAACCAGACCGTGGCGCTCTCCCAGCCCGACGGGACGCTCAAGAAGACCCGCATCACCAAGATCTACGCCTACATGGGCCTGAAGCTGACCGAGTTCCCGGACGCGGGGCCGGGGCAGATCATCGAACTGGCCGGTGTCCAGGACTTCCAGCTCGGCGACACCATCACCGATCCGGAACGTCCCAACATCCAGCCGCGCATCACGGTGGACCCTCCCACCATCAGCATGATCTTCCAGGTCAACGACTCGCCCTTCTGCGGCAAGGAAGGTCGTTTCGTGACCTCCACCCAGATCGGCGACCGCCTGCGCCGCGAGCAGTTGGGCGACGTGGCCCTGCACGTGCAGCAGCAGATCGACCCGGCCAAGTTCCTGGTCTCGGGTCGCGGCGTGCTGCACCTGTCCATCCTCATCGAGAAGATGCGGCGCGAAGGCTACGAGTTCGCGGTGGGCCGCCCCCAGGTGATCCTGAAGGAGATCGACGGCGTGGTCTGCGAGCCCGTCGAGATCTTCACGGTGGACGTTCCCGCAGAGCACCAGGGACCCGTCATCGAGGAGCTGGGCAAGCGCCGCGGCGACATGGTCCACATGGAGACCCACGGCAACGCCACCAACGTCGTCTACCACATCCCCTCGCGCGGCCTGATCGGGCTGCGCTCCAAGCTGCTTTCGCTCACGCGCGGCTACGCGGTGATGCAGACCCTGTTCAAGGGGTACGAGCCGCTCAAGGGCGAGATCTCCGAGCGCAAGGAAGGCGCGCTGATCTCCAAGGAGGACGGCGACGCCACCGGGTTCGCCTTGTTCAACCTGCAGGACCGGGGCATCATGTTCCTGCAGCCCGGCACGGCCACCTACGCGGGGATGATCCTGGGCGAGCATTGCCGCGAAGACGATCTCATCGTGAACATCGTCAAGGGCAAGAAGCTCACCAACATGCGGACCACGGCCACCGACGACAACATCGTGCTGACCCCGCCCAAGATGCTGACCCTGGAAGAGGCGATCACCTGGATCAACACCGACGAGATCGTCGAGATGACCCCGGAATCCATCCGCATCCGCAAGCTCTACCTCGACGAGAACGAACGCAAGCGGCAGTCGCGCAGGGTGGTCACGGAGGAGTGATCGAGCAATTCGAGGCGTGGTTTCCAGCTCACTCGGACTGGAATCCTCGCTGCCCAACCTCGCCGTTCGGCTCGTGACCGATTTCGACACCGGAACGCCCGCAGGGCGTTGACGAGCGAGGGCTTCAGCCCGAGATGTGCGGCGTGGTCCGCACAAGTCGGAGGTTTCGATCCGGTTGAATTCCATATGTTCTGGAGTTCCGGGTCCTATATTTATCCCATGGCGGATCTGGAACTCCTGATCCGCGGGAGGTGATCGAGGATGTCGCTCTTGATCTGGAAGGATGAGTACCTCACCCAGGTGGAGGAAATCGACAGCCAGCATCTGCGACTGATCGAGCTGATCAACGGGATCTACGACCTGCTGCGTTCGGGACGCGGGAACGAGTCGATCGCCGAGGCCCTGGACGAGGTCGTCGATTACACGCAATTCCACTTCTCCACCGAGGAGAAGTTCATGGCGGCCACCGAATATCCCGGCGTGATGGCCCATTCCGGCGAACACGAACGGCTCCTCGACCAGATCAGGGAGCTGCGCCGATCGGTGCAGGACGGGCGCACCGTGGTCTCCATGAACGAGATCTATTTCCTGAAGGACTGGCTCCTGAGCCATTTCCAGGGTCCCGACAAGGGGCTTGCCCGCCACCTGCTGAACCGAGCCCTTCCCCTGATCGAGGACGCGGCGATCTGACCCGAACCCGGGTGCGCTCCAGGGAGACCCGCTGCGGGCTCGGCCCCCCCTGTGGCCTTCGTTCGAGGATTTTCGCCGTGCCGTGCGGAAACTAGGTTGAATTGCCATTTTTCGGCATTCTGCACATGATCTGGACCAGGACGGGCGCGATGAAGTCTGTATCGTTCGCATGGCTTTCCTTCGCCATGGTCGTTTTCGTCGCCTCCGCGCATGGAGGCCCCGCCGCGAAAGGCACGCTCCAGGGCGCGTTGGATCTGGCGCGAAGCGGCAGGAAGACCGAGGCGCTGGACATCCTGCGAGGGTTGACGGCGGAGGATTCCTCGAACCTCGAGGCCTGGAACGACCAGGCATCGCTCCAAGCGGACCTCGGCGATCTGGACGGAGCGAGGATCTCCCTGGAGCACGCCTTGGTCGTCCGTCCCGACGTGGCGGTCCTTTCGCGCAACCTGGAGAAGATCTGCTCCCGGCAGGCGCGGATGGCCTACGACAGCGCCTTTGGAACTCCGTCCCGACTCGAGCCGCTGGTCCTGGAGCAACGCACGGGTCCTCCCACCTCGGGAACCACCGATCGCTCCGGGGAAACGGACAGCCTGCGACTGGCGCTGGCGTCGGCGAGCCTGGATGCCAGGGAGGTTCGGGCGCTGCGCGATTCCCTCGCCGACAGGGACAGGGAGATCGCCCGTCTGGAGTCCGCACGCCCGGTGACGGCCGCGGCGGTCGTGGCCTCCGCCACGCCCGCGGCGAGATCGTCGGCTCCCGCGGTCCGGTCTCCGATCCCTCCTAGGCGCGGGGGTGCTGTCGAAGGCTCCCGATCCGACCCGGTCCAGGCGGTGAAGGCCTGGGCGAAGGCCTGGTCCGATCGCGACGTGGAGGCCTACCTCGCCTCGTACGGGAAGAACTACCACCCGGCCGGATTGTCGCGGCAGGAGTGGGAGGAGCAGAGACGGGACAGGATCCAGACACCGGCCTGGATCAAGGTGGAGGTGGTGGCGCCCCTCGTCCACCGCTCCGGCCCCGATCGGGCCGAGGTGGTCTACCGCCAGGTGTACCAGACGCAGGGCGTCCGATTGACATCCAAAAAGCGGATCGGGTTGACAATTTCCCAAGGGGAGTGGAAGATCGAAGAGGAAAAGGAAGCTCGGTAATGCGAAGACCCTTCAAGCGCGCCATGTTCTTCACGGGCCTATGCTGCGTGAGTTGGGTGCTGGCCTCGGACCACCACACGGGAGCCACCGCGCCGGATTCGGCCGAGTCGCTCCTGGTCCGGACCTTGGACGCGATCCGCGCCGAACGACTCGACCTCGCCTTGGCCCGCTCGGACACTCTGGTACGCCGCCAGCCCGACTTCCGGCTCGCCCAGCTGGTGCGCGGGGACATCCTCCTGGCCCAGACCGGCAAGCTCGACCGGTTCGCCGGCCCCCGGTCCACGGACCCCCGTGCGGGAGGCTTGCGCGACGAGGCCCGAGCCCGTCTTCGGCGCTACGCCCAGGGCCCGCCCCAGGACCTGATCCCTCGCAACCTGCTCCTTCCCCCGTCGGACGCGGAAGCGGTCCTCGTGGTGGATTCCCGCGCCAGCCGGCTCTATGTGTTCCGGCAGGAGGCAGGGGAATGGAAGCTGGACGGAGACCACTACGTCTCCATCGGGCGCAACGGCACCGACAAGCAGACAGAAGGCGACCAGCGCACGCCCCTGGGGGTCTACACCCTGGCCGGACGCATCGACCATGTGGATCCCTACTACGGAAAAGTGGCGTTCCCCCTCAACTATCCCAACGAATGGGACGTCCGCGAGGGTCGGCACGGCCACGGCATCTGGATCCACGGAACGCCCCTGAGCACCTATTCGAGGCCTCCTCGGACCTCCAACGGCTGCGTCGTGCTGCCCAACGAAGACCTGCAATCCATCCAGCCGCTGTTCCAGACCGGAAAGACCGAAGTCGTGGTGTCGGATTCCGTGGCATGGGTGGGCAGGGACGAGATCGACTCCGTGCGCCAGTCCCTGGAACATGCCGTGGACTCCTGGAAAAGCGATTGGGCATCCAACGAGGTGGACCGATACCTCTCCCATTATTCCGAGGAATTCCGCAGCGGAGACCAGGATCTGCAGAGCTGGGAGAAGGAAAAGCGCCGTGTCGCCCAGGGCAAGACCTGGATCAAGGTCGGATGCACCCACCTTTCCATCATGATGGTGCCGGGCGAGCTGAATCTCGCCGTGGTGGACTTCGACCAGGACTACCAGTCCAACAACCTTTCCAACCAGATGCGCAAACGGCAGTACTGGAAGCTGGAAGACGGGACCTGGAAGATCGTGTTCGAAGGAACCCCCAAGTTGTCCTGACCTTTCCCGCGCAGTCGCTCCTACGGCGCGGCGAAAAGAATTTCGCGACGCTCGGGAATTGATTCCTCTTTCGCCCCGTCCTATCCACCGAGGCGCTCTCGGGGGATTTGGAACGGGGCCCCCCGGGGGTCCAGCGGGGCGGGAGTATCCCGCCCCGCTTCATTTCTTGGCTTGCTCCCCCGGTGCGAGGTTCGGGTCGCCGAAGTGCTCCATTCTATACTCGGCGGTCGGGTTTATATTTCCGGCTCCCGGGTCGTTGCGACCCGTGGGTTCGCAAGCGCGATCGACGCCGTTTCTACGACACCAGATGCGAGGGAATCATGCGAGTATCCAAGATGTCCGTGCTCGGTCTCCCCGTGGCACTCTCCGCACTTCTTCTCACGGGATGCAAGGGCCATAGGCACTCGAGCGGGACCGACGAGTTCCCCCGCGACCAGACCCTCTACCTCGCCGGATCCCAGTGGGGCGATCCCACCTCGTTCAACCCCCTCGCCGAGAGCTGGCAGGCGGCGTGGCCCGTCGGCGACCGATTCAACCTGATGTACGAGCCTCTGCTCTCCTACAACTCGCTGACCGGCCAGGTGGAGCCCGATCTGGGCAACCTGGTGTCCAAGGACAACGACAGCATCGTCGTCGACATCAACCCGGCCGCGAAATGGAGCGACGGCAAGCCCGTCACCTCCGACGACGTGAAGTTCGTCTTCGACCTGGGTCGCCGGTACAAGGATGCCGCCACGGCCTTCGCGGTGGAGTTCATCTCCAGGATCGACGTGAAGACGGTGGACGTGAAGGGCGCCAAGACCGAGCGCCTGTCGTTCCTCGTCGACAAGAAGGGACGCGACAACCCGCTGGTGATCCTCGACCTCCTCCAGGCCATCCGCATCGTTCCGGCCCACGTCTTCGAACCTCTCATCGCCGCAAACAACAACGATCTGGGCGCCGTCAAGAAGCTGAAGCTGGACAGCGCGCCCGTGGTGTCCGGGCCCTACACCCTGGCGCACTACTCCAACGAGAAGATCGTGCTCCAACGCCGCGACGACTACTGGGGGAACGCCGCCCTGCACGATGGCAAGCTCCCGGCGCCCAAGTACATCATCCACCCCATCTTCAAGAGCAACGACGCGTTCGCGATCGCCCTCCAGAAGGGCGACCTGGACGCCTCGCAGACGTTCATCCCGCGCATCTGGCAGAAGTTCAAGGACGGCGTGGGAACCTGGTACGACGCCGCGCCCTACTACGTGCCCGGCGCCATTCCGCTCCTGGTGGTCAACACCACCAAGGCCCCTCTCAACGACAGGAACTTCCGGCGCGCCATGGCGGCCGCCATCAACTACGCCGACATCAAGGAGCTCGCGGTCTCCGGCTATGCCAACGACATCAAGCCGGGGCTGATCCTGCCGTTCGGCCAGGAGGGCAAGTACTTCGACGAGGCCGAGGCGGCGAAGCACGCCGTGAAGCCGGGCCTCGAGTCCGCCAAGAAGATCCTGGCCGATGCGGGCTACAAGGCCGTGTTCAAGGCCGACGGGTCGCTGGACTACACCACCGACAAGGCCGGAAACAAGCTGCCCACCCTGTCCATCAAATCGCCGGCCGGGTGGTCGGACTGGGAAGCCATGGTGAACATCGCCGTCAAGGCGATGCGGGATGCGGGCATCGACGTGCGCGAGGGATTCGTCGACGCCGGGCTCTACTGGCCGGCCAAGCCTTCGGGCGACTTCGACATCCTCATGGACAAGCCCGCCGCGGCCGTCACCCCGTCGCTCCCCTGGTCGCGCTTCGAGGCCACCATGAGCTCGCGCAACTGGGTTCCCGTGGGTGGCGACAACAAGATGAACGAGAACCAGGGGCGCTACAACAGCCCGAAGTCCAAGGACTACAACCCCAAGGTCGACAGCCTGCTGAAGGTGATCCCGATCACGACGGATTCCATCGCCCTCAAGAAGGCCTACACGGAGCTGAACGACATCTTCCTCGACGACCAGCCCGTGATCCCGCTGGTGTACCTGCCCGAGCAGTTCTACGAGTTCAGCACGTCGGCCTGGACCAACTGGCCCACCTCCAAGGATCCCTACGCGCCGCCGCTCCTGCCCTGGGTGGGCGCCAGCACGAAGATCCTCTGGCAGCTCAAGCCGGTCGAATAAGCGTCCGGGCCGTTTTCCGAAGGGTTTCCATGCTCAGACAGCATCCGACAGCTCGATTCATCCTGCAGAGGGCCGGATGGTACCTGCTCACCTTCCTGGTGGCGGTGACCATCAACTTCTTCCTTCCCCGCCTGGGAACGTCCAATCCCGTGGACATCATCCTCGCGAAGTCGACCGGCGGGCTCAGCGCCCAGGCCGCCAGGGAGAAGGAAGAGTCCTACCTGAAGGAATTCGGGCTGGTGAAGCTGGACGGGCATGGGAACATCCGTCGCGACACCACCATCCGCATGGTGAAGGTCTGGGACGCCTCCAAGCAGGCTTCGGTGTCCAAGCCCGACACCCTGATCAAGCCGATCAAGGCGTCGTCCCTGGACCAGTTCTTCACCTACGTGAAGATGAGCCTCTCGGGAGACCTGGGGACCTCCTTCCAGAAGTACCCGAAGAAGGTGCTGGACGTGATCGTGCAGGCGGTGCCCTGGACCATCGCCCTGCAGCTTCCCACCATCGTGTTCGGATGGATCGTGGGGAACGTGCTCGGGGCGCTCGCCGCCTACCGGAGAGGGATGTTCGACCGGGTCTTCTTTCCCGTCGCCCTGCTGATCAGTTCCATTCCCTTCTTCGTCTTCGGCATGCTCCTGGTGTACTACTTCGCCGTGGTCCTCGGGTGGTTCCCCGCCATGGGGGGCTACGCCGACGAGATCATCCCGAGCTTCTCCTTCGAGTTCTTCGGGTCGGTGGCCTACCACTACGTGCTGCCCTTCTTCTCCATCTTCCTGATCCTCGCGGGCGGCCAGGCCATCGGGATGCGCTCCATGGGCATCTACGAACTGGGCACCGACTACATCAAGTACGCGAAGTGGCTGGGGATCAAGGAAAGCCGGGTGCTGATCTACCTGTTCCGCAACGCGATGCTTCCGCAGCTCACCGGCCTCGCCCTCTCCCTGGGCACCATGATCGGCGGAGCCCTGATCACCGAAATGATCTTCTCGTATCCGGGACTGGGAATGGCGATGCTCTCGGCCATCCAGAACAACGACTACCCCATGATCCAAGGCGTCACGCTGATCATCACCACCTGCGTCCTGATCGCCAACTTCACGGTGGACATCATGATCGGGTTCCTCGATCCGCGCGTCAAGGCGGGACTCCAGATGGGAGGCAACTGAGATGAAGCTCCTCAAGAACCTCCTGAAGTCCCCGATGTTCGTGATCGGCGCCGGCCTCTTCTTCGGAACCATCCTGGTGGCCTTGCTCGCGCCGCTCTTCTACTCGGTCACCCTGGACCGCGTGGGCGAGCAGTACGCGGCGCCGGGCATGGGACACTGGCTGGGCACCGACAACCTGGGCAGGGACTACATCTCGCTCCTGATCATGGGCCTGCGTTCGTCGCTGTACGTGGGATTCCTCGCGGGCATCATCGCCACCGCGGTGGGGACCCTGCTGGGCATCTACGGCGGGTTCAAGGGGGGATGGATCGACGACCTCCTGAACATGCTGACCAACCTGTTCATCGTGATCCCGTCCTTCGTGGTGCTGATCCTCATCAGCGCCTCCTTCAAGGACGGGCGCTCGCTCACGCTCATCGGACTCATCATCGGGGCCACCACCTGGACCTGGTCGGCGCGCGCCGTCCGGGCGCAGTCTTCGGCCCTCAAGAGCAGGGACCACATCTGGCTGGCGCGCATCAACGGCGACGGGACGTTGGCCATCCTGGTGAAGCACATCCTGCCCTACCTCCTGTCCTACGTGTTCATGGTGTTCATCCTGCAGATCGCCTCCGGCATCCTCTCGGAAGCGGCCATCTCCATGATCGGTCTGGGACCCCTGGACACCCAGTCCCTGGGCGTCATCCTCAACGACGCGAAGTCGAACGGCGCCTTGGGCGACGGCGTCTGGTGGGCCTTCATCCCCTCCACCGTCCTCATCACCATGATCGTCTTCGCGCTGTACCTCATCAATACCTCGATGGAGGGGGTCTTCAACCCCCGCCTCCGCAAGTAGGAGCGCTCCGATGTCCAATCCGACATTCGAGGTCGAACACCTCAGCCTGCACTACTTGACGCGCTTCGGGGAGAAGATCCACGCGGTGACCGACGTCTCCTTCGAGATGAAGCAGGGAGAGATCCTTGGGATCGCCGGCGAATCGGGCTGCGGGAAGTCCACGCTCGTCAACGGCCTCATGGGTCTGTTCATCCCGCCCCTCCATCCCACCTCGGGCGAGGTGAAGGTGGGCGGCGAGTCGCTGATGAACCGCACGCCGCAGGACATCCGGGAACACGTNCTCTCGCGCAGGGTCTCCATGATCCCGCAGGGGGCGTTCAACGCCCTGAACCCCACCCGCAAGGTCAAGGACATCGCCGCGGACGTGATCGTGGCCCACGAGAAGGCCGACCGCAAGAAGGCCTACGACAGGCTCGGCGAACGGTTCGAACTGTTCTTCGGCGCCGAAGCGAAGCGGATCCTGAACGCCTACCCCGTGCAGCTCACCGCGGGGGAGCGGCAGCGTTCCGTGATCGGGATCTCCACCCTCCTGAACCCGGAGATGGTGATCGCCGACGAGCCCACCTCGGCCTTGGACGTGTCCACCCAGAAGATCGTGATCAAGATGATCTTCGACCTCCTGGACGCGGGCATCTTCAAGAGCATGATCTTCATCACCCACGAGCTGCCGCTGTTGCGCCACGTGGCCGACAACATCGCCATCATGTACGCGGGCGAGTTCGTGGAGAAGGGGACGGCCGAGCAGATCGTGTTCTCCCCGAAGCATCCCTACACCCAGGCGCTCATGGGGGCGATGCTCTCCGCGGAACCCGGACAGAAGAGCCGCAAGCCCGTGGCCATCGAGGGTGCTCCCCCGTCCCTGGCCGAAGCGATCGTCGGATGCCGGTTCGCCGCCCGCTGCCCGGTGGCGCGGCCCGAATGCCGTCAGAACAAGCAGGAACTCCGGATGTTTGCCGACCGTCTGGTGAGGTGCGACTATGCCGAGTGAAACCCCCATCTTCTCCGCCCGCGACGTCGTGCGCGTCTTCGGAAGCGGGAAGAAGCTCGTTCGCGCGGTGGACGGCGTCGGCTTCGACATCGCCGACGGCGAGATCGTGTCCATCGTGGGAGGGTCCGGCTGCGGCAAGAGCGTGCTCGCCAAGATCATGCTCGGACTGTACAAGCCGACTTCCGGACAATTCCTGTACGAAGGGCACGAGATCACGGACCAGCGCAGCCACTGGAACGAGGTCCAGGCCGTGTTCCAGGATCCCTTCAGCTGCTTCAACCAGTTCTTCACCATCCGCGCCCAGCTCAAGGCGGCCTTCCACATCCTGAAGGACAAGCCGTCCAAGTCGGAGATCGACGACCGCGTGGACGCGGGCCTGCTGGCCGTGAACGTCGCGCCCAAGGACATCGAGGGCAAGTACCCGTTCGAGCTTTCCGGGGGCCAGATGCAGCGCATGCTGCTGGCCCGCATCTTCGCCCTGCGGCCCAAGGTGCTGATCGCCGACGAGCCCACCTCCATGGTGGACGCCTGCGTACGGGCCAACATCCTGGACTACCTCATGAAGCTCAAGGTCGAGCTCTCCATGACCATCGTGTTCGTGACCCACGACATCGGCCTGGCCTACTACGTGTCCGACCGCCTGTTCATCATGCACGAGGGGAAGATCGTGGACGCCGGCACCCCCGACGACGTGATCCTCAAGCCCACCAGTCCCGTGACCGTTCGACTCCTGGACGACATCCCGGAAATCCACAAGGAGTGGATCAAGAGGTGAGGTTCGCTCCGCCGGCGATGGAGGTCCGAGGACCTACATTTCCCGCCCTATGAACCGCACGCACAACGACGGGGAGCTGCGCGCTTCCCATGTGGGATCCACCGTCACGCTGACGGGTTGGGTCCAGAACTACCGCGACCACGGCGAGCACCTGATCTTCATCGACCTTCGCGACCGCTGGGGCGTGACCCAGGTGACCTTCGATCCGGACATCTGCGGNGAAANNGTCCACGCNCTCGCCGACAAGCTCCGCCACGAATGGGTGGTGGAGGTGACGGGAGAGGTACGCTCGCGCGGCGGCCAGATCAACGCCAAGCTGCCCACCGGGGAAATCGAGGTCTTCGCCACCGCCCTGGTGGTCCTGAACAAGGCCGAGACCCCTCCCTTCGAGATCTCGGAGCACGTGAAGGTCAACGAGGAACTGCGGCTCCAGTACCGCTACCTGGACCTGCGCCGCCCCGCGGTCCAGAAGCAGATCATCGCCCGCCACCGGGTTTCGAAGTCGGTCCGCGACTACTTCGACGAGCAGGGATTCCTGGACATCGAGACGCCCATCCTGGGCAAATCGACTCCCGAAGGCGCCCGCGACTACCTGGTGCCCAGCCGCATCTACCCCGGCTCCTTCTATGCGCTGCCGCAGTCGCCCCAGCTCTTCAAGCAACTCCTGATGGTGGCGGGGTACGACCGCTACATGCAGATCGCCAAGTGCTTCCGCGACGAGGACCTGCGCGCCGACCGCCAGCCCGAATTCACCCAGATCGACGTGGAGATGTCCTTCATCGGGATGAAGGACATCATGGACATGGCCGAGGGCTGCGTGCGCAAGGTCTGGAAGGACCTGCTGGAGCTGGAGATTGCCGCCGAGATCCCGCACATGGACTTCGCCACGGCGATGACCCGGTACGGATCCGACAAGCCCGACCTGCGCTACGGCCTGGAAATCCAGGACGTCACCGAATGGGCCAAGACCTGCGGCTTCGTCGTCTTCCAGGGACCCGCCACCTCCGGCGGCGTGGTGCGGCTCATCAACGCCAAGGGAGCCGCCGACAAGATCACCAGGAACGACCTGGACAAGCTGACGGAATATGTCAGAAAGCTCGGCGCCAAGGGACTGGCCTGGATCAAGATCCAGAACGGCGAATGGAACGGACCCGCGGCCAAGAACATCTCGGCCGAAGTTCGCGCGGTGCTCGCGGAGCAGGTGGACGCCCGCGACGGCGACCTGCTGTTCTTCGGGGCAGACAAGAAGAAGGGCGTGGAGAACGTGTTGGGCGCCCTGCGGGTGAAGCTGGGCACCGAGATCCTGAAGCTCGCGCAGAAGGGCCAGTGGGAGTTCCTGTGGGTGCATTCC